>Ga0302185_10000198_pt1 | contig 47539 bp, 47 predicted proteins | sample II_Bog_E1_1_FD_200231 | JGI IMG/M metagenome (GOLD analysis project Ga0302185, IMG submission 200231) | Peat permafrost microbial communities from Stordalen Mire near Abisko, Sweden - II_Bog_E1_2 | ecosystem: Environmental > Terrestrial > Soil > Wetlands > Peat | place: Sweden: Abisko... | reverse complement strand
GTCATTATGCTGATATAATGTCATCGATGTATTCATGATTAAGTTATTAGAAATAAAAAACTCATCGCCATTAATGATACAACTACCTCGAGAAGACTGCAGACGTCAGAGTATGGACCTATTCGATTTCATTTGGAGTACAATGCTTCTACTATTAATAACTCCACTATCCTAGGCCAGAATATCATCAAAATGATGAACATCCTCACTCTATATTGGGCAAAAACCATTGAAGTTTATTATGTACCAGCTTTAAGCTTTAATGTTGTCACTGGAGCAAATTCTTCCTTCGTTCAATGTCTAGACTTTGTAGTTCCTTAAGATATTATTAACACTCCAGTACCTAATGTAGATTATGGTATTCTTGTTGAAGCATAAAACGATGGAGCTACTGGTGTGACAGCTTACTCGTATCCTTGTGCTTACTCCTTAACAACTAAACAGCCTTTATGGGGTCTATTGCATTGGAATATCAACTATTTAAGTTTTGATTTGCTGTCTTTTCAAATGAACATCAAAATAGGCATCCATGAGTCCACACATCTGCTTGGATTCAGTAGTATTCTATATTCAAACTATTTGTATGGCAAATTTATCTCAAATTCAATGGGATGGTTCATCAATGGAACCTTCATGCAGAAGGCAGTGAGAGATCAATTTGAATGTAGCAACTCATCGGGTATGCCATTGGAAATGAACGGTGGACAGGGCACATGTATGTCTCACTGGTCCTATAAATCTTCCTTCAATGAGTATATGACTGCTGGAGTTATGCCAAACAATCCCACTATTTCGTACATTACCCAAGCTCTGCTCGAGGAAACTGGATGGTACAAAACAGTCCATAAGTAGTATGGTCAATTTTTAAACTGGGGCTATCAGAAAGGGTGCGGGATGCTGAATCAAAACGATTGTAGTTCCGATTAATACTGCAATAATGAAGGAGTCAAAGGGTGTGACTATGATCAAACAGCTCTTGGCTATTGTAAAAATGAAACTCTCAGCTATTGCCTCATCATTCAATACTATTCCAATTATATCTGCGTGGACCCTAACTTTTCAATTAATAGTTTGAATGGTAATTTAACCAATGTGACTGGGTAAGCTGGAGGACAATTTTCTCGATGTTTTGACTCTACTTTAGTTGTGAGTGGCGCCAACTCCACCAAATATCCTTTTAGGTGTTATAAAACTATTTGTTCTTCTACAGGCAAAACTCTCACTGTTCAGGTTGGTAATACTTATGCTCTTTGCCTTTTTCCAAGGCAGAACATTACTGTTTCAGGTTATTCAGGAATATTGACATGTCCCAAATCTTTTTCGAAAATCTGTGCGCAAAAAAGGTGCCCTTTGTAATGCAATGGGAATGGTGTCTGCCTGAAGGGAAAATGCTTGTGTGCTGCTAGTTTTACAGGATAATCCTGTTCTCAGATAACTTCAGTAGGTTTCGCAAGTCAAGCACTAATGTTTATCGCTGAAAATAACAATAACTGCTTAGCTGGTAGTTTTTTAAGTCTATTCGGAGACTGTTAGCCTTGCCCTATCAGCTGTTTAAGCTGCAATTAGGATGGTTGTCAAGTTTGCTTAAACGGAGGTCTACCTTCAAACAGCGGGACTTGCAACTGACTAATAGAGATAAGTATGATTATAAATATTTATGAATAAAATGCATATCAACTTCACCATCAAAATGAATTGAATTTAAGACTCATATTGGTAAACCGTTAGTAAAACATCCATCGGCTGAAGTGGTAGATGGTTTTACAGATTATAGTCGGGTGAGTAACGTATAGATGTCCCTCTTACATTTTTTGGAATTTTTAAATAAAGACGTCGTTCATGAGATTGGGCAGATTAGCTCCGTTATTGGTCTTGCAATACTAAGCAGAAGTCTTGAGATCATTTAAAGAATTTCTCATATTAATAACAAAGTCGCAAAGGAAGGCGTGGCAGGTCTTGCTGACTTCCGCCTCCATTTCAATAATGAATTTGCCGAAAATATTATCGATGGAAGTGTTATATGTCTAATTTTCGTGAGGTTAATCCTATTTCTTGCGCTTTTCCCAATAGTCTCTGATTTATTTGATATAAACCTGGTCGTCCTTGCCAAGCTCCTTCCTTTTCTTGAACTCCTTTTGTGTAAAAGGAAAGAATTTAATCAAATACTTCTTTAGCAGTTCCAGATTGTTTGAATCCTCGGCTTTCTCGTTGGATTCGCCATCTTCTTCTTCTTTGGGATCGATGCTTTCAAGGTCCTCTCTGCTGATGGTAATTTTACTAAATTCAGGCTTCCCATTGTGCTTGGTTTTGATGTGAGTATAAAGTGCTGGATAGCTTAAGTACGATTTGCCACAAGTACAGGAAAAGTTTCTGCCATCTTAGTCGTTTCTAGTTCTTCTCTTCCCCCTCCCATCGGCGTTCTTGTCCGCGTTGTATTTGTCAGTGGATATGTTATTTTAGCTCATTGCCGCCTTTAAATATTATAAAATATAAATGGATCATTTGTTAAAGATGGGAAGATTATCACGCATGATTATTGATTAATAAAACTTAAGAATAATTACTTGATGTCGTATATTACTTATAGTCCCAATGAACTCGTTTACATCAAGGGAATAGGATACGCCACTCTCCTCCACTGTGGCTCCAACTCCACCGTCTCGCAGAAGGTAGACTCCCCTCCTCAAAAAAAATAGTCAATCTACTTCGATCCTTAACTCTTCAATTCCGATCATGATAGTAACAACTCCAAGAAGAGTAAATCCGATTAGGAAAAGTTAGAAAGCAAACCCCTTGAAACAGTCACCGAAGCAAAGGTTTAAGAGAGTACCTCCAGTGCTCCCAACGTCAAAACCGTATAAAAAAAGAAAGGAGAAAACGTGGTGAATATCATCAAGGCCAAACTATCAGATAACTGCACCCTCATATTCACTCCAGACACAAATTTAACCAAGACCATTTTTGTGGTTGTTAAGCCTTTCTTGAATACTCAAAGATCGGAAATCATTGTGGAAATTTAAATATCCAAGACCATCGATACATTTAAAAAACAAATCTTTCAGCAGTTGGAAGAACCCATTGGCAGCTACTATAACATCAAGCTGTTTACAACCCTTCCAACTCTCGCAGAACTCAGTGTGCCCTCAAAATTAGTCAGCCAGTACCTCATCAAGGATAGTGCTAAGATCGTGCTGGCCGCAGACTATGCATTTGGTATAAGGCCACTTCTAATGCAAGGAAATTGCAAGAACAAAATAACGATTACTAATTTTACAATAGCGTCGACTAAAGTTGTAGAATAATTAAAAAAAGTAGACTCAAAGGTGCCGATTGCGCTTCCTCCCCCTTAAGCCCCTTTAATTACAGAGATAATAAAGTAATAACCTCCCGAGAAGAAGATATAGTAGCCAAAAAAGTAAGCAGTGGCTGAGACATAATAGTAAAAAGCATCAGTTGAAAATCTGGCCTACCATGCTCAATGTATCTTTCGCATAACAAAGTCAATGTTGAATTCGCATCTGGAAAGCGCTATTGGGAGGTAAAAATAGACAAAATACCGACGGATGAAGATGATCTCGTTGTTGGAGTTTGTATTCATTCTGACAAGAAAGTTTGCTAATATCTTTGGGGGTACCAAGTGGTTTCAGCAAAGAAGATACACCTTCAAAGAGATTCCATGAATAATGTAGTAGAAGAGGAATCTGAACATTATGGATATGTCCTGAAACAGAATGACAGCTGTGGAATATAACTGAGATTTAAAGCCAAGAAGGCATTTGTAACTTTTTATAAAAACGGAATATCATGCGGGACAGCCTTCCTGATTGATTTTCAAGGACTGAAGATAGAAAACAAACAGCTGACGCCTTTTGTAAACATAGGGGGCGAATCTCAAGTAACTCTGGATTCAAAGGCGATGTTTCCTTTAAATTCGTATCGATTTAAATGAAATTATCTTTCTTGATTTGTGAATGATCTTCAACTAAGAAATCATTAATATCCAAATCTTTACCATTTTATAATTGATCAATATATATTGAAGCAAATGTCCATGCAACAGAAGCAGGCATTCTTGAGGGAAGCCATTCTCGAAAAGGGCATCAATGCTGAAGTCTTCTTTTAGTATTGGTCCACCCTCGCCATAGGTAACCATTACTCAATATAGAGCTTGAGGATGTTACCATTGAAATGCTTTAAAGTGTCGTCTCCTAATTTTTAGATAAACATCCTCACACCAATTAAGCCCAAGAAGAATAATAATTTACTGATTTTCAGGAGGCAGAGCAAAAAGAAGCCAAAAAATAAGAAAGGATTGATCCTGCTAATTTCAATTGGGATTTTTTAAGTCCAAAGCACCACACTAACAATGAGCCCAAACCTCAATAAACAAAAAAAATTGAGCCAATAAAGCCAAATCCTAACGTAAGACCTTCCCTGCAATAACAACGAAAATCTCAGCAGACCGAAGTAAAGAAGTAAATTTCCAAGCCATCATCAGCTCCTGTAATTCCTAAATAAAACATAAATCTAATGTAATAAATAATTCCCTCCGAGCCGTTGAAATAGTAAAAGGGTCTGACGGTAAAGTAGGTGTTAGATTCATCGAAGTTAAACACGATAAAGTGCCTTAGGCTGCAAGAAAACGTGCTCAGTCACCACATAAACGTGGAGATAATGCTAACCAAGTAATGTATATTAGAAAGGTAGTGTTGCCGAAGTAGAGGATAACAGCAATACTTTTATCAACAAGTTCATCAGGAATACCTTCATCCTCTTCACCATTAAAACAGTAGCTAGGAATAAAAATCGGTCTGTTGGCATCAGTTGGGAGGTCAAGAGAAGACCGCAAGATTTTTAATGGCTCAGACATATGCTGGTGAAATGTCATCCAGGCATCGTAGTTCCACCTCTCCCTCCCATGGCCAAATCAAAGGAAAAGATCTTTGGTTACCAGAAGAAGCTGTAGCATTTTCTGTTGGACTGCTATCGATGCCCGTAGTTAAAAAATTCAAAGCACTTCTAAATATTTCTGTCATATTCAAACCCTGCCGATTATGATGCATATGTGAAGAACAATGAGACAGTTTCTAAGCCGAAGACTCTAAATCACATTCTGAATATGACAGGAGTGGTGTAAACCCTGTTTAGTAAAAACATCGATCAATACGGAGAAGGACTGCGTAATTACCTAAACAAAACGTCCAATCACTTGAAGCAGTAAACCGATTGTTATTTAGTGCCAAACTTATCCTTCACTAAATCAACGAAGCATACGATAAGATTTCTGGGGAGTATAAAAATCTAGCAAGCGTATTTTTTTAGATGTCTGATGAATCGCATTCCTTCAGTGACGAAGTGTGCTATTAAAGATTAGCCAATACATATAAGCAAATCGCTGTCCTTTCGGGATTGCACTCCACCTTCTGCGAGGGGGAGAAAGATTTTATTGACGCATATATGGACAGTCACTTCGCTTACGAGAAAGATAGGCTCGATAATATGCAGAGTCTAATCACAAAAAGGGAGATGTTTGCAGCTGAACTTTCAAAACGTGTCAAGTAGGAAGATAGCAAGGGAGGAATGTTTGGCAAAATAGCCAGTTTTTTTGGATAAAGAGCTGAGACCGTCGATAGTCCTTCAGCGAACTACGAAACTCTCAACAATCAGGTCGGGTTTTACAACAATCAGCTGCTTAGAGAGAGCGTTAGATGCGTTGAAGGTATCATAGAATCTCATATTAACCACTTTTCGGGCTACGGACATAGTCGCATTGATAGCGTCGATAACATGCAAAAAACATGGTCCAATATTTTAGTGGAGTTTAGCAAACTTAACGCCTCGAAACCCAAATGATTATGATGAATCTAAATTATTGAGAATTAAATGAAACTACACGCATATGAATCTTTTTCTCTTGGTGGATATTGTTCAAATATAGATGTGGTATGGATGAATTTATTATTTTTTGATTATCAATGATAACCAGACTGGCCAGCAACTTCTTGAGAGTCAATCGCGCTTTGTTCAGTACTATGTTCGCGACGCAGGCACCCTCAAACTCAACGAAGTCGATTAAGTCAAAAAAGAGTACAACAACCACGTGGTTTAAAAATTCTACAATAAACATTACTACAACCCCGAATACATGTATGACACTGAGGGACCAGAAATCATGCGACTTTACAGTTCCAAAGACAACTCAGAAAGTTTCACTTTTACCGATGTGCTCGACAGCTTTTACAACAATGTATATCCCATCAAATGTAGTGGATATGCCCCGAATACTACTATCCTATGTTCTTCTGTGCTTTCCTCTACGCCTTCGAACCAGAATGGACTATTCACTATCCTTATGAGAAAGGACCACTCTCACCCAAGTTCAGAGGAGAACACGCCCTAAGAAGATACGCTACTGGAGAAGAGAGGTAAGAGAAAATATATTCAGATGTATTGCTTGTAAACTGTGCGCAGCCGCCTGCCCAGCAGTGGCAATCACTATCGAGAGTGAGCCACGTCCTGATGGCTCGAGAAGAACCACCAGATACGATATAGACATGACTAAGTGTATTTACTGCGGTTTTTGCCAAGAAGCCTGCCCAGTTGATGCCATCGTTGAAGGCCCTAACTACTAGACAGCAGTGATCAACCATGAATAACTCTTCTACAACAAGCAAAAACTGTTAGCAAACGGAGACAAATGGGAGCCCCAACTGGCAAGGAACATCGAATCATAAATCCGATCTTTCTGATCCTCATTGAATCAGCCATCATTTGTTATTTATCAAACAAATAGAATAATAACTGAAATTGAGTTTGGCTAATACTCAACCAACTAACAAGCATTATTTACTCTATCCCTGTCAGAGAAGATAACAACAGTCAAGTAGTCGATATAAATAAAAGGCTCAATAATTTTCTTGAGAAATAATATTAAAATAAGTTACATTAAGATGGCTTCGAATTTTCCGCTGCTGCCAGGGTTCGCACCCACTCAATAGTTTAAATAGCACTACAAAAAGGTGAGTGCCAAAAAGCAAGAAGACAATCGTGACATCAACAAGATAGAACCCACCAAATATCCTCTACCCCGCCAACCCGCCTACCAGGAACCGCAAGTCAACAACAAAAATTTTGTATCCACCAGCCACGATCATTTCAACCCCAAAAATGTTGCAAAGGACACTTCTCAGCTTTATCAACCGGATTGGGTTGCTTTAGATAGACACGTGCTTCGATTCTTCGGATATTTCAAAGAGAGCGTTGTCGAAAGCAATAGTTAAAACTCAAGGAACAGAAAAATTAAGTTTCTGTTCTACCTGGAAGACAACTCCATCTCCATCAATGAGGAAAAGTTCGAAAACTCAGGGATCCCCCAAGGCAAATTTTTGAAAAGGTAAAAGTACGTGCTCGAAAATGGCAAATTTTTAACAGCCTACGACATACACATCGGCCAAGCTATCACTCTCTACGGAAGGTCTATTTATCTCTATAATTGTGACTAATACACAAGAGAATTCTATTAAAAACTTGGACAGCCTCAAGGCCCAGCAGAACCCTATGAGCAGGATCAGTGGACATCGACTGCCACAAACATTTGGGTTCCCAAGAAGGATGCCCAAATGAAGGAGTATCTCTAAAAGAAACTAGGCGGAGGCAAGGTGAACTCTGAAAAACAGTTTTTATAAAACGATAGGAAAGTACTGAAGTTCTACGCTCGATTCGAAGGTGCTCCCTTTATTGTCCATTTCTTCTTGGCTGATGATACCATTGAGGTCAGAGAAGTCTCTTTGCCAAATTCAGGAAAAGATCCCTTCCCTGTGACTTTTAGAAGACAAAAACTTGCTAAAAATTTTGCCATTAACCAGCCTGGACAGACTTATGCGTAAAACTTTTTGAAAGCGGAAGAACTTAAAGTCGGCGGACCGTTATAAGTCTTTGGCAGAACATACAGTCTAGAAGGATGCGACTAATTCACAAGAAACTACTACGCCTAGAAATTTGGGATCGTCTTCCCAAATATTGAAAATGATAAATCCGGCCAGCAACCCCCCAAGTCCAGTAAAAATAATTATATTTAGACATAATAATCCCCCCTCATAATGGAATCGGTTCCGAGGAAGACTCTTTGGGATATATCTTTAGATTGATTCCTAAGCCTCCCATGAAAGACTTTTTCAAATGGGTGGACCAGCAAGTGTCCTTGCGTTTCAATGCTGTTTTCTCTAGTCCTAAACCCGAGGACAGCCTCAGAAAGTTTATCATTACCTATTATTTGAATGACGATAGTCTGCAAATATATGAGCCACCAGTCAAAAACTCAGGATTTTGGACGGGAAAGTTCCTAGAGAGAGGGTCCTACAAGTCTGACAAGGGCGAAGTCTACAAGCCAGAGCACTTAATCGTCGGGCAGGACATCAATATAAACGGTTACTTGCTGCACATAACTGACTGCGATGATTTCACTAAGAAGTGGTATGCCTAAAATACGATTTGGGCTTGATTGATCGACCTCATTTGAATAAATCATTTATGATGTTATTTATTAACTGAATTTGTTTATTCGTAGTCACATTTGTTAAGCTCTTATAATTATTGGGTATGATAGTAAACGCCCCCAAAAAACATAGCGAGGTCGCACATAACTTCAAGAACAGATACGTAGACCCCAGCGAACTCCAAAAACCCAGTGCTGAGGTGTCCACAAAGATAATGAGAACAGCCAGAGAAAAGATCGATTAAATTTTAGGGGTGAAGAAAGAATCAGCCTTCGGGACGAATATACAAAAATTGGGAAACACCACTTCGGAAATGGTCAAATTTACTGCCCGAGGAGAGGAGGGAGCAACCAAGCAGAGAGTGGCCAGAATAGATTCAGTGCAGATAGATCCTCTTGCTCCAGCCATGCACAAGCATAGGAAACTACCCAAAGGTCCAGGATCACCTCCTCCTCCGATGTTAAGATCTCCTCCCCGTAAACTGACTCAAAAAGATATGGCTGATTGGAAAGTACCCCCTTGCATTTCTAACTGGAAAAACTCAAGAGGATACACCATTCCTATCCACATGAGATTAGCGGCAGACGGACGATCTTTGCAGCACAACTCCATCAATGAAAACTTCGCAGATATTATTGACTCACTCTACATCGCTGAGAGGCAGTCCAAGGTTGAACTGGAGGAAAGAGCTAAAATTCAAAGGAGCGTAGACTACAAGCAATATTTGAAAAAGGAAGAGGAACTCAGGAAGGCTGCCCTCGAAGCAAGAGAGGAGTATAAGAAGATTCAAGAAGAAGAAAATGATGAGGATGAAGACGAAGATGGAGAAGCTCAAGAACGAGAAGAGTTCAGGTATCACAGAATGAGGGAAATTGAACGGGATGAGCGGATGAAAAAAGTAGGCGGGGAAAGAAAAAAACAAATCAAAAAGGATGAAAGGGACATCAGTGAAAAAGTAGCTCTCGGACAAGCACAACCCACCAACCAAGAAATGATGTACGATCAACGCCTGTTTGATAACGCTGCAGGGCTTTAGGCTGGTAATTCAGACAGTGAAGAGGATAACTTGTACGACAAGCCTCTCTTTGCTGATAGAAGCGCCGTCCACGCCCAAACAGCAAACAGTGGAGCCCAAGACAAAAACATCAGAACAGCCCCAGTGCAGTTTGAAATGCACAAATAATCGATATTCGGGATGAACGACCTCCTTTCGAAGCCCACGAAAAAGGTGAAGCGTGATGAATGATGTTGAGATTACGTCTTTTGAACGGTTAACTGGATAGATAACATTATCTTTATTAAGTTATATGCAGCTCGCTCATATTTTAATGCATGTACGCATTTACTTACTGGCATGCATATTATGATTCAGCCTACTTGCACTACCCCGTCAAGATATCGCCCTACTTATACAAAGAGTACCGCTGCTGTCATTTAGGCTGCAGATTAATGCCGCTCCTCACATCAAATGGATGGAATTTCCCTTACTGCCGCAACTGCCCAAACTGTTCGAACTCGTCGAGACCTTTATGAATAATAAGGCTATGTGGATACCCTGCAACTGTAATATTATTGAAGCCATCACCATTGAGACCAATCTCAATTAAATTCTGTTAAGAATCTACTGTGAAAAACTATACGCTAAGGAGTACTGGTTGCAAGATAAAAGACGAGTGCAAGCATCATTCGTCCATTTTTTAATTATTCTGAAGCATATCGTGGTGGCTCTGATTCCTGAAGATTGCTCGTGCCTTCTGCAAGTGATGCAATAACAAAAGCTGTGCATCCAAATCGGGTGCTTAGAGGTAGCAATACAGATAACAGTAGACGTTAGTTAATCAAGTACTGTCGAATCTCAAACCAATCTTTAAGTACATGCTGCACAAACTGTTTCGGGAAGAAAAACAGCTGACAAAACTGTTTTTCGATGAAATACGCACGTTTTCTCAAAGACTGCCAGAAATAACAAGAGAGCAGCTCATTTAAATCCCAAAACTCATGCACTACATCTGTCTCCGAAATCCAATCGACACCACCAAGGAACATACTCATCATTTGGAGGAACAAATCAGAAAGAAATCCACTACTTTGCAACAAAAAACTAAAGTGTAGTCGCCACTGCGAAGTATTGAAGAGGAGGACGAGAGAAATTCGGATATCCTAGATACTCGTTAGTTTATTAAAAATCGGGAAAATAACAAATCAACAGATAGGTAGTCTACAATTCAGTCAATAAACAGAGGCCACCACAAGGCCAAAAACATCATATTCTTTAAATTTGTCAAAAGCATTTGCAAGGAGGACACTCTCCTCGATAAAAAACCTACGATGGATTCGTTGTAAACTAAAGAGAAATCCCTTTCAATTGAAAAGGTAACCAGGTACAGGTCCAGCACCATCGATCCGCACTCGAAACATCCTATCAAAAGCAAAAGCTTCATGGAATCACGAACCAAGCTGATTTCAGTCTCTAAAAATCGAAGAGAGAGGATCAATACGTCCAAGTCCAAGGATTCCAAAAAAACCATTGAGTTAAAGAGGAAACAGGCAGACGGAAAGGAAGAGGAAGAAATCGAACGCAAAAATAAACCTCCCAAGAAAAAACAATTTTTAGCTCCCACGAAGCCTATTTTCTACTCATCGCAGATCCATTTAACGACAGGTCAAAGCAAGGGGTGGGGCGTGATCCGGGAATTTGTCTTCAACAAAATCGTTCAAAGGAAAGTTATGCGATTGTTGTCCTCTTTTTGATATTACTTTAATACATTACAACAGATCTTTGCAATATATCCAGACAATAAAATTGATATTAATTCTATTAGACATGAAATTGGTGGTTCTCACTGCGATTCTACTGGCTGTCGTCGCCTGTGATAGCTGGGCTGTTCTAGTTGCTGGCTCCAACACGTGGTCCAACTATCGACACCAAGCTGATGTTTATCATGCCTATCAGGTACTTATTAAAGGAGGATTTGATCCCGAAAGAATTATTACCTTAGCCTACGATGACATCGCACACCACTCGACTAATCCCTTCAAAGGCAAAGTATTCAATAGGCCCACCTACAAAGATGCAGGAGTTGATGTGTATAGTGGAGTCAAGATTGATTACTCCAAGCTAGAAGTCACCCCTTAAATCTTTGAAGCCGTCCTCTCGGGAAACAAAAGCGCTGTGAAAGGAAAAGGAACAGAGAGAGTTCTTGAAAGCACTGGTTCAGACAACATCTTCATCTTTTTCTCTGATCATGGAGCGGCTGGACTGATCGCCTTCCCTCATAAGTATTTGTATGCTGATCACCTCAACCAAATTTTCACTAAGATGAACGGCAAGTACAAAAAGCTAGTGTTTTATCTTGAGGTATTTAATGATTAACTCAGTCATGCGAATCTGGATCTATGTTTGTCAATCTCCCCAAAAACACTGGGGTTTACGGATTGTCCGCTGCCAATCCAACAGAATCGTCATGGGGAACGTATTGCGCTCCCGATGATGTGGTGGGCGGTAAGCACATTGGATCCTGCTTGGGAGATCTCTTCAGCGTTAACTTTTTGGAGGATACATAAAAGGGAAATTATGATTCCTAGACTTTACTAGATCAGTTTCAAATCATTCAAAAATTAACTAGCAAGAGTCATGTCTTGCAATGGGGTGACCTCTCCTTCCAATCCGACAAAATCTCACAGTATCTCTCTGGTCCCAAGAGAATAGGAGATCTCATCAAACTTTATAGGCCCATTCAAAGAGTTGGACAGAAGGCTACAACAGGCAGCGTAATGGACAGCAGGACAATGAAACTGCAATCTCTTTCTGCAATTTATTCAAGAGATCACTCAAGAGAAACGTTTGAATAAATGATTCACTAAATGGAATCCATGCAAAGATTGGATAGAACCTTTGGTGGTGTCAGCACGAAATTGGATGTTGATGGAGATTACAACGCAGAAAATATCAATTTTGACTGTCTGAGAACCACAGTTGATTCGTATGAGGCAAAATGTGGCAAATTTAGTGACTATGGCTTGGGCTTTATCAAGTACTTTGCTCAAGCCTGCGAAAGGTATGCTGCTGAGGCCATTCTAGAGCAGGTGTAGTGCTGATCAGTCAATATTAATTTGAATGGTTTTACGGCTATAATTGAATATTATTTGTGTAACTTGCATGGGAGATCTGCTGCTAAACTGGCTCAACGACGAGATTCAGTTGTCCAGAAAGATCACTAACTTCGAGGACGATTTTCATAATGGCTTTCTGTTTGGCGAATTGCTCGCGAAGTACAGCCAACAGCTGAATTTTCACGAATTCGTCGATAAGTACAAGATGAGGCACGTAGAGACGACAAAGCTTCTCGGATAAGCAATTTTTCGCTGCTGATGGATACGTTTACAGCACTGCGGGTGACTTTCGATTCGAATATAGCGATGAAGGTGATAAATCGGGAGCTGGGTTTCGCTAAAAAACTACTTTACGAGCTGAAGACAGTAGCGAATTAGTAATATAGCAATTGGAGAAGACCAATGATAACGCTTTCAGCAAGACCAACCGCCTCAATAAGACCCTCACGCCACTCAAGAAGATACAAATTACTAAGGAGAGGTTCGATCAGGTCGCCAAGGAACACTTTGTTAAGCAGTTGAACGAGATGCATCCAGCACAGAAGGAAATCATTTAGCAGGGACTGCTCAAAAAGTTTGTAGATTTTGAACACAAAAGTAGATTGAAGGCTGCGCAAGAGGAGGAAAAGTCAAGGCAGGCCAGACTGTTAATCCAATCCAAATTTAACTAGCAGGAGAGATAAAACATTAAGAAATCGGAATAGTTTCGAAAACAGTGGTAGGCTGATCACTTGGAAAAGTGGGCTGCCAATAGGACTATCAGGCAAGCCCAAGTCACGAAGGATGAACAGTACAGAAGCAAACTCTAGAATCAAAAAATACAAAGTAGAACTATGTCTTAAATGAATGCCATGAAAGCACTAGGCAATGATATTGCCAATTTTTAACGCAAAAATTTGAACAGCAAGCTAGTGGATGATTCTGACTCCGACCACGAGGAAGAGGTCAAGCTCAACAAGACGATGTCATAAAAACCGGAACAACTGAAGGTGAAGGATGAAGTGAAAGATGAACGGCGCTTCACGGGTGCTTAAAACTAGAAGAAGAAGCATCAGCGATAAAAACGAAGGAGAAAGATGATTGTTGAGCAGCAGAAGAGATACCAGATGGTAGAAATTGCTAGGAGGGAAAGGTGCATCATCGCCACTATTGAGCAGACCTCAAAGCAGGAGAAGGAGATCCAGTATGAAATATGGAGAGCTTGGCAGAATAAGAATGTCATTCTAGACAATAAATCCTTGTTCGATGAGAAGATCAAATAAAAAAATTAAACCAGAGACATCAATGCTAAATTTAAGAAAGATGAACTGCTAAAACTTTATCGAGAGGAGCACAAAACTTAGGTGGCCGCTGGCGTTGCGGAAACGACTGCTCTACATAGAGGCCATCAGGTGTCCACCCGTAAAAGAGACTATAATGAGTGCCAAAAAATGATAGAATAGCTGCTTGAGTTAACTGAAAAGATCTATACAAGTTGTCAGGAACGAAACAGTCAATAAATTGATAGTTTAGAATTGTAGGCCTCACTGATTCGGTTTGTGGAGGGAATCAAGTCAACGGAGGAGGAAAATGCCCTCAAGCTGAAGCACTATATTTAGGCATCGAATTAATGGAGCTTTCCGATCACTAGACCCGAGGAGGAAGTGCCCACCGATGCGAAAGAGGAAAACAGTTTACCGAATGAATATGTCAACAACTATTATCTCGGAAATATGTTAAGAAACATCTTCTAAAGACAGATTGGATCGCCAGCAAAGTAAATCTATAGCTCACCTCCAAGCAAACTGCTCATTTCTTTAATTGGCTTAGATTTTGCTAGGAAACACTATGTGGCTGAGAATATCGCAGCCCAAAATGGATTCACTGTCATTTAGGTCGATAAATTGATTGAGTCCAAACTCAAAGATTGGCAAGATTTCAAGAAAAAAAAAATTGAAGTTTCCTACTAAACCGAAACAATAGCCGCCCAATCTTTTACAGGCTCACCTGTTGACGAAAAAATAATTATCAAGCTCATCAAGGAAGAAGCCGATAAACATGCAATCTCAGTGCTCATCGATTATCCAAATACCTACTAACAGGCTATTGAACTTTGTAGAGTCATCTCCAATGTCTTACCTCAGGACATGCTCGCCTAAGATAGGCTCGCTCGAAAAGTCAAATAATTTTAAAGATTGGTCAAATCGAGCTAAGCCAAGATCACTCCCCGACAAGTCAGGGAGTGTGGAGTTGATTTTGTGTGGTGGATAGAAGTAAGCCCATAGAATTCATTGGATCGTATGCTCGGGAGGAGATGGATAGGTCCGACCTAAGTGCATATAAATGATGATATAGAGCCTTATAATTTAAGAGAGGGTGAAAAGGCCTCAGCCTTAGCCATGAGAAATCACTTCAAGATGAAGCACAAAAGCAAACTATAAAGTTGGTTTGAGATGTTTGGAACTGAATTCGGATCCAGCGAGTTGGTGTCCCAAAGATGTTGGTAATAAATTGATGGTAATTGTGATAAGTAGCAGTTGGAAGGTGCTGTCCTAGCAAAGTTAAAATAAGTTATGCTTCTAAAAGAGAAGCAAAAGGAGTGGGTCAATGTAAAGCAATAGGAGCAGAAAAAAGTACAATAGGCGAGAGAGTAGGAAGCAAATAACAGGCAACTTACTCGATAAAAATGTGGCTTTACATCGCAAGATAAGATAAAAGCTGAATTAAGCCAGGCTTTAAGCAAATCTGAATTAGATAAAACATTTATAGATCAGACTGCTGATATTTGGAATAGAATCGAGAGCACGACCATAAACAGTCTCGTTAAAGTCTTTCAGAGTTTGTAGGAACAGTAATTAGGAAAAAGAAATCACATGGCGCAAGTCAAAAAAGCATTTATCGCCCTTCTCACTCGGGAAGATCACAAGTTCCACCTCATCAAGGACTTTCAGATTAAATACAATAAGTTTATCACTGAAAATTAAGATATGCTGGCCTATTAATACACCAAAGAGGAGCTACATCAAAGAGTCGAGGACTTAGAAAATGATCTGCTTGCAATCGTCGAAGAAAAAAAGGAAGATGCCATCGCAGATCGGAGTGGGGTTATGGGCTCAGGTTGGCTCGAGTCACAGCTGGAAATCATCTCGTCCTCCTTGTATGTGCTCGTACAGACCGAACTCAACAGATTTGCGGTTGCTGAAAAACTGCTTGTGGATTATTATGCCAAAAGATTCATGGTCAATACCAAAACTTTTGAACCTCTCTCTGCTGAACTGAACAATGATACAATTAGTCCTTTAGATAACTTTAAGGATGGAACTTGTCCTAAACTATAAAAGATGATATCCGAGGCCTTGAGAATTTTAAACAGATAAGAATAGGTGCTCGACGATAAGGCTAAAAAAGGAGGAAAGGCTCCTCCTAAGAAAGAGGAAAAGAAAGCTGCCAAGAAGGGAGGGAAGGATGAAGTGGAGGAAGTGAAAGAGCCAACTGCTTAAGAACTTGAGCTGAAGAAAGCAATCAATACTTAGAAAGCCATCTTAAGACAGAGACTGAATAGAATTAAAACATTCGGTTCAAACAAACTGAAGAATACGAATGAGAACATGCAAAAGCTATATAGCGAACTCGAGGATCTATACATTTACACTTATAAAGTATAGTGCAGGGCCACTTTCAGTCTCACTAACATTTTTAAAAAGGCCATTGAGAAGGAGCAGAGGATATAAAGCTAGGTTCAAATCCACCACGTAGAAGTCACTCAAACTGACAACATCCGAAACTTTGAAAGAGAAAAGGTATTACATTTGTTATACAGCCCACTATTCTTCCTGCCCGAGAGCAAGCTTCCTAGAATCACTTTACCCTCACCAATATCAACGAAATTTTCAAGCTTTTCAGGGAGCAAGCCGAAGGCCATATAATTTCGACAAAAAGACTGACAATTTTGTTAAAAAGGTTGGTGGTAAGAATCCCATGATATAGACTAATCCTCAGCTGAGAAAATTGCTGCCTATGAGTTGGAAAGGAATCACGGTTGTGCAAGCTGAAAACTTTGCAAAGCTGCTGGACTATCAAAACACTGCCTATGTCGACCTGATTAAAATTTTCGCATTTGTAGTGCTTAGTGGGTATACAATTCCAAATGATGATCAGCTCGAGCAGTACACCCTCGATCTTACTCATTATAGCTCTCTGAAATAACTGCCAGCTGATAAATTTATAGGAACTCCAGCGTGGTTCGATGAGCCCATCGAATAGAAGTAAAGTACTCATACATCGATTCAGATATTCGTCCTTTCATGAGAAACAACTTCGTGAAGAGAGTGTTGTTCAGTCTGTTCAAGAGGGAGGATGACTTCCTATAGATAAGCAGATACTTGGCTGTTGTGAGTCTGTCGGAGTTCGCAGAAGCCAAAAAGGTCCGTGGAGGAGAGACCACCTATTTCGACTATGCCTTTGCCTGATTAGCAACAATCAATATAAATCATTAATTCGTTTAAATTACATCAGATCAAAAATATTAAACGACTCTCTTCCCAGTATCCCGTGAAGATGCCTTTCTATGCCACAAAAGTGCCCTAGTGCTCGATTTGGCCCTGACGCATCGTGCCCATAAACCGCTCTCCAGTGTTGAAAATGCACATGGTTGTGCCATCGATGACACCGCACCTGAAATTGCCATCGACCTCAATGATAACCCTCTCCTAATTGGGTTCAAGAGGCAGAAGGATGAATTTGCCCCATCCATGCATCCTGCCCTATCTCCATTCACCTTGATATATAATTTATCCGTTTTTGATGAGCTTTCCATATCCTGCAGGTGCACTTTAATCATTAGATCGGCCTTAGTACTATACTCCTTCTGGATAATGTATTTTGCAAAGAGAATCCTTTATTATTTTTCTGTGAAGAGGATGGCTCAGAACTGCTCCTAGTTGCAGTAAAATTTAATTTACTGCCGCAACAGCAGCCTGCAGAGAGATGATCTATGATGTACTGCGTAAAGATCGAGGATGAGATTGGATAGTGGTGGATGACGAGTGAGAAGTGAAAGTTTACGAGATAGAAATGGCCTCTCTGTCTTCATAGTGGCATACGCCTGTGTTATTGTTGAGCAAATCCGATTTTGTACTGTTCAAAGCATTTGATGCTATCAGGGTACTGTCGATTGCCAGATTCTAAATTTTACGTAATTTTTTAATTTTGCTGATGGCTCCACACCGATTCTTTTTCTATTATGATGTCTTCTTGACACAGGCTGATTCTAGCTGCTGCTTTTATTGCTGTAATTTGGTGGGGTCTTTGCTATAGCTATCTTCAAATCCACTATTATAATTTTTTAGGATTTGTAAGGCATCTTTATAGCTATTGATGGGACAGTTCTCCACGCCAGGCCTATTTTAACTATCTCCATCCTCATATTTCATTTGGTGGTCGCTGAGTGTTTCGTGAGTACTCTTTAAGGAACGTTCTTCTTCGAGGATTTACGACTGCAGGGATTGCATGGAAATAGTCATAGACATATCATGCTCACTGACCTCTTTGATGACTTCTAATTCTTAAATTCTAATTGGCGAATCGTCATCAAAGCTGACTGCAGCTTCCCTTTTCATGTCTTTTAGTTCCTAAATATATCGCTTGAAAGATTATACCTACCGAAATAGTTCTTGGATTCTTTCTTCCTTTTTTTAGTTCTACCACAGCAAAACCTATTGGTTACTTACGGCGTCCTCCAGCTCAAGAAGAGTGGCCATTTGATGTTTCCGCAAGGAACTGTTGTCCTCTTTAAGCTCGGCAACTTGATGCTATAGTTATTGAATGGTCGCAGTTAGTTGATTTTCTTTCAGCTGTTGGACATTTGTTTGCCAACGCACTGCTCCGCATATTCTGGCTTGAATTTCCTCCACAAATTGATGGTAGTCCGATAGCTCCTTGTCTATGAGAGTTCTTGCACTATTCAGCAGTTGCTTGGTAAGGCGATGAGGTGATCGGTTAACTGACATCGATTTATAAATATTAACTTACCTCATCCATAGAACTAAATTATTATCATTTGGTTTAGTATGGACTATCTACAGACAGTCATGGACACTGCACTAGGATACACTCCGGCTTTATATTATGTTACTGTATTTATCGGATTCACAACTATTCTTTCATATGTCTGGACCATCCTTAAGGGAATGGTGAGGCTCATATTTCAACGCAGACTTAAACTTATTGAGAGGTACGGAAAAGGTTCTTGGGTTTTGGTGACTGGATCTTCAGATGGTACATCACAGCATAAATTAGGAATTGGCAAAGAATTTGCCTTTGAATTTGCTCGGGAGGGATTCAACATCCTTATCTTAGCCCGGACATAATCTAAGCTAAAGAAAGTAAAGTAGGCCATACAAACATAATTTCCAGGAATTGAAGTATAAATTATTGTGACAGATCTGGTGAAAGAAGGAGGCAAGGACAAACTGCAAGATGTGCTGGTTGACCTGAGTAAATATGATATTTCAGTTGTTGTCAATAATGCTGGAGTTGATATCCTTGATTAGTTTCTGAACCTCTCAATTCAAACTATCACAGATCTTATACAAATCAACTGCTTTGCCCTCACTGCTATCACTTATCTCTTCCTTAACCGCCACCAAGAACGACTACGCAAAACAGGCAAAAGATGCAGCATCATCAATGTATCTTCAGTTGCAGGTAATCATTTAAGTATTCAGGCGAGATGCCATTGCCTCTTCATAACGTATACTCTGCGTCTAAGGCTTATGTAAACCAGCTCACCAAGATCCTTGCTTTAGAGTATCCCGCTATAGACTGGCTCGTCCTTCGCCCTTCAGAAGTATCGACTCCGATGACCTGCCACAAACCCTTAGACATTTTTACGATAACACCACGACAGTGTGCGGCGGGTACACTAAACGATCTTGGACACAGAGTTGAGACAAATGGGCATATTTCTCACAAGATACAAAGTTTCATTTACACGATAGTGCCTCGGTGGTTGTTCAATCTCCTATGGACAAAAGTATTCGCCCCTGAGTTCATGCAGCTGCGCAAAGAATACAATTAAAAGATTATAAAAAAACAGTGATCTGTATTAAAATAGACATCACTCTTTGAGATTACAGCTGTCTTCAAGCGCTTCTGGCCCTTTTGACGAAAGGCTATCTTCATAAGCCTCTACGTCTTCGATATACTCGATCTGCTCGAATCTTTCGTTGAATTCACAGAGTTTACGCGCTCTTCTAACTTTCATTCCTATTCTCACGCAGTTTATTCCCCAGACAATTGCAGCGGTAATCAGAATTGCTGCCAGCAGCATTTAATATGTTTACCAAGGGATTGGAGTTTGCTCAAACAAAATTTGTGTACCTTGAGTAGTATTGACTTGACCACTTGAAGTAAATTCACGCATCTTTGAGAAAGCGGTTCTGCCTTGTCCAATCCATCCACTCCCGCACTTGAATTTAGCCTCATATTTGATGTTGGAGGATGGAGGCAATTAAACGTCTGTTTGGAAAAAGGATGGAGATATGAGCTAGCCTGTTACATCTCCTCTAACTATGGTCTCATCTGTTTTTTAGAGAACCGTCTTTCCCTCAGTGTCGACTATTTTTAAAAAGCTGAGAAAGCTCATTTTGCATCCTTCAATGTAGACTGCGACTCTGCTGCCTTTTTCCATAATTACGACTTGAGGGTTGACTAAAGAGATCAATTTAATGACAAGTGTTAATCCTCTTTGAAGGCGAGTGTCGATCTGCTGTTGGCTGTCACGAGATCGATTCGTGGTGCCGAGTCCAACTGAATATACTAGGCCATTCATGGTATCAGAAGGATATTTGGTAATAGTTTTGCCATCACAGCTCTTGGAAAGAATATCGGGATAATGAGAAGCCCCATAGACCCAATCCACCAAATTACCACTATTATCTACTTGTTAGTCAGCTTTTGGTGTCAGTTATTATAGCTGTTGACTTACGTTTTTTTGCAAGTCATACGACCTCAGCATATCGGATATATCTTCGTACAGCTCATGCTCCTATGTTTAATGTATGTTTTTATCGTTGTACTATTTGGTCCATGGGTATGAAATAGCAGATGATCCTTCATGCACATAGACTGACAAGTCAATTGGATACTTGAGATATAGATGCTATAGAATTTTAAATGCCGACGTTTTATTGCATTTTTAGTTATTATTAATGGGAAAATCGAGGAGCACGTCTGCCTGCTTTGGAAAAGTAGTTTGTGTGCCTTGCATATAGCCTGAAGGGTTTGCTAAAGGGAAGAATATGATCCTAGCAGCAGTAATTTTACCATAACTATTAAATAGGAGATCTGGACCAAGTGAGTCATCACCTTGAAGTCCAGAGATCAACAAAACAGTTCGATTACGGCTTGATTCTTTAGCCAATTCTGCATTTTCGTAGAGATAGAAGTAAAATTCGCACGGAACTTGGCCACACAACTACTATTTGGTGGCATAATTAGTGGCATTTATCACAAAGTTGGGAGGTACTACTTTCTGCCATTGCTCATGGTACTTGTTATAGTCGGCTGATGCAACTGCGACTGCAGTTAGCCATGCTAGAATAAGAAGGGAGTGAACAAAGTTGATACGCATATATTATAAGAATATATTAGATTACTTTCTAACGAATGAATGAATAATTGAAAGGTTAGAACGTGGAGATTGACATGTCCACACTCTCATAAGCACAAAAAAAGATGTGCGTGCAGTTGCTGGCTCACTCCAATATTCAGTTTCAGCAGAGGGATAACGAATTTGTTGCACAGATTAAGATCGATCCTACTCAACTACCCAAATCTAATGGTTCTCTTTCTCAAGTCACCCAAAAGCCCAAGGCTGAAGCCAAAAGGGAAATATTCAGTGGTGGCAAGAAAGCTCTCTCGCGAACAGTCAAAACTGGATAATTACTTAGACTCTAATCATTGCATCGCACAGTATAAATTTATATCTACCCTAAAAGATTATCAGGAGTGGCGCTATGCGAAATGGTCGAAGGCATCTATTAGAAGTTCTGGATCGAGAATAAGAAGAAGTCAACGCAGATTCGTAATATTAACTTCCCATAATGGGTCTATCGCCAAATCATCCTCCCCCGTGGCGACAAGCTGAGGATTTAGCAGCTGCTTGTAAATCTGATCGATTCCCTCAACCACTTTCAGAATAAAATCCCGGGGTTAAAGCTTTTCTATTCTTTTCTGGCTGAAAAATTGCCCATCGACGCTCTTTTCTATTTTTTAGTGCTGAGAGGACTGCTTTAGCAGGTAATTAAAGAACGCATCGTCGAAAAAGCTCCGCAGAATAGTGCAGGTCTAATATTAGGATTTAAGCTCAAGCTGAACCCCTACGAACGGAGTGTGAGTGAGGAGGAAGTGCTAATTTTTTTGAAAGTGCTGTTCAGCGGAGGTCTGTCTTGCAGCCGCAGTAAAGCTAAATGTTTCGAGGAGGTGCATCAAAGCCTTACAAATCATATGTTCTTTGACGAGCAACGCAAGAAGAACTACATATACTTTTTTGATTTACTGGAGCAACTCATCATGGAGTTCATGGACTGTGAAGCTTCGAGCTGCGATATGTCATTAAGCAAAACTAATTTAGACGAACCCATTAGTCTTTCAGAACTTATTTCAGATTAATTGGAGGAACCTCTTTTTGCCAAGGCACCCGCTGTGGTTCCGCCTTCTAACTACATTCTTGAACTGTAACCTGACGAAGAGGAGAAGGCCTTGGAAAGGCAAAGGCAGGAGGATCCAATGAGTAATAAAGATGCACTGTAAGCAGCAGTACTGCAAAGAGTCGAAGATATGTACACTAAAATGAATGCTAAACCATCTCAAGTAACCCTAAATGCCATCAATGCTGTTATTCAAGCAGTGGGGCAATTTGACAAAGGCATATGGGTCCGATTTCGCCAATAAGAAGTTAGCTAAAGCGAACTATTCAGCATTGAACGACTACAATCGATGCTTCGTGAACGACAGGGAGGCCTCAGAGTGAATGCAGTGCTTTAACCGCTTGTAAAGGGAGTTTTGCTGGTACCTTTGGTCCGGCAGCTCATCTGTGATGATATAAATCTGTGACTTACTGTAATACTTATGAGAAAAAACTTGCTCGCCTCCTAAAACCTGTTCCTGACACCCTTCCTCGGCTCGCACTAAGACACTCCCTATCTGAGCCCCCTACCCACTAATTTCCGAAAGCAGTCTGACGAGTTCGAGATACTCTCCCATTTGAGTCTCGAGGTAGAACATGAAGTTTCCGAGGTTCAGCCTCCACCAGAATATGTGGAGAATGAAGAGGCAGTAGCAGTGCTTTAGGAGGCAGCTTATAATCATCATTAATATCGCGAGGAACCTCCCTCGCCTCATTTCCTCGAAATGAAAGAGGAATCACAGCCACCCTCCTTGCTGCTAAGCGAAGAGCAGAAAGGCTAGTCCAAAGTACGGTACGTAGTCATGCACTCAGGGTCATGATCGAATTCTTGGTGGGCCATTCTTGTCTCTAAGAAAAACTGTTAGAGACCGAAGGTCATAAATTTGCAAAGAATAACGCTGCTCTTTTGGAAACCTTTCAGCTCCTAGTCAAAAAATTCAGAGGACTTCATAAAACAAAAGAAGAGCTCACGAAGTACTGCATGCGAAAGGCTTTCAAGTTCATCGCTGATCGCAGTAAAAAGGAACGTCCGGACAGCCACTCACGCGACCTGGACAATTGGATGCGTGAGTACTTTTCATAGAGTTCCCCCTCTAATAATTTTTCTATCCCTTTTAAGTATTTCTCTATTCATATAGGAAACATTCGGCTGAGAAGACCATGAATAGCAACTTTCTGAGGAGAGTTTTCAGTTGTCAGCAGTTTGCTCTCGATTATCGCATTTTTTTAGAAGAGTTTGCTCGTCTTACTGCAGAAGACAACTATCGGAAAGTGGCCTATCTCACTGACATGGTTCAGTAGGCCTTAGATCAAGGAGAACCTGCTCGTGTGGAAAAAATCAAACGGTTACCTTGGACTACCCAAATCCTTAGACAAGTAAATGAGCTGGCATACTCAATAGCAGATTCCTCGCAGCAGGGAGGAGTGGTTGGCAAACGAAACCGTCGTCAACATGAATGACAATCTATGTGCATAATTCTAATCATTTCATCAGATTTAAAGGCAGCCATTTTTATAAGATCATAGTTATCCAGAATTGAGCCTACTGGCACTTATCCAAAGGATATTGACGAGGACAGCGGTGAGTAGGTAGGACATCAGAACGTTAAGCCCTATCTGTCCAACAAAAATAACTCTCTCTATATTCTTAAGTTTGCCTACGAGGGGTACCAATTTTATAATCCACTCCAATTCATTTGTATCTGATTCTCCGCCTAAGTTAATCATTCATTACTTGCCGTTTAGCGTGTAATATACAGAGAAGAAATAGTTAAACCTGCCAATGCAATAGCGAAGACAACTTCTGGAGAAAGTACAAAGCTGAGTAATACAATAAAGATTCCCCCTATTTTGCTGATCAAACTCAACGTTCTCTGAATTAAGATTAAAGTACTTGATTCTTTTCTTTAATCTTGAGCAATCGATAGCGTTCGAATACTGATGTTCGCATGGGCGTGGGTGTGGATACAGATGCGGATGTGGCCTGCTATTCGCCATTTTCTGCTGATCCAGCATCTGATTAGCTGTTGATTCTCGACAGTATTTTTTCCCTTCTTTTCTGTTTAATCTCCTCCTATGCGGCTGACATCAATTTTAAATTAATAAATAAATTAAGCCCAAAATTATTTTTCTTTCGTCTCCACGAGCGAGTATAATTATGTAATGGATTGAGTTAGGCTTATATTAATTGATAAAAGGTTGTTGAGATGGACAATAAGAATGACGACAATCATAATCCCATGGATTAATTAAACAAAGCCTTAGATTAGTTCAATGAAACGCCCCTCAACCTCACCAACGAGGACAAACAGGAGGAACCTGATGATCCTGAATTTGCAGCCAAACTGCAGGGAGAGTATGAAAAGTTTATGAATTAAATGAAGAGCGGAGGATTAGAAAGTGAAGAAGGGATGGAGGGATTAGCCGATGCACTTGGAGGACTCCTTAAAGGACTCACCTAAAGTTTGGGTATGGAAGGCGTATCAATATATTGATGCAGAAGGAGGGCGAAGATTTCAAAAATTTATTGGAGGGTAAGCCAGGCGAGGAAGGAAACATGTAAGATTTGGCGAGCAAACTTTTGGAAGTATTTATGAAAAAGGAGCTGTTGTACGAGCCTCTCCAGTAGTCGAAGGTCAACTACTAAGACTATTTTAAGAAAGAAGCTGGCAAAATTCCACCACAGGACAAACAGCGGTTCGAGGATCAATACTCCACCATCAAGGAAATACTAGCTGTATTGGATACAGATCCAGAAAATAAGCAAAAACTCATGCAGTTGTTTGAGAAGATGCAGGACTACGGACAACCCCCTGCTGGAATTGTATCGGTTTCTCTCCCCTCAGGAATATGATAGAATTTATTGCCTCATTCCAAGTCGACCTGTTTTATCCATATCAAATATAAGACTTTTCAAATAAATGCGATAGCCCATACTTTATATGAAAGAATAAACAAAGATTAAATCCTTTCAGCTAGGACAGGAGAAGTAGTGGCTCGAAGAGTTGAAGGAGAATGGCTGCGTGGTGATTACAGATGTTCTTAATCAGGAGGAAGTTGATAAAGCAAAGGATATGTTCTGGGGTTGGCTGGAGGCTTTGGGAAGTGGAATCACCAAAGAGAATCCAGACACATGGAATGACAACAACTGGCCTGGTAGTAAAGGAGTTGGGTTTTTTGTATCCTATGGAGGTTGTCATAGTCAGGCCTCTTGGTATCTGCGCACTCACCCGAGGGTGAAATCTGCCTTTGCCTCCATTTGGAAAACACAATCTTTAATCACCAGCTTCGACACCTTCATCTGTTGGCGGCCTTGGTGGAATAAACTAGCTTTAAAAAGCTGGTTTCCTTATGTATAAAATCTTCACGTTGATCAAAATCCCAGCTTCAAAAAGGGATTTCACTGTGTTCAAGGTATGATTACTTTAGTGGATGTACAGGCAAACGGAGCGGGCGGACTTCAAGTGGTTTCTGGTACTAACAACGACCAAACTCAATAGAAACTGATAAGCAACTACAAATTTGTGCAGTACAATGACAGTGACTGGCTATAACTCAGAGAAGATGATGCCTATATAGGTACAGGCAAACTGGTCGAGTGCAAGGCTGGAAGTTTGATTCTTTTCGATTCCAGAACAATCCACGGTGGTAAAATATGCCAGCCTACCTAATAGTTTAAGCAAGAGAATGAAAACAAGTTGGTGCGTCTTGCGATGACAGTCACTATGGTTCCAAGAGATCTTTCCAATGAATTTCATCGTCAAAAGAGGCTCGATGCTTTTAATGATAAGATTGGACTTACACACTGGCCTCAAGAGTTCAATAAGAGTGGATTCGGTACATTTGCCAAGAATATACAAAGTGGCAGCATTAAATACGAGTGGCCAAGATTAACCCCCTAAATTGAGGACTTGATTTGAAAAACTCTATGCTTTTCATCTTTTTAATATCAATCATAAGGTTAACTTGAGGAATAATATTACGAATCGTTTAAAAATAATGGAATGGCATTCTTCGCATTTGGCTTCAAAGATAAGCAAAGATAATAATTAAAACAAGATTCAGCGAATGATAGTACATTAGATGTAAGCTAGTTCAATATAATTGATGCTCTTATTCTATCGGCGGTAGCCAATAATCGTTTATTCCAGACATGGGTAATATCCTAAACTCTTGCTGCCAGGAGAACCAAGAGAAGAGAAGAGCCCCCTAAATAGCACCCATGGCCACGGGCAACTGCATTGGAAGTGAATCGCCTCGCCAGATTTACAGCATAAAAAAACTATAAACCTCTAAGACTCCCCGCAGCGAAAAGAACAACACACAGTCATCTCCCTCGCCTACTCGAGGGCCATAGAATTATCAAAGCAAAAAATTCCTCGGGAAAGGTTTTTTCGGGTGTGTGGTGCTAGCTGAGTAAAAATAGAGCCGCCGATTATTTGCGATGAAGATAATCGATAAGTCAAAGATAAAAGAGTTCAACTTATTGCAGTGCGAGCTCATCAGGCAAATCGGGCACCTCGATTTCCTGGTAAGCATCAAGGAAACCTTTCAGAATAAGCAAAACATCTACATAATAATGGAGTATCTGCCCATGGGCGATCTCTACTTTTACCTTCGCAAGAAGGAGGTCACCTTCACAGAAGAAGTCATTAGGATCATCATGGCTGAAATTGTTGTGGGAATCGCGCTTCTTCACAGCCACGGAATTATTTATAGATAACTCAAACCAGAAAATTTGCTAATCACAGAGGAGGGACACATCAAATTGACTGACTACGGATTGTCCAAAGTCATCGTCGAGAAGACTGAGTCAGTTTTCACTTGTGTGGGCACGTTGGAATACATGGCACCCGAGGCATTAAAGGGCGAGTTCGGGCAAAAGGCTGATATATGGTCCCTAGGAATGCTAATGTTCTAACTCATGTTTAAAGACAACCTCTTCTAGAACGAAGAGCGCAAGCCAGTATCCACCCAAGACACGGAGTACACTCTGGAGAAGGGTTATATTGAGACCAAGATAAACTCAAAAATTGGTTATATGAGTCTTAGTTTTCGTGATCTTCTCCTGCGACTCCTTGAAAAAGACCCTAATGAGCGAATCACCCTTGAAGACATGAAAGCACATGACTTTTTTTCGTAGATTGACTGGCACAGTATTTAGTCCAGGCAAAACGAGCCTCCTTTGCGAGAACTTGTGGAAAAACATGACTATATTAAATTCAGAGATGCCACAAACGAGAAGTACATCCGACGGTAGGTAAATCGGTTCAAAAACTTGAAGGAAAATTACTAAATGACCCTTTATGAGTTCAGAAACTCACAATGATTTATTTAACTATTGTCTCCAACGCAAATAACTCTAGTAGTGGATCAATGCAGCAATGCTGCATTCATAACATAAAATGTTATCAGTTGCAGCTCAAATATACTCTCGGTAATTTTAGAGCAGGTTCAAAATCGATGCGCTTAATCAAAGTCTATCTGAATGTATATGACTTTCTCTCCATCAATGGTTGCCTCGCTGCCGTGGGGCTAGGGGGTTACCACACTGCGATTGAAATTAAGTATTCTTTTTAACATTCAGCGATGAAGAGTTCTGCTACTGCGTGGTTTCCACTGATCCAAAGGACACAGGGGTGATAGTAATCGAGCCATAGACAGCTCAATATCAATTCAATCGCAAAATATACCTCGGTGAGGTATAGATGATGGACTATCGGTTTCGACAGATTGAGTAGGAACTGAGATAGGAGTTTACCTGTGGAAAGTACCACATGTTTAATTATAACTGCAACCACTTCTCGAATCAATTAGCTCGAAGGCTCCTCAACATTAATATTCCAGACTGGATATTTAGATCCACCAATATCCTCTCTGTACTTTGCTGTTGGCTGCCGCATGGATTGGTCTCGGGACAGTGGGCTCTGGAATCATTGCTTGAGGAACAAAGAGCTTTAGATTAGAAAGATAGATAGCTTTGCGAGATATGATCAGGGATGATTTATATATTTTGTCAATGGAGGAAAGATTGAATAATAGTGGATTCGGAGTGGTAATAACTCGGTTCAACTACAACCGGCCCAAGTGGTTCGGAGGATTTTTTGGAAGTCCTGCACACCACAACAAATCAGGCAACTGCCACTACAACGAGGAAGAAATGAGACCACTTCTCACTGCCGAACAACTAAATTAACTGGTTTAGCCCATGTACACCATGACTCCAGTCCTCGCCTATCACTTAGCAATAACTATTTTCTGCGCTTTGAGTGTGCTGTTAACAGCGATGCAACAGAGTTTTAATTATCTAATTGAGTTTGGTTTTGTCACGAACGCTGATCCAAATAATTCATACCTTCATGCATTAGGCATCGTATGGTATGTGGTTTGGGCCCTTGGATTGATTACCATAATTCCACTTTACTATGTTTCTGTGAATAACATTGAGCGTTATTTTGTAGAGGGGGGAAATGAAAAATTTAGGGAGTTAAGAGTCAATGTCAAGATTACCAAGAATTAGCCCAGCAAATTTATACTAATTGACGGATTTAAAAAGATAGACAAACTGTAAATCAGCGCCATTTGAATGATCATCAGAATTGAATTTCAAAATTGGATAACATAAGAGAATATACTTTATAGAGCATTCGTTAGTTTGTTTGCAAGACAAGCACATTAGTTGATGTTTACCCTTGCCGTATAAAGTTTATATTATGAAGAGTTATAATTGTGCAGTGCATAATCAAAGGTATCTGAGATTGAGGGAGGCCAGCTCCTCCTTCCCCACCATCAAGTGGAACGAACACTTAAAATTTTGGCCCACCATGGCGTCTACCACTCGCCTTCCATCGATTATTTCGTCAATGTAGATGCAGAATGAGCCTTGACTCATGGAATGGATCTTTTCCCGTGTTTAATGCTCCTTGATGTCTTCATGTACCACAGAGTGAATTGATAGCACTGATCTGAAGAATTCCAGCGAAACTCTTACTTTTCGCTCTGTCATAAATGGTAACAGAAAATGAATGCCCTCCTGGCTGAGTCGATAAAGACACTCATGCCCAGCAAAAGATTATTTGCCTTTTTACAAAACCTTGCACCCCATATTGATCAACTTAATCTTTTTTTCACGGTCAGCATCCAAGAAGCGTTTAACTCCTCGCGACACCAGCAATACGTTCTTTTTGGCATTGCCGTCCACCTCTCTGACGTATAAAAGCTATCTGAGTTACTTGTTAAGTCCGAAAAATTTATGAATAACTTCGAACTACTCCTATTTTATGTTTTCAAACTGTTAGTATTTCGCAAGATTTTTCTTTTACTTAATACTTTTCCAGTTTTACACTTTCTCCTCTATCTTTTGCTGTTGTGGAAGGGGCTTTTCTTCTTCGATCTCTTACTCTTATTCATTGTCTTCCTCTTTCTCATCTGGTTTTTATAGCTCAGCTTCGTCAACAACTTCCTTCTCAACCTGAGGAAGATTGTTGTCAACAAATTCTTGGTCTCTGATGTTCTCCTCGTTGCCCTCTTCTTTTTAGTCAACCAGTTTGCTGCGCTTGGAGTGATCGTACCGCCACTAAAAGTCTTAATTTTTTCTCATCAAAGCTATGAAGAACCCTCCACTATTTTGATCATGTGGTAAAATCCTCATAGAATGATGGAGTTGAATCCGCTCTGCCTCCTCAATGCCAGGCGGAAACATGGACTCTTTTATCTTCAAATTTGCTTTGGCCTCTTCATAGTTTTCATAAGCTTTAATGTATTTTGACTTTTAATCTTTTTACTGACCTTAGACGATAATTTTGTTGAAACCTGTTTATACTGTGCACACCTTCCAGTCCAACATTCCTCTTCTTCCCTTCACCTCATAAATGCTGTTAATGTCGATTATTTATAATCCCTTCCCTACTTTCTTGAAAAGACCGCTCAAAACTGCCTCATTTTCAATTGGATTGAGAGAACATGTCGAGTAAACAATGAGTCCTCCTCGTTTCAATAAATTAATCGATTTCATCAGGATGGCCAATTGCAAGGGATGCAGAGATAAACCATCACTGGTATGCCACTTCGCCCATTTATTGGGAATTTTGCGAGTGGCTCCATCTCCTGAACATGGTACATCACACAAAATTTTATCAAACAAAAATTTTTGTTTGATGTGGTTAACTTTCTCAGTATACAGCTCAGGCAAAAACTGTCCCGGGTGGTTGATGACGGCCATTCCAACAGTGCCAAACCTATTAATTTGATGAATTAACATTTGAGCGCGGCTGTAGTCTGCGTCGTTGGCAATTACACACCCTGGAGCAAGGGTTCTCTACTCCCCATATATCATCTCCAGTAACTGAGATGTTTTGGAACCTGGAGCAGCACACATGTCGAGAATTATATCATCGTGCTGAACGTTGAGGAATAATGGTGGTAACATCGAGACTAACTCTTGACGGGCGATCAAACCAGCATCAAAGGCTTTCTGAAGATACTTATGGAGGTTGTTGAGAATTTTGCTCTTCTTGAAGATTTGTTTGGTGGTATTTATTTGATGCAGCACATTACCTGGATACCATGGTAGGATCTCTAACTTAGGAATCTCCTTTGGTTCGTATTTATCTTCCTCCTAGACCATCTTGCCTTATTTTTCCTCAAGCATGGTGCTCAAAAACAGTGGGTCTTGGATTTTGTTACGAAAGGAAGTGTAGTTTGGACAGCTGGGATTGATCCTGAAGACTACTGGCAGTTTCTCCTTCATAGAAGCCCAAAAGACCTAAAACTCCTCTTCTTTTAATTGTAGTTGGAGCTGGTAGTAGGCTTTGAAGAGGGGGTTGTCTTGAGGCAGATTAGGGCTGCTCCAATCGTTTTTAATTTTCTTTTGTCCATGGTGCTGCTGTTTGAATTTGCTTGTTCGTTTGCCCATCTGTTGTTGGCTTATTAAATTATATCCAATATTATAAAAGAAATTAAAAATGAATAGATTTGCATGGAGTAACATGAATGTGCATTTATGAGTAGAGGTTGTTTAAATTCACTATTATTTGAATTATATAGATTTGAAATTCAAGATAATTTCTGATAAAATTAAAATGATGTTAAAGAAAGGAAGCAATTCCAAGAATAACTGAAAAATAACCAAAATTAATCAAAAGTTGTTTTAATTATCGATTATGTTTACAAATGTGATTTTACTTAATGATATGTTAGTGACCCTGGTTGTAACTGCAATCACAATTGGTTATATTTTATCATGCAAGCTTAGGTCAAAAGTGTAGATCATCTTCAAAAGAATGCGTTTACTCACATTCAACTTGTTTTCAATCAAGTTCCGGTCCAAATTACTGCAACTTCTCGCCCTCTGGCTAAGTACCAAAAGGTTCGATTGTAATAAAAGCGAGAATTGATCAAACTCATCAAACAAGGCGCCAGCATCATCAGCGTATTCATCATCTTACCTAGGCTGCACGTGAGCTCAGGATAAATTACTCTACAGCTAAATCCATCTTTCAATCAATAAAACACAAGTCAAAACGCATAAAATCTTAAGAGGTGAGCTCTGTCTTGTAAACTCCCGAGTAAGAAGTGAAAAGACAATGATTTTGTAGTTTGTTGAAGACATGCTGCTTTTTGGAGTAATATCATCTTGCACTTTTTAATATAATATCGAATACTGCGATTAATAAAAATCATTTTCCGATGCAGAAAGTGGAAAATATGCTGTCGAGTACTTATTCACAGTCGATACGCCCAGTCAGCTCCTCTATTTATCTCATTCCGTTGCGGAGATGCGCACTCATTAGATCTGCGTATTGTTGGTATAGACAAAGGTGCAACTACTAACAACATCTCTGCAAACCGTCTAAGTATCGGGCTCTCGTGAAAAATATTTAGGAAGATTGTCCTTCGTAGAGTTTAAAAGATTTATTTAAACGATTTCCAATCACTTGCAGCAAATGTTAGAGCCCTTCTTATTTTTTAAGGGATAGGCAAAGCTAAACCTTAATAGGAGGATCACTGCGAATAAGGACTTGCTTTTTGGACTGTGCTTCACTCAGTTTATCTGTTTTATTGAGAGCAATTATAGCTTTTGATTATGTGATCAGCTTAATCTCATCAGGATGCGGCTCAATAATAATCTAGCTTGCAGTTTCAGAGTAAGCTGATGTGCTTAGATCCAGCATGACGATTATAAGGTGACTATCCGCTGCGCTTGTCCTATCTCTCTCCAGAAGTACCTAGATCTTCGTATGCCTTCTTTTTCGATGGGACAATCAGATTCTCTAACTCCTGCTGTATCAACCAAATGCAGTTTGTACCCTTGTAGTTCAATAGAGCTCTCACTAAGAAAAGTGATACTTAGATTAGGTCCCGGGTGGTTCCAGGAATAGGACTGACAATGGCCACGTCTTTTTTAGCCATTGCATTGATGAGAGTACTCTTGCCCACATTCGGTCTACCCAAGATGGATACTTTGATGCCCTCTTTGGCAGTCTGAAAAGATTTTGATGAATCGATGACTTTTCGTAATTTTTATTGTATCTTTTCAATCTTCTCTTTTGATTTTTCTATTAGGGTTTCATCAGCCTGCTTCATTATATGAATACTTCGTTCTATTCAAATTCGATGTAGGCTTCCAACAACGCCAGTGCCTCGATCAGTTCGCTTCGAATTTATGATAAAAAATTGCTGGTTTTGCCGAGGATATTGTTTATAGCCACTTGTCTTTCGAATTATAGCTCGCTTTGAACGAGATCGTTTATTGCTTCAGCCTACTGCAAGTTCATAAGACCATTTAAAACAGCTCTGCGAGTAAATTATCCGCGTTTGGCCATACGAAACTAAAAACGTTTAAATTCCTAAAAAACGGCCAAGACAACAGCTCTGGAGCCATGCAGATGTAATTAAAAGAGGTCTTCCCCACTGTAGCTATGATTTGCTTCGAAAAAGACAAGTAAACATCGATCAATGAGACCCTTGGTGAGTCCAAAAATGCTTTTCAGCATCATTTCTCGTGGTTTTACTTTATACTTCGAAAATAGTGCTTATTTGCAAAGAGGTTATTGAAATTTAGGTTGTAGTAGTTCAAGCACTCGAAAAGACTCCGGACCACTGACTCGCACAATCTGATATAGTAAGTTTGTTACCGAAATAGCTGTGTTGACTCCAGATGAGAGAGCAAAGATCGTTTATGGATGCCTTTTAATACAAAAGGTTTGAGTAATGATCCTAAAAGTATGAGTGCATGTAAAAAGTCTTAATTTTTGGGATATGTGCATAAAAATGATAATTGTTGGAGTATTATAGCATTGTATCAGATAATGAGGAAATAGCATTCATTGATTGCATACTCAGTTATGAATCATAAAATCTCGGGATATTAAAATAGTGCTTGTTGTGAAATATATCAATAGTCAAATATTATCCTCTTTTCATATTAAGATATTTTGATATAATTCACAAATGCAGGCCCCATAGTCCCACTAGTCCTCCATTAAGATCAACTTCGGAGAGAAGCCTCATGGGTCGACTCCGCTCAACCTTACTTTCTTGGCCAGCTTCTTTTCCACTGAAGTATCTCTTCCCCTACGCAGCAAAATACAATTAAAAGTGAGCTTAAAGATTTTATTCCTAATGAATTACCCTAAACATTCTTTGCTTTTGAGTTGGTATACAAGAACGGTTAACCGACAGACATTGCAAATCAATTGAATGATTCCGACGTTATAAAAAGCATAAATGAATGTTCACCCACCTCCGTTACCTTTTATTCTATCCACAATAAAGTCTATGCGATCCTGAAAGGAAAAGAAATCAGTTCCATTCTTTAGGAATTTCAAGGACTGTTCGCCTAACTCAAAAATCAAGCTATTTAAGATAACAATAAAATAAGACTGAAAATAGTTTCGCATAATGATCTTGCCAGGATAGGTGAAATTCTCAAGGAGAGAACACTGAGGGGATGGTTCGACTCACTACACCTGGAATTTGGATTTGTCAAAACTGAACTCAATACCAAAATACTCAACATTATTTTGGAAAATATCCTTGAAGTGAAAGAGGCCAGTAGCATGACTAAGGCTTTTAAAAAATTAAATTTGGAGCTGAACCTTGCTAGCTCTCGCAGCTTGCAGGAGTTTCCTAAACTCAAACTATAGACTTACCCCGAAGCACCTAAAAATCAATTTGCTGTTATCCTCGCAGACGCAGGCATCTAAAATGTACTATTGTCCTAATACAGGCCATATTTTATGGTTTTAACCCGATTGTGTACCTCCGTGGTGACCTTTGCCTCTCTGGCTTTCCTTCTTTGCTGTATTCGATCTACAAATGATGTTGAATATAACTCATCAAATAAGCCAATGCTTAATTTAATACGATAATTAGTTAGGTTTTTGTTTCTGTTAATAGTGGATGATATAATAGCAAGTCACAAGCATATGCTAATCATCTCATCCTCCGATTTATTCAAAGAAGACCTAAACTGCCAGTGCGTTTTTTAGATCTGTCTTTGATTTTAATGCTATTTCCTGTAGATATTCAATCTTAAAACTTTCACAAGTGTTATGACTATATTTGAAGATCAACTTTTTGCCGTATAGATCAATTTTGGATAAGGTCTACAACTGCGTTTTGTAGTTAAAGATAGGCGAATAGGGGTTCACTAACAACTCGCATGGCTTGGAGTTCATCTCATTCGGGAACACAAACTTAACCTTTATTTGGATTTTTCGTTGTTATTCAGCAATCATTAATAATATATCCAATAATATTCATAGATAGTCGAGGGTTGTCGATAAATATTAAACGTGAGGCTTTTATCAATGAAATACCACTCGAATATTAAAAGAATCGATGGACTGAGAAATGTTATAATTGAAATTAGAAGAATGTCGCATTTTATTTAAAATACAAGGGAAATATAAAGCGTACCCATCCTCAAGACAGTCAGCAAATAAATCGTGGTTCCTCCCATAAAGTCATTAAAAAATGGACAATCAACACTGTGCGAGAATTAAAACTAGCAGAAGATGCTCAAAATTGTGTTTTTTCAACTTCAAAATGAAGAGTACGAGCATGAACACCAGGAAAATTCCATTGAAATGCAAAGGAAATTTCAGGCTCTCAAGAAAAAATTGGCTCGAAAATCGCGATTACAGTACTGATTAGCTTATTGAAGGACTGTGTAAAACATATTGGACGAACATGTGCATTTACCAAAGTTATAGCTGTCTCAGATTATTAAAATGAGTCCAGAGAGGATCGATCTAATGAAGAAATATCGTTCAAAGATATGTGGCAAGCTATCATTATTTCGATAGTGTTAGTCGATTCAAAAGGGGAAGTCTGACTATCATGACTGGTACGACGCAACCAAAAACAGTCCAATGAAATCTCCCATCTTCACAAAAGTAGTCTTTGTGATATGCAGATGACTTATCTCCTCTAAAAGGTGAATAAGCAATCAAGATAGAAGGAGCATTAAAAGGAAGAAAAAGATAAGAAAATCTTGAAAAATAGCGGCAACAGTAACAGAGTTTTATTGCAAAAATAGTCTTTGAAAGAAATAAAGATGCACCGCTGATTGTTGATATTCACTACTACTGTTATTTTAGATAACGTATTTAGAAGCATTTAATTATCATTTCGCAAATGTATAAGACATAATAAATATCAAAAAATAATCCTGGAATATAAAATCCAACCCTTGTTGCTGACAACTCCCACGCCCAAAGGTCTCTTCAGCTGCAAGTCTTCCTTTGAGTAACTGTACTGCAAACCATTTTGGATTTGTATATCCGTAAACCAATCGAGCGTATCTCCCATTATAAGGTCTTTATGAATGGTGGCAAACTATTGACAGCGGTATGACGATAAAAGGTGTTCATATTTTTGCGTAAGATCCTGCGGATAACGAAGCATCTAAATCCATAAATGTTCCAATTATTTCTTTGTCCATTTTCCGTGGCATTTTTATATCTTCTATGAAAGATAAAGATTTAATCCTGATTGATATTTTTAGAGGTAGTTATTTGGCTTAAATAAAACGATTTGCAGGTGATGGTTTTACTGCACTGGCAATTTATAGAACTCAGTGCCCTCTTCATCGATAAAGTGATCAATGTTGTTGAAGATGGAGTATCGGTGCCATTTTTGCCCATTCCAGTCTGAGATAACTCTGAGTTGGTGAGAAATGGTGAAAGTGTATTACAGTTTCAGCATGTGTATGCTGTTTATTTTGGAGATGTCATTAACTTCAAGAAGAGGCTTGTTCATTTGATGAAGTTTATTGTTGAGCTCACTGACATTTTAAGCGGAGAGAAAAGTTAACTCAACCTTTTCTTAGCCTTATTCCTCTGCTGCCATGAGTTGAGATAGCATGATTCGAAATCTATCTTTGGACACAAAAGTATCTCTTAACACGATGAAATGCTCACTGCTGATGTATTTCCTTAATATCTACATGAGCAGATAATCATAGTGAACATGCTGACTATTGTCTTCTTGGCAATTGCTCTCGAGAGTCAAGTTCTATGTGCTTAATATGGCGTATAGTTTAAAGTGAAATTGATAGGGATAAGGATTGTAGACTGTTTGTTATTTCACTTCCAATTTAGAGAAGATAAATTTGGTTTATATTTTATATTTATATTTTTTTTCAGTTATCGTGCAGCTATTGGCCATTTTATTTTGCAGGGACCGCATGAATATTTGATTTAGACTACTTGACGAAATAAATCTAAACACTATTTCCTTCACATTCTCGTACTTCCACAGAAACTATACGATCTTTAGCATCACTCTCTATAATGAGGACGGATCTTTAAAAGCGATTAATTGCACATCAATTGATTTGTATTCCTTAATCAATCGATTAATTGTGGCTATGACATATGCAACTTATTTGCGTTTGGTATGGACCTTTAAGATATAACAGTATTCGATTTAATTTATAAGTTTGTTGATCTACTATTGAAGAGGCTGAAGCTCCGAAAAAGAAACTGGAATAATCTTGTAGATAGACGTTAGGAAGCTACCGATTTATTCCTCCGAAAAGGAGAGAACAGTAACTCGTAGCTGAGATTCCAATACCTACTGTTATTCCTTGGCCATAATGCCAATCATTTCATGTTTAACTTTATCGTCAATAAGGCTACCAAATTACTCGCTATTGATTAATGTTTTCTTGGCTTCATGGTTCAAATCGAGTTATAATCTTTTAACAACTTCCTATTTCAAGTATTTCAGCTAATCTGAGTTTAAATACTTGAAGGGACTCTTGATTTCAGGATTACTCCCTTTCATCGAGAAGATATTGTTTTCATTGAAACTTACTTTCTTCATTAGTGAGTGCCGCTTGACTAGACTGTTGTTTTTGGTTAAGGCAAGAGAATTTTGCCTTGACAGTTTTGACAGCTATTGCTTTTACGATCTATACGATGGTAGATTGGTGTTCATCAGTTTTATTGAAAAGTTTTTAGAAATGGAGCCCTTCAATTGACTTTTTGACTGAAGTGATAGCGAAATGCTCTTTGTTCGGCTCAGTGTTTTTTTGTTAAGAAATTTATTGTTTCGCAAATTGGATTCTAATTCATGGTAGAGTTATTCGACAGCAGCCATTATTTTATTGAGTTACGATTCTGTGCAAGCAATTAACTTTTTGAGCTGCCACTAATCAAAGATAAGTTCATGATGCTCACTTTCCTTCTCCTCCATCACGAGGATAGGCTTAAATATAAAGGGATCATTTCTGACTGCAAACGTGTAAAAATTGGATAGAAAGCTGGAGGCAATGAAATTGGAGTCGTTGAGGATGGATAACAGGTAGTTATCCTCCATGTAGTAGTACTATATTTTTTGTTTTCGCTTTTTGATGTCATGAGTTAAACTTTGAATGTAAGTTCGCCATTTTACTATCAGATCTACCAGGTGCACTGTTAATTTTCGATAGTTGCTTATGGTTAAGAATAGGTCTTAAATTTTTGTCTGCCCTAAATTTAGTTACCTTTCGTCTAGTCTATATTTGACTCGGTAGCCATGCACTCTGTATTATTTCTGCTATAGCTTCCTATCCTTCTCCACAAGCCTCTCCTTGACAGTATGAAAGTGCGAATACATGTCTTCAGGCCCCATTTGTTTAAGTTTATTTCTGATTTGATTCAGACAGATATCTCTCGCCCATATGGCTCTTAGAATTGAAAAATAAATATGCTGTTCTGTTCGTATAAGGGCATCCTAATTTTTAATTAAAGTTGGTATGTTTTGCACATAAGTACTAAACACATATTCTTCAAAGTAATAGCGATGAAAGACTTATATTTTACGCGTTTACCACAATGTTTATAACTTGGACAGCGCTCGAGCACCTTCCACATCTTCTCTTACGATTTTTTAATGAAGTCGTTCTGAAACTGAGTTGAACAGCCTTTTTATTTAGTCTTTCTCTATCTTTTAAGTTTGCTTCTGCCTTTTCAGTTAGGAGTACGGAGCTATTTTTTAATCAAATTACTCTGAAGCTACTTTAAATTCGGCATTATACAGAAAGGCAAGCATGTTTAAGTGTTTAACTTTGAGTTGCTCTTTAATGGGTGATTCCTATCCTTTCAGACTGCTGCTTAATGTCGGCATCATTTATTATTTTATTTATAACAAGCATTTAACTATTTTGTGTTACCATTAAAATTTTGACTAAATATTTTAGAGCTAACTTCAATAAGTAAAAAACCGTTAAGCACTTTATAATGCCCTATCAAAGGGAAAATTTACAAACTTGAAATATTTTGCTGATATGAGTAATGGTGAAAGGAGATCTGTCTCACATCGTTTCTTTTGAATTAAACAATAATATTCATAACGATTTGCAACCTCATTTGAATTATAATAAAATGGAGGAAACCGAACAATACCTTAATAAAATACTGCAGAAACGTTTAGGCTCAGTTATTAACCAATCTGCTTTCACTAAACAGGGCAGCACAGTCACTAGATTGCCAAGGCAGGAGGAAAAAATAGAGTCCATGCCAACCGTTTTTCGTAAAAAGCATGAGACAATTTACAATTCCAATGAGGAGCAATCGAGGCGAACTTCCTCCCTAACAGTGCATCAGCCATAACAAAACTAAGATAACAACACAAAACCAGTCGGAAGTCACCGCATTGAATATATGGCCATTTCAAAGCGCATCTAACATAAGAAAGATAACAACTTTATCAGTCCCACAGTTGATGTAACAAAATACCGAACTTCACAACAGCAAATAACCACCATCATGGATCACCCTATTTAGGCCAAAATATAGCCTATAAAATAAGATAAAATGGAGCTGTAGGACTTCGGCAAAGAAGATGAAAAAAAAGCAAAAAGAAGAAAGATCTTTGGGTGATTTTTTGTATATTATAGTAAGTAATGATTGGGTATAAGACTACTAACAAAGGATATGATTCAATCAATAAACCTGAGTCTGCGAACCAGCTCATTCACGCTCATACTTTGTTGTCTTAGTTCCTATAATTTGAACTTTAGATCCAGTTACTATTCGTTACGCTCTTCTTTAAGCCACACCCACTGCTTGCTTTCTGTCCCCTCATCCCCTTCCAGTTGCAATTTGCTCATCGTCTTTTCCTTGAAGTTATCATATTGTTCAAGATCGTGCCTGAGCAGGTTTGCCCACCGAGCATCGAGAGTTTCAACATAAAATTTGTTCATGCTTTTAAAAGTATCCAGAATAAGAAAGCTGCTTGAAGGAGGAGGGACTTCCAAATTATTTTTGGCTTCGCTGAGCTAAGTTAGCCGAAAATTACCATCAATTAATATTTACTGATTTTTAATTTTTACAACTTCGGCTCAGCATTTCTGCTATCAGGTTTGGTTTAATAAAGCGGTCTCTCTTCGATATGCCGTTTAAAGGGAGATAACTCAGCAATTTCCTTGTCGATTTTAGATTATTTCGAGGGAGGTTAAATTCTGTCTTCATTTTATTTACTTTTAAGATGTTTTTCTGGTTATTTTTTGAACTATTCATCGGGTTTCTTTTGTTTGGGAGGTGGAGGAGGAAATATGCATTTGACTCCAAATTTAAGCCCTGATACAATTGCAGGATTACTCGCTTTGTCTTTGGTGATTTGATCATTTTTGTTTTCTTATAACTCATTTTTCATAACACCTTTATTGCGTTGATCTCCTTTCTCTCTCTCACTTGCATTTTATAACTTTTTCACATCCTGCTTTAGCGGAGATTTTGGACCGACTAGTATTTACTTTTTGCCTGGTTCATTGTCATCTTTTTTGCGAATGTATCTTAATTTAGATGCGTCATCTTTGTCATCTTTGTTCTATTTATAATTTTCTTCTCTTTTGAGGGCAGTAAATTATCGTTTATCTTCTCTTTGGGCGTCTTTGGGCTGTTTATCAACCTTCGCGTCTTTTTTACTACTCGACCGACTATGTGAAGATGGACTCCTCTATCTTTTTCTCTCACTAAAATTGTTTTCTTTCTTTTCAGGAGGCTGCTCTTTTCTCTGCGACAGTCTTTAGTTTTAATCTTTTCGTGGTCTTTAGTAATTTTTCTTATTATCCTCGTCATATCTTTTCCTACCCTACTCATTGCGATTTTTCTACTTCTTCTCTGTTTCACGCCATCTCTCTTCCTCATGGTACCGACTTTATCTCTTGTCATAATCCTTACTACGGTATTACATTTGCCTGCTACCATATTTTTACTCTCTTTTATAACTGCCATGCTCGTGAGAGGCGTATTTATCTTGTCTATGATTAGATCTTGAACGCGAGCGTGATTTCCTTTCCCATTTAGACTTTCTGGTTTTATCCTATCTGTGTTTATCCTTATTATGCTCGGGGGAATGATGCCGTTCGTCTTCCTCGCTACTATTTCTCGCCCTCCTCCTATCACTTCTGTATTTGAACTCGAAGGACATTATTGATCCTAATTATAATTGATAGATTTACATATAATCTAAATAAACGTCATCAATCCATATTATTGTAAGGTGATTCAATAAAACGCGCGTATTAGTGCAGTGCCTTATCGATAAATTTATCAGTCAGTCATGAAGGCGCAAACTAAGGACTAAAACAATTAATAAAAAAAGTTTAAACGTGATATAAAATGTATAAGTAGATATATCAATTGATCCGTAACAGTTTATCAATCATCTAAGATTGTACTCTATTAAAACCTATAATATATTTTAAACATGAAAAACATAGCATTTGCTTGCATAATAGCAATTTTACTAATAGGCGCCCACACCCAGATGACCCAGCAGGCATCCTCCGGTTCCTCCCAAAATTAAATGCGCGATCAAAAGTAAATATTGCCCTGAACTTAGAAGCCATGCTCGCTGGAACAATCCAAGTTATTCAGAGTCCAACATGGAAGGGCAACAAGAATTTGCTGAAGCATTTGGGATGGCCGTCTGCATTGCTGGAATTATATGCCTAAGCATCGGAATATGGCTTCTGGCAAGATGCTACATGAAAAGACAATCAACCCGACAGATCAAGGAACAAATGCAAACAAAACGCTATCAATACGCCTCAACTCTTGGTATTAATCTTTACGAACTCAACAACGACCCAAGACTTTCCTACACCATCCACGTCTGATGTGCACAAGATGCATTTTATAACTAAACATAGTAAAATCAGTTTTTTTTGGAGGAAAGGCGACTCGGTAACCTTCCCACTATCTTGCGAGTGAAACTCTTAAGCTCATCTACAATTTCACCCCGATTTTTACCGATCTAGGCAAATGAACTATGACTGTTCGAATCGTTGTTAGCTGTGCTGACTCGTTAATGAAGCTTGTGCATGTAATATGCAGAGTGAGGTATCCTCTGCTTTCGTGGGTTGATATTTCCTCCATTTGTAACAGCGCGTTCTAACTCCACTGTGTGTGTTTTTTTGCGCTCAACCATCTTCAAAGACTACTGTTTATGAGCCATTGGCGTTGGTAAATGAGGTCTCATCTCACGAATGAGACGAATATTACCTTTCGGCGCATCATAGGAAGTATTAATCTTGCGCCGACCCTCCAAACTTTTATAATGATTCTGATGATTAGGGGGAAGCTGATTTATACGACTATGAGCTCCAATGGGCTGTGGCATTTTATTGGTTTCCTCCTCAAACAACTACGCCAGTTAATTATTTTAAAATCTGCCCCTTTTGGTACCCTACCCAGGAACATATAATAATCCTGAATAAATGAACTAATACCTTCTCCGTGCTGAATTCCGTTCTTCCACTGTCCTTTGTAATAACTTCCGTCACTCCAGTACATTTCGCCAAAATCTGAACGCAAATCCTCACTATAATTCCCTTTATAGATGTTTCCGGTGGACCAGGTGAAGATTCCATAGCCATGCTTTTTGTCAGCATTATACTCACCCTCATATTTATCGCTGTTTCCTGCTCCTTTTTTCCACATTCCGTGTCCATGTCGCAATCCTTACTTAAAGTTTCCTTTAAAGTAACTGCCGTTCGCCCAATAGTATTCTCCATAGCCATTAGGCTTTCCTCTTTCATATTATCCCTTATAAAGATCGCCCTTCGCAAATTTTTATGTTCCTTGACCATGTTTTAGGCATGCTTTAAAATCACCTTCATAGCGATCACCATTGATCCATACGTGAACACCATACCCATCTGCCTTTCCCATCTTCCACTATCCTACATAACTATCGCCCTTGCAGCCTTTCCACATTCCGGAACCGTGCTTAAGTCCATTTATCCACTATCCCTCATAAAATTCGCCATTACTCCAAGTATATTTGCCTATACCCTCTGGCCTTCCATTGATATATTGCCCATAATAAGTACTACCGTTTGGAAATTGTTCGAAACCGAGTCCCTGTTTGTAATCACACTCCCAATTACCTTCATAGACACGCTAATTCTGGTATAACATAATTCCTTGTCCATGTCGTTTGCTATTAACAATCTCCCCATAATAGGCTGACTCTCTGAATTTTTTAAGTTTAAGAGCGGATGAATTTCTCAGCGTATCAATGTCTAAAACAGTTGATTTAGGTTAATACTCCTTGAATATTTTTACAAGTTGATCGAAAGACGAGTTACTAGCATGACTATAAACTGATCTAACGTTGGATTCAGCTATGCTAGGCTCATAATCTTCTTTCCCCATCGCTGCAAGACCACCTTGTGGCTCTTACATTCAAACTTTATTATTTTATAACAATCAAGGAAACAATAAAGATCATAAATCTCTTGCAAATATTGAACTGATCTTTTGATGATATTCAATACAATGAGACTAGTTAATAGAAAGTAGACTATAACTCAGAAATAGAACAAGGGATCTGCTAACATTATTTAATAAGTTCTATAAAACTTATACATTATTAAGATGGGAAGTATCTAACTCAACAATATCTTAAGAGGACTACTATTCGATACCAAATTCATTATCATTACAACAAATATTAAAATAATTCAATCACTCCATTTGTAAGAGACGAATCATCAGATCGGAAGCATCCGGATTACTCTCAAGGATTAATTTTAGCATCGCTCTTGATAATCCAGCTTTTAATGCAGATTAGCTCTACAGATGAGAGAACAAAACACGGTTTAAAGCTTCAAGAAATATCGTTGATTTTTCCTCCCTTGAAATAAGATCTGTTTGTACATTGAGCTCTCCAATTTCAGGCAGTTCCTCGCACATGAGCTCCAAGATCAACTTTAGAGTGGAAAATTATATTTTCTATTGTCCTTGCGGAATAAAGAAATAGAGTAGAAAGTTAATTTTATCTTGAACAGAAGCTATTTTAGCAACAAAAAGCATGTAAAACCGCGTAAATGAGTTGAGTGATATATTCTTGTGAGGCTCTTCCTGAATAAGCCCTGAAATGAGTCTTCTTGTAAGATGAATGTTCTTTTTTAGATGTTTGAGATAGTACTCGCAATGACCAATGAAAATGGCCTCGTCCAATAGCTGATTTTGAGAATAAAGCTGCTGCTTGGACGGATTCACTTTGATGCCCATTAACTCTTCAATCGTTGGGCTTTTCGTGAAGTTCTTCCCTTTCACGCCAAGGCGCGGATTGGTCTTTTTGAGCTGCATGAGTTTGAGCAAATTATTGTACTCGGCAATGATGTGGTGGATCTTGTCCTTGCTTTTAATGGTTTTCATAATGTTGTTGCGAGTCAGCACTTCGCTGAATTTCGCAGTGGGAAGGGGAACGACATTCGCCAATTTGCCATTTTTGACCCGAAACAGTCGGTCAAGGTTTAACACCTTCAGCTGCGAAGCATCTTGGTTTCCATAGACCTTCTCCACCTTTTTGGGCAGAATTAATTGTCCTTCAAATTGCTACCGCAGCGAGTTCCCCTTTAAAAAGGGGCTCTTCCACTTACGACTGACTTTTTCTGAAATGCTTCTCTTGACAGTCCTTTCCAACATGTTTTTATTGACTTTAATCATTGCTTCTCCGAGCACTAGCTTTTTATATTTGTTGCGCATCACATCGTGGTATCGCTGCTTGATAATTTCACTGGCCTAAGCCCCCTGCGATCGATCAGCATGAGAGGTTAAATGCTGCGTACTCTGCATACTCTTGATGTAAGAATGCTTTTGGACTATAGACTCAGTGAGGCCAGATTCGAAGCGTTTGCGCTCCGAAAAGCTGATGGGTTTGCTTTGAAATGACGTCGACCTTTGTGATAAGATGCGACTTCCTTTTTAATAAAGTTTGCTGCGATCGTTATAGAAGGAATTTGGCAATTTAAACCCTGTCCCCGGAGATGGACTTTCCGATTTGCAGGAAAGGAAACTATCACTGAGATTTCGACTGCGGCGCAAGGTGGTCATTGGTAGTTTGACTCCAAAGGGCGGAGCTTTGCAGATTTTAATGATTTCATCGTTGAGGGTGTCCTTATGACTATGAGAGAGTATTTTCATTTATATTTATTGCTCGCAAATAGAGGGAGGAATACCTCCAAAGCATATGATTATGAAGCAATTTATCTCTTAACTATTATACGATCACTGACAGCGGAATGAGCTCCTTTCTTCGATAAAATCTGTTTGCGGACAATAATTCCAAATATGGATGATCTGTATGAGAATATTGACCGAATTGCATCACTAGACAACTGATGTATGCTCCTCCTTATTGGTCTTATCATATATGAGCCATGATGGATTAATCCTATAAAATGCGTAGTAGTTGCTTATTTTAAATTTATAATTAACATCTTAGACTCATTCAACTATATAGAAAAAGAAAATGCGGCGCCAAGTTTAAAAAGATTTAAGTTTGTTTTAGTTTCAGATTTTTATGTTGGTTTGATTATTGGTGGATGCCGATTGTAAATCTTCAGCCAATCATCGATATACTTCTACATGGACTTGATTAATCAATATATGAAGTTTAAGTAATAAGATGATCATCATATTAAGTAAGGTGTGTTCTTTCAGTTTGATGGCATGGGGCTTTCCAGAAATCGGACTTTGCGCTCTTTTGTAATTCGACGAGATATCCCTCCCTCCCTTAATTCGTCCATAAAGACCTTAAAGTAGACGTAAAACTCATCAAATCGGGTTATTTTGCAAAGCGACTTGAGTGCTTCCCGCGGCATCAACAAAATCTGATTCGTGACTATCTGGCGAAGTAGTGTCTGAGCCTTCTCTATTTCGGAAATGGGGCATCTTGTCAACATTTTTTGAATTTCCGGTATCTCTTCAGCAGCTTCTACGAGACAGAGTTAGTTCTCCTGTTTTTCTACTCCAAAGATAATATATAATATTTTTTTTGATGAATTATGCTGTTCTTTAAAAATCCTCCATAGATCATAAGCCCTCAAGCCTGATGGCAGGGAGGCGAGTTCATTTTTCCGAAGAGTAATTGCCCTCTTGAGTAGGGTCTTAAGATGTTTCTGGAAGTTATGAAAGATTGATTTGTATTTAGGCTTGATCGTTGGAGAAACCTCAGGGAGGCTTAGAACATGTATTTGTTCTGTTATAAGGGGATGAGTTTACTCCTGATTCATGACTTCGGGAATTAGTTGATCTGATTGCGAATTATCTTAAAGAAATTCAGAATACAGATAATCATCAATCGATGAATTAACATGATAATTTATTGGATAATGGTAAGTAAAAGAGGTAAAATCTTAGATCAGTTCTTCATTAGGGTGGAAATTACCATGCGATGGTGCCATCGATGTTTTCTAAATTTATCCAAGGAGCATGACTAATATTATAATGAAAGGGATTTATATCGCGAATTAATAATTAAATTTGCCTTATTTTTTGTGAAAAAATAAGTTTCCTCGGGAAATGAAAAGAGAATATTGTCAATTTTATTTGCTTATTCCTAATTTTCAGAAATATTTGTTTTCGAATTAAAAATTATTTAGCTATAAATAAAAATTGATCCACTATAACTTAACAATACCTACTCAATATGTCTTGGTGACTTCCAAATATGAGTAAAATGTCAAAATAAAAGCAAAAAAACAATAAAACAAAGATTGTTGAAAGACATTTCCACAAATAACAATCAATAAAATGTAAACAGACTGTGAAGCTGGGACGAAGTCAATATAAATGTTGTACTGGATAAAACAATAAAATTAGTATATGAATTCTCAAACTACCAATTTTTCTTAAACGTTTTCTAAATTTCAAATGCCGCCCCATTATTGATTTTTTGCTAAAAACACTTAAACTATATGATATCGATGATTTGGGTTGCAAATCAATCGCAAATTACATTTATTATTTTATCATTTTTCGTTGTGGTTCAATATAATTTTAACAGTTTCCAATTAAAGATAGAATTTGCTTTTTATGAAAAAAAAAAATAGAGAGAGAATATTTATTATTAATTGACTCAGATTTATATGAAACGAAATATTTGCAGCTCCATCAAGAGTCCAATTTTATATTTATCAAAAAAAATAATTTTTTACACAAACAAATAAAAGCAAAATTTTTTAGAAAAAAATGGATTTGGAGGGTTTTAATTTTATGATTTTTATAAACAGTTTATGATAGTTTAATTATGATATTTCGATAAAAATTTCACTGCATTTTTAATAAAATAATTTATCGAAGGAAGTAGCAATAATAAAGCAAAATACATTTATAACTCGTATGGATTTTCTTTTTTAGATGTTTGAGATAGTACTCGCAATGACCAATGAAAATGGCCTCGTCCAATAGCTGATTTTGAGAATAAAGCTGCTGCTTGGACGGATTCACTTTGATGCCCATTAACTCTTCAATCG
>Ga0302185_10000194_pt1 | contig 47973 bp, 70 predicted proteins | sample II_Bog_E1_1_FD_200231 | JGI IMG/M metagenome (GOLD analysis project Ga0302185, IMG submission 200231) | Peat permafrost microbial communities from Stordalen Mire near Abisko, Sweden - II_Bog_E1_2 | ecosystem: Environmental > Terrestrial > Soil > Wetlands > Peat | place: Sweden: Abisko... | reverse complement strand
AATGTGGTAGACATTTCTACAGGTAAGGGTATCATTAAAAATGTTGTCAAAAGCATACTTGGCGAAAACATCTGCCATCATGCTAAGGATGCATGTGTAGTGCTTAAGCTTTACATACAGCCTGAAGTGGTTAACCAGGCATTCCCTTATAACCCGGTAAATGTAAGTGAATACAGATCGGAAGTGCACCCAATGCGAAAAAATACAGTAATGGGAGTGTTATAGTTTAAACGTAAAAACGATAACACTATGAATAAGGATGTACTTAACTGGGAATATTTATTGTGCCTTAGCAGGTTCAAACTAGCCGACAGCGATAATTTTTATTATATCAAAAAGGGGACGGACGAAATAGAGGCTTACAATATTTGCGATTACACCTCTAATGAAGTGGTAGGATGGGTAACCCGGACATTTTACTCCTTTAAGATCTGGACCCGTGTGCATGGTTTGACGCTCAGCAAAGAAATTGAATTCAAGGATATAATTGTAATGAAATGGTAAAGAAAGAAAGGACCTGCAAGAAATGTGGATGCACTGAAGAACGTGCATGCCGAACAAAGGACGGCCCTTGCTATTGGGTAGCTGATGATCTATGCAGTGAATGTTTAGTGCATGAAGATGAGGTGGGATCATGGGCACCAGCTGCCGACGGTGATAAAATACACATTGTAAAATTATTAAAGGAAAATAAAGCTAAAAATATGCAACGAATTTCAATACCGACCACTGAGCTGCTGGCTATGCTCGAAAAAGTAAAAGAGGTAACCGTGGCAAAGCCCATGAACGAGATACTTACCAATGTATACATCAAAGTATTGAAAAAGGGATTGCAGCTTATAGCTACCGACCTTAATGTGACCTTGATAGCTAACATTGATTTTGTCAATGACGGCGAATTTGGGTATGAATATCTCCTTCCTTTCGATTTCCTGTTTAAAATATGCAAGGCTGTTGACAGCGAGTTTATAACTGTTGAATATAATGAGAGCATTATAAAGCCTAAAGGGGAAAATATTACAACCCGCAGCGTAATAATCACTACTCTGAGCGATACGTTTGATATCGATAAGCTAGATGATCCTGTGATGTGGCCTGCGCTTCCGGCGTTTGATATAAAAAACAGTGTAGGTATAGGTGAGGATTTTATTAATTGCCTGAACCATGCACTAATGACGACCAGTAATGAAAATACCCGGGCCGCTTTGCAAAAGGTATTTTTAAAAATAACACCGGACGGCCTGACTATGGCCAGCACAAATACCAAGGTGGTATATGAAAAGAAGTTTGATTTTGAGACAACCGAGAGTGCCAACTTGCTTGTAAATGCAAAAATATGCAAGGCACTGGACGGTTTTAAAAATACATCTATAAGTTGGAATAATACCCATCTGGCTTTTGTAAGCAGTAATATTACGCTCATAGGCACTCTTCAGGATGAGCAATTCCCTGATTACACCCGTTATTTCCCGGCAAGTGAAAAGAATTTACACATATCACTTTCAGAGCTTAGGAGCCTGATGAATAAAATACTTATCAACAAGACACCTCTTAACAGCCCTAAAGCCACACTGTGGCTTAAACGTGAGATCGGGCTTATAGTAGTGGACACTTATAACCCGGATCTGAACAGGAGCACAACAATAAGGGTAGCGTGCGATTATAGCGGGAACTGTGAGCGTATAACGATAGATCCTGCTGACATGCTGAAATTACTTAGCCAGGTCAGCTATATGACGCTTTCGGTAACTATAACAGAACAGTTTAAGGCGATACTGATAGAAACAGATGCCGATGATAGTTACCGGTCGATAATAATGCCTTTATATACAGCTTAATTATTTTAACATATAGTATATGGGATTTTTTAAAGAGTTATTTATTGCGAGTGAAGCGCTCGACCTCACACTAAAGATAAAGCGTGTGAAAGATGAACTGGTGATCAGTGTACTGCCTGAGAATGTGGATGATATACAACCACTGACTATTTCAGGTACGCATGAAGAGCTGGACGCGGGATTTTTTCAGCACATAAAACCGGCACTCGATAAGACACGGGTAATGGTGAGGAACCTGGAGCAATATGAGAGCCAATTGAAGGTGATAGAGGAGGAGAAAAAAGAGGAGATCGAAAACAAAAAAAAACCGGCCCCAGCTAAAAAAACTGTAACACCCGCTAAGAAAGCACCTGCGGCAAAAAAGGCTGCGCCTGCTAAGAAAGCTGCGCCGCCGAAAGAAAGTGCTGCCGATAAAAAGACCGCTCCGAAAAATACTGTAGGTAAAAAGAAACAAGAAAATGATACCAACACCCAGGATATTAAAATATCTGACCCTATTGTAGTATCCGGAACGGAGGTTAAAAATCCGGCTAGGCCATTGCAGTTATTAATTGAGTAGTGTATGAGTTGGGATTTTGAAAATGGCGATATCGATCCTTTCTTCAGGCGATTAAGTGATATTGAACTTAATAGATGGAAAGCAGATTACGAGCGTATAATTAAGAAGAACGACCCGGCTAACGATGGCGATAAGGCAAAAACACCATGGATGTTACCCGCATGGTCCAGAGGCCTTGAAATGGTAAATAAAATAATAAACGAGCGCAATATCGCTTCAAAACAGAATGTTGTTTTTAAACAAATGTTAATCGAATAAAAAATATACTATGGCTTTACAGGTAACGAACCTCACGCGGGTTTTCAAAATGAAGAAGGATGGCAAAGAGATCACGCTTACTGATTTGCCAGGCATGCCACCGGCTGACGTAATGAAATTTTATGCGGCCACTTATCCAGAGCTTACTAATGGGGTAGTGCAGGGACCGGTGGTGGTAAAGGATAATGCTATTTATACAATGACAACGAAGGCCGGCCAGCTTGGTTAATTAAATGCTTATGGATACGCTTGAATATGTTAAACAACGAAGGAAATTAAAATGCGTACATCAAACAAGAAAAGTACCGACCGACCTTCACGACAGGATAGGAAGGTTATTGCTTCAGGAAATGGGGGTAAGGTCAAAAATGGAAATTCAAAAGCCGGAAGTGGTATTGCTGCCTCCTCAGGAACTGGATTACATCTTTTGAGCCAGGAGCTTAAGGGCATATCCCTTTTTCAGCTTAAAATGATATCCGGAAATAATGATATCTATCCGATGCCAGCAGGGCTGTTAGAAATAATAAATACCGAGGCAAAACAGCTTCAATGTATCGAGGATCTGTATGCAATCGTGAAGGCGCAGCCCAAGTATAAAAATATGAAGGAACCCCAGTGGACCATAGACAGCAGCCCTATAGAGGTAATATGCCGCTTGTTAAGAAAGCTAAGCCCTCTAGCTAAAGTAGGAAGATGGACCGTTGATAGCTTCGTGGATAAGGCCGATCCAAATAAACTGAGATACCGATTTGTAGCCTATAAATATTATAGCAGTAATGAACTGCGTGATAGCGAAGAGTTTTTATCGCTTGATTTTCTTCCTTTTTTAAAGGATCGTGATATTGCCATGCATGATATGATCATTGACACTGTGGCACTTGTAAGTAAGGCAAATAAAGTGCCTTTGTGGGATGAGGATGGAGATTATTCCTTATGCATGAAAGAGCTTGGATCTTCCTGCTGTTTAGGTAATAATAATCATGTTTTGATGCAACAGTATGCGTCATATTTCGGAGGCGTGGCTTCGCAGTACTTGAAATTAATAAAAAGCAGGCGTAGGGTAATAACCATTGAAATGATCCGGGCGCAGGTATTGAAATATCGTATCACCAGCTGGAGAAAGCGCCGGGTAATATATTGGGTACAGGCAGCTTTAGAGCTTGCCGAGAAAGGCGGCTGCATTGCTGACCATACTTATGTGCCACACTATAAAAAGGGAACTCCCTGGACGCCGTACCGGTCCTATAAGTTTATATGGAGCTGCCATCAAAACGACTGTATACATAAAAGGGCTAACAGTGTGTTACAGAAAGACCTCAGTAAATACGGCATTTTCGTTCCGTTAATGTTTAGTATCGCTAAGCCGGGCCAGGTATTTAAAGAGATAAAAGGAAGTGTTTTCCCAGTGAAGTTATATGATTTTATGCGGGATGGTATCAGTATATTCTTATGGCGACACCGCACATATTTCTATAAAGAAATGATGAATGCCCAGGAGACACCGGCAGAGACTTTACTTGAACGGATTGAATTAGCTGAAATTAAAGATGAATTATAATTAGTTTTTATGAATGACACAAATGTTAACCGCCAGTTGCACCCAAAGGTAGTGATCACTGTATATCGCGATCAGAGTAAGAATAATTTTTACCTCGAAAGCCGTGAGGTTAAAAATGTAGGTGGTAAAGTGTTGCTCGGGGCAGCAGTACCTATGGCTGATGATATTTTCAGGAATATGGCTGTGAGCTATGCAAAGAACAACAGTTTTGAAATGGATTTTGGTGGATATATAAGTGCTCACATGCTTTACGGGACTAATAAGCTTGGAAAAACTATGGTATGCTGGTACAGGCCTTCTATGAAACGTACACTTAATTTTTCCGCCTCATTGGGTATAAAAGGTAATAGTGTGGTATATGTTCCGGCAACCTTTTATGTGATCATCAATACAAAGCTCTATGTATACGCCCTTATGAATGATGAGCGGCCCGAATGGAAAACGAAGCTTTATAATGCTCCATTCTTTAATATTTATAAAGATGGGAATGTATGTCTTGGGAGTGCACAGGTGGGTAAATATAAAGCTAAGACGTTTGAAAAAGAGGCTGAACGCTTTGAAACCGGTTTTTACATGGCCGAACAAAATAACGTGCACAATGACCGCATGTGTAAAAGTAATCCTAAGACACTTTGGAACCGGCTGATAAAGGAAGGAAGTGTGTTCCCGAGTAAAAATGAACTGCAGCAGCATAGTAAATATAAAACAGTGGGTGAACTTATTGAAAATTTAATTGGCAACAAAAATGGCTCCAACTACGAAGAAGACTTCGAGGACGACGATATCGAAATCGAATAATAAAAAGGTGGCCGTGCAGGCACCTGTCAAAGAAGCTGTTCATTATACAGCTGCATATCTCATAGATCCACAGCATCCGGTGACGGTAAATGTGATCGGATGCGGTGGCACAGGAAGCCAGGTGATCAACACACTTGGCAGGATGCACAGTGCGCTTAAGGCACTTGGACACCCTGGATTATTTGTAAGGGCTATTGATCCTGACAAGGTAACTGATGCCAACGCTGCCAGGCAGTTATTCAGCCCTGCAGATGTGGATGGATATAAATGCACAATTCTGGTTGGAAGGATAAACCGGTTTTTCGGAACTGACTGGGAAGCTTTTCCACTCACTTATACAGCTAAAAGCGAAATAAAGGCGGCTAATATTACGATCAGTTGTGTAGATAGCGGTAAGGCCAGGAAAGAGATAAAAATGCATCTTATGGCCGCTGTTGCCGCTATAGAACCGAAGCGAGCCACACCACTTGGACGTGTGACCAACTATGCATATATAAGGGAGCGTGCCGAACCATACGAAATACCTTACTACTGGATGGATTACGGAAATATGCGTGACCGCGGGCAAATGGTAATAGGTACTCTTCAGAAAATAAAACAGCCTACCGGCAGTGAGTATATATGCCGTGATACACTTCCTTCGATTGACAAATTACACCCTGATATTTTCAGGGACCGGAAGGGGAGCGATCAAGGCCCCAGCTGCTCACTAGCTGAGGCGATTGGCAGACAAGATCTATTAATCAATACAAATCTTGCTAATAAAGGCCTGGAAATACTATGGAAGTTATTTCACGAGGCGCATATAAAATATCATGGGGTATATGTGAACCAGGAGACGATGAGCGATAACGGCATTAGGATTAGGTGAATTATTAACAAGTGTTATAACAGAAATAATGGTTACAGAACCCTGGTTTAAATTATATGTAGGTGATTATATGCGCGATACCCGGCCGCTTAGTGTTGCCGCCAGGGGAGCATATCAGGAAATTAGAGTACAAATGTGGATCAGTAAAGAGCGTGGTGTTATAACAGGTGATATAACAGAGTTGCAAGTTTTGTTAGGTTTCCGTAATAACGAAATTGAAGTTTTGCTCGGGGAACTTTTTCAAAAGGAGGTTTTTATTATTGAAAAACTTGCGCATGGAAAGCTGAAAATTACAGACCGTTCCATGGTTGCAAATGCCATGAAATCAGCGCAGAAAGCGGCGGCAGGAAAAAAAGGAATGAAAAAACGTTATGAAGCAAAAAAAGAAAATGAAAATCCTGTTATAACAGATGATATAACACCTGTTATAACAAATGATATAACCTATATGGTATCTGATACTCTGGTATCTAATACTGAATTAGAAAAAGGGGGTTCGGGGGAAAAAGAAAAACCGCCACCTGAGCTACCCGCAAAGAAAGTCACCGTAAAGAGCGGCAATGAAATATTGACCCTTGAAGACTGCCTGACTGCTTTTTTGGAAAGTAATGTTTGCGGGCAGGTGCGGGATTTGGTGGCCGCGAAACTGATGCTATACGGCCCAACGACCTTAACCGAACGGATAGCATGGCTCAACAACAGGATGCGTGGATGGGCCCGCAGGTTTAACGAGCGGTTGGTAGGTGAGCTAATGCAGGTACGTGCACTGAATGAATGGTGCTCGCATTTTATGAACTGGCTGAATATACAGGATTTGAAAACTAACCCTAATGATGGCAACAATGGGCAACAAGGAGCTGGAAATAAAACAGGCAACATTACTTCAGGTCCTGGACCAAAAGGAGGGGCAACGCTTGCAGATCTCCAAGCGCTTAAGCATGGTGGAGCTGCAGATAATCCGGAACGAACTGAATTCTCCCATTTTACGGTGGTTAACGGAGAAGGAGGCGCATGATGAGCTAATGGATATTATCTCTGAAATAAAGATACTAACAGGTGTACCCCTGATGGAGCTTAAAGAGGTAGGGATTCAGATTGAAGTATTAAAAAGGTTTATGTTGTCTTCGCCACAGTTTGCAGGGTTGACAACAAATGAGGTTAGACATGCTTTCTACCTGAATAACCAAGGCGAATACGACGAAGTATATAGGCACTTTAACAAGGTTCTAAATGCGGAATTTGTAGGGGATGTGCTTAGGGCCTACGTGAAATACAAGACTGCTTTATACCGGAAAAAAGCGAGAGAAATAAAGTTACTGCTCGGGCCAGCGGTTGAAAGAAAAGAAGTACCGATACCGAATGAAATTGAATTACAGCAGATGATACAACATGACTACAACAATTATTTGGCAGGATCAACAGAGTTCATCTATCTGTACACCGGTGTGTATAAACTGCTTCGCAAATATGGAGGCATACAGATACACTCGCGCCAATACTGGCACAAGCTGATTGGCTACGCTATACAGGACCGGATCAGGATAAGTAAATCCACATTATTCCGGAAAGATGTATCGGAGAAGGATAACATTTTGAGGTTGCGCGGCATATATGAGACTTATGAGGCGGAGGGCTGGATACCATCATCTGAATACCGGATGGTGATCTATACGCTACAGAAGAAATTGTACTTCCGGTTTCTTAAGACTATGGCCTATTTCAATATCAAAGACATTTTCAAAGAGGTAAAAATTACAAAATGAAAACAGGGATAGAATTAATCGCTATTGAGCGCAAAGAACAAATTGAAAAACATGGAAGAACGCCTGAACGAGATGTTGCAGAGAACGTTAAGGGTCAACTAATAGAGGCTACAATAGCATTACTTGAAACTGATGGTGATTTGTTTCCCGAAAGTTGGTCAGGTGCTATTTGCGAAAAAATGCTAATGAAACCATATATTAATAGGTTGATTATTGCAGGCGCATTAATAGCCGCCGAGATTGACCGTTACAATAATATTACTAATCAAAGCAAGGGTAAATAAGTATTTATTTATTAATCATAAAAACAAGCAACAATGACAGACAGAACATTGCCGATGCCTACGAAGGTGGCAGATTCGTTTAAGAACCTTGGTATACCCGAGGATGCATACCCGGACCTTTCAAAGGTGCCGGAGCGGTTTCACGTTGCCATCAGGAAGCATTACGAGCTTATGGTTGTGACAGAGGATGTGAATGGCCAGGATTATGAGCCTGACTTTACCAACATGGAGGAAGAGAAATGTATACCGGTGTTTATTGTAGATGCCGATGAAGAGCATAAGACCGGGTTCGGGCTTTCGTACTACGGCTACGTTAGCACGTACGCGAGCACGTATGTCGGGGCTCGCCTGCTTTGTAAAGACGATGACACTGCCGAATATATTGGTGAGACATTCCGCGAGGAGATATTTGAGCCTTACATGCTTAAAGGAAAATAAATTCATTTCATTATTAACAATATCAGGTATGCACTATACAGAGATCATAAATATAGAGGCGGTTTTCAAAGCCCTAGGGATGAAACCAGATGCCTTAAAAAATGCCGAGGTAGCTTTTATAAAGCTGGCGAAACTATTACCCCCTAAGCTGCGGGAGAAGTATATAAAACGCAAACTGGCCGAATTTGTAGTAGATATTATAACTCTTGCCATTAATGGAGATTGGGAAGCAGACTGGACCAATACTGCACAGACCAGGCTAAGCATCTGGTGGTTCATAAAAGCCAATAAGGATAAGAAGTACGGGTTCGGGCTTTCGTACCTCGACTACGCTAACACGTACACGGTCACGTTTGTCGGGGCTCGCCACGTTTTCGAGAATATTGAAAAATTAAAGCACGCAGCGCAATACTTCAGTGAATATTACGAAGATTATTACTTCCAGTAGTTAAAGATAAGGTGGTGCGCTGGGTGTGGCTTCGGATGCTTCCAGGTTCAGGCTTTCGTACAACGACTACGATAACACGAACACGAACACGAGTGTCGGGGCTCAACTTGCTGAATGAATATTTACCAGCGCAGACCGTGCCAACAGGGCAAAAAACAAAAGCGTTAAAAGGGGCGCTAGTACCGAAAGGGAAAGCTACCCGAACAGCAAAGGCTATGAAAAGAAAAAGTAATTTACATAAGGATGTATGCAGCATTGAAAACCTCCTGCTAGCTGATCGCAAGGCCAGGAAGGGTAAGAGCGGCCAGAAGAGCCTACAGAAATTCGATGGTGCCAGTGGGTGCAACATCATTACTCTTCATAATACTCTTATGGAAAAGCGTTTCAAAACTTCGGAATATAGGGTATACCCTGTTTATGAGCCGAAAGAAAGGCTGGTGTATGAGCTGCCATATATAGATAGAGTGGTGCACCATGCCATAATGAATATACTTGAACCATTGTTTGTGTCCTGGTTCACGGAAGATACTTACGGATGCATCAAGGGTAGGGGCATTCATGGTTTGCAGCGTAATTTAAGGAAGTCGCTACAGGACGTGGCCGGCACTACTTACTATGTAAAAATGGATATCACGAAGTTTTACCCGAGCGTGAACCATGAGATACTTAAGGAAATGCTCCGGAGAAAAATAAAAGATGTGGATCTACTGGCCCTGCTTGATGAGATCATAGATTCAGCGCCGGGTATACCTATTGGCAACTATCTAAGCCAGTATTTTTCAAACTTCTACCTGATGTATTTTGACCGTTTTGTAAAGCAACGTGGCGCAGTACATTATTTCAGGTATGCAGATGATATGTTGATATTGGGTGATAATAAACCTCTACTACACCGGTTGAGGGCAGAAATGCAGCAATACCTTAATGTGGAACTGCAACTCACCATGAAGGATAACTACCAGGTGTGCAGAGTAGATGAAGGGATAGACATTGTGGGGTATGTGAATTACCACAAATTTACACTTATGAGGCCCAGCATAAAGAAGCGTTTTGGAAGGGCTGTGGCTAAGGGCGCGAGTAATGCGACTATTATGGCTTATGTGGGCTGGGCCAGCCATTGTAACAGTTACAATCTATTAAACAAACTACTTCATGAGAAATTTCCAAGACCTGAACATTGCACCGCCAGAAGAAGAAAAAAAGGTGTTCACCGGCGAAAAAATAAAAATGAGCAAAATACTGAACCGGTCAATAGTAATACTAGATTATAAGATAACAGACAGCAGGTATGAGGGTAAATGCCTGAATTTGCAAATAAGCTTAGGTGCAACGAGACATGTTGTATTTACAGGATCTAAGCCGCTGACAGACACCATACAAAAAATACCGCCAGAATCTTTCCCTTTTGTTACTGTGATCGAGGAAAAGGATGATGGCAGTTTTAGGTTTACTTAAAAAATGATAATAATGGGATTAAGAGCACCTATTCCGCCACCGCCTATAGAAATATGGCTCGATGAGCAAAAGTGTAAGCAATATTACAAAGATGCTGTTGCTGATGAAATAAAGCGTCAAAGGAATATGATCATCATTATGTGCACTGCCTGGGGGCTGCTATTATTAGCGGCGGTAATTGCGGCAATTGGATATCTGTATGCTTAAAGCCATTGTGGATTTGTGGATAAGTCATTTTATACATAGTGGAGGTTCTTAGTAATATTGTGTTCCCCAACTGCGTACTCGTCTTAAACCGAGTACGATATGATATACATACAGACGGATGATGCTTTAAGGACCGTAAGACGCCTTGGTATTACTCTTAGCGCTACCCAGCTTGCAACTGCTGAGGCCAGAGCGATCAATAAGACTTTAGGAAAGGCCCGTACATCTGCCAGGCGGGAGATCAAGCAGGTTTATAATATTTCACAAAAGAATTTAAAGGGTGTTGATTATCAGCACGCGAATGCAGCCACTGTTACCGGTAAGCTTGTTGCCTCCCGTAAGCCTATACCGCTTGATGCGTTTTCTCCTAAGCAGGAAACTGCAGCAGGCTCCATGCGCATCAGTAAGCGCGGGGCGCAAAAGACAACCATTTTTAAGCAGGCGAAGTCGAACCCGGTTGCCGGTGTTTCCATTGAAATATTTAAGAATAAGCGGATAGTTATACCGTTTGCCTTTATGATACCGGGCGGCGCTGTGCGTGTGTTTGCCAGGGGAGAATATAAGAGTGGTGCTGATTATGGATTTGTGGAGCGGCATGTACGCGTGAACTCCGGGAGTGATACGCCTGTAAAGCCACTCATCACCATAAGTACGTTTGGCTCAATCCTGAATGATAAGGTGATGGGAAACATTGCCCGTGATGTGAAGATAGATTATCCCCGCCAGTTGGAAAACCAAATACAGTTTATTCTTAGTGATGTATAAAATTGTTTCGTACGATACAAAAATTGAAGTATGACACCTACTACAGACCAATTTGAGGCTTACCAAAATATATTCAGCTATTTCAATGCTGAACTATTTAACGGCAAGCTGCCTGATATCATCCTAAACTTTTCGCGTAAAGGAAAACGGGTGCAGGGCTTCTTTGCGCCGAAGAGATGGGGTAGAGGCGATAATGTAGTGCATGAAATCAGCCTTAACCCGGATGCATCCCACGCACAGGATATAAAGCATGTGATGGCAACGTTTGTACATGAAATGGCGCATCTGTGGCAGCAGGAATTTGGAAAGGTGCCCAGGGGCGGCTATCATAACAAGCAATGGGGTGACAGGATGAAGGAAATAGGCCTGTACCCATCCAATACAGGTGAGGAAGGAGGCAAGGAGACCGGCCAGCAAATGACGCATTATATAATCGTGGGGGGGGGTATGATCTCTCTTTTGAAGCTATGCCGAAAGAATACCTGTTGCCATTTACGCCGCTTTTACAGCCTCCGAATATTTCGAAGACCAAAACAAAAACCAAGTATTCATGCCCTCAGTGTGAGGCAAATATCTGGGGCAAGGAGGGTATGCAGGTAATATGTGGCGGGTGCGATGAGCGGTTTGAAATGCAATAGTGATTTGTTATGGCAAAAAAAGTTGATGACGGAAGATTGAGTATGACGCAATACGGCAAGTTGCTGGGACGCAGCAAAACAGCCGTATCGGATGCTATCAAGACCGGAAAGATAGTGAAGGGGTATGATGGTAAGAAAATCATTGTGGCCATCGCAAATGAGGAGTGGGGCAACATAACAAAGGATGGTAAAGATAACCCCAGCAGGCAAGGTGTAAGTGCAGTGAAGGATAAAGTAAAGAAGTGCCGGAAGTGCGGATGTACAGACGAGCACCCCTGTAAAACGAATGAAGGGCGCTGCCATTGGGTGCAACCTGATTTGTGTAGTGAGTGTATCGTTCATACGAATGAGGTAAAGAAAGCTGATCAGGATGAGTGGGCAGGTGAACCCTGGACCGGCGGAGAGGTGCCAACGAATATACCGTATAAGGAAGCGCTGAGGATAGACCAGATATTGAAAGCGGAGCAGACCAGGATAAAGAATGATGAATTGATGGGGCAGCTGGTGCGCAAAGATGATATAAAGGGGCAGCTTGCTATAGCCGGTATGGAGATCAGGAAACTATTTGAGCGGTTCCCCGCAGCTGTGATAGATGATATACTAGGAGCAAAGGACAGGGCTGATGCGTTGCGGGTATTTGATAACAAGGTATTGGAGCTGCTTGGACTAATGGGCCCAACGATTGAGGCAGCAATTAAAGAAAACATACAAAATAGTGAAACTATATGAAGCTTGAAGTTGTAGGAACAATAGAAAAGGTATACCCTGTGGTGGTTATATCCTCCACATTCCGGGTGAGGGAATTTGTGTTAGCACTCGTTTCTGACCACGAGGGAATCATCTATACCAACTTTGCAAGGATGCAGCTGCGCAATAGCTGCTGTGATCTGCTAGATGAAAACGACCAGACCGAAACCTTGAGGTTTGTGAAAGGCGATAAAGTGAAAGTAACCTTTTCGCTGAAGGGTACATGGAATAAGATGAAATCTGATGTGTTTAACAACCTGAATGCTTACAATGTTGAGACATTCACTCAGGAGTATGCACCGGTAGCCTCTGCACCTGTGAGCCAGGAAATGCGCAGAGATAATTTTAATGCGCAGGTCAATAATTATAACAGCGGGAAGCCAGAGAGTGCATTTGACAATCTTCCAGCGTTTCAATATCCGAACGGCAATGAGACAATTGATGATCTGCCATTTTAAAACTATTGCTTATGAAGCAAGAGAGCAAGCACGAGGTATATATAACATTTATGAACCATTGTTATGAGCGAAGGAAGGAAAGAGAAAAGAAAACCAAGGCCATGCATGGTAAAGTGCATGGTGGTTGCCGGCGCATTATTGGGATTGTTGTTAGCTGCTTTCACCTGCAGCGCGGGAAATAGATACATTATGCCGGAACTGCTGATTGGTAATTTTTTGGAGGGATTGAAACCAGAGCCACGGCTTACGGTAACTGAATGGGCTGAAAAACACAGGAAGCTTAACAGTAAGGGAAGTGCCGAAGCGGGTAATTACAGAGTGAGCAGAACCCCATATTTGCGCCTGCCCATGGACCTGTTAAGTTTCAGCAGCCCTTACCAAAAGATAATAGCGGCAAAGGGTGTGCAAGGCGGTTGGACAGAGATCGGTTTCAATTTCATAGCGTATTGCATTGACTGTGTGCCGTGCCCGATCATGTATGTAATGCCTACAGTGGAAACAATGGAGCGCAATGTAAAGCAGCGCATTGATCCCATGATTGACGATTGTCCCCGGTTGCTGGCTAAGGTAGGCAAGAAGCGCAGCAAGGATGGCGGCAATACATTAAAGCAAAAGGACGGCCCGGGATTCGTACTGATCCTTACAGGTGCCAACAGCGCTGCCGGTTTAAGAAGTATAGCTGTACGCGCATTGGTAGGTGATGAGATAGATGGCTGGCCAGGTGATGTGGATGGGGAAGGTAGCCCGCTGGCACTGGCAGAAAACAGGCAGGTAACATTTGGGAGCAATAAGAAAACTTATTTACCGAGTACGCCCACTATAGAAGGTGAAAGCAAGATATGGAGTGAATTTGAGATCACGGACCAGCATTATTACCATATCCCCTGTGTGCATTGTAAAAAGCTGCAGACTCTGGAATTTGAAAACCTGAAATGGGAAAAGGGTAAGCCGGAGACGGTATATTATGAATGCATCCATTGCCGTAAGAAGATCCTGAACCGGCACAAAACATGGTTTTTGAAGGAAAAGGGATATGGTGGCCTGGCTGAGTGGGTTCCTTCGCATCCGGAATTATCGAATGATAAAATCATTGGGTTTCACTGGAGCAGCTTATATAGCCCTGATGGATGGCTGAATTGGGAAGAGGTAGCGGCGAGATGGGAAAAAGCAGAGAATGATGAGCCAGAGCGCAAAGCATTTATAAATACCATACTCGGTAAAACATATAAGGTGAAAGGTGATGCGCCGCCGTGGCAGCAATTGTTTGAGCGGGCCAGTACCGGCGACCTGGAAAGAAATAATGTATGGGAAAGTGTGGCATTCATTACGGCCGGTGTGGATGTGCAGGCTGATCGCCTTGAAATAGAAATAGTGGGATGGATGTATGGCCGCATCAGCCAGCAGGTGGATTACCGGGTGATACCGGGCGATACAAGCAAGGAAGATGTATGGAGTACCCTGGGCGAATTGCTGAATGAAACATGGGTAGCCGGTAAACGATCATTGCAGATAAGGGTGATGGCTGTAGATACAGGCTATAACACAGATAAGGTGCATGATTTTGCCCGGAAGCATGGTACACAACGGATAGTGCCGATAAAAGGAAATGCCAAACTGGAAATGCCATTTATGGCCCCCAAGGTTATAAACAGGACGAAGCCAGGTAAAGCAACTGGCCGCGTGAAGGTGTGGGGCGTAGGGGTGAGCTATCTGAAAATGCAATTGTACGGCTGGCTTCTCCTGACGATACCGGTTGAAGGGGATAGCGCCGGGATCATACCGCAAGGCTTTTGCCACTTCCTGCCACAGGAAAGTTATTACTTCCGTGGTATAACAGCTGAGGAGCTGGTGCCGGTGCGCAGTAAAAAAACCAATGCTATTACTTATGAATGGGTAAAGCGATATGTGCGAAACGAACCGCTAGACTGCCGTATATACGCCACTGCTGCAGCTTATATAATCGGTTTCGACCGGTGGGATGAAAAGCGGTGGAAGCGTGAAGCAGGAATGATCGAAGATAAGCCAAAGGCGAAAGCTAAAAATGCAACTGTAGAGGAAGCAGATAAGAAAGAAATTGATGCGCCAAAGGATAATAAGCCCGAATCAAAAAAGAAAAAAAGAAGTAAAGGCGGCTTTTGGGGTGATAGGTAATTGTTAAATGGTATACTATGGATCAGGATATTGATAAGCTTTTTAAGAACCTTCAAAGTGCCAATGATCATTTGGATGCAGCAATAGAATCGCTCGAAGCCGGAGCGAATGTTTGCGTGAAAGGTGATACATGCTTAATGAGTAGTTATTTCTGTGCTGTGTACGGCTGCCAGAAACAGAATATAGAGATGCAAAACAAATTGAAGGAAGCTGAGGAGCGTTTTATGAAAAACTACAGGGAGTATTTATTTAATACTCCTGAACCAGAATTGAAAAAATAGTATATCGTTAAAATAATAGTTATGTATACAAAAAAGCAGATATCGGAGCAAAGGATTGTTTCCTATTTAACGCCCTGGAATAAAAAGGCGATGAAGAAAATTGCCCGTAACTCAAAAATGACTGGAAGCAGGTATATACATAATGCAGTAATGGAAAAATTGAAAGTTGATAAAGAGATATTTTTTAACCAAAACCAAACAGATACAGTTATGAAATTGAATTTAGAAATGTTTGATGCCGAGAATATGGTATATCAAAGAAAAGGAGATGCCTGCATTAGCCTTTCAAGGAATGCAGCAAGCAGTATCAGTAAAGCGGCGGCTTTACGGATGGGGCTAGACGCCACCGATAAAATAGCAATTGGAAGGGATATAGATAACCCTGATGATTGGTACCTGGTAAGTTCACAAACTGGTTTTTCATTGCGGGATGATAAGGGCGATGGTACTTTATTTTTTAATAATGCTTCTTTAGCTAATAAGATATTGGACGCAATTGGTGTTGAGGAAGATAGGGCCGCTTTTTATATTGCCAATGAATACACCGAAAGCGAAGATGAACCAGGTGTGCAGCACTGGTTATTATTCACAAGCAAGCCGATTATTAAAAGCAGAAAGAAGAAAAAGTAATGGAGCGGCAAAGTAAGCAAGATACATTTAATGTGAATTGGCCCGTGCTGACGGATGAGAGCCTCATGCCTTACGGGCAGCACAAGGATAAGCGCATGATAGATGTGCCTGCAAAGGATCTCTTGTGGCTGTATGATAACAACCGCTGCAGTAAAAGTGTATTGGCATATGTAATAGATAATTGGGATGTGCTCTGTAAGCAGGCAAAGAGAGCGCCTAAGAATATGCCACACGCCAATACAGCCCGCAAAATAACAAGGCGTTTATAAATCAAACTATTATATTCTATGGCAACTATTATTTACCAGCTTGAAAAGAAATCTTTAGATGAGCTACTTATACACGCTGCCTGCTGTAAATGGGAGGTAAGTGCTGAGTTCTTTAACAATAAAGAAAGCAGGAGAGGTGGTAAAGATAAAAATACTGATAAGAGGAGAATGTTATATTGGTTGTTATGGACTGATTGCCAAATGACATTCTCCGCTATTGCAGAACGTTTTAATTATCAAAAATCAAGTATGCAGGATGGTATTGAGAAGATAGATTTCATGAAGGGTGTTTACCCTTCTATTGCCAATGACATAGCCAACATAAGGGAGATAGCGGGTAAATTGCAGGTAAGTATGGAGGTTGAGGTGAATGTTAAAATAAAGTAACTTATAATATGGCAACGACTGCTTACACGATGGATCAATACAATGCACTTGTGGCCGCTATAGCCCTGGGCGCAAAGTATGTGAAGTACAGCGATAAAGAAGTGGAATACCGATCACTGGCAGAGATGAGTTCATTAAAGCAGGAAATGGAGCAGCAGCTTGGTATTAGCGGAGCGCCGCGCAGAAAGTGGCGTGGTGTGTACAGGAAAATGACAGACAAATATTAAATTTTCAAGCAAATAATTTTTAACATGGCTATTAACGCGAAGAAACCTGCAGCCCGGAAGAGCGCTGCTGATATGAAGGGAGAGTTTTTAAGTGAGCTCGTGGAAAGGTATAATTACTGGTCAGCTATCGGTACAAAAGAATCAGATAAATATGCAGAGGCTTATGAGCGTATGATCTGTGTATTTACCACGCCTGAGGAAGGTAAAAAAGAATAGTTATGAGCAGTACTGCTGTTAGAAATATTGATAAGTTTTTCCCGGTTGGTAAGGGCACTATTCACACACGCAAGTATGAAGGTGCGAGCAGGGGATCACGGACGGGAAGCTTTCCACTCAATAACCTTAGCCCAAACAAGGATATTGGGATGGATGCTACGCTATTACGGCAGCGGGCGAAATATCTATACCAGAATACTCCGTATGCTAAACGGGCCATCAATGGCCTGTCAAATGGTATTGTAGGCACAGGGATCATCCCCACATTTAAGATAGGAGACCAGCCGAGCAAAGATAAAGACGATGCCCTGTTGAAGCCTTTTAAAAAGATGTGGAAAGCCTGGGGCGAAAAGCTCTGTTGCGATTTTTATGGCCGCTTAAATTTTTACGGAATTACAAAACTTGTTGCTAAGACCTATTGCAGGGATGGTGAAGTACTGATATTGCGCAGGCGCGTACCATTCAGTGAATCTCCAATAGGTATACAACTGCAGGTACTGGAAATGGAGTACCTGGCTGATTATATCAATTACCAGGTATTGCCGGGTGGCGGATGGACCATGAACGGAATAGAATACGATCACAGGGGAAAGCGTGTAGCATACTGGCTGTTTACACGCCATCCGAGCGAATGGTATACTTTTCCTAAGCGCATCCCTGCTGCCGATATAATTCATGTTCTTGATGTCGATTTTCCTGCACAGAACAGAGGCGTGCCGGCAGCTGCACCTACCATTATAGCCGAGCGCGATCTTGATGAGTATGAAGATGCCGAACTGATGGCAAAGAAAGTGCAGGCCAGCCACGCCGCATTCAGGGTAACGAATGATCCGGATAAGATAGATGGCTTAAGTATGGACCGGGGCGAATATACCAGTGATGAGGATCTTGAAAAGCTGGAACCCGGTAGCATATATCATCTTTACCCCGGTGAGCAAATACAGTTTAATACACCGCCTACAGCTCCAGGAGCGGAGGAATACAGAGGCAGCAAGCAAAGGAATATAGCTGTAGGTTATGAGGTGACTTACGAAATGATATCCGGCGACCTGAGGAAAGTAAACTTTTCCAGTGGACGCATGGGATGGATAGAGCACCAGAGGACCATAGAGCATAAGCAATGGATGACTTTAATACCTGTTTTCTGTGATGGTATAATGGGTTGGTATATGGAGCAGATGCTTGTATGTCCCGGCGGTGTAGTAAGTATACCGCAGGAGCTAACCGTGTTGTGGACAGCACCACGTAGGGAAATGCTTGATCCTGTGAAAGAAACCAACGCCATCAAGAACCAACTGCGTAGCGGCCTGAAGTCATGGAGCGAGGCAGTACGTGAGCAAGGTGATAACCCGGATGATCTGTTTAAACAGATACAGGACGATGTGAAGCGCTTTAAAGATGGTGAAATACATGTGGAATGGAGCCCGGACCTGGATGCGGTGCCGAGCGATGGCAATGAACTTAATGCGACTGGTAAATAAAGGGTTTAGGGTATGGGTTGATAACGGCTGCTTTGTTCTCAAAGCGGCCTTTTTATTTGTGCAAATATTGATAGCCTGAATATAGCAGCCATGCGAATAAAAAGAAACATGCACCGATAAGGGCACCAAACAACTTCTGTTTGCCACCGTAGGTATATGCATCATCATAGTTCCACTCCCGTGGTTTCCTATTTTTCCTTTTCATAAAACAAAGATAATCATTATGGCAATAGAAGGGAATGAGTGGCAATGTAATATAGATTTTTGGGTATTCAATGAAGAAGATAAAGGGCGGCATATTACTAACGAGGGCTACTGTTGATACCAGCAGCGTAAATCCAACGGAAAAAACGTTTGATGTAGTATTTGCAACCGAAACGCCTGTATACCGGTCTACTTATTGGGCAGATGAAAGTTTCTATGAAATCCTGCAATGCGATAAGAAGAGCATCCGCGCTGAGCGCCTTGATAACGGCGTTGTTCCTTTTGTAGATAACCACGGCACTTATACAATACTCAACCAGTTTGGCAGGTGTATCGCCTGGACAATAAAGGATAAGGAATGCCGTGCTACGATACAGTACAGTGACCAGGACAGTAAGGCCGATCTGTGGAAGGACATTGAGAGTAGTAAGATAACAGGCATAAGCGCTGGCTACAGAGTATGGAAGTATGAGCGCGTACCTGATAAAGATCCTAAAAAACCTCCGGTATACCGTGCAGTGGATTGGGAACTTTTTGAAATATCCATGGTGCCTGTACCTGCTGACTATATGAGCAGTGTAAGGAGCGAGGATGAGCAAAATGGCAATGAAATTGAAATTATTAATTATAAACAAAACCGGTCTGTTATGGAACCAGAAGAAATATTAGAAAAGCAGCGGCAAGCGGCTGAAGCTGAACGCAAGCGCGGCAAGGAAATACGCACTGCTGTCCGTTCTGCAAACTTACCTGAAATCTTCGCTGATGAACTCATCGAACGTAGCGAAGGTGGTAAGCCTTTGACTATGGAAGCTGTAAGGGCGGCTATTACTGAAAAGCAAGCTGCTCCTGCGCCTTTATCTGCTGAAGATATAACGCGTGCTCTTGAAAATGAGCATAAGCGTAGTGGTGAAATACGTACTGCTGCCCGTGCTGCCGGTCTTCCTGACGAGTTTACCGATGAATTGATAGCCCGAAAGGTTGGAAAGGATTTTATTTCAGTTGATGCCGCTAAGGCCGCAATTCTCGATAAGATGGCAGAAATGGACGTAAATATTGCCGCGCGTGGAGCTGGCGGCGGCGCGAATGCTAAAGGTGACGAGCGTACTGCTATCATCAATGCGATGAGCGAGGGTATGATGCAACGTGCACAGCCCGGTAGCGTGCAAAAGCTATATTCACTTGACGAGACTACCAAGACAAGAGCAATGGATGTGCGTGCACACGACTATAAGTATATGTCATTTATAGATATTGCACGTAGCGTACTTACTTTGAATGGGGTGCCCGGTGTGCAATCAATGAGTTCATCTGAGGTGGCAAAACGTGCTCTTGATACAACCGACCTTCCGGATCTGTTCACTACTACAGTGAAACGTTTCCTGCGTTTGAATTATGAGCCTGTTGTTCCTGAATGGATGCAGTACAGCCGCCAGGTGCCTGCTGATGACTTCCGTGTAAAGACCGGTGTTAAGTTTGACCAGGCTGTAACATTTGAAGAGCTTGACGAAGAGGGCGAATACAAGGAAAGCAATATGATGAGCGATGAGAAAGCCACCATACAGCTTCAGACATTCGCGCGTTCATTCGGTATCAGCCGTAAGGTTATCATCAATGACGATCTCGGTATACTTACCAATATACCGCGTAACATAGGTATAGGTGCAAGGCAGTTCCAGAGCCGCAAGTTCTGGAATATGATCATCAACGGTACAACTACCACGCTATGCCCTGACGGCCAGCCGCTGTTCTGTGCTGCGCATAACAACTATGCATCGGGTAAGAACGCCAGCACAATCACTGATCCTTCTTTGAGCGCCGGACGTACTGCAATGCGCAGGCAGAAATCACCACAGGGTAATGAGCTGCTGGTAGTTCCTAAGTTCCTGTTAGTACCACCGGAATTGCAGACAACCGCTGAAAAGTTCTTACGCCTGATCTATCCTACCACTACTCAGAATGTGAATTTATGGAGTGGGCTGGTGCCAGATACTAACGTTTACTTCACGAATGCGCAACAGTGGTATATGGTTGCTGATCCAGGAGAAACAACAGTAGATGGTATGGTGCACAGCTACCTTACCGGACAGGAAGGGCTTTATACAGAAAGCTACATGGACAAGAAAACCGATAAGCTTATTATAAAAGCACGTCTGGACTTCGCCTGTGCTGCATGGGGTTATTCAGGATGGTATATGAATGCCGGAGCAGCCGCTGTAGGTGTATAGTATCTTATTTAAATAATAAAGTCTCAGCCGGTAGCCGTTTGGCACCGGCTTTGGCGGTAAAAATCGTTAATTATTAAAACTGATATTATGAAAAAGTTTTTGTTACTGGCCGTTTCAGGTTTATTGTTTCTTACTACGGATGCATTTGCACAGGCTCAGCTTAGCTATGGCGCTCCGCCTCCTGTTCCGGATAGTGGTGATTTTGTGAACAATTATGGACCGCTGCACACAACAGGTGTTTATACTGTGACTAATACCGGTGCAGATACTGCGCATGCATTTATTGCTCCGGGTATCAATAACTATATGTTTCAGAGCCTGACGTTCCAGGCAGACATCACGAAGGTATCCGGGACAGCGGGTGGCACTGTTACGCTTTATGGCAGCACTGATCTTTATGGAAGTGTGTTTTTTGCACCGATAGCTACTTATAGTATTACCACGGCTAGCAGCCAGTGCTGGAATAGTAAGGTGGTTGGTAATCCGTATACGAGTTACTGGGTGGTGATAACGGGAACGGGTACTGAGGTGCTGAATGTTCTGTTTTCGTTGTTAGAGCGATGATTTTAATAGCTCAATGATTGATTTTTCAAACAAATTTTTATAAAAGCTTAAATATTTTTTTATGAGCATGAACAGGATTGCCAACGGACACAGTATAATGATACCGATTCCTGCCGGTGGTTGCCAAAGCGGCGGCTATATGGGCAGCAGCACAGTAGCGCAGCCGGGCCAGGTAATAAACGTTGGTAACGACCTTGTAGGTGTGCCGGAAGGTAGCTATGCTCCGGGAACCGCTGGCAATATGACTTTGTTACTTGACGGTGCATATGGCAATATGCTTTTGAATACCGGTGATACGCCAATCGTGGGTGATAAGCTTTACGTGAATACTACGCCTGTAACCATCAACGATATTACTTATCCTGGTGTGCTGACGACTACTGCCGGTGATAATGTATTCGCCGGCTGGTGTTATAGCTTACCTGTAGTTGGTGCAACTTATACCACTGTAGGGTTGTTGCTGAAGAAAGGATAATTGTTGATTAGCTTATTAGCTGATGTGAAAATTAGCTGATGGCTTTTAAGTTGATCTATGAGTTTTTTTGATGTTTTTGCTAAGGCGGCGGTTGCGATCACGGATACGGTGTATAGTGATGTGGTTAGTTGGGTTAACGGAGAAACTACTTATACAGCAGCGGCAAAGTTTAAAGATACCTGGATTCAGGAAAAAAAGGGTGATGGCAAGCTTGGTGATGTGAAATATGGAGTAGATAACTGGAGCATCGAGTTTTTGGATAGTTCTTTACCAGGTCTGAAAGCGCTGATACAAGGCGGCAATAAGCCAACACTTACGGTTAGTGTAAGAGGTACGCCAACGCAGTATGCAGGAATTGTAGCGAATGCACTGAGTGATGGGCTTTGTACTGAGGTGCGATTGAGGTTGAAAACAGGTTTGTAGAAGGTCTTGAAGATATATTGCGTTATAGAGCAGCGGCCAGCTCGTCGGGCCCATAACCCGAAGGTCACCGGTTCGAATCCGGTTAACGCTACAACTTTTTTAATGGAATGGATTATGATGCACTTGAAGCGGAACTGGTAGGTGTGCTGAATACATACTTCGGTGCGAATAATATTGTGGGTAGTGACCCTGTAGCTCTTTATAGTACGGTATACCAGGCGCGGCAAATGCCGCAAAACCAATCTGCACTATTGCAGAGCTATGATTTTAGCCTTGTGAATGTGCTGTATGCGGATAGTGTGTATGGTGACCCCAAAAGCACGGCGGATATAGTGCAGGATGAGCAAATAAAAATTGTCTGCTTTCTGCAATGTAACGCGATGAGTGGCCCAACAGGTGGTTATAACCTGATTGCGCAGGTAAAGAACGCACTGCTTGGTTACCGGCCGAACAATGCTACTACCAGGATGTGGATCAGTAATTACGGAGACTGGCGAATCGAGGACGGACAGTTGAACCCTTATATAGAATTCAGCTTCCGGACAGTGGCGCAACAGGTGATAGATGACAATGATCCTGTATTGGATGGCACGGGGCTGCTTGCAGGCGTAGACAGCGATTTGTATGTGAATGGGGAGGGCCCATTGGAAACGACAACGATATTGCCGGGTTAATTTAAAAATTTGAAAATGTGCTGATTTGAAAATGATGCACAAATTTTAAAATAATTTTTTAATTCTTTTTTTATGATAAAGTATCAGTGGACACAATTTACGCCAGGGCACGTACAGATACCCGTATATGAGACAGACGGTAAGGTGAAGATGAATGTGCCTGATCCTGCAAAGGTAGCTGCAGCAATTGCCACGAATGAAAAGCATGAGACAATTGTAAGGAAAGGCCTGAAGCAATCTTTAATAGCCCAAAACAAGTTGAAGGGTGTTAAATCTAATGTTGATGTGCAGGTGGCTAATGCAAAGATAGGACCGAAAGTGCGTGTGCCTAAAGCGGCACCGGTGGTAACTGATGTGCTGATGGTAAAGAACGGCGTGTATGATCTGCCGGAGAATAATGCAAACGTGGTGGCCATGGTGAAGCTGGGGTATTTAAAGGTATATACAGCGCCAGTAGCCTAGACCGCATAATTAGCTTCCTTCCGGAGGCTCAGAGCAAAATTTGAATTGTAATTTTTAAAATATTTTTTATGCCATTTTTTCATGGGGTGCAGACAATACCGGTGCCAAGTACCGGAGGAACAATAGAAGTAAACCTAAGCTGTGTTATCGGGCTTATTGGTGTTTCTCCTGTAGGGCCTACACAGGCTGTAACGCTGTGCAATAATGATACTGATGATGTGCAGTTTGGAGCGGCTACGCCAGATAACAACATTGCTAAAACGCTCAATATCATACGCAGTGTAGTAGCGGGTGCCAGCGATAAGGAAAGTGATGGAAGTACGCCGGTGATCGTGATAAATACGTTTAACCCTGATACGAACGTAGGACATTACTTAGTGGGGGCACCGCTTACGGGTACGCCAACTATTGTAGCGCCTGGAGTAAATGGCACTATTGCACTGGCAACTACCTGGATAACAGCAACGCTAGACCTTGTGAAGATATATACCGGCGAGGGATGGGCTACAGAGGTGAATGTTGCTGCCGGTGGTACTTATACTTATGGCGTGGACTATACGATGGATGCCTACGGCAATTTCGTGGACATTACAGGTACTTATGTTGGGGTTGAACTTGGGTTTGTAGGATCTTATTTTGATGCATCCACTGTCACCGGGGCGCAGATCATCGGGGAAGTGAGCGGCAGCACTTATACAGGTAGTAAGTTGCTGAATATAGTGGCCGGCCTTTATGGATTTAAAGTTAAGATCATCGTTGCACCTACCTACGCTACTCTTACAGGCGTAGAAGCAGCGATGGAAATACTGGCCGGACAGTTTCGCGGGGATTGGATAAGCGATGCACCCGGAGGCACTACCAAGAGTGCAGCTCTCGCATTGCGCGGAAGCGGACAGTGGGATACACAAATGCCACAAACGCGGCCGGTATTCCCATGGTTGCAGGCTTATGACAGCTTTGCTAATGCTAATGTGGCTTATCCATATAGCGCTTTCCTAGCGGGTATGTATGTAGCCAACGATAATAATGTAGGCTTCTGGCAGAGTGTGAGTAACCAGCAAATACCCGGTGTAGTGGGAGTTGATATGATTATATCAACTGGCTTTACAGATACTAACAGTGACGCTAATTTATTGAATGGTGCCGGCATCCTTACTTACCTCACCGGTTATGGTTTAGGTTATAATACATGGGGTAACAGGAACGCAAGTTTCCCGGCCAGCTCCAGTGTGATGACATTTGATAATGTGTACCGGACTGATGGGATGGTGAGTGATGCCATGGAGCAGGCCGCATTACCATATGTAGACAAGGGAATTACGGGGGCGCTCATTGATATAATCAGTACGGAGGGTAATAACTTCCTGAAAGACTTGATACAGGAAGGAGCGTTGCTGCCCGGTAGCAGCATAGTATATAACGCGGCTGATAACACAGCGCCTAACCTGGCTGCAGGTATTATCGCATTCCGGAGGATATACATGGTGACTACACCGGCTGAAAATATCATCTTCTATGATGTATTGAATATCAATTTGTTTAACAACCTGTAGTCGATTAGCTGATGTGATGATTAGCTAATGAGCTAATGAAAAATGATTTTTAAATAGTTTTAATATAAAGGTTATGGCTGGTACAACGATTAGTACATTATATAATGCCAATGTGTATCTGGATGGCGAATCTTACGCCGGCCAGGCAGAGGAGTTGACACTTCCTGATCTGAAAGCGAAAATGGTAGACCATAAAGCGTTAAGCATGATCGGGTCGTTTGAATTGCCTACAGGCCTGGACAAGATGATGATGAAGATAAAGTGGAACAGCATTAACGTGGACGTAATGACTGCCGCTGCTAATTTCTACAACTCTTCTGATATCATGGTAAGGGCCAATAGCGATAACTGGCAGAATGGAAGCCGTACAGGTAGTGTACCTGTTATAGCGATCATCCGCGGGCTCAATAAAAACTTACCGGCAATTACTTTGAAGCACCAGGATAGCCCGGATATAGAAACTGAATACTCCTGCACGGCTTATAAGCTGATCATAGACGGCAATGTGGTGTTTGACATTGATTTCTTTGCTCAGGTGTATATAGTGGACGGTGTGGACCTGATGGAAGAGTATAGGACGAACCTGGGAATATAAGTGTGATTAGCTAATGTGATAATTAGCTGATTAGCTGAAGACCGGGAATTTTAACAATGGGTATTAAAAACTACCATAAAAAACAAGTTTATGAAAAACAAAATCATCCTTCTACTCGCCGGTGCACTATTTGCATGCAGTAGCGTGGGTTTCTGTGCGGGACATGCACAGGGTTCTCCCTCGACAAACACAAAACATTCTGTAATTGCAGCGATCCATGAACTGCGCACGGCTGTAGCCTATGATTATTTCGTGACGACTTCTAATGAAGTGCAGAAAGAAGTAATTGTGAATTACAGTAATTCCGTTAATAAAGTGCAGATCAATGCCGCAATTGCAAAAGTAAACACTCCAAAAAGTATTGATAAGCAGGTAAGAAGCCAGCTTAACGGTACATATAATGCGGTGACAAGTGTTAACCCGGAAATTGCTTATGTGGGTGCAATGGAAAAGAAAAACCATAGTAAACCACCTAAAAGTATTTTGCTGGGCTGCAGCTTGATGGGCGCTGTTGTATGCGGTGGCGCGTACCAGCTTAAAAATCCACCTAACCAGGTACAGGCCGCACAGAATGTGGGGGATGAGGATGCATTGGAGAGTTGGATGAAAGAGGTAAGCGGCCTGCCTAATGCCCCTCAATTGGAATGGCAAGGAGCTGACGACACGGCCAATATTAGCCTTAATGCTGATGGTAGTGGGGCTGTTACCAATGTGAAGCAGAATGATGCTTACATAGTGTGGGATGCTACTAACAAAGTATTTGTGGTAACTGATGCCGCAGATTTTACCGGTGATTATGAGCCGGTGCCTGCACCAGCTGCAACTACGGAAGCATAATTTAAACTTTAAGTGATATTATAACAGGCGGCGAAAATTCGCCGCCTGTTTCGGTTAAAAATATTTTTCATTATACAAACAAATAAATTTTATGGAAACGACTGAGCAAATAAAAGAAGTTGAAGAAAAAGAAATTACTTATCCTACTAAGCCTGACGCAGATGGTTTTTACTATGAGGATGAGGGGGAAGCAGCACTGGAAATAGAAACCTGTATGACCGGAGATGATATCAAAAAGAGGATCAAGCTTACACGAGGCCGCACGGCCATCATGCGTGAGCTGACCAAAAAAGAAAGTGACCAGGCCGCACAGATAGCAGGAGCCGGTAAGAAAGTGAACCAAGGCAGGATCATTGCTGCTTATATAGCGTGCAGCACTACTATTACCGATAAGGATGGTAAGAAGCTGACGTTTGTGGCCGAGGATCTTGATGGCTGGAAAACCCGTGATACAAACAGGTTGGAAGCGGCTGCAGCTAAACTAAATTTTTAGGAGGGTCACCGGAGCAGGTTGCTTTCGTGGCCCATTACTACGGGATCAGCCCGTTAGAAGTGAAGGAATGGAAAGGGCGTGATGTGGCGCTATGGTATGAGGAAGGTTTCAAGCTTTGGGAAAAGCTAAGTAAAGTAAGCGGCTGTGCATGGAGATCATAAACCACTGATATAATGTGTAGTAATCATGAAATAGACGTTGTTTGCCCGCTGTGCGGGGAAGAGTATGATGCGCGGCTGGTAGTGCATATCTGTTTAACCGAATAATGCTTTTATGGCTGATAAGAATGTAGGAGTTGCTTTAGTGCTGAGTGCAAAGAACCAGGCGAGCCAGGTATTGGATGAGTTTTTTAATAAAACTGATGCCAAAATGAAAGCTTTGGGAAAAGCGACTGCTAAGATAGGTGAGGGAATGGCCGAGGTGTTTGCCGCTAAGAAAGGGTTTGACATGCTTGAAAAGGCCACTGATGCGTTTGGGGACATGGAGCAGGCCGGTAACTACCTGAAAGCGGCCATGATGGGAAAGAATGGTGTATTAGATGAAGAGCTTTATAACCGGGTATTCGAAAGCAGTAAGAAGCTCAGCGCCAGCTATACCGGAAGCACTGCCAGTTATCTTGACATGGTACGTGTGATGAAGCAAAACCGTATAGATCCCCGTGATGTAATGGGTGGTATAGGTGATGCCAGTGCCAAACTTGCCATTTACTTTGATAACATGCTGCCGGCAGCTACAGCCGAATTTGCCGCTCATATGAAAAACGATATGGGCGTTGCCACAAAGCAAATGTATGATGTAATGGACCTAACGGCCCGCATACATGATGCAGGTGTAGGTAAGACCGGGCAGGAAGCTGTGGACGAAATGAACCAGTTCTTTAGCAAGGTAGGGCTTGGGCTTGCTAACCTGCATACCCAGGGATTAGAGGCCAGTAAGCAGATGGGCGCTTTGGGTACTGTGTTTATGGCTAAAGGTATCAGCGGCCAGAGTGTGGGTACTAACTTCCGGCGTATACTGGATGGTATTGCCAGCGGTGATAAGGTGAAGAAAGCAAATGATGTGGCCGCTCTGTTCCATAAACAACTCGAGTTTTTTGATAAGGGCGGTAAGTTTCTCGGGATCGATAATTTTGTAAACCAGATCGGTAAACTGCAGGGATTAAACCCGGCTGCTGTAGATGCCATCTTAAAGCCGTTCAGTGGTAAGCAGGGATTGAGCACCGATTTTATGACCTTCCTTGCCAATGAAGGCATGAGCGCTTACCCGGAAATGAAACGGAAGATAGAGCAGCAAGCTAGCCTGAATGACAAAGTTGGTGTGATACTACAGGGGCAAAAGATGCAGGCAAGTGTGCTGGAAAGTAACCTAACTAATACTAAAGCAAGCTTTGGAGCAGCTATACAGGCACCGTATAAGAAGATCCTGGAGATATTCAATAAAGTGACTGTGGCGTTAGGGGCGTTCCTTGATGAGCATCCGAAGCTGGCGAAGATAGCAGCCACTTTTATAGCTATTGCAAGTGCAGCATTAGGTCTGATGGGTATTGTGAAGATCTTCCAAGGGATTATTATTGTCGCACGGCTTTTGAATTTGACCTTAGCCATGAATCCTATTTTATTGATAGCTGCCGCCATCATCGGGGCGGCTGTGCTGATCTATACCTATTGGGATGAGATCAAAGGTTTTTTTGTGAATCTGTGGGCATCATTAAAGAATGTCTTTAGCAGTGCGTGGAACTGGTATAAGAACAGCATATTTATTTATTTCAATCCGGTTGCGCTGATCTTTAAGTATTGGAAGCAGGTAAGCAGCTTTTTTAATGGATTGTGGGAATTGATAAAGCTGCCATTCATTGCCGGGTATGCTTTTGTGAAATGGGTACTGCTGAACATGACACCTGTAGGCCTGATCTATAAGTACTGGAAACCTATAACGGGGTTCTTTCACAACTTATGGGAGGGTGTAAAAGAGCCATTCCTTGCCATCTTTAAATGGGTATGGAATTTCGGGAGCAAGTTTGTAGATGCCGGTAAGCATATCATCGACAGCATCATAGACGGGATCATGAATAAGATTGGCAAAGTGGGTGAAACGATGCAGAATGTGGCAAAGAAGATACGTGCCTTTTTGCCGTTCTCACCTGCCAAAGAAGGTGCGCTGAAGGACATACACCGGATAAGGCTGGTAGAGACCATTGCGGAGGGTATAAAGCCTGCCGCGATGATACATGCCTGGGGAAATGCCATTGGCGCTTTGCGAGGAGCTATTCATAATACAACGCCTATACCTGTGGCGGCAGCTGGCGGCGGCGGTGGTGTAAGTATGACGTTTGCACCGGTGATACACCTGAATGGCAGCGCTACGCAGGCAGATGCAACTTTGATCACTAACGCTATGCGCAGCAACTTTAAGAAGATGATGGATGATTACATGAGCCAGCGGAGCCGGGTTTCTTTTTAATTTGAAAATGTGGTGATTTGAAAATTTGAAAATTCGGGCTTATTTGAATCGCAAATGATATTATTATGGCTTTAGATACTTCGATTATTACGGATGTAATGGTAGCTAACCTGGGAGGTACAGCCAGTACTGAGCAGATGACAGCGATAAACAATTTTGCAAATGCGCTGAAAGCTTTTGTGGAGAGCGGGACTATTGTGTATACTTCCGGATTGGTAGCGCCGGGAGGCAGCGGAGGGCCTGTTACTGGTGTTTTTGTTGGTGAAATAGAATAAATATTTATAAATGTTTGCACAGTTAGGCACTATAGTATTTGAGCCGTTGGCGGGTTTTGAAAGTGTGAGTAGCAGCCTGAACGCTGTTATTGCGCAGTACCAGCTTATTGGTGGCACTCCTCTACCACAGCAGACAGGCAGGGAGCTGGCAACAAAGAGCCTGGGGATGAAGCTGCACCAGCGGTTTATCGTGGTGAAAACTGCTATAACGCAATTGAATGCCTATATACAAAACGCCGTACCTGTAGCGTTGGTGTGGGGTAATGGTGACAATGATGGTATGTGGATCATCCAGAGCGTGACGGTTGATCCCCTTGAAATGGATGGGCTCGGTAATGTGTTCTATGCTGCTGTAACCGTGAGCTTACTGGAGGTGCCCAGTGGGCAGCTTTTAGATGCGCTTCAGAATTTTACTTTGAAGAGTGTATTCGGGCTTACACACCAAGCTGTACCGGTAATAGTGAAACCTGTGCCACAACCGCCGAGCCAATGGCAAACATGGGTGGGGTATCTGAACACTGCAAAGAAATATGCCGGCATGATAGATAGCCTTGTATATTCCGGTATTACGCCGCTTGTGAGTAGTATACTGAGCGGGAACATTGCGGCCATGCAGGCCAATGTAATACTGCTGGGTGAGCAGTATGATAGTTTCGGTGATGGGTTTGCAGATCTTCCGGACCTGACGGATGATATAAGCAATGTAAGCGATACGCTGGGTGATCTGGCCGCGATTGATCCGCTGACGGACTTTGCAGATTTCAGCACGGCTAATACGGCTTTTCAGGCTGCACAGGTACAATTGAACCAAAATAGCTTTTTACTCATGGCGCGAAGCGTGTGCCGCTCTGCGAGCTTAATAATAGGACAATAATGGCTTTTACAACTACAGTGACATATGACGGGGAAAGATGGGACCAGGTAGCTAACCGGGCCTATGGTGATCCTACGCAGATGGATAGAATAATATTTGCCAATCCGCTTGTGAGCGCTGATGACCGGTTGGCGGGAGGGATCATACTTGTGATACCTATTATTGATAATACAGTAGTGAGCGCCAGCACTGAGGGATTGCCGCCGTGGAAACAGAGTTAATTTGAAAATGTGCAGATTTGAAAATTTGAAAATGGATAAGGACGAGGCAATTGACAAGGGGTATACGACATCACCGATACAGCCAAAGTATGAGGTGAGCGGTTCTATTTCGTTTGCAAAGATCGGGCAGGTACTAAAGTGGTTGTTTGGTAAAAAGAAGAAGGATGATGATTTAATAGACAATGAAAAGCAGTAATGGGTAAAACTACATATACGGTTGTATACCAGGGTGTGAATATCACGCAAGCGATAAGCGGCGAGGTAATCACACTGACGTATGTAGATAAGACTGTGGGGGAAGCGGATGAACTGACATTGTCTATTAAAAATGACACCCTGAAATGGATGGCCGGATGGAACCCGCAAAAAGGCGATACTATTACCGTAACGATCACTAATGATAGTGGTAACCTGCCATGCGGGACATTTACTGTGGATGAGATACGGTTTACCGGTAGTAAGGATGGTGGCCACATATGCAATATCAGCGCTTTGGGAGCTGGTGTAAAGACAGCAGTGCGAACTAAGAGCAGCTTTGCGCATGAGGGGAAAACATTGCTTACGATTGTACAGCACTATGCCAATAAGTACAATTATACTGTGCAAGGCATTATTCATAATTACACTATAGTTCGTGTTACACAGTTTCATGAAACTGATCTGGAATTTTTACATAGGATAGCTGAGGAGTACGGATATATGTTTTCGTTGCGTGGCTCTGTATTGGTGTTTACTTACTTGCCGCAACTGAGCGCAACTGTAGGAGCAGGGGTAAGCGTGAACTGGACTGATATGGTGGGCAGCTATACGGTTGTAGATAAGGTGGCGGGTATATATGTGCGTGGACAATACCGGTATTTTAATCCGAAAATGAAGAAAACGTATGATGGCCTTGTGGCGGCGGGCGCTAATCCGAGTGCAGATGTGTACCAAAGCAGGAACCATGTAGATGATGATGCGCAAGGGTTGTATGTAGTAGATGGCAGGATGTATAAAAAGAATATGGACCAGGTAGAGGTTGATGTTTCGGTAGTAGGTAATATTTTTCTGGTAAGTGGCAATAATGCTACGCTGGTAGGTGGTAATTGGGGTGTATATGCAGGGACTTACTTTATAGGGGAAAGCAGGCATACTGTGGATCTGGATGGAGGGTATGTAACGGGAGTACAGTTTAAGAAAATATTGGTAAACCAACCGACCGGCAATGCGCCAGCTCAGGAAGTAGGTTACCCAGCAATGGCAAGTATAGCAGCTCAGGCCCAGGATATCATCAACCAGCTGCAGAGCCTGATAAATACCATAAACGGCAATGCGCTTACATCTGTTTTCCTGAACGGCAATCAGTATACCATACAGGCAGATATCGCAGCCATCAACAATAAAGGTAGAACTGAGGTGGGTGGCAGTGTAACGACACAATACACGGCCATCTTTGACGAGGCAACAAATTTGATCAATACCGCGGTTCCGGGTATTTTGATAGGACAGCAGCAGACAATAAATGATGCAATTGATTTGCAGACATATTTAAAGGATTTTTTAAACTGATAAAATGGATTTCCCGCACTTGGTATATGGATTGGTAAGTGACAATACGCAGATAGGTTATGCGCGGGTGCAATTGCCTACGTTTGATGGTATTGTGACTGACTGGCTACCTATTGTGAAAATGCGGGCCATGAATGATGATGAAAACTGGCCACTTGAAATTGGTGAGCAAGTATGTTGCATTGTAGATAAGTATTGCAAAACAGGTGTTCTATTGGGTGCATTGAGCAATACGGCCGATGCACCGGATCCTGACGCGGCCATTGGCAAGTGGCGTAAAATGTTCAGTGATGGGGGGGTAATAGAATATGATAAAAGCGCTCACCTGTGGCGTATCAACACGAATGAAGATAGTATGTATCAATTGCTGAAAGATACACTTACTGTAATGACGGAAATGATATTTCAAACTGCTGAAGGTCCAACCAATACAGGTCCATTGAATATATCTGTGCCTGGCGCATCCGGAGTGACTATAAATAATCTTCTTACCAGATTGAATAACTTTTTACAACCGTAAATAAGCGGTAACAATGGATTGCCGCAAAGCGGCTATATTTTTAATTTGTTCCTGTACTGCATTTTCTTTCTGTTCCAATAGCTGCAGTGTATTGATCATTTTTAAAATAACGGTGTTTTCTGGCATATTAGATACAATATGCTGCAATTGCCTGCCGTAATCATGTAGCGTGATGAATTCTATTACTGAGCCACGTAGTAGTGGATATAGCTTTTTTGTTTTCCATAGCGAATATGCAAGCCAGTATAACCGCTCTTTTTCCTCTTCTGTAGATACTGATATTACGAAGCAGTTGCGCCATGGTGTATGTGACGGCTTACCGCTGTTAAGGCCTTTTGACAGCACAAAGAAATGTGGTGTATCTAATATGCAACCTTGTGTATAAGTCTTGATCTGGAACATGCGTTTTAAGTTGTTTATGAGGAAAATGGAAAATGAGGAAAAAGAAATAGTAAGCAACCAAAAGCAGGCGTGGCAAGGGATGCAAGGAGGAACGGAATAAAGGAAAGGTGTGTGAGTAAGCTTGTGTTTATGCCGTAGTTCCTTGCATCCTGTTGTGTGATGGCACGTAGGAAGCCAGCTAACTTTGCGAACTATTTATTTTTCTTCTTAGATGTGTGTTTGCATCAATGTTGTATTACGCCCTATACAGCGTAATACCACACGCTATACAGCGTGCTATTAGCCTGTATAGGCTGTGGTAATAGCCCATATGGAGGATTACAGTGGGTCCTTCCGGGGCAAGTTTCTTTGCGACTACGCAGAGTTGCAATAAATCGCTAGCGACTATCGTCTTTTGTGGTTGCCGTTTTTGACCGGAGGTTGCCGTTTTTGAAAACTGACATTTCGGCATTTTTGAAAATACGGTGGTTTTTTGGGGGTGATCGACTGGCGAATGGCGGGGGACTTGTTTGCGAAGAGAGGGTGAGGGCATTGGTGGCGTATGGTTTTGTGGGCAGCTGGCCACGGATGCCGTGCGATGCATCAGGTGGGTGCAATTCGCAGCTACCGGTTGCATCTGGTGCAAACAAGTCCAACGGCATGAGCACCTATGAAAGGGTGGTGGGGAATATGCGGGGTTTGATGGGGTAGACGAATTGCCGGAGTAATAAACGCTATACCATTATCGCGGGTGGCTGCGAAGCAGGGGTGTATTTCTACACGCCTGCTGTGCGGGCACGAGGCGGGTGCATGAAATGAAGCGTAGTGAAACGGGAGCGCCATGAATGCACTGGCCGGATGCCCAGGCAAATAAACGATCATAGTGTTATTAGTCCGGCGCTGCTGAGAGGGCGGTGGGGTGTAGTGGGGTTTCCTGGTATAAGGCTGTTTGCGGGTGAGCTGTGCGGGCTACTTTACATAATGTGGTTATAGTGCAAGTATTTCACATTGCAGTATAACAGCATATTATGTAAAGGTAGCTTTGCTTTGTGCGGATGGCGCGGGCAATGCTGCAAAAGACCGTGCAAGCCCTGCACCAGCTTTTCGCGGAAAGGGCGGGGATTTTGCAGCATGGAGCAAAGCAGCCGTTTGCCAGGTAATGAGATATGTTTCCTTTGGTCTCTAAAATTTTACTGTAAATTTTTAAAGTGGTTGCCCTTTTTGGTGGTGAATGATGTGCAGTTGATCAACGGTGCTAACGCCACTGTCGTTTTATAGTAGTAATTCAGCCCGGACCATAAATGTAATAACGGCAATAGAAGGGTAAATGAGGCTATTGTTTAATGAATTTTATAGGCTATGGCTGTTTATAGTCTACCAATAACTAATTCCAATGTGTGGTGCATGAGCGTGCAGCAGCCAGGAGTGATATTACAGGGTATAGATTATTGGAAGCAGCAGTGTTATGTAGTTCTTAATACTCCGTTAGGCAGTGATCCTTTGCGGCCAATGTTCGGGTGTGATTGGGCAAAACAAGTTGATGGGGGAAGCCTTATTGCAGCGGCAAGCATAAAACAACAGATCATTAATGCGCTCACTATTTGGGTGCCGGAGGTGACGGTTGGTAAGATAACTTATACCATCAGCGCCGGGAAGGTTGTGTTTAATATCAGTTTATCAGTAGCAGGGCAAAGTATTGTTTTACCGTTAGCAGCGTAAATATTATGACAGGCGTATTTACAGGAATTACCGGGACTTTAATTGCGGATGCTGCAGTACCTTTTTTAAGGAGTGGTTACGGTTACAATATCACTATAGAATGGGCAGGCGTTAAGTATAGCTCTTCCGGATTTATTGATATACCATCAGTGGTGAGCTGGGCGCAGAGTAGTTACGGGAGTATAGGACAGTGGGTATATGGAAAGGATATTGTAGCAGTATATGCTAATAGGGGGGTGCAGGATGTGGCTGTAAATATTACAACCGACTTATTGCCTGCAGGAGATTTTGACCCGAGGGATTTTGACCCGAGGGATTTTTATGTAGGATAAACAAAAAGCGATGAATAACGCAAATATCGTTAATTATATTGATGCTCACATTTATAATAATGCTTCCCCGTTAATACGAGGAAAAGTGTTACAAAATGCGTTAAGTTATTTAGCTACTATGGATGCGAGGGCATCCGGGACATTTACAGACGGCCAGGACAGCCCTAATGACGGAGTGTTGAGCATTGATTTCGTGAACCGAATATTATATGATGCCAGCGGTAACATATCTATCAATTACGGTAACAGGTTTGCATATGACGATAACGGAAATTTGGCGATAGAGTGGACTGTATCAGAGCGTTTATTATACGATTTTGCGGGCACTAATTCTGTAGACTTTGGAAATCGTTACATGTATGATGACTTGGGTACATTCGCTATGAGATGGACAAGCAGCGAACGTCAATGGTATGACTATAGTGGTGTATTGTCCGGTGATTTTGGTGGACGTGTGTTTATTGATGCCAGCGGTAGTGCGGCCAGCATAGATTACGGAAATCGTGAGTTACTTGGTGGCGGCAACAACATAGTAGCTAATTGGGATTCGTATTATTTATATGACCATTTAGGTAATTATTCAGTTGATTGGAATAACTATTATCTAACTGCTAACGGCGGCTATCCATCTGTAGATTGGGGCAACGGTTATCTTTTTTATAGCTCAGGTATACCTTGTGTAGATTGGCTTACAACGTATTTATACGACTCATCCGGTGATGTAGCCGGTAATTGGGACTTCAGGCAATTAACCAGCAGTAGTGGTTATGTAACGATGAATTGGGATGCTTGTTTATTGTATGATGCATCCGGTAATATATCTATAGACTACGATAGTAGGACGTTAGGCGATATGGGGGTAGTATTCCTGAATTGGATAACTCAAATGGCTTACGATGGTAATGCGGTGTTATCAGTGGCGTGGGGTTATTCTGATAGATACTTAGCAGATGAAAGCGGTACACATTCATTGGACTGGCAGAATAAATTATTATATGATAATGCAGGTAACGTAGTCATAAATTACAGTGACACGAACGCTCCCACATCCATAACTCAAACTGCTACCGACAGTAGTGATAAGATCGCCACGACTGCTTTTGTGCAAGCTGCAGCCACTGGTGACCGTACTACGCCTAGCGCTACATTAATAGGAGTAACAGGCTCAGGTGCTACAGTGTCGGTAGTTGGTAACAGTAAGTTTGGATTAATAACCTTGACCACAGGAACGGGCACCATAACAGGCGGGGACGTGTGTACTATAGGATATGCCACCCCTTACTCTACAGTGGCGCTGCCTACACTGATGCCATATAATTATGTTACTGCTAACCTTACTGCTACAACCGCTGTGTTTCCCGATAGCTGCAATACAGGCAGCTTTAAAGTTTTTGTATCTGCACCATTAACCGCGTCTACTGTGTATGTATGGAAGTACTCAGTAGACGGATATTAATATTTTTTTAACTATTAAAATTAAATGAAATGCAATTATCTGATTACAAAGTATGGTTAGCAACAGCCGTGTGCCGCAACCCGGCATGTTCTTTTGTTGCGGTATCTATTCAGACAGATACTAACGGAAATCCTTCAGCCATAGTTGGAACAATATCTACGCCAGCTATACCGGCTGTAGCTGCTGTGCCACCGAGTGCAGGAAACCAGACAGGTACACCCGGCATTCCCGCCGTACCTGCACAAACAAATGTAGCTATGTCCTGGAATATGAACGGAACGGCTATGAACCGTGATCGCGGTCTGGACCTTGTGCAGAGCGTTCCTCTTTCGTCAATCACTGTGCCTACGACTTAAGAAATGTCCTTTTACAACCTTCTTTCTCAGCAATGAGAAAGAAGGTACTGTAATGTAGATGGGAAAGCGATGTAAAGGAGGTGATACAGCTGGCTAGTGAGGTGAAAAATGAGTGGTTACCGTTTTAAAATTATTTGATGGCAGGTACGTATATACAGTTTGTAGATGATAGCGTGGACACAGCGCTTGCGGATGCAATTAACGATTATCAGAGTATTTCCGGGCGTACACTTGGTAACGCTGATCCGGAAATGCTGCTTATAAATGCTTTCGCGTACAGGATGGCGAAGATACGGACACAAATAAATTATGTAGGTAATCAAAATCTTATTGCCAATGCTACCGGAGCTGCCTTAGATGAATTGGCAGCGAAATTCGATGTATTCAGGTTAGATCCCAGCGCTGCAGAGGTGGCTATACTTTTTACTACCGTGGCTGGTGCACCTACATTAGTAATAGCAGCCGGAACACAAATAAAAAGCCAGGATGGCCTTGTGCTGTTTGCCACCAATGCAGATCTTACTATACTAACGGGTGCCATCACCGGTACGGTTGATGCAACATGTACTACGCCAGGCGTAATAGGCAACGGATATCTAAGCGGCATGGTAAGTATTATTGTTGATCCCCAACCATTTGTTACCACCGCAAGCAATACCTCCACTACCACAGGAGGCAGTGATGCGGAAACGGACGACCAGTTAAGAATACGTATACCACTTGCCTCATCAACTTTCAGCGTTGCCGGTCCATATGATGGTTATGTTTATTGGGCGAAGACTGCCAGCCCTTCAATTATCGATGTGAGCATAACTACACCGGTGCCAGGGACTGTAAATATATATCCACTGCTTGCCGATGGCGTAATACCTGACAGTGCAATCCTTGATCTTGTAGAAGGTGTGTGCAGTGGCCGGAAAGTACGGCCACTGAATGATACTGTTGTGGCTGTAGCACCAACGGCGGTAAATTATAGCCTTACAGCATCGATAACAGTACTTGCCAATTTTAATACGACTGCTGTAAGTGCACAGGTCTTAGCTAACCTCAATGCTTTTGTGAATGTGTGGACCAACGGATGGGGTGCATTAGGGTATGATATAATCGTGGATCAGCTCATAGGGCAATGTATGAATGTGCCGGGTGTGTACAGCGTGGATTTTGGAGGCCTTACCGATACTATTCTTGACGATACTGAATTTTCAAATTGCACCGGTGTAACTGTAAACGTAGTAGGAGTTGTGAGCGAACCGCATTAAACAATGAATAAAAATGTAATAATAGCCGATAGTATCAAGTATCAACCGCATATGTATGCGTTTGATATCTGGATGCAAGAAGCATTCCGGAGACTGGATGTAAGCCAGTTGCTATTATATTTTGTAGATACAGTAAACCCCGCAGTGTTACCAATCCTGGCGCAGGAATTTGATGTATTGGGTAACAAGGGATGGAATTTTACAACGGACGTCGCCGATCAGCGGGCGCTTATAAAAAAAGCGATTGAGCTTCATAAATATAAAGGCACTCCGTGGGCAATTGACCAGGTATTGATACAGGCAGGCCTTACGGGAGCAACATTACAGGAAAGCGTAGGGACTGATCCTGATACAGGGTGGGCAGTCTTCAGGATAGTGATAGATACAAGCCTTTTAATGCCTGATCCGGCGCAAATAGCCAATGCAATTACGCTGATCATGCTGTATAAGAACCAGCGAAGCGTGTTGGATGGGCTTTATTACACCGGGCTTGATTTTACGGAGACAAGCGGCCTCGCGCTGAACGAAGAAAACCTGATCATTGATGCAGATGAGACGCTTGCCGGTGACAGTATGGGTACACATGGATCGTTTTATTACAATGGTGCTGTTTATTATGATGGGAGCCATAATTACAGCCAGGATACAGACACGATTTTCATTGAATTGATATAGTAAAATTTGTTTTTATGAAAAATGATAGCGTAAAATTGAAAGGAGTATTCCAGATGAAGTGCATAGAACACGGAACAGGTAAAATACTTCATGAATTTGAGGATAACAACCTTATCGTGACACTCGGCCAGACAGCTACAGTCTACCTGCTCGGCGCTGATGTAAGCGCATCCCCGGTAACACAAATAGGAGTGGGAACCAGCAACACGCCTGCGACTATTGCTGATACGACCCTTACAGGGGCTTTTATAAAGAACCTGAACACTGCCGGCACAGTGAATACCTATACTTCGAACTCAGTAACATTCGGATATCAGTTTGATACTACTGAGGCTAATGGTATGACGATATGGGAATTTGGATTATTTACCACCAGCGGCGTTTTGGTGGCGCATAAAGTGTTGAGCGCATCAATTGTGAAGAATAGCAGCTTTGCAATTGCCGGCACATGGACAATCACAGTAAGTTAAAAGCATTTTTATGACTAATTATAATGGCAATCCTTCAGGCCCATTAAATACAGGCGTACCGCTGGTAGATACAACAGACCTTGTAATTGGCGGCGCTTCCGGCAATGCAAATGCCGCTACAAAGCTGCTAATGGACAATGATGCTTACCTGTATGGTTTATTAGGCAAATTTGAAGGTGTTGTAACATTGAATGTTTCTGCGGGAGCAACGGCAAATATTACTGTAGCTAACCTGACCAATAACCTGCTACTGATGAACGTGAACGCAGCAACTAATTTCACAGGTAACTTGCCGGATGTCGGAACTTATCCCGTAGGAGGAATTGCAGTTGTCAAAAGACAAGGGGCTTATTCAAACCCGGTTACTTTACAGGCACATGCCGGGCAAACTTTTTCAGACAGGAATGGCAACACACCATCAAGTATATTTTTGCATAATGGCGAAAGTGTGACTTTATGTAATGTTAGCAGTAAATGGCAAATACTGGAAGTTGACGGCAATTATTATGATGTAGGTGATCAGATGTTTGGATATAATATAAAGCCAGGCACATTGAAAAGGGATGGTACACTTTACGGCCGGGCCGGTTACCCTAGGTTATGGGCGTGGATATTAGCCAATGGTCTTGCAGTAAGTGATGCCACCTGGTCAAGTAATCCGGGCGGCTCATTGTGTCCTTATCCTTATAAATCGATGTTCAGTACAGGTGATGGCTCTACTACTTTCAGAGTGCCGGATGACAGGGGATTATTTGACCGGGCGTTAGACATAGGAGCCGGTATAGATGCTGACCGTGTAAGCGCATTGCTTGAAGATACCGTGGCAAGTAAGGAAGCGGATAGCTTTTCGAGCCATACGCACATCATTGATCAGACACCGCACACACACGGCACCAGTGAGACGCCACATACACACCAGGTTGGCACATATAACACTACCGGAGGCGCAGAAAGCGGGCTGGCAGGTATTGTAGATTCCAACAGTTGTACTCCTGATCCATTTGCTTCCGGTGGAGCTGTTACCGGTTTGGGCATTAACAACGCTTCGATTATTATTTCAAATGAAAATACCGGTGGTACAGAAAACAGGCCTATCAATGTGGGTAAGCTTCCCCTGCTGGTTTATTAGGCAATAGAAGGGGATTAACGAGATAATTGTATTCATTTTTGCCACATGCAGGAAGTTAAGCTATGGATATTGGTTTCATTAGTTGTGATCATGGGGTCTGTGCTTGGTTTCATAGGTAAAGTGGTTACAAAAATTATTATTCAAAGGCTTGACGATATAGTGAAAGAGTTGAGGGAATTAAATAAAGCTTCGTCAATGCATGCACAGGATATTAAGAATTTGCAAGAAGCAGATACTGTTATAAATCACAGGCTTAATAATCATGCTGATAGAATAAGGGTAATTGAAATGAAAGGTGCTAAGACTAATCACATTGACACTTAATTAAATTTTATGAATACCATAGAACAAAAAATTTGTTACACCGGCATCAGGTATTGGTTGAAAAGATTTACGAGTAAATCGCCAAAATGGGCCGTCCGAATACAGTGGGTTGGCGGTGTCGCCGCTTCATTATGGGCGTTGGCCATCATGCTTGATCAGAGTGGTTTCTTTTCATTTATGACTGCGCAGCAGCATACAAAATTTGTGCTGATTACTACAGCAGTAAGCGGGATGCTTACAGGATGTGGTTTTGTTGCAAAACTTCCCTCGACAGATCCTAACCTGGTGCCTGAGGAGGTGAAAGCGGCAATACTTAACCAGGCGGTACAAAACGGCACGCATGCTATTGTGAAGCAGTCAACCGGTATGATCTAATGGATCATCCATACATAGCGTCTGTATGTATTTTGGGTGCTTTTGTTTTATGTTGTTACCTGCATTACCTGGGCAGGCCTAAGTAAGTTTTTTTAACCTTTAAATACGTTTTTATGTCTTTTTTGAAAAATCTTGTTGACAAAGTTGAAGTAGATCTGGGTGATGTTGGGGCTGCCCTTACGGCAGCTCACCTAAGCGCTGTTACGAAGGTGCTGACCAATATTGATAATGTGCTAAAGAACCCGATAGTGGATGGTGTATTGGGAACTGTACTAGATCCACAGATCACTAAATTACTTCCTCAGTTTACTACTGTCCTTGATAAAGCGATAGTGGACCTGACTATAGCTACTAAGATAGCAGGTGATATAGCCGCTGCCACTTCTACAGAGGCCAAACTTATCATCTTCCTGAAGGACCTACAGGCTGAAAATCCTATTATTAAGAGTGCTTTGCTTGATGCCCTTTGCGGCCTTATGCTTGCGGCACTCGGAAATAATGTGTTTTCGGCCCAGATATACGCTATATATGCATCCTGTAAGAACTACCTGGCTACGGGTAAACTGCTCGCAGCTTAATAATCATTTTTTTATAACTAATTAACCGGGTGCCATTCGCATCCGGTTAATTCATTCAAAAGGCAATGGCAGATTTCGAATTATTTTTTCCGCTGATAGTAACTGACGAAAAACTTATTGTTACTGATGATCCTAACGATAGCGGTAAGTATTCGGTAGCAGGTATATCCAGTGTGGACGATCCGGACGATCCAGCTGTACTCAAAGCGAAAGAACTTGGGTTGACAGATGGCCAGTGGGATGAGTCGCTTTTACCGCTAGTAAAAGACTTCTACCGTAACAGGGAATGGAAGTTGTATTGCGGGGACCAGATCATTAACCAGGAGGCGGTAAATACTATTGGTGATCGCGGGGTAAATATTGGCGCTGGTGAAAGTATAAAAATGACACAGCGCCAGGTAGGCGTAGAAGATACCGGCATCATGGATGCGGAAACTATTGCAAAAATAAACGAGTTAAATCCATACGCATGAGAAAGATACTTTTAATATTCACGTTATTGGCTTGTACACTGGCTTGTACACTGGCAGGGACCGCAAAAGTTACCGATAGCTGTAGTTATTACAGAGCCAAATGCGACAGCCTGGAGCATGCCAGCTTCATACTATACTCACAAGTAGATTGGGTGCAATATTACCTTGCGCTGATGCAGAAACGGCAAAAAGATACCGTTTATTCGAAAGGGTGGCTTATCAGGGCCGTTGCGAATAAATTACCTGCTAACCCATATATGGGGACACCTGTAAAGAAGCAAGTGCATAAATCTGCGACAAAAAAGACAATCAAAAAGCACTAAAAGAGCGGGTATATGGAAAATAGGGCTGGGCGTGTCTACGCCCAGCTTTTTTAATTGTTCAGGATCTTAAGTGTTTCCTGCCAACGAAGCACATCATCATTACGGAAGTAGCTCATAGTGGTAGCGATATCACTGTGGCCGGCATTGGCCTGTACGAATGCGGGGGCGACATTAGAGGAAAGCAAGCGTGTAATGTAAGTGTTACGTGCCATGTGGAAGCTGATCACATCATGCAGGGGTTTCATTTCACGAATTGTTTTTGCACCCTGCATCTGGATTATTTCACAAGGCCTGTTTAAATTTACGGTATCTTTTTTAAAAATGGTCTTTAGCACTTTGCCGGCAGCCTGGGAGTGCTGGAACCTGAATAATGTTTTGCGGTTAAAATCTGCTTCACAGTTGATATATCTATCTATGATTGCTGCTGCAGTATTGGACAGAGGCATACTGTTCTGATGGTCCGTTTTCATATTGGTTAGGGCAATGGAACGGATCACGCCAGAGGTGGTAATATGAGATTGTATATGTGTTGGCTGCAGCTGTATGATATCGGAATGGCGCAGGCCTGTTTCGCAGGCAAGTAGAAACGCATCGAGCACCATGCGATGGTATTCATTATCGGTAATGTATGCGTGAAGGGTGGCCAGCTCTTCAGGGCGCAGCGGAAATTTTGCTGCAGGGGTAGTTTTTAGCTTATAAACTTTCTTGTAATCTGGGTTGACATTCTTTATTTTCAGATACTCAATTGCGTAACTCAATACGGTGACTATTTTAGTCATACGTCTGGCAATAGTAGCATTCGTGTTTTTCTCCTCCTGGATCAGGAATAATGTTAATTCCTTATAAAATGACCTGTCAATGTGCGATACAAGTATTTCCTTTTTTCGCTTCTCCTGCATTTTTTCCAGCTTACCTTTAATGACCTTGTAACCTCTGATGGTGGTATTATCGTGTGTGGCTTTGATGGCTGCAAGGAATTGAGCGAAAATGAAAACAAGGGATAGGTCTTTTTCTTTGAAAAGCTTACGGTCTGTTTGGTAAGTGCCAGAAAGTGATTTAATGAATTCTGTTATATCAGGTGTTATGTTCTCTATATTGCAATGAGAAATATAACTATCAAACGCATTTTTCCAGTCCTTGATTTTTTTATTAATCTCAGCCATTTTATCTATGTCCATGCTCCTGACAGTGCCGGTATTCTTATTCCAATATTTATATTCTTTATTTGCTTTGGTGGTTGGAATGGTATAACCTATATACTTTGTCGGGCAAACCGGACCGTTCTGGAAAGCAGCCATGATATGCGCTGTGCCGTTTTTCTTGTCTTTAAGGTAGAAGCGTATTGATGCCACTGGGTATGGATTTAGGTATGGATTTCATACTAAGGTATAACTTTTTTGAAACAAACGAATAGGTAACATTTAATAAAAATGCCTGTTAATACTGCGTTTCACAGCTAACAGGCATTTTTTAAGAAAAGGTTAAGGTAATGTGTGGTGGCCTCGCCAGGAATACAGTAGATACTGCCAATATTGCATCCTAGCGGTTCGGGTATGGATTTGGGTATGGGTATTATTATTCATTGTCGAGGGAAATCGAAATCAACGACCAATTTTCACCTTCATATTTTAAAGAACAATGGTAACCACTACGCAATAGAGCACTATATGTATTTTCTGCATCTACATAGCTCACAACAGTATAAATACTGTCTCCGAGATAATGAACAGCTTGCTCATCATAATCAGGAAATTTTGCGGTAGCAGGTGCCTTTAAACGTTTTTTTAAGAACTCTTGGGACATAACAAAAGCATCTATTGCTTTTTCTGAAGCTTCTTTTTTTAAAGCGTCAGCATGGGCATTTGCTTCATCTACTTCCTTTTGCTTTAATGCCTGCTGTTTACCAATTTCATCCGTGCTGTCTTTTGCGTGAGTAATACTGTCATCGTGCCTCGTTTGCGCTACCATTTCGGGAGTAGCCGGTAGTAATGTTGCGGCAATTACAAACATGCCGTAAAATGCTATAATGCATGTAAATACTATCTTCCAGCCAAGTTTTATATTTTTAGAAAGCCACAGCAATATTATTCCAAGAGGGAATAAAAATATACAAGAGATTATTATAAATGGACGTTTAAAATACCATTGGGGTTGCATAATCTTAAATTTTTTCGTTTCAATTAAGGGCCATGGCTTTCATGGCGCCGGGTAGCTTATCGTTGTGGCTCATAGTATGATAGGCTACCGTCTATTTTACCATTAAACCTGGTTTTCTTTCATCTGCGAGTTCTCTAAGCCATGACATTGTTTTAGCAAGTTCAGCCTTAGTGTGGGCTTCTATCTGCCTCGTCTGGGCATCTAGTTCAATTGAATTGGCCATCTTCTCAGCCATTCGAAATAGTCTGTCTTCTTTGCTCATAGTAGTATTACCCGTGTTTTTGTCGGGGGACGAATTTAATGCACTTTCGTCACTTTCTTGTCTTGCAACAGGTACATTTTCAATGAGTTCTATATTGTTCATAAATACCCTATACAGTTTCACCGCTTTTTTAACATCCTCTTTTGGCATAGATGCGAAAAAAGTAGCAGAAAGTTCCATTACTTTAAGATCGTGCGCTTTTGGAGGAGGTGTATTTTTCTCTATCCACTTTTGAATACGCGCTCGTGGAATGCCAGTAAAATCAGCTATCTCCTGTTGTGTGATTCCGTAATTTTCAAGTAACTTTTTTACATCCATCTAATTATACTTAAAAATATGTTAAAAAACATTTTGCGAATTGCGAAATAATTCGCAATCTTTGTCATGTCGCACTGATAGAGTAGAAAGCAGAATAACGTTAGAAAGCTCTTACACAAAACATGCCAATTTAATTAAAATTTATGAATAAGGCAAATATGACTGATGAAAAGTTAAAAGGTTTAGAGCTAGCCAGAAGGCTTTATGAAATTGGCGGGAAAATAACCAGAGGCGATAAGCACCGCGCATGTGAGGTTTTTGGCTCGGGGCCTGAAGAGCCTTTGCACCCGAAGACCGTAGAGCGATACACCAGCGGAAAGATCGAAGACCTTAAGGATGAGGATTTTGCCCGTGACTTACTTGCTTACCTGGAGCGGTGCCATGAGACACGGATGAAGATGGTTGAATATTTAAAGACCTCATTAGTATAAAACTTTTCTTATGGACACGGCCACAGAAAATAAAATCGAACTGGATGATGTGCAGTATGTGGCTGTGCACCTCGGGCCAATATTCCTACAGATCGGAATACCAGAGGAGCAAATATTTTCAATGGGTTTTAAAATAGCACGGGTAATAGTTGCGGAACGCGATAACATTTTAGAAAAACAATAGGTATGCAAGAAACATTCATTTGGTGGGAGCCATTTATAAATCAGCTAGCACATATAGCGGTTGACAATGGAGTAGATGCGACAACAGATGAGGGTTTTGAATGGTGTACCTGCTATATGGTTCTAACGGCTTCTTTAAATTAATATTTTCTCATACCTCAAATTTCTAAGAATGGAATACAACTTTCAAGACATTACTACTCCGGAAGCAGCCTTTGCAGTTCAAGGCCTTGATATATTCAAGACACCAGACTTTAGCAATTACCCTGCTAATATGCGTGAGCATCTTGTGCATGAATGGCGCTGCCTTGTCTGCATTGCTGCAGTGAATGGTGATTTTGTGCCGGACTGGAAAAACCCTGACCAAATTAGATACATGATCCTATCATGGGTAGTAAGGGATGATTCCAAGCCTTCCGGGTTCGGGCTTTCGTACTACGACTTCGATAACTCGTACACGTGCACGTTTGTCGGGGCTCGCCTTGTCTTCGGAAGCACGGAGAAACGCGCTCACTTCAGAAAATATTTTTGGGAGGTTTGGGAAGCTTACTATTTATCGTAATAAAAAAAATATTTTATGAGCGAATATCGCGTACATCTTAATGAGAGAATAGAGCAGCTTAAAAAGGCTCATCAGGAATATCAAAAAAGGGAAGCAGAGGCCACAGATAAAGATATGAAACTGGCATACAATTCACTTGCTGCCAGCACTTTTGATATGCTCTGTGAGGTTGAAAACCTTTTGAAGCTTTACAACGTTTGCCACCAGGAGAAGGACGAATTAGACATAGTGTATTAAATGCATTATATGAGTATCAAAAACGTCATTAGTTATTTGATTACCGGAGCAATGCTAGCCGCATTTTGGTTATGCTTATTTTTTGTGAAAATTGAAGAATAAATGTATAACGAGCATTTACAGATAACACCGGAAAATCCACTAATAGTTACATCACAGGCGCAGCTTGAGCTTGTTATGTTTAATGTATTGGGCAAGTGTGGCATAACTGCCATGATGCCTGAGCAACGGAAGGTTGTACAAACAGAAATGCCTACCAAGCTTGCAAGGAAATACTTGCTAGAGAAAGGGCACCGGGTTATAGGTGATCCGTCTTTTAATGCGCTCATTAAAGAATATGGTATTACCGCCAAGAAGCGGGGTAAAGAGAACTGGTATCAGGTAAGTGACCTGGACAAGATACCAAATAGATTATAAAAAAGGGTACGCAGTTGGGGAATTGCTTACTTGAAATATAAATCGTGATGCCGGTTGTGTGTTACCCTTTCAGAGGGTGAAAAAATGATTGCACCGCAATAGGGTATTGCCATGTCTTTTTATTACTAACCATACAACTATTGATTTTATGAGAAAAGCAGAAAAATGGATGAGGCCCGGGAATGTGGTAGACATTTCTACAGGTAAGGGTATCATTAAAAATGTTGTCAAAAGCATACTTGGCGAAAACATCTGCCATCATGCTAAGGATGCATGTGTAGTGCTTAAGCTTTACATACAGCCTGAAGGGGTTAACCAGGCATTCCCTTATAACCCGGTAAATGTAAGTGAATACAGATCGGAAGTGCACCCAATGCGAAAAAATACAGTAATGGGAGTGTTATAGTTTAAACGTAAAAACGATAA
>Ga0302185_10000191_pt1 | contig 48802 bp, 43 predicted proteins | sample II_Bog_E1_1_FD_200231 | JGI IMG/M metagenome (GOLD analysis project Ga0302185, IMG submission 200231) | Peat permafrost microbial communities from Stordalen Mire near Abisko, Sweden - II_Bog_E1_2 | ecosystem: Environmental > Terrestrial > Soil > Wetlands > Peat | place: Sweden: Abisko... | reverse complement strand
AACTCCAGCTGCTGCTTCAACCACTGCCAAAGCTGAGGCAACTACTCCTGCTGCTTCTACTACTCCTGCCAAAGCTGAGACTAAAGAGGCAACTCCAGCTGCTGCTTCAACCACTGCCAAAGCTGAGGCAACTACTCCTGCTGCTTCTACTACTCCTGCCAAAGCTGAGACTAAAGAGGCAACTCCAGCTGCTGCTTCAACCACTGCCAAAGCTGAGACTAAAGAGGCAACTCCAGCTGCTTCAACCACTGCCAAAGCCGAGACAACTACTCCTGCTGCTTCGACTACCCCTGCCAAAGCTGAGACTAAAGAGGCAACTCCAGCTGCTTCAACCACTGCCAAAGCCGAGACAACTACTCCTGCTGCTTCGACTACCCCTGCTGCTTCAACCTCTGCCAAAGCTGAGGCAACTACTCCTGCTGCTTCGACTACCCCTGCCAAAGCTGAGACTAAAGAGGCAACTCCAGCTGCTGCTTCAACCACTGCCAAAGCTGAGGCAACTACTCCTGCTGCTTCAACTACCCCTGCCAAAGCAGAAACTAAAGTAGGATCAACAGCTCCTGCTGCTTCAACTACTGCCAAAGCCGAGGCAACTACTCCTGCTGCTTCGACTACCCCTACTGCTTCAACCTCTGCCAAAGCTGAGGCAACTACTCCTGCGGCCTCAACTACTCCTGCCAAAGCTGAGACTAAAGAGGCAACTCCAGCTGCTGCTTCAACCACTGCCAAAGCCGAGGCAACTACTCCTGCTGCTTCGACTACCCCTGCCAAAGTTGAAACTAAAGTCGGATCAACAGCTCCTACACCACTTTCAGCAACTCCTGCTAAAGCTCAAGCAAGTTTAACATCCTCAACTCCTTCCCTTACTACATCAACTACTCCAACAGCTTCTCCTACAGTGCAAATCGTTGATGGTGTTAAAGTAGGATTTTCGTCAACCGAAGTCCTTAATGCTAAGGCAAATCGTGCTGGATTTCCCAATTCAATTGATCCTCTCCCTGCTTGAGGTTGATATATTAGGGCCTATATATTTTAATAGAGTTTTCTTAATTAAAACAATATTTACTGACCTAATTATATAATTCAAATGTAAATCAAAATTCCTTTAGATAAACATTAAGATAACAATTCAGTTTTCAGTCTACCACGAAGGAATAATTTCATTTTTGGTGTTATCGTTATTTGCTTGCAAATTGTAATGTCAATCATGTACGGCAAATTCATTATAACTCCCACAAGTTTTGTGAATGTAGGATCAGTAATAACTACTATTCTTGTAGGTTTTCTGGTCGCTGTAGGTATCTTCGTAATTATCTAGGCTTTGGGCTGTATTTTTCTTATCATCAGCATCTAGCTTGGAGTAGCCTAGGATTCAATTTTCTCATCATAGCTCTCTGTATTGAGCTTTACCCTCTCGTGAATGCTTTTTGGATCAAAGCAAAAATATTTTAGAGTAATCTTTATCCTGAATCATTCTCAGGGCCAAAACACAACCTTTATCTGGGAAATAGCATTGGTTTATAGCATAAAGGCAATACTATAACAGGCGCATTAAGATGCGCTTTGTCGTTGATAATTGCTTTCTCTTGTATAATCGGCAGAGCAGGAGCTCTTGAGTGTCTGTTTCTGATAATATTTGGAACAATTGGATTTTAACTTAATCGTGAGATTATTATGGGCATTGGGCAAGATTTCTTCGGCACTTTTTCTATATTTGCATTTGGAAGTTTCTTAGGGTTAGCTGTAGGAATCGTACTTACTCTAAGAAACAAAAAAATATAAGATATCAGCTACGAGATTAAATTTACCGGCTAATGTTCAAGTGTGGCAATTTCTAACTTCGGAGCTCTTCTAATTTTTGTATTACTACCCATCTTGGCCTATGAAGGAGACAATTCGAACTTTATCTCAAATTTTAATCTTTATATTGGTCCTCTATCAATTATACTTTCAATGGGTAGCGCAGTAATTACCAGCATCAGCTGTTTCTATTTTGTCTATGGGCTGTAAGGGGGGCTTAGAGTTAAAGATATCATGAATGGGGTTATCGCAGGAGGAGTGATCTGTGGGACTGCTTCCTTTTATATTACCACTCCTGTTTTAGCTTTAATTTGTGGAGCGGCTGGTGCATTTATACAGTTTATCTTTTAGCATATAATTTAACCAAAAATTTACAGTAAAGTTGGAATCATCACAACTTACTCTTTTAGCTTATTTGGTATTCAATCCTTTTTAGGTGCCATATTCGCAGCAGGTTACAACCACAGAGTAGTCCACCTTCAAAGTAACAATTTTATCTATGAGAATGCTCTCTCTTCTCCCGGCTCCTAATTTTCAATTTACTTCATATCAGCTGGAATGGGCCTTATATCTGGATTAATTATCGGGACTTTAGTATACTGCGTTAATAACTATAAGAGTCACGAATTTCTACATGATAAAACTTAATGGGTTTCGAATGACGGAATAAAAAGTTAAAAACAAAAGCAAATTGACATCACACAAATGAATAAAGACCAAACTCAACAACAATCTTCATTTTATATGCGAGACCATCGTTTTGAAGGCTCGCCGATCCTCACAGCAAAGTAACAGTTAAGGCAATCATAACTTCCACAAGCGAGTTTGCCGATTTAATAATCAGTCCATGAGTAATAATCAGAATCCATTGAGTTCGATATTGCATAGTTTTTGCAGGTAGTAACTGAATGATAATTTTTTTTCTTGTAAAATAGGTCATACACATCAATTTTAATGAAAGAAACCAATTAATAATTTAAGATTATGCGATGATTTTGCACCATTTTTGCTCGGAGATAGACGATCTGGACTCCCTGATTTACTTTTTCGATTCTTCTGCAGCATTGATTTAAAATTTATTTTGCTCCGGGGAGGGGAGGGAGATTTTGGGTTTATGAGGGGCTAACTTTTGTTTTCAGTGTTATTGTTATTGTGATTTATCGAAATGACTTCATTAATACGCTCATTAAATATCTAATTGACTTCATTAGTAAGCTCATCAAAGATGGTGGAAGTGGCTAGTCTGGGATTCAGATGAAGTTTATTTGCAACCAGCAGCTTTTTAAAAATTATTCTTTTGTCATTTTTTACTTATTTTTTATACGGTTTGACCTCCAATGTTAAAGGGGCGTAGTTAAAACAATTTGAACTTTCTTGAAAGTTGGTTGCAGGCTACTAAGTTTATTAGGGATAAAAATGTATTTATTTTGAAACAGGTGGCTGAACCATTCTAACTTATTGTAAATTTATTAGGGGTGGGGAATGAGAATAAAATACATTCTTAAACGAATTAGGCCCATCACTAACATCTTTGGCTTTATTTTAGAATTAGTCATCAATTTCATTTTTCAATTCAGAACATTATTCAGGAATATCAACCAGATGATCTTCAGGAATTTATATCAAATCAGTCCGAACGTATCCTTTATTCTCTGGTTAATAGTGCAAGCTTTAGGATGGTTTTTATGGCTCAAAATATTATCCTGCGATTCGATTATCATTGGATATGTTTTCATTCATTTATTGATTTTGATCTACCCCGATTGATCGACTTTAAATATCCTCACTTTATAATTACAAATGATTCAATTAATTCTAATTCAGGCCTGATCGTATTTATTCTGTTGGTAACTGACCATTGAAATTAATTCTATCGATAATTATTGATTCATAATTATTATCTACCTCCTCATTGACTGATTTGACAAGGGTTTCTTCATTTTGCTGGTTCTAGCTTAAATCTCTCAATTTTGGGTAATTACTTGTGTCTTCATTAGTATTTACTTATTTGTTAATACAATGTTATTATGGCTTTAGTTAGCTAAACATTAGCGTTAAGGGTTTTTATATATTTGGATCAATATTAGTTCCTTCGCAAATTATTGCCTATTTTTAACTGCTAAATAATTTTGCTGATATTTATTCCTCGATATTATTGTCATGGTCAGCAGGTTTACTTTTTTTTCTCTTGTGCATAGGTTTCTTTTTTACTATCTATTGTTCTATATGAGTGCGATGAATAAACATTTCATCTAAAAACTCCATTTTTTTCCTTTTTAATTGTGCTATTCTCTCTTTATGATGATACTATTCCAAAAATAGGCCTCTTTTTTATTTACCAACACTTAGTTGACTTCTTTTGTTCGGCTCTTCCTCCAACAATCGAACAGGAGAGTTATTTAGCGATCCATTTCTCGATCTATTAACGGTAATGGTGAACTGCTCGATATGTTTGATGTTCTAAGCATTGTTATCAATGAGATGGTAGAGTGAATTTATATTTTGCTTTTCCTTAGCCCTACTGTACTTGGAATAAAAGTTCAATTGCACGGGGTCATCTTTGAGCATCCAGATAAAATTAATATAATTTAAATCAGCCTATAACAATAATTCATATCACTATCACCAATTCCTCGTTTTTACGTTATATCTTCAGACGAGATGTGTCATACAGATACTTCCGAAAATAGGAATCAGGATGGGTATCAGATTAGAAGTTATCATCGATGTTGTCCTCAAGAAATTTGTTTAGATGTTTGATGCTCCAACTGTAGAGTTTTCCGAATTGATTCACCTTTCCAATAATTCCATCTGTATATTATTTCGAATATCTGTACAGAAAAACATTGTCAGAACTATACGGATTTCTGAAGTTATTCTTTATATAGTTTGTATGAGGCCTAAATTTTTGTTGGCCTCGAAAACCACTCATTGACCAAATCCCATAATATTCAGGAGCAGATTGGGGTCCATTTCTAGAATTTGCAGCTTTTATCTATTATTACTTGCGGCCAAGAGTATTTTTTAGGGAGTCCATGGCTGCGAGATAGGTGTCTTTTTTGTTGGTCCATCGATCGTCAAATACCTTAAACTGCTTCATCTTATTCTCAGTTTATTAATAGGGAGACGTTATGAATAACTCGTACTCATTAAACCAATCTTAGAATAACTTTTGATTGGGTTCTGCGATGATAAGGTTGTTCTCGTAAGCAGATAACCACATCTTTTTAGTATTTGCCTTTGAATCGTAGTTGAACTCAAATGGCTGTCCGAAATGAGGATGAAAGAGCATAAATATCTTTGGGAGTTCGCCATAGCGGTTAAAAATAAACTGGGAGGGATATTGTCCGATATTGATCAGCCAATCAAAATTTTAGATAGCAAAAAAAGACACATCCATGTAAACTCCTCCGTACTTAGCCACCAAAGCGATTCTGTAATAGTTTGATTTAAGAGGAGCGAAGGTTTATATTTTCCTGGAATCGGCGATATTATCAATCCTTTCGATGGTTTATTTTCCAATATAGCTCTCAATGTTGGAGTTGTTGACCATTTTGATTTAAAATCCCACTGACACAGCATATTTCTTAATGTTTTATACACATAACTTATTCGCCAGTGTACTTTTCTTAATGCCCTTATCCCAAAAAAGCCACACTATTTTAGGCAGGCTCTACCATTTTTTAGCTGTTGTATTCACCACTGATGTTTCGTATAAATCGTTCCATACGAAGGGATAATCTCCATCCATGAATAAAAAACGAGCAAAAAATGATTCTGGGTGCATGTTATAGTAAGGGTTTCCATTTTTGGCTCCTTATAAACGGTAGTTCATATGCTCCTCAAAGAGCATTGATACCACGTAACGAAGAGGGCCAACAGATTGCTCAACTTCCTCCAACGTATACTTGGCTAAATTTTTATACACTTTTTCTTCAAAAGCCCTCTAGAAAAATGCCTACAGTTTATTGGGAAAAAATTTGCTGTTAATTGTCAACAGTCCATAATAATCAATTGAAAAGATGGTTTACCCTTGATTTCCGATATTCAATTCCTTATGCTTCTTTTGCAAGACAATTTGTGAGGCCAAAACCAAAGCTTCCTCATATGGATCATCTCCTACAATTCTTCCTGTGTTTACAGTATGCTAGGCAATCCATTCTTTAACTTTGGATGGCTATTTGAGGATGTTATGAAACCACGAGATAGTTTCTTTTAAGTATTCCCCTTGAGGAATACCAGCAAAGAATATTTGAAGCCAACCAGGAAATAGTATCATAAATTGTTATGTCTAATATCTAGTCTTCTTATTTTATTTGTTGTACTATGGTCCATAATCCAAATTAAAAAAGCCAAAATATTGAGCCTTAGCCTTATTTTTGAGACTTCCCCTATTGGCATAAACATTGGAGTTGATTTCTTTAAGCCATTCTAAGTCCTACGTAAACATCATATTCTTATCAATGATGATTCCTCCTTTTTCAAGTAATATTTCCATCATGATTATCTAAATTTTAACTTTATCTTTCAAATCTTTTCTATCATCGCCAATTTGAATATCTTTTAATAAATCAGTAACTTTCTTTTTTCTATCATCAGGAAGCCACTGGCCATAATTGCCACTGTTGACAATGTTCAACTCATATCCACTCTTTTGAGAAAACCACTTGAGGTTGGCCAAGCATCGTTTTATAAAATAGGACTCTGCCTCAGGTGATTAAACAAAAACCCACACGTATTTGGGAATAATAAAATTTTAGGTCAAGACTGTATCTATTTCTTCTATCTACTTCTTATCATTGCTTAGTATCTCAATCTGTTAATTTGTTGGTTATTTTCTAAGCAATTTCTTGTCCTTGGACTGTTATTCCGTTGGTTGCACATCAACAGATATTAATTTATTTTCGCTACTTGCAAATTGACTGCCCTTTAACATGCTTATCAGTTTTTTTGTGACTGCTCTCTTTTGGCTTAAATCATAAGCCAGAACGCCTAAAATAATTAGTAAACCAAGTATAATGATGATGCCAACTACATTCCATAACAAACATTTTTTTAATATTTTCCCTTACTTCTTCTTCCTTCCCTTATGCTTTGAGGGCTTTTTTAATATTGCAGTTTATTAATAATCCTCATGGTGTTCTAAAATAGATTCTTCGTTAATATGTTCCTATCCCTCCATATATTCGAAAAAATAGTTTATAGGAATAATAATATAAATTCAGTAGATCGATCAATCAGAATTAAATGATCTGAAAACAATATAGAGAAAGAGATATTTATTTATCATTTAATCAGCCTATGCTTATCTCTAATAGAAAAAGTATGCTTCCGACTCTTTCTAAAAGCAATCGCTGACTATTACTTAGCAAGAGCTTCTTACTCAGACACAAATTTTAAATGCTGATTTTTAAAATCAGTTGGAAGTTCCTTTAAGACCCATTTATGCTTCATCAACTCAAGGGCTTAAATTCTTCTGTCAGGATTCCTAAATAAAAGAGTTTTCTACCATTCTAAGCATTGTCTAATAAAATCCACAAAATCCTAGTCTGCATTTTCAAGTGCCGCCGACAGTTCTTTTGAGGCCGGATCAGTTCTCTTCTCATGTTCCTTCAGCATCCCATGATTATCGAAGAACACAGACCATCTTTTCGAATTCTATCTGTAATATCCTAATCAGTACTGGTATGATGTCTTGAGGTGGCAGGCCAAGCACCTCAATGATCAAGCACATCTGCTCATGTTAATTTTATCCTCCAAATAGCGGATAGCCTAAGTGTAGTTATGCAATAATGCACCCAAAGCTCCAAATATCTATTTTGCGATCATAGGGAAGACCCAAAATGACTTAGGGCGCCCGATAGTATCTGCTCTGAATATAAGTATAGATGGTTTAATTTTCGAGACAGCTGGATCCGAAATCTATGATTTTAATGCCAGACTTATTCATTTCCTTAAGTAAAATATTTTCAGGCTTTAAATCAGCATGAATTATATTATTCTGATGTAAGAAATGAATTCCATTCAGAATTTGCAGAACAAACCTTCGAATGAGATCCAACGGTAGTCCATAGTATCCATTGCTCTTCACTAGTTCATACAGATTAAGAGATAGCAAGTTGAAGATCATACACTGAATATGTCTATCCTTACCGTTCTGTTTCTAAAAGAGAAGTAATCTTTCATCTCTATACAATTTTTAGAAGAAAGAGGATCTTTGCTTTTGACAATATTTAATATTTTGATTTCTATTTTAGCTTGAGTCACATACTTCTAGTTATTCTTCACCATTTTTAGAGCCACTGCCAGTCGATTGTTCTTATAGTCAATACATTTGAACACCTGACCGAAGGAACCTTCGCCTAGCAGGTCAATAATTTCATACCTGAAAGAAATATGGTCTCCCTTTACCCAAGGATAGCCTTCATTTTCAGTTGCCACTTTACTCTTTTGTACTTTTTATGTACCGAATAGCTTTTTTATACAATTCTGACCGTAGTAGTAGATCTAAGTGCAGCGTTAGATTTATTCAAGCTCATAAGAAGTCAAATTGTGAGTGCCCCTCAGCACTTGTGAAGGAGTTAAGTAGTTAGCTGAATGATGAACGTTGAATGAACTGTTTACAATAAGACGAGCTGCATTTTTATCAGCCAAACTTTGCCCAGAGCCCCTTTTCATTCGATTTGATTCGCGTTCATAAATCTGTCGAAACAATCCTTACTAAATTTAGATTTACTTGGTTTTAATTTTTACGGGGAGCGTTCTTTGATGTTCTAATTTGAAAATAACCGATTGAAAGTTATGACTTCATGGTCATGCTCGTGCTCAGGTTACAATTTTTCTTCAGTAAAGAATCTTTTTGGTTGAGAAATGCGAGCTTCCTCGTGTCTTTTTTTCTCCTGACTCATGAATTTCTGATGAGGAAATCGTTTGAAATATGGCAAATAAGTTGATTTATTGGCATCTCGTGAATACTTAGGCGAAGAGCCGAACAATATTTGTCGGTAATCCTTATTGGCCGAGGGAAACATACCCTAAATAAATTATAATCTCTTTAAATAAGAGTAATTAATCAATCGTCTTTGATTTTAATTTCCAGTTGTCGTAAATCTATTGATTTGTTGTTACTCCTAATAATTATTATGCTTTGTGGAAAACTACTTAGATTCAGGAGATTTGCAACACAAGTTCATAAAGTTATCGCCGAACCCGAATCGCACACTCTCATTGATCCGCATTTCTTTGAAAAGAAAGATATCATTTCCAGAGTGCAACAGTGGAGTGCCAACAACGCAACTTTAGGCGACATTTAAAGATCCTTCAAAGACTTCAAACGTAAAGAGTGTGCATCCAGGTATCTGCAGCTCTACAACAATCTTATCGAAACAATATAGAAAGAGAATTTTAATAAAATGTAAGACATGCTGTCTCCCACTCTCTTTAAGGTAATGGTTTCTGCAATTAGTAAATAAAAAAATCGATAAAAGATCGTGAATAGTTGCCGTATTACTTTGTAAAGGCAAAAGAGTGCGATTTGGTGCAGGGTAATGGATGAATAACTCAGCTCGTAGCTATTCTTAGAGTTTAATAAAGGTGACATCGACGAATAAGTGGTATCAGCTGACTTTCCATTATAAATTTGTAGATGGCGATTCTGGGTACCATGTGCTGTAGCGGAATGACAAACTGAAATACTTCAAATTCATCAAATTTTATCTATGATATGTAATTTAACAAGCATGTGATTGGTTATTAATATTGGTATTAGTGTTGATGAAATATTTGGGAGGGTCGGGTATAATATTTATAGATTACATCATTTGTCAATTATAGTTTAAATATTATAGCAAAGAAGTTCGCATTTCATGCAATTTAACTTCAAACGGCCTCAAACTTCCAAAAGCGTCTCCACCTTCTATAAAGATAAGTACAGATAAAAGTCAACTCACAAAATTTAGACGGAAACACCTGTCATTACTTAGGCAAAAGATAGTCAGGTCGAAATTCATAAAAAATGGGAGTATGCTGCATAAAAAATCAATAAAGATATGATCATACAGCGGATTCTGCATTCCAATGGGTAACCCTTCAAGCTACTGTCTAAGATAGGAGGAAAGGAGTTTAAAAGTCAGCCTAAACTCACCCAAACTGAGTAAAATACAACTAAAACTCGGATTAGAATGACTTCAAAGTAAAAGAAGAATAGGTAAGTCACTAAATAGTCGCGGTTGATAATTTAGACAGCATAGCCTCTTAAAAGATCGCAACCAACAGCTTAAACCCGTCTGAAGCGTAAAAAGCGAAACGATAACTTCCGAATAAATGCTCCTCTCTAAAAAGAATTAAAAACAACTAACATCTTCTTCGAAAGTCCAGTTATAAAGATTGGATACAACATGCAGTTTTAACGACATCTGCGTTTTCATCATATCGAACATATTCGGCCTGATCACGGAGGCACTATTTGCCGAAATTCTATTATCTTCTTTCTCAAAGACGCACCTTTTAACCCCAATATTATCAGTGAAAAGAACGAAGCCACTCCCATAGCACTTAGCCTCTTTCCTGAATTTTTTGATTCCAAGTTATCAATATCTCATGAGAAGAGGAAGATATACCTGAAGAGGATGATCGATAACATGAATGGAACTTATGATCCTGAGAGGATGAGCGCAATGCCGAAATATTCTAATTACCCTGCTTTCAATTAGTAGCAATACTTTAAAACAGTAAAATTGCTGATGGTGGGAAACGAGGCTAATTACAAATTGTAGTGGATTTAAAACATCATAAAACGATTAAGGATAAAGATAGACTAATCTGAGTTTGTACAGTTACTGCATGAGCAGTGGTAGTTTTTTAACAGGGGCAATGCGATGTGCACGTTGGACTTCATGCTCAAGGACCAAAAGATTATGGATGATCTCAAGATCAGTCCGTACCTCAATACCAGAGTTATCACCAGCAGGAACATACTCTACCACGGTGGATACTGCAAGTCTATTTATGAGTCATGGAACAACTACGTCGACAATTCGAAGAAGAGATTGGCAACTCGCATGCGTAAATATAATCCTATAACGCAATCAATATATGGATGGTATATCCAGTTTGAAGATCTTTAGCTTTACTAAAACTATTTTATGGGTTTACTGTAAGAGTCCATCAACATTGATCTTTTCCGCAAAATACAGTTGGTCAAGATCAAGTATGCGAGATTTGTATTGCAGCATATTTGGTTTCGAGGAGTGCTTATGATCTATCATTTCAATAGATATATGATGAAGAAGGAGGGGGAATACGATCACCTCGTCAGCTATAAGGATATCCTCAAGAAGTATATTGAAGAGGCCAAGAAGAGAGCGAAATAACTTAAGAATAGTGAGGAAATCAATAACTTTTATATCAATTTTTATGATAACTTCATCAGCTCACTTCATAAAGAAATGAACATTCACTCCATTGAAGATCTCAAACCAGCCTTTTCACCTGAAATATTCGAGACATCTGTACTTAAACCTGAGTTAGGTAATCTTTCAGTCCTCCTGAACATTCAGTTGGGTAAAACTATCTAAAAAAGTTTTTACAGCTTAAAGAGGCAGGTTCTGGACAATCCATAGAAACCAATCCTACGTTTATCTCTGGTAATCGATCGCCAAACAATAAAATTTCTATAGCAATAATAAGACATTCTGAACAGTTTCATTCAAATCATCAAGGGCATCATGCACTTTACCATTGAAGGGTTCACCATCGCAGTCAATTGTGATCTTCCCAAGGAGGAAAAGAAGAAGCCTGAAGGACTGGTAGAAAAATAGTCATAAAATGCTAAAGCAAGTTAAACTCCGAATGATTAAGTGGAACGCATACGTGAGTACCCTGAAATATCTTACGTACATGAAACCAGCAGTTTGGAAGAAGAGAAGAAGATAAAACTGCGTTACAAGACGGGCTTTAATTTCGATTAAGATATTAAGAGCATGCTATCACGCGTGAAAGACTACTATCGTGAGTGCTTCAGTATCTTAGATTAGTTCTAAATATATCTACCTTTTATAAAGCTAACAACTGCCCAGAAGATCTTCAATTAGGTTGAGAACAGCAGTGTAGAACAAACATTTCTCCGCAATCTTAAAATAATTGCGAAGTACAAGGATTCGATCCGCAGACTCAGCAAACTGGCTCATATTAACATTTTTGAGGTTAATTGCGAAGTGCCAATAAGAATACTGCAGGAGCGTATTAACTAAATTGAATATATAATGGAGCAGAACTACATGAATATTATACACGATCGTATAGAGAGCATGGACTCTGAGCTCAATAGTCTCAAGGTGAATATACATAATTTAACAATATCTTTGGGCAACGTTGACGATGTAGAGGACAAACTTATTGAATTTAAGCAGCAGATGAAATTGCTCCATGGGAAGAGCATAAAAATAGCTGAAATGGTGATGTTCTGCCTTGACAACAAGCGCAAGATTGATACAATAATCACATGCTATTGCCAAATAGTGGCAAAAAAACAGGAAATACACCGTGACATCGATAAAATATTCAACAACATTGAGCTTAAAAAGCCAGAAATAGAGGCAGAAATGGAACAAGAAATAGGAAGAATCATTAATAGTATTAACTCAGTGCTAAATCAGATCAATGAACTGGAAACAACCTGTTTCGAATTTGCCAACCTGCAGTAGTATCTTGTCAATCTAAGACAGGTCGAATCACAAATAAGTTAATTATACTTAACCGTCTGCAAAGTCCAATAGTGTTCTCGCAAGATAATAACATCTCGTCACAATCTGTAGGAAAAGATCAGTTACTTCCTGAAAGAGAAGGAGCGATTTGCGCTTATCATCTAATATTGGGAATCTTTCTTTAACTTTGCCACTTATTACAAATAAATTTCGAAGATGGAGATCTTAAAAATTAATTATGCTGAGTTCATTGTCAAGATCGAGGAGAGCGAAAAAGTAATTGATAAGATCAAATTGATGGAGGAATAGTGGTGGGACAAAAGCAAGGACAAGTCACAGTGGAAACCCATTATTCATCATACCCATGAGTACTACAGCAAAAAGTTTGTAAATGAAGTCCATCTCTGTCGCCTACTACAGCAGCAAATGCAGATTCTCACTAACGATAAGATAAAGGACAGACACTGGCAATTTTACGATTTGTAGTAATTCAATCATATAACATTTCGCGAATTGATAAAATTGTAGACCAACTACAAGTTTGAGCAGTTATCAAAGATGAACGAAGAGGTCAATTTCGAATACGACATCTATCTCTCTTATTAACATATAGAAAAATAAATTCGGAGCCATCAACTACTCATTGTCGATCTTAATTGCAGCGATGTGCTCGATTTGGAGAATCTGCAACTTTGCATTGAGTTTTTGTACAATATTGAAATTGATATTGAGAACTTGATGGCTAAGGATGTTAACTCATACTATGAGACCGAACTTAAAGAACTACTTAAACTCACACAAACTACTTATCATAAATTGCAATAGTGGGGCAAGTTGGAGGAGAAATACATTCGATTTCTAAAATATCACATCGTTAACGAGGATTACGAACGAAATCTATTTGATAATCTGATTGATGTGCACCGGAAGCTGGTCAAGAGTTACGATATCGATAACTCCATTATTTTTATTAGCAAAAATATTGTCATGGACAGTTACCTCACTCAGATAGAAGAATAGCTCCAATAGCTTGACACTAAAATAAATACTTACCTCTCCACTATCAGAAACGAATATCCTAGACTTTATCTGCTCACTAATTAAGACCTTTTTAATTTCATGAGTGCGGGATCGGATATCGAACATTACTTAAAGAAGTGTTTTACTCACATTAAGAGTTTTGTTATTCGAGATGGATCCATAGAAAAGGTGGGGACGGGAAGAGATTTGTCCTTTACTGAACCCCTCTATATTCAGGAGATGATTGGAAGGGTTAGCACGTGGATGAGCACCTTAGAAGAGATGATCAAGATAAGAATGAAGGAATTTTATAAAACTAATCTTATTTTATCTGAGGGTAAAAGTGCAGTTGAACTCGAGACCAATTTTTACGAGAAGTACCCTATACAACTGGCTGTTCTAGATTAGTTTTCTCGTTTCACTGAACTAACAGAGGATGCCATCAGCAATGGTAATTTGAATGCAGTAACAGAATAAATAGAAAGCAGAATGGAGTATCACCTTAAAGAGAAGAAATAGACTTGGAGGATATTGTTATTCATCTCTTTGAGGAATATTGTGTGCAAATTAAAACAAGAGGAAAGTCTTACCATCCAGTCTTTCCAATGGACCAAGTACCCTCGCTTTTACCGTAAAGTGAATCAATTTTAACCCAAAATGGCTATTCTCAATCAGGAATACGTCTATGGTTTCAATTTTTTGGAAAAGAATCAGTTAATTTACACTGATAATGTGCTTATTGGTAACTGTTTGGTGGGTTCCTCAAAAACTGGAAAGACTTCTCTCATGAAATACTACGCTTACATTTCAGGACAGGAGTTACTTATCTTTGATCCTACCTCCATAGAAAATTAAGATTCAATAACAACAATGCTATTGAACTATTTCAAAGTCAACATATTTGCAGGCAATTGGCTGTATCTAAAAAGGGTCGACAATTTGGAGGATGAGCAACTCAAATTGGCAGCTGAGTGCCTAATCACAATTCAATAGAATCTCAAATTGCAGAACAGCAAACTTACATTGAGCGGACAGGTTATTCAGCTCAATAAAAACTCAAGAGTATTTATGAGTATTTCCAGTCTCGAGGGAAAGTAACTCCCTGCACGACTGTGTAATCAAATGCGAGCAGTGTGGATCTCACCGCCAAGTAAGCGTCAACTATTGGAGTACTATTTGCAGTCGAAGTGTGTTAACAACATATAGATAGGCAAAATCTTCAAATACTGCAGTTGGCTGGACTATCACTCATAAATGTAGCTTGAACTTATTAATTGGATTCGGCAAGAAGAAACCATTGAACTTTTTATTAGCAGCCTTTTTTATAAGAGACTTAGTGATTGGTATATATTTAAGGGAAGTGAATGTGCGACATTGCTGGAGGGACTCAAGCGTGAGTAGTATAAACTCAACAATATTTAATATAAGGAAGAGATATTTAATTTGCAGGGTTAAATCAATTTGCAAAAGCACAAAAGATTGGTAGTATATGGTGAGAGCAGCACTGGAAAGACTTACACTATCCTAAACTTGCTAAAGAACAGTCATTTCATAATAATAGACGCTGAAAGCTATCTCAATATTAATGAATTTTATCAAGTAGTGAAGTGTATTCAATCCACTCATGTCAAGGCAACTTATATTGTTCTTAAACATGCACTACCTTACTATGACCTCATCAGATAGTACCTCAGCAGCTACCACGTCATATTGATCTAAAATAATATGAACTATCTCCACATGGGATTACTTTATCAAATTAAATTGGTTAGCTACCACCAAATACTGAGTAGAAGCTATGTAGAACAGCAGGGACCAGGAGACTACAATAGCTTACAATTGATGCTGCCTCGTTTCTTTAGCGAGGAGGAACAGACAACGTAGCTTTATCAACTTCTAGCCGCCTCCTCAACTCTCTTCATCAAAATCATTAATAAACTTGTCACTCACCTGACTGAACAGTAGAATATCAACCAACTGCACATTAACTTTATTCATATCGTAAAAGCACTCATCAATTAGGAATATTAGATATCTATTTCTTATCTCTTCGCTGTCTTTTGGTCATATTGCTTTTGCATTGAGGAGAAGAGACTTGAAGAAATACTTAAAGAAGTTGTACCAGATGACACAAGTGCGAGAGGTAAGTTCCAAAAGATCAATTTACAGTCCACCAGCAATCTGCTTAGAATGACAGCTACCTCTTACAAACGCCATGAGGAATCACTTATTCAATTGATTCACGAAGTATTTACCAACAAAATGGTACCTTTAATTGAGATGATTCCTCTGAAAAAGGGTAAGTTCATCACAAACTTATAAAATAACTGCTTGGTGAGTGCAGTGAGGGAAGTGTAGCTAATCACTGGTCGTAAAGTGACCATCAAAAGCAACCTTATCTATAACATCAACATGATTCGCTAAAATTACAAAGGGACTATAATAATTAATAGTCGTGATTGGCTCACCACAATTCTCACCTGCAGTACTACATCTCCTAACTTAAAATACTACAATTTTGGTGGCAGCTAGCCCTCCATAATATTTCAACAGCTGTTTTATAAAATAAAAAGAGAGGGCGTTTCATATAACTTCCCTCAGAATACTTTTGTGATGATTGATGATGTTTATTTATGCAGCGACTAGAGTGTCAACAAACTTAAAAATTTGGTGGATTATAACTTTACTATATTTATGAACGGAGGGGGAGAAGCGAACATCCACGCAAATAAATAAAACCTGAATATGTATAGTATATCAAATGTTACTTTCACCCTCGGCAGTAAATAACACTACCCCACCTTTAACAAGGGGCTCAACATAAGCATTCAAGATACTAATATAAACACCCTGTTCAATGAGTATGTACAAGCTTTCTGTGAGGGCTATCTAAAAGTAGACCGCTCTGTTTTTTGCCTATTAAATCTCAGCAGCAACATCAACAGGATTTACAAAGAACAGCAAGAAGACAGATATTTTTGGTTCAAAAATCCACTTCTCTTATTGCAGCAAGCAAGTCTAACCAACTTAACTTAATTTGTGAAAAATTATATAAACTATCTAATTGAGATACTACCCGATGAGAAAACTCCCCTCATAGCCAATATTGGACTGATGTAGTTATCCCCTGTCTAATAGCCACAGCGAGTGTCATCGTTAGTTATAAACACAACTGAAAAGTATACCAAGTTCTATAATGACAGTGTGCTCATCGATTAGTTGATCAGCGACAACTAAATAATGGAGGAAATCCAATCTAAATAAATCGAATCTATCTTCTTTGACAAGTTTATTAAGAACTACTTCACGGCTGACATCCTTGCCAATGTAATCAAGATTAATAACTATATTCAATACCATCACTTGCTCCTACTCTCAGAACAGGCCTGCAATATCTAGAGGATCATTAGATACGTGTGCAAAATCAATCACGTGCAGTTCATTCAGGATCATCGTCGTTTTTAATAGGTGTTTCGCAATAAGAATATTGGAGCCATTCTGTTTGTTGATTTGGACCAACTCTCGTAATTGTTTATTCAGCAAATTCAAACTGTAATTAAGTCGAGAAACAACGCCGAAATATATGATAAACATTTTAAATTAGTGCTCAAGTGCAGTTTAAATTCAAACAAAACGCGACTTCTTTTATAGCGCTACCCTTTCCTCAAAAGTCATTTTTTGACCATTATTCTCAAAAAATGCGGATCAACGGAAGGGACATCTCAGGGCGAAATAACCTCAAGCAAAAACATAATTTAGGAGGAGATATAAGGAGATAGATACATCTATAAGTTGGAGCAGTTGACCCAACTCTATCACCTCGATAGCAATTTCAAGGATGAGTTCATGCGCATGTTCTAACTCAATCGTAAGAGATAACTCAGCAAATTCCAGTTCTATCGTAAGATTACTTCTGAAATGATAGTGAACATCGATTTAATCAATAAGAGTATGGAGGACATTCCCCAGATATTGAGTGGAGTTACAGAGAAATAAGAATAAATGCAACACAACAAGAGAAAGAGCAATGAAGAAATGGACCAACTTAGAATGATACTTTTAAAATGGGAAGAAAATTAAAAAGCCTATGGTGAACTCGTCAAATATAGATATGAAGAAGAAGAAAGTAGTCTGGCTAAACTCAATCAGGCCACCGCCCCCATTTTCACTCGTCTGGATAAGATATAAAAGAAGATTGAGGCCATTTAAACTATTTAGTTTACTCGTTTAAAAAATAACCTTCGAAACAACGAGAGTATGTCTCTGACTCAACCACTGCATCAGATCCTCGTATATCTGTTCGATAAAACATAAAACATGAACAAAGACAAGGTAAGTCAACAGATTAACACCATTATGAATAGTCAACAAAGTCTAATCCACCATCTGAAAAACATACGGAAACGGGAAGATTATGAGTCACCTATGCATCGCAGTATTTCTCACTCAGAAGAGACCAATGACAATAAGCGAATTACAAGCGCTATGAACTCTAATAAAATTAAGCACTTTACTTCCAAAATGGAAGAGGTCACTGATAGCGCCAAAAAATATTAGAAAGTGAGTCCTGTCTACAAGCCAGTCATCGGTTGGTTGACCCAATTCCAAGCCATAAGCCAGCATCTTAAAGAGTACTACGATAAAATCGATTAAATAGACAGCAAACTGTATGCATCACTCAAAGAACTGAGTGATAAACATGGAGAATAAACAAATATCCACAATCAGATGAGAAGTAAATTATAGGTGATGTAGATCTATAGGCTTTGATAATAGACAGTGAGAACAAAATAAAGGAGATAAAAACAAGACTAAAGGTCATTGACAAAAACTGTAAGGAGTTGGAACAGTAGGGAGGCAAACTGCTCCGATTGGAACAGTTCTACTCGTAACGTAAGGAGAGACTCTCACGAATCATCAAATTACTTGGTGAGTCGTAATACATGAAGAAAATCTCTTCTTCCGTATCGCTGTACTTTAAAAATATCTAACGCATCATATTTGGACGTACCCTTGTCCAGTTATCTCTTAATTAGTGGTCGCATATGGATAGTGTCAGCGATTATGAACTCATTAAGGGCATTTTTACTTTTAGAGTCGAACTTTTTGCCATGAAGGAAAAGTGCAACATTCAGAACACCAATAATTTCTAGGAAGTTGAAGTCATCTATAACTTGCTAGAAGATAATAACAAAATGTTAAGTTTAATAGAAGATAGGAATGGACTCATCAAGAGCAAGCTCGTCGAAATGGCGGAAAGCAGAAACTATCACATAAAGTAGTTCAAATATGAGACTTATGATCAGATCTGCAAATACATCTCGACCAAGATAGGGGAGCTCGATCGAATGGTCATTTTACACGAAAATGTTCATCACCTTGAACTACATCATGTCGAAAATTAACCACACCTACATGAGTTGATCCGTAGTGCGATTCAAACCCTGAAATCAGCAACTGGTAAGCATATTATCTACATTGCTAACTATATCCCTCAAATTAGTTCTGAATTCTATTGCCATGCGCATTTTGGTAGGATGGTTGTTTCCAGACAACGATTCATTTCAGATATGTGCGATGTTCTCAATGTTATGTTGCAGCGAGAAGCGATAATGGACAGAGAGAACTAAATCAAGAAACGGAGAGGGGACATAGAGGTAATAATCCGTGAGCGCAACTCAAAGATGAAAGAATTAATGAGTAATATCGAGATATTATCCACCAGTCTTTCATAAGAGTTCAATTATTAATAAAAGAGTATGGTGAACATATAGAGAGAACGTGATCGCTGCTAAAGTTTATAAAACAATCTGCTGAACCTATTACGTCTGTAGTAATAGCTGTAGGTCATGCAGAAGTACAGCACAAATTTCTTCTACCAGCCTGTGAGTAGCCGTGACATTATTACTAAAGAGTTATAGTGCTATTACTCTCTCTATTTCTACACGGACTATTTTAATAATCACACAAATAATCAGTTCTTTACCTATAAGGAGTTTTACTATGAGTGGCTCAACTTGATGAAGAACATTCGGGAGGAGTTCATTGCTTATTTCACCAGAATTTAGACAAAGCCAACCATCAACTAGATTATTATAAGGGAAGGTGGAGAGGACAAGAAAGAATAGGATATCCACATCACGCCTGAGGAGAAGGAAAACATCATCATCGACAAGGTCATTAATCCTAGTTTCAGAAAGCATAATTCAGAAATATTCAATATCGTCATTGAAAGAATATGCAAAAACACCAATTGGATTGAAAAAGTTTCTTTGATACAATATATGCTAGGAGCATGCATCATTATTTGCTTGCCCAGTCAGGAACCAGCACATAAGATAGTTATTGACATTCTTTATAGAGAATGCGTTCATAAAGACTAAATTAATGGAGAATGTGTCAAATTACTTAAATTAATGGGAAAACAAGTCTACCAGGGTTTTGAAATTAGAATTGAAAAGCTGATTGGTGAATTCATGGGAGAAATATTATAAAACAATGCTGATAAATGTAAGCTTGGCAATGAACTCATAATATTCGTATATCTATATATGTGCATTATCTGCGACCAGAATCACCCAAAGCCTCTGGAGTTTATAACCAAATTTAGCTAGGTGCTAGCAGCTGGCAAATCAATATACAGTTAAAAATATCATTTTGTCAAGTTGATGGGTAGTATGAAGTTGCAGAATTAACTAATTTTAAAATTAACGCCTCCTCTCAGCTTGAGTCTTAATTTCTAAACAAAACTGAACGAGAGGTAAAAGATACTCACAATCATCGAATAATAGAAGTACTTGATCGACGATCTTATTTAAATTTTAAAAATAAAGACTCTATCGAAGAAAAGAGAAATGGTCAGCATCCTTTTAGATCTTAAAAATAAGCATGAATTGGTCGATCAGCTTAAGGATTACTATAAATCAGTAAATAGCAAATACTGGGTCTACCTGTCAAACCTATCCGTAACGAAGTAAAACTATTTGTAAATTCGTTCTTTGCTGTAGTAGATTTTGCAAGAGCTGAACAAACTGCCTAACAACCCCTATCTACGCATATTTATAATTTTAAACAGACAGGAAGAGAATGAATATTCCCTCTATTACAACAAGTATGAAGTCAACAAAATCAAGAGCTATCATAAGATTAGTAGCGATGAATATTATCAAATAATTAATCAAATCACACTGGATGGCCTCTATGAGGAGAAACAGTATCAAAAGCAAGATAATTTGGGAAAGACATTCATACAACTTTTAATGGGCAATACCCTAAAAGAGGATTAAGACACTAGAGCCTAAACTAGTCACAGACTAGGCAATGCCCTAATATATTACAAGAGCATGATCAATAAGTACGGAATCTTGAGAGAGGAAGACCGTAAGATATTCTATAAGACGTTTATCAACGAAATACTAAGATTAGGTTACTTGAAAGGGGAAGATAGCTAAAATAATTTCTATCAGTATTTAATTCAATTCTTCAAGCAGATGGCTCCAGCATCTCTCAAATCTATTCGAGAAAAGATTGAAATTGGAAAATAGCTTGCAAAGTAAGGCATATCCAACAGAAATATCGTGCCTCCATAGGAATCAGTTGCTAGAGCTAAGGACTCTTCTCCTGCCATATTAGACCGCATCAATCTACCTAAGATAGAGGAATACTTCAGGAACATTAACTCTTAATTTGCAGATTTACTTCGCAAATAGATACTGATCAATAATAGAATGCTGGCTGAAGAAACAGTTATTTCCAACATGAACAATATTAAATGTGTCCCTGCCAGTGTGATTAGTCAGTGCATTCGTAACTACCACATCAGTTGCTCTATTTCGCGTGATGAAAACACTCCTCTAAGACCAACTGTGGATTGCATTAAAAGAAAGCTCCCTCTCTTGCGACTGTTGAACAGCATAAAACTTAAGGAGATTTGTAATAATAAAAAGGTTGACATACTCTCCAGCCAATAATTCTATATTTTCATTTCGGCTTTTATGTATAAAGAAATACAACAGTTTATGGAGCAGTTCAACTCAGGGCAAATTGATATTGAAAAGCGATGCTCAAGTAGCGGAATTGGTCAATTTGGAAATTTTATCAGTACTCGTGACTACGTAACCAAAATGAAGATTGTTTTAATTGAGGTGGACTCTTATCTGTAGTTGAGCATAAACGAGCGAGAGATCAGTAAAATAATGCTGGAAAAGAAGTCCATTGAAGGTAAATTCGCAATTGCAATTCGTAAGTCTGCTCTTCAGAAAATCAATGACCTCAACTGTGAGTAGTAGGAGGTAGATAAGATATTATAAAAATATAATATGAGTCTAATGATTGGGGGGGAGATTGGAATATAACTGTCTGATAAGTGATGTCTCTTCCATCTTTAACTCTATATCCCAATTCTATTTGGATTAATTTAAATAAATTCGACTGTGTAAATCTATATTAATATAAATAAAACAATAATATCAAAGTTACAGAGCTATTGCAATTCTACCGAAGGATTACAATTATTTATTGATTTATTGTCATATCTTTAAGGTAGTATTTGGAAACATTTCTGTCATTAATAAATCTTCTATTACTAATGGGAAATATATAGAATAACACTCTTACTATGCACCATAACATTACCTTACCGACTTTCTCTACTCTCAAAATGGAGAGACATATGGGTCCAAGCAAACTCTCCTTCGCCAAAGTTTCTCAAAAATTGATGTAATGCTAATAGGAAATTGATTAGCTAGAGATTGATGAAGAGTGGGATGATACTTATCTCGGGGAGCAAGAGGTCGCAACAAATATCAAACTATTAGAGGAAAAATAAAACAAAGTAATTTAAGACATAAAAATCAAATGGAATTCCTTCATCAAGATGAAGAAGAATAATTACCACGATGACTACGATGTGTTAAAGGAAATGGGAAAAGGAGGATTTGGTACTGTCTACAAAGTTAAGGCCAAATACACAGGAGTGCTTAGAGCAGCCAAAAGAATTAAAAAAACAAGTCTAGATAAAGATGGAATGTAAAGGCTACTCATGTAAATGTCAATAATGGTTGACCTTGACCATCCGAATATTGCTCGTCTTTTTGAAGTCTATGACTATAAGTCTCACTTTGTGCTTATTCTTGAGTTGTGCGAAGGAGGATAACTCTTCAAGAGGATTGCTATGAAAAAATTGACGGAGGATGACATTGCATAGGTTATGATACAACTTTTACGAGCATTACAGTATTTGCACTCAAGGGGGATTGTTCATCGTGACTTGAAACCTTAAAATATACTCTTCGAGAAAGATACGAATACTCTTAAACTCATAGATTTTGGAATAGCAGCTAGGTATAATAACAAATAGCCATTGACTACTCGAATAGGTACACCTTTTTACATCGCTCCCGAAGTGCTGTGTAAACGTTACAATGAAAAATGTGATGTATGGTCAATTGGTATCATCTTCTATATGATGATCAGCTCTAAAACTCCTTTTAAGGGATAGACTGAGATCTAAATCATGCATAACATACTATCAACTGACCCTAATTTTAAATTGCCTTCATTCTTGCAAGTTTCAAAATAATGCCTAGATCTTTTAAAAATACTGATGATAAAAAACCCTGAGCATCGCCTCTCTGCCTTTTAGGCTTATAATCATCCATATATCCAAAATTATCTTGCTAAAAAAGCAGTAAATCTGAGTTATGATAAAGTCTTAGATACTATCTCCTCTTTCAATGTACCAATAAGATAACGAAGTTTTCTAATAGATTGTAAGCCGTTGTTTTTACATTCATTGTTTCGCAGATATTGACTTCGGAATAAAAAAAAGAAATGAAATTAATCTTTGAACAGTTCGACAAGGATCGTGATGGAGTATTGAACCTGTCTGAACTTAAACAAGCATTTGAATCCAGGAAAGATATGAATGATGAGAGAATTGGCTCACTGATGAGGATAGTTGACACCAATGGATCCGGAGATATCGAATTTACGTAATTTATTGTTGCAGCTTTGGGTTCAAAGCAGTACACTATAAATCACTTTTAACAAGCATTTGCATATTTCGACATCAAGCACACCGGTTTTATAACCTTTGAAGAAATAGCTGTTTTCCTTGAAAATAAATAATATTCATAGACTGAGATTCGCAAACTATTCCAAGCCATTGATGAAAACGATGATGGTTTAATCAGCAAATAGGAATTTCTGCATGTTCTGACGAGAAAAGATATAGAGCTGCCAAAGCGAGCCAAAGAGAAATCAACCAAACTTAAAATAGATTGTTCCCCAAATTGATATTTAATATTTTACTTATTTATGAGATGTTTAATTGATTTCTTTCATCTTTGAATTATAGTCATATCATCTTTCAGGGTGGGTTTATTCGCAGATTTATAATTTGAAATTAATCTATCAGTACTGCAATGAAAAGTATGATCTTACTCGCTGTTTTATTACTGGCGTCTGCTGTTTGCTAACAGATGAATATATTGGACTTGCATCAGTCAAAGCAAACAACTGATATGATTAAATCTGGGGATAAGGATCTCCGCGAATCGCGTCTTTGGTTTATTGAGATGTATAAAGTATCTCGGATGGGTTTATTTATCAATCAAAGCATGGTCACTTTGCAAGGAGGAGGCTATACTGCTTCAAGGATATGTTTAGAATCCGCCTCGACTATAGTGGAATCTAGAATGTATAACCAAATTCCTCTGTCTCCAGCACAAATTTTGGGAGATGCTGTGCTGTGCAGCTGTGATACTTTACCTGGCTACTATATAGTAACCAACAATACGAAATGGTACATGAAGAACATCTCAAATTTTGACAATTATGGTTTTGACCCTGCCAAAGTAGTGAAGGTAGACGAGTCATATTTAAATATGTATCCCTTGGCATATTATTTCTGATAGATAAATCCTCTTCGATTTGATCAATATTGTCAAAATTATTTAATGATTTATTAACATCAATTTTTCATTCATAACTTAGCCTTGCTCGAGGATCTTTTTGCTTTACTTTCTACTGGGTTCAGATAGGCAATTCCTCCCGTCTTACTGTAGACATTACCATCGTAGTGACCAAAGTCAGAAGGGGTTCGATATGACCCTGGGCCAGGAACTATGTTATATAAATTATACTATAATTTTTTATAGCATTATATTCTATTTTGCCTACTCTCTTCTCCTTATCAAAGAACCTTTGTCCAAACCCATGAGATTTAGTGATAGTGTAATGTCCACGATCACTTAAATTGTTGATTTATTCGTATTTTCCAGGACCAGGATTTATATTTTCTAAATTGAATGAACATTACTAAACTCAAAGAATCTGGTGGATGTCTTCGGATTAAACATAGTAGCACCTGTCCCTCGATGCTTTGAAACACTGTACCTTCCTCTGGGCGATAGGGCTTCAGGATTTTCATATCTTCCAGCTCCAGGGTTTATATTCTGAGGCTAAATCGACATAGTGCGGTCGATAACTGGCAGCTTCTTTCTCATTGTAAAATTTGGCCCCTTGCTCAGCTTCATATTATCATATTTTGTTGGCCCTGGGACTTTCAATGGATCTAAGGGGATATGTCCACGATCTGGAATTTTCTAAATCACAAAATGTTTACTTCTCGACTTTCATACATGCTAAAACCCTTTCTACTGGTTCTATTCTTATCAAAAACTGTTTGAAGCTGATATTTAGATGATCCTGGCGAAGCAGTGAGATCTTTAGTAAAGTCACTCTTCTTGCCATATCCGATGCCTGCTCCTGATTTTTTGATTCCCAGTGAGATATTATAAATGCTGTCGCAGCTATATCATATTTGGTATACTATATGGTAGGTCGCTTGAAACGCTAATCCTTGCTAAAGGCGAACAACTGTTTAGAGGAGGAGTTGTTGAGAGGAGAAAGACTGATTTGGCGAGCCGACGAAACTGAGTTGAGGCAGAAGGTAGATCGCATTGATGGTGTATACAATAAAATTATCAAAGTTTTTTCAATATTTAAAAGAAATCAATTTATTCTATAAATATGGGCAGATGAAGGATCGCAGATGTATCAATAATACAATGTTATAAGACTAATCTCTTTCGAGACTATCCGAACAATTCATGAAATGGATAGGCTCCTCCAAAATTGTTAATTAATTTTAGTATTGTTTGAATCATTTTCAAATAAATTGTCAAATTAATTATAATGCTTAATATAATGATAGATGATATCTTCACTCAGTCAAACATCTTTTTTATCTTTCTCAAGAGGCAGTTCGTTTTGATCCTCTCCAGAACGTTTTTTCAGATAGGCATCAAGTAAAAAAGGATCGTCGGTCATTATTCCACATGCTCCACCCTTAATGGCTCTCTAGTATTATTACTCAGTGTTGCAAACCCAATAGTATGTCATTATTCCTCTTTTTTTTAAATGAGAAATAAAGGGGCGGAAGAGAAAGTTCACCACTTTTAAACCTTTAAAAAAGAAATGTGTTTTCCAGGTTGATCCGCATTCTCTCAGTTTCCATTGGTAGAATTATTAAGTAAAGAGGGGAAGCTGAAGAGTTACTTCCTAGATGTAGATAAAAGGCAGCAATCCTGTAAAGTAAGCAATGGCCAAAAATCCAAATTGACTATCGTTGATGAATCTTAAACTATTTATATCTTAAGATCTAAGGTCATTCTGCATTTTTCCTCTGATTCCAACAATAGTAATGTTCTTCCTTTCATAAGTATTAATGAGGCGAATAAGTGATTTCACTGTATTTTCAGATGGAGTTTTTATTTAGATGTTCATAGGTGTATTTGGAAATGCTTTAAAGACTTATTCAAGAGTTGGAATTGACTCTCCATTTGATTTTACTGTTCTCCCTTCAGGGGCAAAGTTCAATTCTATTTCAGCTTTGAAAGGAGGAAGATCTTTATAGTTAACATCTCGAATAAATCCCTTAACTCCACAAGTTCTTTCGAGATCATGATCGTGATGTACAACCAAAATGCCATCTTTTGTCTCGCATACGTCCATCTCCAGCATATCGCTCACTGGTAATACTTTTTTGAATGCTTCAATAGTGTTTTCCGTTGTATATCTGGGTCCGCCTCTATGTGGTATTCTCAAAATCTTTTCTGTGTGAATAGCATGATTGAACAGATTATTTTTATACCGTGCAGGCTTATGTAGAATAGTAGGGAAGAAGAAAAGCAAAATGCTAAAGGCACTATACCCCCCAAAGATAAGGGCAAGAGGAATTAAAAACATCTAATGGTGAAATGATATATATTGTATGCTATTAATTTGGATCTATATAATTATTAGATAGGCAAATGTCAATATAACGCACTTTTTGCAACAAGTGTACCTTTTAAGAATAAATAAGGGGACCAATATTTAGACAATTTCGATTCATTTTTTTATTCATTGGATCATTTTTACCTGTAGTTTATAACTTGATGATATTTTGAGGATGATCATTTCTGATTGCCAAATTTGGAAAAATAATTCAAAATTCAATTATCAGTAAGAGTTATTTTGCAATTTTTATTGGATAAATACAATTTATCATGTCTATATCTAACAGATCAGTTTTTGTGGTTTAAAAATGCGGACAAGGGCGTAAATTCATTGATTTTAATCAGTGAAATATAATAAAAATATAGATTGCATCCAATGAAATCCAATAACAGAAGTTGGACATCTGAGGTATATTCCTATTGATTTAGTAAGATTCATTATTAACTGCACTTGTTCATCAATCAAATGGATCAAAGATTAAATGGGCGGATATCGCTACGGCTCTCCATTCAAACTTTGGGCGTCTAAAGAGTGGTAAGCAGTGCAGAGAGAGGTATTCATCATTTAATGTAGGTGGCAACATCAATTAAATCCTTCTATCGTCAAAAATTAGTGGTCAATTGAAGAGCAGAACTATTTATTTAAACTACAGATTTAATTTGGAAATAAATGGTCATTAATTGCTGAACATTTGCCAGGCAGGACAGACAATGGAATAAAAAATTTCTTCTATTCTTCAATCAGAAAAGTGTTTACAAAAGTTAACTATTATTTGATACGACAAAGAGAAAGAAAATAGTTCAAAAGCATCAGAGAATTTGAGGCTGATTATTTGAGCAAATTGATGGCTGTAGTGGATGGTAATTTTGATAAAAAAGTGCGTTTGGTTTGTTTATAGACATTTGGATGGGCAAAGGGTATTTATTAATTTATTTAGAAATTCTTTCTTGCTTGGCAGCTATGCTCAATTTTGATTCGACTCTTCTTGAAGAGCCTAATGAAAGAATGGACAATCTTGTTCTTATGATGCATTAATTCAGAAGGAATTGCAAAAAACGCAAACCAAAAAGAAGTGATTAATTTGACCGTTAATTCTTGTTGGAGAATATGGAACAAAATGAGAAAGAGAAATAGTCTGTTTAGGTTGAGAAGGGTGAACTATTAGAGCAACAAGGTGATGGGTCATTGGTTAATGCAGAATCAAAGATGAAAAATACATCTAATAAAGTTCAAATGACTGAGTCAATCTAGGAATAAAGAAACTCAGGTGAAAAATGCAAATTAGCTGAAGATTTTACCAATGCAACCTGGAACATTGAAAAGTCATAAACTGTTAGAGAAGTTTCTTGCCAAGGACCTGATGAGCCATTATTTAAAATATTTTAAGAGGGTATAGCACAGCCACAAGACCATTATTGGTAGTTCCTCGAATCAATTCCTGAAGCCAACATTAATATGGACAGATAAATAGATGAAGTTTAAGATTATCTCTGCCACTGGGACCAACTATAATCTTTTCCTCTCCTATAGGAATAGGAGCACCCCATCCTATCTCGTAGTCAATCTTTTCATTTGGTCTAAACAGTGAATAAGTTCAAAATGCTATAAGCAAGCCTAGTGCTCTAATAATGTTTGCTGAAGGCTAAAAGATCATCTTTTTGTGAGGGCATCTTTAGAAGTCAAAATTAAATTGATATAGAATGATCCCTTGATAGTAACAAATTTCTATAATATATATTTTTTTGGCTTTATAGCATAGTACAATATTTTAAATGATCTATAAATAATACCATTTCGCGAGTTGATATAATATCTTAAATTTAATAGATGAAAATCTTATCAGGACTTTGTTTAGTCGCTCTGATCGCCATCCTCGCGACAGCAGAATTTGTTCCATTCGGAGATCAAGCTGTCAATGCCATCTTCAAAGAAAAAAGAAGCGCCCTTATTCTCTTTGTTGAGTCAGATGCTGCAGGACAACAGGCTCAATCAACTTTTGAAGAGATTGCGGCAAGCTCTACTGAATAGCTTGTTTATACCTTACTTGAAAAATAAGCCAATGCTGATCACTTTAAAAGATTTTCTGAGTATTTAGGATTTACTACTATCTCCACTCCTTTTTTGGTTTATCTCGTCGAAGGAAAACAAAAATATATTGCTGAAATTGAATAGTTTAGTGCTGAAAACATTCAAGGCTTTATTGCTAAGGTCACAGCTGGAGAAGTGAAACCTTTCTTAAAGTCAGCACCAATTCCGACAGATAACGGAGAGGCAGTCAAAACATTGGTTGGAAATAACTTTAGAGATGTTATCAATGGTGATGATCGTGAATATTTGGTCAAGATATATGCTCCTTGGTGTGGTCACTGCAAAACAATTGCACCTGAATTCAAAGCTGCAGCCTAAGCTCTCAGAAGCAATTCTAACATCGTTTTGGCTGAGTTCGACGGCACTCTCAACGAAGTTGAAGAATTGTCAATTTCAGGATATCCAACTATATACTTTTACGGTCGGGATAAATCTGCTGATCCCATTACATTTAATGGAGGGAGAGACAAAGAAGGAATTATTCAATGGCTGAAAGACCACACCGAACATGAATGGGTTGAACCGTTATAGGTGGTGGAAGCCGAAGCAGTATAGGAAGAGCTTTGAAGTGATTTACAAACAAAATAAATCATTTTTAATCATCATTTTTTTAAAATTTGCACATTTCTACTGGCTTCATTTGTTTGTCAAAGAAAGATTGTAAATCTTAAGAATGGTACTTTTTGATAATATCGAGCGAAGATTTATATTTTTTTCCTTTTGATTCGAAGAGGACAACTGATTATTCGCTTATTAGCTTTACCACCTGTTTAATAATTATGGATCTTGATGAAAACCCTTGATATTTTTCGTTAAGCCCAACTGCTGTCAGCTTATTGAGAAGTTGGGAACTTTTTTACTCGATGCTGTTTTTATATTGCTTATTTTCTTTGTTTCCTGTTTCATTAGGATTCTAGGCTTCAGCTTGATCTTTTAAAGCTTCTTTGTGTTAAAGTTAACCTAAGTTTGAATGATTATCATGATTAGACTTATTGTCATTGTCTGAAAATTTAGAACTGTCACTGATCAGATTAATAAACTCATCGTTCGTAGTCTTCTTTTCATTAATTTTTAACATGTTTTCAGTTTGTACTTCTGAAATGAGGCTTTTAGAATTTATTTTATCTTCATGAACTAACAATGTCTATCTTTTACTCTCTTCAATCAATTTTATGGATCTATTTTTATCTTTTGATTATTTAACTTATGAACCTGCTTTGTTTGAAGTTTTTTTCTTTTTTAGCTTGCTTTCCTCAAACTCCTTTATTTTCTCAGGCGCATTAGCTAGATACTCAATAGGCTCCCATGTATTTTCAGACTAATGATATCCAACCCATTTCACACAATACCATGTGGCATCTATATTGAAATTATTCTTTACTTTTTTTGGTCCTCTTAGCCACAATGCGCTAGACTTCATACTCCTCCTAGTTGCTTGACATTATCTATCAATTTGAAGCAGTTTATAATATATAATATTAAACCAAGACAAGATTTAAAAGCGTTCAATGTTGCACAGTTAGTTTCAATTTTAGATTTGATTGTTTATTTATTTAGTTAATGAGCACTTCAATTATAAGAATATCAAAGCATGGTGTACCAACCGTCAGTTCCTAGCTCAAATTATAATTTAGGAGTAAAGCCAACCTACTTAGCAGCCGTCATAAACAGTTCAAGAGCTGGCTGATAGTGTTGTCCTCCAGGAAGGATAATCTTTCCTTTAAAATCAATCATAGTTAAAACCGAAAGAATTGGTTTTAAATCAAACTAAAATTGGAACGGAACTGCTATCTTTTTGTTTTCAGACTCAATAAAACTGTTTAAAAAGATATGCTCTAGTTTGTAGCCGTGGTTAAAGATAACTTCCTCGATTTTAGTTGTTGTCTTGGCAATGTTAGCGCTTACAGCTTTATTTCTTCTCTTGAGTTGTTCAATGTACTTCAAATTATTAATATTTTAAGCATTGATTAGGAAACTTGTTTTTAGACCTACACCATCTTGCAGAAGTTTATCTAGTTACAGCATATTTTTTGATATCTGATCCTACCTTTCTTCTCCATTCTCAGTTATTATCGGTTCCTAGCTAATTTAAGATGTACAATAATCACAGTAGATGGATTTTAAACAAGCTGCTCTTTTTAGTTTGCTGAGAGTTGAATAAGTTGATTGAGAGTTTGACTTTTTTTTAGGTGATTTATATTGATATTCATTGAGGGATCGGATAGATTGGCACTAAAAAGTACTCTAAAGAGGCCATCTTATAATTTCCAGTCCTGAGTTATTTCAGTGTTCAAAGAATCATGCACGTAGTAGTCTGAGGGTCGAGGCGCAGATCCGTCCCACCACTGAGCCAAAGAGAAGATGGAGTTTCCGTTACTGTAAATGATTGGAGTCTTTGTACTGCTTTCAGTAAATGAATTTCGCAATCCTAATAAGCAATTGGTCGACATTGCAATGCACTTCCTTATGAACATATATATAATAAGATTTAATGAATATTAAGGATATTAAAAGAAGAAATTTGAATGATAATTAGTATTTAAAGACTTCATTGTTTCGGAAATTTTAACTATTGAATTCTAGAGACAGTCAAATAAACAAAATTATGAAATACTGTAAACTTTTAAAATAAATATGTTAGGATATACCAATTTTACAAAGTCTTATTATTTCTAAGAGATGTTACTAATTCAATCGAATTTTAGGTTATCAATTTTATTTAGTAGGTCGGTGAGCTAGTTGTCTTTATTCCTGTATATTTGTACTCTAATTGATTCTTAAAATATAATATATAAGAATGTTTAACTAAGATTTATTGTACTTAAGTGGATATGTCCTTTTCATCATCCTCGCCTTCAAATTACTATTTTTGTCAAATAAAACTCAACCGACAAAACAAGAAAAAGTCAATTCGCCAAAAAGTGCAGGAAGGATGAAAATTCCAGAAAAGACTCAATAAATTAAACATGAAGTTTATACTAAATAAATTAAAAGACAATAAATTAAGAAAGAAGAAATACAATAGTAGAAACAAGACGATGAATTTACAAAATTTAATTTAATTCCCATTTTAGAAAACCATAGTGCTGAGGATGAAGATTCAAGAAATTTAAAGGTGATTGAAAAAGCAATAGAGTAAGAGTCATAATTATAAAAATTATCTGCCCACAATTAATCAAAGATCATTGATTCAGACACAGAAACCTTGCAAAAAAAAGTAAAGCAAAAATTAAGGAGAGAAAAAGAAATCAATAGACTAAAAGCAGTGAAGGATCACTATAAAACCATCATTGCAGAATTGCAAAGGAAATTATAAAACCATTGCCGGATGCACAATGAGAGTTTAGAATCAATAAATCCAGGCTAATCAATCATTTTTTAAGAATAAGACAGCTGTTCAAATTGCTAATAAAATTCAGGTCCTTTTTAACTAAACGTTTCGCAAATAAACAACTTGAAAGAATAATTATACATGCATCAATAAATTTTAACTAATCTGTTGGAAGAATAAAATGAGTTGAAAGATAAAGTGAGAGAGCTGGAGTGCTAAAATAAGAAACTGCTGGAGAGTTCTTCAAAGCCGAAAGAAAGATAATAAATAAAAGAATAATCACAGATTCTAGTGAATATTTTATAAAATTTGACCAATAATTAACCTAAAATAGAGTATTCCCCTTCAAGTATATTTAACATGTAATTAAATTAATAATCCAATATAGCTAATATAAAAAGATTATATGAATCTCATATAATAGAACCCGAGAGAATTATGGAAAGATCCACCGTACAACAAGAAAACATACAAAATTATATGGCTAAATCAACAATCAATATGATGAGCATTCTTGAAGGAGGATTAAATGTGGGACTTCTCGGGCAATGCAGATTTTTAAATGAAATCAATAAGAAGTTTGTAATGAGAGAAATCAAAAAAGCAATAAAAAAGAGAGTCAGTGATACAGAAATTGCATACAACTCTGAATAAATCTAAAGAGATGATATTTTAAGTGAGCTCAAGTAAGAACCAAACATCCTTTTTTTAATCAAGTTAGCCAATAGCAAAAAATTAGCCATTTTTGTTCAGTATCCTTTTGTGTAAGAAATAAACAATTCTCAAGAGAAAGAACATGATAAAAATTTTATAGTGCTGATGGATCTAAACAAAAGAAAGTCAATAACAGTTAATGAATTCGTTAGGTGTGAAGAAAACACGTTAGTCTTTGGAAATGAAGAGATAATAATCACACGATCAATGCCTCTATCACTCTCTAGTAAAGGCAGTGGAGTCATCATAACATAAGATCATCCGATATAATAGCTAATAGATCATTCCGATAAAACCATCGGCATAAATTTCTTATAAATATATAGCTTAATATGTCAAGAGTGATTATCTATCGAGCTATCATCCTATTAGTCATTTTATAAAAAGTATAACTTTGAAACAAATAGCGTTTTTTACATATATAATCAACTATATTTCTAAGAAATGTGTGAATAGCAGCAGCACAAAGGTACTTAACATTACATAATTTATTCATTCAATAAATATTTGTGTAGCCTATATCTAACTTATTATTAATATTGCTAAAATGGAGAGACACAAGACAAAAAAAACCATAACACCCAAGAGAATGGATGAATTTCTTTTACAGCAAGAACATCTTAAACAAGATAAACATTTTTATCCTGGAAAAATAGAATTTACCAATACTTAACACTGCACAGCCCGAGTTGTAAATTTTTTTGGAGATCTCAGAACTGAAGTTTTTGTCGTAAGAGTTCATCAAGACGATCGGGAAGTTGCAGTTGGTTGCTCTAACGGATAAGTTAAGGTATATGACATTTACGAGGGAAAAGTGTTAACCATAGGCAATACATCTCGTATGAGTGGATTTCCTTGTACTTCTATAAGATGGAAGCCAGTAACGTCTAATGATTTTATGGCTTGCAACTGTGATGGAACAATCAAATGGTACAATAAATCTCACGAAACTGCTTATGGTCACTTCGAAAAATCATAATCTTCCTATTTATGTGCTGACTATCAAATTAAATAAGAATGGTGTTTGTTTGGGACAGATCGCAATACAATCGAATTATTTGACAATGAAACAATGAAACCAACGAAGGTACCTTAATATTTATATAGATTTATTAAGCAGGAGGGCCCTCTGAACTTACATTTAATCGTCATACAAATAGAGTGTTTTGTGTTAAATGCCTGCCTAATGATCATAACGTATTTTTTAGTGGAGGATGGGATTCAACAGTTCAGATTTGGGATGTAAGAGTCGGTAGCGGATCAGTTCGAAAGATATGTGGACCCTCTATTTCTGCTGAAAGTCTGGATATAAAGAATGGAGTTCTATTGACAGGCAATTATCAAAATAACGACATTGCACAGCTGTATGATTTCGGTAGCGGTCAACTCATTTAGTCATTAAATATAGGATAGCCGCATAATTCTCATTCATACTGTTTTACAGCATCGTTTGCTCATCGTTCCTAACATGATTTGATAGCTCTAGGGTTGTCGGGATCAAATAAAGTAAAACTTTTAAATAGAGGAGTTCTAGTCTGTGAGATGAAGTTTCAAGCGGCACCTTTGTCTTTGGATTTCTATCGATTTAATAACAAAGACTACTTAATGGTGGGAGGTGTTTAAGGGACAATCTATTCTATTCGAATAGACATTACTAAATGATGGTCTGTTTTCTGATAATTATAAATAAAATATTATTAGAGCAAATATAATCTAGAAATGACAGATAAGAGGCAATATTCTTCAAAAATAAAATAGCACAATGGCCATTTTATAAATACTATTTTAGTAATTTCAGTCAGCTTCAATTGTATTTATTGCTTTGACCTTTTTAGTGATTTCCAATTTGACTTTTTATGACTACTTGAATATAATACAATGTCGAGCCAAAATAAAGGAGAGATACAAACGTATACATTTTCCCTCTCCAAAACTAATTGTTATGACCATTCCGAAGCCATCAAGCTAAACTTCGAGAAAAGTAACTATTGTCCTATTTTTAATCACGATAAACAACACTCAACTCCAGCATTTTTAGTGGCACAAGACAAAGTACGCTTCCTCCAAATATAGGCTTATTATAAAACAAACATCACCATCATACAGTTCAAATTCAACTAAACAAGAGAGAGAGAAATTGCAAAACTGTCAAATTCAACTCCGGAAAGACTTCTACCAATGCTAGATTTTGCTCATCCTAGTTCAAATTTTTGCCAAATATGTAAAATGGAATATTCTTCTTATTTTGATCACCTCGGAACTGAAAATCATATCAAGAAGGTAAGCAATAGCTTAGGCCAAAAATATATAATTGAACTCACCAATAATTTTTAGAAGCAAACTGTTCTTCCTCCGTTTCGGCCTAAAAAAGTTAATAAAAATATCAAAAAAAGCAAACTTCTCCCAAAAAGAAACCTAAATAAATTGTAATATTTATCTCATAATCGTATAGCAAAAAGTCCTTGTTGATTTTGAAATTTTATTTTTAATAGATATATAAAACAATAAGGAATTGAATATATATTCAATCAGTTGCCCAAATTCATTCCATCTCTCCTATCATTGAGTTTCGCTTTTAAAACACTTGAAGTACCAGTTTAAAAAATTCAAGCAAATAATGCTTTCTTATTCGAGCTTTTCAGGGTAGTTTCTAAATATTTGTTCGTGTCCAATCATGCGGGAAGGGATCATGTTAATTCTTTTTTAAATTTACCGCAGTTGTTCACTTTTAATCCCTTCCTATCTATAAGTTTTCACACTTGCCAAAAAGGAATTATAGGGCATTTATTCGACTTCGTTTTAATGCTATTGGTATATTTCATCATCATACTTTCCTTATTAAAATTTGGAGAAATTAACCTCACCAAATTAATCAAAATTTTCCACAAGAAAGTATTCGATTTATGCTATTTACATCTTTTTGAATAAACATCGTGACATATATTGTTTGTAGACATTTTGACTCATTAAGTAGATCCCTGCCCAAACTAGCTCATCGTTTCTAATTCGTTGATACTCCTTTATTATCTATTCAGAAACTTTTTTGGAAGTTTACGAATTTAACTTCAACAGGGTGAGAGTTAAAGTATCAATGAATGTTTAAGCTTTAATGATGCTGCATCCGGGGTTTTCCAATTTTTGCCGAGTCATATAACATACTTAGAAAACATTTTTCATGGATGCATCTAAGTCTAATTTATTTTTTTGAATTATAATTTCAGGGATAAATTTTGTAATTATCTCTTCAGTCGTTGAAAATTTAAAGCTTTACTCATATAATCGATCTTTCTCACCGTTTTTATCAAAAATATTTTAATCTTAGTTCTAAATATCCATGGATATTTACTCATTCAATTTTATTGACCTCCTAATGACATTATTAATCATTTGTAGTAAACAAATTTGATGAGTCCAACCCATTGCTCGAGCGAGTTGAGCCATCGCAGCCGTATCATATGAGACTAAAGTTTTTATTTGATGTGGCTGTACACCCATTTATTCGAGCAGCCAAAATATTTTATCCTTAATCCACTCTGTTGTAGCATGCGGTATTTATCGAATTAAAGGCAATTTATACATACATTTACCCTAATCAAAAATGTTAATACTAAAGAAACTTTTGGACTGTATCTCGCAACTTTAGATGGAGATAGTCAACTCTTCTGCGAATTTTAAAGAAATCATTTGTTTAATATGCTCGCATTTAATATGAAATATTCTTTTTATAATCGCTGAAATTTCAATTGGCGAAGAAGGAATGTTAATATTGAGTATTTTTTTATTTTTACAAATTAGTTGGATCTCAACGATTTGCCGATAGGAAAGTAGGCTAACTGAGGCAAGCTGTGCGATTATTAAATCAGTGTTTGTTTCGGCTTTTGATTGATCGACTAATTTTTATGAAAATATAACTTTATGGGCTTCCTCCAAATGCCGGCGTATGGGACTTGTACTGGTATTATTCATTTAGATTCTGTGAGCGCAGTAATTGCATTTAATAAATATTTGGTCCTTTATTATAACCTTTTCAGCATATCTCCATACTTCACTTCTAGCTCGATGACTTTATGGTAAGGGCACCTCAACATTAAAAGAAGTTAATTTTTAAGTCATTTTATCCTTGAATATTTTTTATGAAGTTAATGGTATTTTATGTTCTTTCTAAAGGTGGCGACGAATTTGATTAGTGCAGGTAGTTTTCATCTAAAATTCCCATTTACAATAATTACACTGAGCCTTCTTTTGACCATTCACGTTAATTTTTTTTGAATAGCTCCAAACTGAGCTTCTATTTTTCCGAAACGGATTCTAATCGAATTATAATTATTCTAATTTTGCTTGAGTTAGATTGGGAGATGGAGTAAGAGGTGATATTTTTGGTCCATCAATAATGCTTTCTGTTTGAGTTGGTGCTTACTGATCATTTAGTTAAATCTGATGCATTTTCTAAAGATGTCGACGAATGTGATTGGTGCATGTATTTTTCATTTCAAGAATCTATCCACAGATGTGACACTTTACAAAGTTATACCTTTCTATATCAAATGGCGCTTTGAATATGTATTGATAAACTTTGTATATTATGTAAAATATTTGACAATAGGAAATTTAATTATTTATGTTCTTTTGATATAAATACGCCAGTGTCATCGAACATAGATATATTAATAATATTATTAAGAATGGAAAAAGTCAATGCAAACCCAGAAACCAGTTCTATGCTTCAACCACAAGAAGAACTCATGGAGAAGGATTAAACCCTTCACATGCCTCGACTTACCGTTTCTCAAACCAGAAAAAAAAATGGAAAAAGCAAAAGAAATGGGGCTAATCACTCAAATCAGTTGAGAAATCAAGAAAGAAATGAGAGCATCAAGATAGATTAAACAGTCAGACTAGCAGCAAAAGGTCATCGGGATTCATATAATTTAGAATTGGGCCTCAGTCGATTAGAAATAATCCAAGAATGTTCTCAACAGAGCCGCCCAAAGAAAAAAGGTCTTTTCTTCCTCTGTTGCTGATTTATTTTGCACATTTCTAATAGTTCTTCCAGTAAATAATTCTACACTTAATGTTATCGATTGAAATAGTAAGATAATTTGATGTAAGAGAAATTGAAATCAACTGTTCTTCGGCTGAGCAAAGACAATACCTATATACATTTCCATAAGATTAAGAAATACAATAAATTTGGGTATGAAGCCCTTTTCAAAAATAAAGAAGTAGATACCCTTTTTGATGTTCTACTGTTCTCAAAGCCCCTTTTACAGGTGAACACTCTCAGTGAACACTTCGAAGAAATACTTATATTGCATAAATCTCTGAATTCTAAGATAGTTACCCCAATTATTGAAATAATTGATAAAACGGACTCCATGTTTATTATTTCCAAAGGCTATGAGCAAACTCTGGCAGATTTAGTATCTAAAAGATAGGGCCTGACTGATTTCTAAATTGCCTATTTTCTAATGGACATTATGGAACTAATGTTTTATCTAAAAACCAGAGACTGCCTGCTCTAAAAAATAGAGCTCGATGATTTATTTCTGAACCAAGATCAAAAGATAACAATAACATTCAATATATTTTTAAATCAACTCGCAAAAAAGCCTATAATTAAGCGACTTCCCTTCAGAAATGAATTCCGAAATAGGAATAATTGCCCTGATCTATTTTACAGCAACGAAATTCTGCCCCTAGCTATTGATGAAATCAACTCCTGGAACTTAGGCATACTGATCTTTTAATTACTGTAAAATTGCAAACCATTTAACTTGAGTAATAACGATCTTATAAGCCAATCGAAAAGCTGTCTCTGCGCCAAGGATACCAACAAAATTTTGAATAAATAGTATTAATTTAACGTTCAAGAAAGAGATAGATATCCCGAACTTACTGATCTCATCAAAAATTTACTAAAACCTATTCCCAATGAGAGACAGAAATTTTCATTAATCATTATACATGCTTTTCTCAAAAAGTTTCCAACTCCTCCACACGTACGGGAAGTATTATTAAGATTCTACCGACCACAATATTTTCATGTCCTCCATCTGAAAATTATAAAGAGCAATATTTCAAAAAATTCTTAAAAAACGAAAGGATAAAGGGGTTAGATCGAAGTAGATAGAAAAAAAAAGTGTCTCTGATCGAGTATAAACGTACTCACAAATAATTTGTAAATTAAGTTTAAGTTTAACCGTAAAAAAATGAAACTTTTGTGAGGCAGGACAAGCAATGCAGAACTCAAATGTAAATTTCATAGTCTGAACGGACTTTAAGCTAAAATCACTTGTTTATTGAAGAGTTTGTAGATATCAGCGATAACTATGGTTTCGGATATCAATTAAATTCAGGAACTGTTTGCTTTGTTTTCAATGATTAAACAGAATATCTATATCTTAATGGGAATGTCAGATAGATCAAAGCTCGACACAGAAATAAAAAATATCAAGAGGTAACCTATCTGCATGATAAACTACCAGAATAGGAAGAAATTCGCAAGAAAATTCATATCCTATAAGCCTTTGCTAAAAATTTAAAACGCTGTAAAGTAAGCTTCTCAGAGAAAGAGCGCGCAGTTATTGTGGAAGAGTACTGTAGGACTAAGTATGCATCATTGTTTCTTCTGTCTAATGATACCGTCCAGATATTTTTTAACGACAAAATCAATTTTTTAATGAGCAAGAATAACATTCAAGTTCAACTAAAAAATAGTGACAGATATTAACAATATTACTCCAATCATGAAGAGCGTGATATGGAAGTGAGACTAGAATACTGTTTGACAATGGCAAGGAAAATATTTTTATGGTAGTCACAACAGGAGGAACATCTATTGGATACGGATGGTCTTGATATTGATTTTTAAAATTGAGAGCAATAATCGACTCAATTCTCATTTTGTATGTAATATAAGTAAAATAATTAGTTCTTTCAAAATAAATACTATCATGAACTTTCATATTTATAAGTTAGCATGAGGGAAATAACATGAGGAGTTATAGACTTTATCAGAAGATAACTATTTAGGAAAAGAAAAATGTATTACTTTAGACGATATTAAATTATTTCGCTCGCTGTGCCATCGTGTGTGAAGAGATTATAGACTTCTATCTACAATTTTATCCAAATTGAGCCTCCACTCGTTGCTGATTGAACAGTTTAATAATAGATGTGATTGATCACAGTTTTAGCAATGAATGCCAAATAAAGATGCTTATTTTTTATCGAACCTAACAGAGTCAATATGATGGTAACATGTATCTCGAAGGTTCTGATATTTTTTAATCAGATTGAAAAAAATGCTTTGTTAAAAATAAAAGAATTTAGTAAAAGTTCGGCAAATTATCTGATTATACGTCTTTCCTCCAAAGAAGAATTCTTTTTGTCCAAAATATTCCCACTCTCTATAATCCTTTTAATAGTCATTGACTTTGTTAGAAATAGTAATTTTTCCACGAGCAATGAATCCTAGTATAAAATTATTAGTGACTTGATTTTTAATGATAAAATCTCCTTTCGAATAATGAATGGATTTGATTGAAGATATGATGTCTTTAGCAAAGAAATTCCATTATTCATTTTCCCAAGTTAATATTTTTAGAATGGATAAATTATTGATAAATTATTGCTTGTAAGAAAGTTTAAAGTTTATCCTTAACTTGGTTGATAAAATTTATTAAAGATACCTTTAGTCTTCCTCTTCATTCTATTTAATTAAACTTTGCACAAAAAGATCAAGTTTCTTTTTAGATTAGTTTTTGACTTCATAAACTCTTGAAAAGTAGTTAAGCTATATCAATTTATTTTGCTTCCTTTGATTGTTCTACTGAAGCTCGTTGACAATACTAATTACTGTATCCGCAAAAATAACAAACATGCAGATGGTTGTTAGCATTACAACATTACAGAGAAAAACTTATGGAGAATTTCTAGGGGTCATGTTTCCATACCCAACACCTGAGGAGGTTTGAACAGCCCAATAAAGCGCATAAGCATACCATACTGGCCATGTGTAAATTTCAATTAAATTCATCAAATCAGTATTTTGAGATCCAATCAACCACAAGTATCCATTTTGATAATAAAATCCTTGTTCATTATAGTAAGAAAAGTCAATTGAAAAATAAATGCAGGCTATGAGACTAGTCACAAAGAAAATGAAGTAAACCATCCGTAAAAACTTGTAGAGAGCTCTTATATAAGGACTAAATAGTAATTTAATTTCTATTTGTTCATTAATTTGAAATAAAGTGAACAATTTCAGATAGAACAGTATTTTAACAAAGATAAGATTCATTCCGGTTGCAACAAGGTAGATAATTAAAGCCAGAAAAGGAATGATATCGAATATAAATTGAAATTTTAGATAATGTGGTATTAGTTAGTAGTATGTTGAGATGAGGTCCTCATTTTTATAGTAGCCAATTTTGAATCGCATAAGCAGAGTGTCTAAAAATAATACGACGATGGACAAAATTTCCATTGTTTTTAGAAAGTGGATCTCTTACTTATTTTTAAAGTCTGAATTAGCCACGAAGATCATAATTGGTATTTAGATGAAATTGTAAAGAATGATAAATAAATTGATTAAATTCCAGAAGAATAGGTATGATGACTAAGGTCGAGTCACAGGAACATATCTTTAAAGAAAACGACAGCAATATACGAACTTAGTATGGCTATTATTTTTAGTAATGATTGACTGATCGTTTATTTTTTTCGTTTGGAGGTTCAACAAGGCAATTCTGTCATTTGATGATGCGTTATCCTCTATTAAGGGAAGTTGAATTTACTTTGTAGTCCTTCGATGCTTTGAGCTGAGAATATCAAATGAAAATAATGTGTTTCTATGCATTTAATATTTGCTATAATATTATTCGATTAATTTACTCATACAAATAGCAATACCTTGCTCTCTATATTCCTTTTATCTTTTAAGAGGAATATCGGGGTTAAATATTTAATTAAGCAAAAACAGAGATTAAATAAATTAAAATTGATGATATTAAATAACGAATAAACCAATCAATTTTACGATTAAATGGTCTAACTAGTATATCTTTGGTGATAACTTTCAAAATTACTCCAAAGAGGGCATTTTCCTGTTATAGTGAACTCATCAGATGATCTTTTAAAAACTTGATTTTTATTTACTTTTTATCCTTTTCTGTAGTTTTATTTGAGAGGATATTATCTTTTCACTTCCAACTCTTTATTGAAAAGATCTTAATCTTGATGTGATTTTAATTTGTTTAAAAAGCATGAAGACTTTGGTCGGTTTTGATTTTTTTATTCACTATCTTTTGATTGTTCAGCAGCCAAACCAGAATTTTTAACTTTATTGAAAATACCTTTAAAATTGATGTCTGCTGCTTTTTTCACAATTTTTTTGTTATATTTTTTTATGGACTGAGGAGTACGATTGATAAAATAATAATGAGTATAACTGAAGACATCCTTTTGATTCTGCTTATTGTTTTGTCTACGTTTATACATGTAAATCTTATCTTTAATTTTGTTCAATATTTAGTCTTCATGTTTGATTTATTTTTCGATCACATTAATGAAATAATTTTGGTGTTGAAGCTGATATATCTTCCATTGAGATTCTTTTGATTGAGGAATCAGAAGCTGATAATCATCATCAACCATTGAATTGATCTGTTTGATTTTATATTTTATTGAGTATTTTGTAAGATCCTACGTTTTCATGTCTTCTATTTTCTATTATAAGAAATTCAATTGGGCATATCATATGAATTAATTCAAAATTAAATAAATTAATTTGTTCATTGACTTATTTTGATCGATTGGTGAACCATATCCTTTCCTTTTGTGACTTGCATATGTTGTAAATTTAATAATTCCATAACTCTAGAGTCATTAGTTAAACATTTGTATTTTATCTATCCTATCTAAACAATATTAAATAAATTCAATGGTTATTGTTCCTCATTGACTTGGATATTAATTTTAAATATTATTTATCGCCTTCGTGATTAATAATTTATGATTACTTCGTCCCTCTCCTATCAGCGATATTGGTAGCCCTCCTACCTCGAGGCCACTAGCATTTCCCTTATTGCTGGTACAGTGTCTTCATTCCTCACTTATCCCTTCGAATTTTTGAAGACTGTCATCCAGTTTCAAGGAACCGGAGTCGGATTCAGAGGCCATGTATGTAAAATATTCCTTTTATTTAGGGCAGTTTCAAGGATACAATCCATTTTTGATTATGAGACAAGTCCACTCAACTGGAGCAGGCTTCTCGGGAATTTTTGAAGGCTTCGATGCCCATCTATATGGACGATTAAGTTACCTTGCAGTGAGAAATACTGTCTATTCCCTCATATACAATCAGGTCAAACCAGTTAAACCCTATAACGATCTCAGCTATCGTGAAAAATCACTTATAGCATCTCTTGCAGGAGCACTTGGAGCCATTGTTTCCCATCCATTCACAGTTGTTTCAATCAGACAAATTCTTGATGGACAAATCAACAAGGAGTTTAGAAGAAACTACTCCCCCTCAGTTCTTGAAGCTGTTGGCCAACTAAGAGCGTCTGGATAATCATTCCAAGGATTAAAAGCTAATATTGTTCGACATGTCCTATTCAATGCCAGCATCACCGGTCCATACGACTACTTTAAGGAAGGATTTTACACAAGATTCGGAGAGTTTAATTTTGTTGCTCCTTTGGCCTTACTCCTAGCGACAGGAGTAGCTGCTTTAGTGACGCTACCATTCGATAACATCAGAACACGATGGGTTCAGCTCCACAAACAGCCTGAACGAAACAGAATCAATTTCACGGGTATTATTGATGCTTGGGCCAAAGCTCGTTCCGTAGAAGTTCATCCTTTCTGTCTTTGGGCGGGATTCTATACTTATTATCCTCAATTATTCATTTACGCCTTTTTGACTGTGGGAATTACCAATGCCTTCACCGAGAGTTGGAAAAAGAAGGAAGGACTATTAGAATGGCAAATATGATCTAAAGATAAATTAACAGATCATTTATAATTAAACAACAGAATGCACTAAATGTCATTTCTGAACTAATATTATTCAAGCTAATAAATGTTGTAATGATATATTATTTGTATTATTTGAGAGCATTGCATTGGATATAGAATATTTTGTGCTTCCATTATATATAATCAATCGAAAGCTATCTCATAATGAAAGACAGTTCAGGATAGAATCGATACGTTAAATCTTTGCATCTCGACTCTAAGATAACTTCTCCAGGCGTGTAGGATTATGCACCTTTTAATTTCGATTTCCAGTCCAATAAAGAAAATGTAAACTACAAAGCATTTTTCGTTAAAAATATTTAATCAGAATCAAATTATGGGCAGATCAAGTTTTAAAGTGATTTGTCTTTGAAGAACGAAAGATTGTCAGATCTTAATAGAAGAAATTATTCTTCAATCTTAAAAACAAAGTTGGGAAATGCCGCTGATTTGGAGAAAATATGCTTGAAACATTTAAAAAAAGCGTATCACGAGGAGCATAAAATGACCAATTATCAAGGGAAATGCTCTCAGAGTAAGAAGGCAAGCATTAAATAATCTAAATACGAAAATAAAAGAGGAGGGCATTCTTTAAAGACAACTCAATCTTCCATTAAGGAGGTTCCTTCTTCTTAAAGTTTCACTATCAGGCTGTAATAACTGCGATGTAAAAAAAGAAAACATAAAAACTAAATTATGAGATTTCCAGTGGTTAACTTATATAAGGAAGCGAAGCCTACTATGCCTGTGTATGAGATTAGTAATGAGAATATGAATAGTATCCTCCTAAAAGATTATTTTTCAAAAATTGGTAATACTATTATAAATAAAGTCAATGTGGAATCATCAAGCCAGGAAATCAAAAAACCAAGATAGCCTGAGTGGTATATATCTAAAGTGAGTCTCACTGAAAATAAAAATTTGAAAAAAAATGTGAGAAGAGCGTACTATAATTTAGAAAAACCTGTTGAGAAAAGGAAGATTGAGAGTGTTCATAAATATCTGAAATAAGTGGCCTTGACTAAAAAATAGTAGAATTAATCTGATATTGAAGTCAAACCTTGGAGTATTGGAGAAATTCACCTTGATTAATGATTGATAAAAAATTGTATTTTAATCACTAACAATCTAGACAAAATAAAGTGTCTAACATATTTTGCTTGTAATTCAATAAATATTATATTAATTAAAGATCAACATAAGTTGATGTATCTTATTAAAATAAAATCAACCCAATATATAATTGTAGGAGTCATCAATATCAAATATTATAAATTTAAGATGAGTTTCATGGATAGTTATCTTGAGAACTAAATTATATATCAAGTTAATGAGCTTAAATAAAAATCATGTTCTAGATATCTTGACATTCGGTAATTACGAATAAAAATATGTCTTGATAGGATTACCAATTAGAAAATTATTAAATACATTTCAATTTTTCATAGATTTGTCACCACCATCATTTTGAATCAAATGTTCTTGGGGGATTAAGCCATTAAATATGTTCGAAATGCAGGCTGGATTTTTATACAATATGCCAACTTTACCAGCAATAATATTACCAAATAGGGGGTTCGATAACTTGTTCAATGCAACTGGAGATATTTAAAACAATTCAAAATTAGCAACAATCCTATAGGAAATCTGGGATTGAAACACATCATTAAAAGCAATTGGTTCAGCATCACAAGTTTAGATCTCATTAATATTGGAATGACCAATGATGGAGTTAAATTATTCACTAAATGTAAATGGAAAAGATTAAGTTTTTTAAATATATCTAAAAATAAAATAACTGCGTAAAGTTTAAAATATTTTCATCAGTTAAACTGTCCTGAACTGGATTATATTTTTACAAAGGAAGATTACAACTTAGAATAAGAAGAGTATTTTGGATCAGTCAGTATAAAGCTGAACTATTTTGATGTAAGACTTATGGGAATTGAAGCCAAAAAAATGCCAGCACTTAAACTCATCAATGTTATTTAGGCACAAATCAAGAGAGAAAGATGATTAATTGCATATTTTTCACCAATATCATCTAATTTATTGTTAATTAGTAAATAGTTGATTAGTTAATCAATTTTATTTCGCAGAATATTTATCATTTCTATCAAGAATCATTCTACTCATCCTCATATTAAGCTGACTGACCTGTCTCCTGCCTTTTAACATTATTGGCATCTTATAACTTTATTACCCTGTTACTATTATGAGCTTCATTTTGATAATAGGGTGAGCTTATTTTGTTGGGGCTCGGAATACTTTTTCTTTTAATTTGACCTATTTGCACTGCTCCTTCGGGAATTCCTTGATAAGCATATCCTGAGGTAGATTGAGGTAAATAAGTCTCATTGATGGTCCTACCGACAAACTGCGGAGGTAACTGAATCTATCCTGTCTGAGTTCTACTGATAAACTGAGGAGGAAGTTCTCCCACATTTTTATCAGTAAATTGAGAAGAAAAATTACCAGAACCCATCACTCTTCCAGCAAATGGAGGCAAATAGGAAGATTCTTAAACTCCTTTTTTTATTTGAATAGGTTTAGCTGTGAGGCGAGCCGGTGATTCTTGCACATATTACTGATATTGAACGTATTGAGTATTAGGTAGTAATTATTGTTGAATGGGATAATATCTGACTTCGGGAGGAAGATTCGGCTTAACAATTGATCTTTCAACCAGATTAGGGGGAATGCTGCTTACTTGGTGAAAAGCATTCGGAGGAACGTACATACTTTAGTGATTTGAAAGCTGCCCTCTCATTGCTGAAATTTACTGTTATACTTTTACAGGGGCTGACTCAATAACAAAATCATTTTTTTGCCTGATCTCGTCCTCATAGTTCGAAATCCAAGACCAAAGTTCTTTATCGTCTAGTCTTTTCAAAGGTTGAAATTAGCAAAGGTTGGCCAATAATGCCGTAAATATTTCAGAATAGACTTAATTAACCTTCCATTCATTTAGGATATTCGTTGCTTATGGGGAGTTGAATCGATAATTTTTGAGATCATAAAGCCTACTGAAGTCTTAGAGCATAGCTGCACTCAATACAGTTAGTCCAATTGAAAACACTTCTGATGAGAAATTATCAGAATCATCCATTTTTCCCATTTAAAGTCTTACTAAATCTTCAGGCGCAAGATATGTAATTTCATTATCAAAAGTTTTGTTGAAATTAGTACTTTCTCTCGGCCAACTGCATACATTTACTAGTTTAATATCTCCATCTGCGTTGAGAAAAATGTTGAGAGGACGTATGTCTCCCACTTTACTTGATAATTTTCTTTTCATCTATTGTTGAGCACTAATTAAAGCAAAAAGTAAAAACCAAAGCTACCACTCTTCAAACTTGGCTTGCCGACCGTGACGGTTTTAAATCTATTATTTGAGCAAGTAGCTGTAGTTTTCATAGGTCAGCTAATTTAAATGAATTGTACCTTCAATGAGCCGGAATCACCGCATAATCCTTTTTTAATAAAATCCTACTTTTTAGGGAGTAGTAAAAAAGTAGAGTCTAATTTTTTGCTGGTAAAATGCTTTTTCCAGTTTTAATATTCCTTTTCGTCAACTCCCATTGTTGCTTGTATCAATCTTTATCCACCAAGAGTGACAAGTTTACAATTTTCTAATTTGGGATGGTTAATTGTGATCTTTATTTATCCATTTTTTTGTGCTTGTTCTTGTTGATTACCCATTGGATCCTTCTCAATATATTGATAAAAAATAAAATTATAAAGATAAATTAACAAATAGTTATTTATCATTTTACAAGAAGGAGAAATTTTGGAAAATGATGATAGAAATCATCAATCAATGAGGAGACCAGTTGTCAATTTATTAGACCATTTTAAAAATTAAATATAGTGATGGAAGATATTTGCTAGATAAAGTAAGCTAGGAGATGGAAAATGAGCAATATTTTGCTAATAGCATTGGGGACTGAGCCTTTTAAAATGTCAAAATAAACTACATTGTCAAATGATCTTAGACTTAAGCAACATTTATTTAACAAAAATAATTGGTATTTGACTAAATTCTGAAATGAATGCCTAAAAATTTAATGAATAGTTTCGACAACCCCTTACAAATATTTTAAAAGATAACATTTTAAAAATTTCTCCTCCTTGTTACTTTAATAAATGGAAGTCAGTTTAATTTATCTCATAAATCTTTATTTTAAGAAGAGGATAAAATGATCCTCGATCCTTTAGGAAGTTATAAAATACAATATTCATATTCTACTTTGAAAATAGTAAACTTAATATTGAAGCAAAATTCATTTAAAGTTTATTCATATATGAGGAGAAGGCAGATATTTAAGATATGATAAGCTTATAAATGGAAAAAGTTAATATTTTCGAATCAAAGGAGTTTGTTTTTAGCATCAGAGAAAGACATAATTTAAATAACGCTTCTTCACATGCCTCAAATTTGGATTTCATATTTCCCAATAAACCTGAATATTTTTATTTATTTTATTAGTACACTAGAAAAGTAAAGATGTGGAGTTGAGCTATTGGAAAGCTAAGATTGAGAGAACATTTCATTAATTTATTAATATTTAAATATCTTTCAAACTAATATTTAATTAATCTATATTTAATATTAAATTTGATTTATAGTTTGAAGAATCATTTCAGAGGGATGTTTTCCGCTTTTTCATCGGTAGCATTTCATATTTATTCTCCTCATCATCAGAAAAATTAGAAAATTCATCATAGAAGGGGCTTAAGGGTCTTTTGAGAACATCGAGATCATCATGTTCGTTATATGGATTCTCGAAGAATTGACAAATGACTAAAATCACTGTAGCACAATAAATCTTCATGAATT
>Ga0302185_10000190_pt1 | contig 48919 bp, 27 predicted proteins | sample II_Bog_E1_1_FD_200231 | JGI IMG/M metagenome (GOLD analysis project Ga0302185, IMG submission 200231) | Peat permafrost microbial communities from Stordalen Mire near Abisko, Sweden - II_Bog_E1_2 | ecosystem: Environmental > Terrestrial > Soil > Wetlands > Peat | place: Sweden: Abisko... | reverse complement strand
ATACAGCAGCAACAGGCGGCACAGGAAGCACAACAGCCCCAACACCCAATACTGCAAATACAGGAACAACCAATTATTATGTAAGCCAGACAACAAACGGCTGTGAAAGCCCGAGAGCGACAATTGCTGTGACGGTAAATACTATAGCGGCAGCACCGGCAGTAACAACACCTGTAACATACTGTCAGAATGCGACAGCAACGGCTTTGTCTGCAACCGGAACAGCTTTGAAATGGTATACAGCAGCCACTGGCGGAACTGGAAGTATAACAGCGCCGACACCATCCACAACAACTACAGGTACCACTAATTATTATGTAAGCCAGACAACAAATAGCTGTGAAAGCCCGCGAACGACGATTGCCGTGACGGTAAATGCGATTCCGACAGCACCGGCAGTAACAACACCTGTAACATACTGTCAGAATGCAACAGCAACGGCTTTGACAGCAACCGGAACAGGATTACTCTGGTATACCGCTGCAACAGGAGGTACTTCCAGTACAACAGCTCCGACACCATCTACAACAAATACAGGCACTACGAATTATTATGTAAGCCAGACAACAAATAGCTGTGAAAGCCCGAGAGCAACGATCGCAGTAACAGTAAATGCGATTCCGGCAGCACCGACAGTAACAACACCTGTAGCCTATTGCCAGAATGCAACAGCAACGGTTTTGACATCAACGGGAACAGGATTACTTTGGTATACAGCAGCAACAGGCGGCACAGGAAGTGGAACAGCCCCGACACCATCCACAACAGCAATAGGAACGACAAACTATTATGTAAGCCAGACCACAAGTGGCTGTGAAAGTCCCAGAGCAACGATTGCAGTAACAGTAAATGCTATACCGAATGCACCAGTAGTAACCAGTCCTGTAACCTATTGCCTGAGTGCGACAGCAACGGCCTTGACAGCAACCGGAACAGCACTGAAATGGTATACTGTTGCTACAGGAGGTACTTCCAGTACAACAGCTCCGACACCATCCACAACAACTACAGGTACCACTAATTATTATGTAAGCCAAACCACAAACGGTTGTGAAAGTCCGAGAGCATCGATTGTGGTAACGGTAAATGCATCCCTTGTTCCAAGTGTAACAATATCTGCCAATAATTCTGCCATCTGTGCGGGTACAAGTATCACATTCAAGGCCACTCCGACAAACGGAGGAATAACACCTACCTATCAGTGGTATAAAAATAGCGCGCTAATAGCAGGAGCAACATCATCCAACTATACCACAACAACTGCCGTTAATAACGACAGTTATGATGTTGTACTTACCAGTAATGCAACCTGTGCGAGTCCGACTACAGCAACTTCGAATGCGGTTGTAATTGCAGTAACAACGGTTGTTGCTCCTACTGTAACAATAAGTCCAAGTGTCAATCCGGTTTGTTCAGGAACGAATGTTACGTTTACGGCTACGCCCGGAAACGGAGGAACAGCACCAACGTTCCAATGGTTCCTGAATGGAAATCTAGTTGGCTTGGCAACAACCACCGCTACTTATTCTGCTGTATTTGCAAATGGAGATGTTGTTAACGTTACTATGACCAGTAATTCTTCCTGTGCAAGTCCGGCAACAGCAACTTCAGCAGCAACTACCATGACAGTTTATGCACCATTTGCAGTTGGAACAATCGGTTCTGCTCAGACAATTTGTTCCGGAAACACTCCCAGTACTGTTAATTCTTTAGCCCTTCCGACAGGAGGAACAACACCATATACCTACATCTGGGATAGTTCAACAGATGGTATAACATGGACAGCAATAGGTGGTGCAACGGGAACTTCTTATCTACCATCAATAGCACTTACACAGACTACTTATTACAGAAGACATGATATTTCAGCGGCGGGTTGCGGAACGTTAACAACTACTCCGGTAAAGGTGACGGTAAATGCGATTCCTGCCGCACCCATAGTAAAAAGTCCTGTAACGTATTGCCAGAATTCAACAGCAACAGCTTTGACAGCAAATGGAACAGGATTACTTTGGTATACAGTATCAACGGGAGGAACAGGAAGCGGAACAGCGCCGGTACCGAATACTTCAGTTACCGGAACCACGAATTATTATGTAAGCCAGACATCCGGTACCTGTGAGAGTGCAAGAGCTGTAATAGCAGTTACGGTAAATGCCTTGCCTGCACCAATAGTTACGAGCAGCTCAACGATGCCGATGTGTACAGGAAGTCAGACAGTTCTGAGTACCGGTACAGCATCCACGTATAGCTGGGATAACGGAACCAATCAGGTAGGAACGGGTCAGACGTATACAGCAACAGCAGCAGGAAGCTATACCGTAACGGTAAGTAACGGATCAGGATGTGCCGGTACATCATCGGCCCTGGTTGTGAGTATTTCGTCCACGAACTGTTATGATTGTGCGAATGTGCTGAACGGAACAGCTTCGATTGATAATTGCGGAGTTTGTACAGGAGGTACAACAGGCTTAACGGCGTGTACCACAACCGGAACAATCGGCAGTATCAGCGGCACAAGCATCGTGGTATATCCTCAGCCATTTGAGAACACAACGAAAGTTGAGCTGAAGAACGGGGGTACGATCGAAAGTATTACGATCTACAGTTCAACAGGATCCTTGGTGTACATCCAGACAGGGATCAACAGAACAGAGCTTGAAGTAGGGGAGAGTCTTGCCGATGGATTATACAATGTGATTATTCAGACTCAGGAAGGTACTTATTCAGCCAGAATAGTAAAAATTAAATAACTGATAATAATCCGTCAATAGTAATCAATCACTATTGACGGATTAACTTTAATGATGAATATAGATTGTTTGTTCCATTAAAGCGTAGTATATATAATCCATTGATTAGCTTGTTTAGATCAATTGCATTAAAATTATCATATTGATCTAAGTAATCAGCAAAAACAACATTGCCGGAAATATCACATATTGTTAATTGACCAGGTTCAGGGGTTTTAACATAAATAATACCAGAACTTGGATTTGGATAAACAGTAATTTTATTAATTGTTGAAGGGAGGATCGTTGAGGTTATAGTATTTGGATTGTCCCATTTTGCAACATATGGATTTCCCCCCACATCTTTAAAAAGCCCTCCAGCATAGATATTACTCAAATTATCTGTTGCAATAGCACGAATATCCTGATTTGCATTTAAGGCATTATTGCCAGAACCTAATTCATTCCAGTTGGTTCCATTCCATTGTGCAACATATCTTTTTCCATTATTATTTTTAAATGATCCACCTGCATATACATTTCCAGCTGTATCGATAATAATTGACTTTATTGTACTATCAGCATTTAATGAATTATTACCGGAGCCCAATTCACTCCAGCTTGTACCATTCCACTTGGCTACATATTGTTTTTTATTAGCATTTGTAAACATGCCGGCAGCATATATATTTCCTGAACGATCTGTTGAAATTGAACAAATAGAATTGTTAGCATTTAATCGTGAAGTACCCGAACCAAGTTCGCTCCAATTTGTTCCGTTCCATTTTGCTACATATTTTTTACCACTTGAATTGGTAAATGTTCCAGCTGCATAGATATTGCCTGCATTGTCAGTAGTAATCGATAAAATGGAACCATTTGCATTCAATGTGTTTGGGAAGGAACCGAGCTCGCTCCAGCTTGATCCATTCCATTTTGAAACATATTTTTGCCCGTAAGAATTATAGAAAAGTCCTGCTGCATAAATATTACCGCTTTTATCCGTTATAATACTTTCGATTGGACCATTGGCGTTAATAACATTATTACCTGAACCCACTTCACTCCAATTTGTACCATTCCAGACAGCAACATAATAGTATGCTTGCTGAGTCGTTAAAAAACCAGCAGCGTATATATTTCCGGATTTATCAGATGTAATGGAAAGAATATAACCATAAGATTTCAGCGCATTATTGCCTGTTCCAAGTTCAGACCATTTTGTGCCATTCCATTTGGCTACATAAAACAAATTATTCGCATCATCAAAATCTCCGGCAGCATATACATTGCCATAAATGTCCGTTGTAATGGATTCGATTTGACCGTTTACATTCAATCGATTGTTATTAATACCCAACTCTTGCCAGGATTGAGCCTTTGCAAAAATAATGCAACAAAAAAGACAGATAGATAAAAGTGTTTTTTGCATTTTAGGGTTAATAAATCCTATGGATTACGGTTACTTAAAGATAGTATTTTTAGTCGACAGGATATGCTTCTTTTGATTAAAAAATATTGATACTGAATTACTAAGAATGCCTTATAGGGATTCTTTTTTAGATTCCTTTATCATTTTTGTATCTTTGCTTTATGTTAGGATTAAAATTAGCCACGGACCCTCGTTGGGTTGATATTGTCGAGTCAAATATTTCTGAAATATTAACCGATCATGCCTGGTGTGAACAGAAGGCTGTCAGTAATGCATTGTACCTTGTTGTGAACTTCCCTGAGTATTCTGATTTGGTAACTGACATGATTAAACTTTCTCAGGAAGAATTGATTCATTTTGAAATGGTACATGATAAAATCAAGGCGCGCGGTTTTGTACTTGGTCGGGAGCGTAAAGATGATTATGTAGGAGAATTATATACCTTCATGCGAAAAGGTTATCAACGCAAGTTTGTCCTGATCGATCGATTACTGTTTTCAGCTTTAGTAGAAGCCCGTAGTTGCGAACGCTTTAAACTATTGAGCGAACAAATAAAAGATGAAGAACTAAGTGCTTTTTATCGCGAATTAATGATCAGCGAAGCAACGCATTATAAAACATTTATTGCATATGCCCGTCAGTATGGAGAAGGAGAGGATATTGATAAACGTTGGCAGGAATTTTTAGAGTATGAAGCCTCTATACTCAATAAATATGGGAAAAGAGAAACGATGCATGGATAAATCCAATGTTTGGACCTTGTAATAATAATGTAAAGCATTCAAAATCTTTTCATTGCATATACTACTGAGTACAGACTAAAAACTCAGAAAATATCCGTATTTTTGAAAAATTTCCTAGATATATGTCGGTGTTGGTAACAGACTTGGTTAAGCTATATGGTTCGCAGCGCGCTGTGGATGGAATCTCATTTTCGGCTTTAAAGGGTCAGATTACTGGTTTTTTAGGCCCCAATGGTGCCGGGAAATCAACAACGATGAAAATTGCAACTTGCTTCATTCCACCTACCTCGGGAACGATTGAAGTTTGTGGCTATAATGTCGAAACTTCACCTATTGAAGTTCGTCGCAATATAGGCTATCTGCCGGAACATAATCCACTATATCTGGATATGTATGTGAAGGAATATCTCCAGTTTACCGGTGGCCTTTATGGAATGAAAGGGAATTCTCTTGCAAGTCGTATTAATGATATGATCGAACTCTGCGGATTGCAGATTGAGCAGTATAAAAAAATAGGTGCTTTATCAAAAGGGTACAGACAAAGAGTTGGTCTTGCTCAGGCATTATTACACGATCCTCAAGTGTTGATTTTAGATGAACCTACCACTGGCCTTGATCCGAATCAGATTCTTGAAATACGTAAAGTAATCAAAACGATTTCAAAGGATAAGACAGTCATATTTTCGACTCATATCATGCAGGAAGTACAGGCTTTGTGTGATCAGGTAATTATCATTGATCGTGGGCGATTGGTGGCAGATAAATCAATTGCTGAAATAAGAAATATGAATGCTTCTTCCCGAATCATTCGACTGGAGTTTACAGAAGAAGTTGCGATCGAACATTTTACAAGGTTTGATTTTGTTTCTGGTACTCGTAATGTAAGTGGTAATGTATATGAGTTAGTCGTAACGACTCAGGATGATACAAGGCCGCTGATTTTTAAAGAATGTGCAGAAAAAGGCTGGACGCTTATTGAAATGAAAGTAGAAGAACAATCGCTGGAAAATATTTTCCGTGAATTAACTTCTAAAATATAACGCTGATATGTGGAGTATATTCCGAAAAGAAATAGCCGTTTTTCTTAATTCATTGATTGCTTACTTAGTGATCCTTGTTTTTCTGACATTCATTGGTTTATTCATGTGGGTATTGCCGGAAAGTAGTATCCTTGACTATGGTTATGCAGAGATGGATACCTTATTTTCCTACGGACCTTTAGCCTTTCTTATGCTGATTCCAGCAATCACAATGCGCACATTTGCTGAGGAGAAAAAGGATGGAACAATTGAACTACTGTTAACTAAGCCAATCAGTGATTGGGCCCTGATACTTGGCAAATACTTTTCGGCATGTGCATTAGTTGCTTTTGCATTAGTTCCAACCATTCTGTATTATTTTTCCGTGTATCAGTTGGGGAAACCAGTCGGCAATATTGATTCCGCTGCTATTGCGACTTCCTATATTGGATTGTTTTTGCTGGGCTGTGTATTTACTTCAGTAGGAGTATTTGCATCTTCAATTAGCAACAATCAGATCGTTTCATTTATACTTTCATTACTGTTATGTTATGTATTGTACAATGGATTTAATCATTTGGCTAGCCTCAATTTATGGGAGGGTTCGGCAATAGTATTACTGCCTTTGGGCTTGGATTATCAGTATACAGCACTAAGTAAAGGTGTGGTTGATTCTCGAAATGTATTCTATTTTATTAGTGATATAAGCATTATGCTTATATCAACGAAACTGGTTTTAGGGAGCAGAAAGTGGTAATGAACGTGAAGAAGAAAAACGATATACTTGAATATATATTTCTGATAGCCATTTTGGTTTTTCTGAATATTATTTTGTCCGAACAATTCTTCCGGCTTGATTTTACTCAAGACAAACGTTACTCTATTTCACCGATGTCTCAGCAGGCAATGGCTTCGTTGGATGATGATATGTACGTAGAAATTTTCCTGGATGGTGATTTAAATCCGGATTATGAACGATTGAAAAAATCCATCAAGGAAAAACTGGATCAGTTTAAAGCCTACTCAAACAATAAACTCGAATATCGCTTCATAGATCCTTCTGCTGAACCAGATAAGCAATTGCGGGAACGTGGCTTTACATTGATTGCTCAGCGTGGTGTGCAGCCTAAGTATTTTCTGGATGAAAAAAATGGGGAGAAGAAAGAGAAATATATATTCCCAGGTGCAGTAGTAAGCTATAAGCAAAATGAAACCCCTGTTCAGTTTCTAAAAGGAAATAAGGTTCTGTCAGAAGAAGAACAATTAAACCAGGCTGTAGAAGGAGTGGAGTTCGAATTATTAAAAGCAATTCGAAAGCTTACAATAAAAGAATATAAATCCATTGCGATTGTTGACGGTCATGGAGAGCCGGACAAACAACATCTGGAAGATATCACTACTGCATTGAACGATTTTTATGCTGTCGAACGCATTCATCTGGATAGTTTAGGCTCGTTGAAGAAATTTGAATTGGTTATGATTATCGGTCCGCAGATAGCATACACCGAAAAAGAAAAATTCATCCTGGATCAGTTTATTGTTACGGGTGGTAAGGCTATGTTTATTTATGATGCAGCCGATATTCGTAAGGATAGTTTACAGAATGGTGAAACATTTGGATTGCAAAGGAATTTGAATTTAGATGATTTGCTGTTTAAATATGGCGTTCGCATGAATCAATCGGTCGTTGAAGATGTGAACTGTGCAAAGACGGTCATTCAAACAGGATTGAACGGAGAAATGCAAGCCATTAACTTTCCATATTATCCGGTTATCTATCAGTTTGGTGACAATCCGATTGTCAAGAATATGGATGCCGTGATTGTTCGCTTTGCTGGTTCTATCGATACTGTAAAAGCAGGGGGTATAAAGAAAACTCTTTTAATTCAAACGTCTGCCCAATCAAAAGAATTGGCTGTTCCTTTTCGTATTGATCTGGATATACTTAAGAATGATATTGATCAGGCAGGATTTACCGGAGGAAGCAAAACAATTGCTTGTTTATTGGAAGGTAAATTCTCATCTCTATATAAAAACAAACCAGTTCCAGTTGAAGATGCTAAACTTGAAATAGAAGGTAAACCTTCACGGATATTAGTATGTTCCGATCTGGATATGATCCGCAATGAATTTGATATTCGCCGTAATATTCCTGTTCCATTAGGTTATGATAGAGACATGCGTTATATATTCTCTAATAAAGAATTTATCATGAATGCTGTTGATTATCTTATGGATGAACAGCTTCTTTTGGTTCGTGATAAAGAAGTAGTTTTACGTCCACTTGATCAGCAAAAGATTAAAGCGGATAAAAAATATTGGCAGGTACTTAACCTTTTGAGTCCAATCGTATTGGTTATCGTATATGGAATTGCCCGTTACTTCTGGCGCAAAAAGAAATACGGAACACCACATAAAGCAGAATAAAAACGAGATGCTGAAAGGAATTACAAATAGAGTAAAAATATTGTTTTTGATAACTGTATTGACAGGCTTTGTTGCTTTATGGACACAGCTTGATAAGAATAGTGCTGGTAAGCCGGTATATGAGGACTTTAGAGCTATTGATACGACAGATCTGGTGAAAGTATCGTTTCGTTCAAAAGGATTGGAACATTATGTTGCTCCTAAAACCAGTACCAAGTGGTATATTGATTCGAAGTATGAGGTTCGCAATGATATTATAGCTTTGATGAAAGTTGGTCTTGCCCGTATGGAAATAAAAATGCCCGTATCCGATGAACAACGTAAACTAGTTAAAGAAAAACTTTTAAAAGAAGGTGTACACGTTCATGTTCAGACAGAAGCTGGCAATAGTGAATTTTGGGTATTGACCAATGATAATGATAAGAACAGCTCGTACTATCTGAGTAATGCTGAAGCTGAACCTTATATTGTTTATGTGCCTGGTTTTACGGGTGATTTGACAGATTTATTTCGTCTTCCGGCAGATGACTGGCGTAATAAAGCATTGTTCAGAAGTGTGCCAGGAAGTCTGGAAGAAGTAAAAGTTACGTATGCTTCTTCTCCTAAAGATGGATTTGATATTAAGAGAGTAATGCACTCGTATGAAGTTATAGACATGCCTAAGGCTGATTCCACAAAGTTATTCACGTATTTAAGTCTTTTTCAACGTGTAAATGTTGACAACTACCTGGTGGATAAACAGAAAGATTCGGTGGAATACCTGTTGAAATCACAAAAGCCGGAAGTATTTCTTCAAGTCGTTGATCGGGATAATTCTCGCTCCAGAACGATTCAGATATATAAAGCTCTTCCCGGAACGAAATTATTATATGCACGGATTGTGGAAAACGGAGAGTTGGTATCTTTGAATCCAGAGTCATTCTTCCGTATTCTGGTACGAAAACAATGGTTTATGGATAAATAAGGCATTTTTAGTTAGAATATTCGTGTTCAATTCTTTATTTTTACGTTAATTATTTTTGTGGGTATTTAAAAATCATTCAAGGATGAAATTTGTCGTTTCTTCAAACGCTTTACTTAAGCAACTAACAGCTATCAATGGTGTTATTACCACCAATCCGGTAGTACCTATATTAGAAAATTTCCTATTTGAAATAGGGGATGGAAAGCTGATTGTATCTGCATCAGATCTTCAGACTTCAATGATCACTGAGATCACAGTTGAAGCAAAGGTTAAAGGCAGTATAGCAGTTCCAGCTAAAATATTACTGGACACACTGAAAAACCTGCCTGAACAGCCGGTAACATTCACGATTGATCCGGAGACCTATAGTATAGAAATCAGTTCTGATAATGGTCGTTATAAATTATCAGGTGAAAATGCTACGGATTTCCCTAAAGTTCCAGGTGTTAAAAATGGCTACAGTGTAGACATGTCTTCTGAAATTTTAAACCGTGCCATTTCTTCTACCATTTTTGCTGCTAGCAATGATGAATTGAAGCCCGCTATGACGGGTGTATATCTTTCCTTAACGGAAACAAATGCAACTTTTGTAGCAACTGATGGACATAGATTGATTCGTTACAGACGTACAGATATTGTATCTGATATGGCTAATACACTTATCATTCCTAAAAAAGCGTTAAACTTATTGAAGGCTTCTTTACCTTCTGATAATACAAATGTTAAAGTTGAATATAATGCATCCAATGCATTCTTCAGTTTTAATAATATTAAAATGATCTGTCGTTTGATTGATGAGCGTTTCCCGGATTATGAAAATGCTATTCCGATTGACAATCCGAATATTCTTACGATTGGCAGAACAGATTTAATGAATTCATTGAAACGTATATCTATCTATGCCAATAAAACAACTCATCAGGTTCGTTTGAAATTAGCAGGTAGTGAATTACAGATTTCTGCGGAGGATCTTGATTTCTCCAACGAAGCAAATGAGCGTTTGGCTTGTGAGTTCGAAGGTCAGGATATGGAAATTGGCTTCAATGCAAAATTCCTTGTCGAGATGTTAAGCAATTTGGATAGTAATCAAATTGAAATGCATTTCTCTGCACCAAACAGAGCGGGTATTATTATGCCTGCAGATAAAGACGAACACGAAGATGTATTGATGTTGGTTATGCCTGTTATGTTGAACAGCTACGCATAATACTTCATTAATTATTTAATAGATTTTAAATCCCGGTTGTTTCTTCAATCGGGATTTTTTTGTTTCTTGAGTTTATGTACACAGCTGATTATTATATCCAACATTTGAATTTATTGCCCCATCCAGAAGGTGGGTATTACAAGGAAACGTATAGGTCTGATGGTATTATTAAGCCGAATGGGTTCGACGGAGAGCGGAATATTTCAACAGCTATTTATTTCTTATTACAGAACGATGAAAAGTCTCACCTGCACCGTATTAAATCAGATGAGTTATGGTTCTTTCATGAAGGAGAAACATTAGAGGTAATTGTTCTTTTTGATAATATTTTGAATACGCATTTATTGGGTAGAAATTTAGATCAGGGCGAGCAATATCAACTTGCTGTTCCGTCAGGAGCCTGGTTTGGATCTAGGATTAAAAACAAATCAAGCTTTAGCCTTGTAAGTTGCACGGTTGCACCAGGCTTTGACTTCAGAGATTTTGAACTGGCAGAGTATAAAAAAATAAGCCGGGAGTATCCGGCTTATGATGTAATGTTAAAAGATATGTGTCTATGATTTTATTCTAAATTAAACCATACAATACTATTCATCTTTTTACCTTTTATTTTTTCCGATACTAATACTGCATAAGTACCCGTTGATGAATTGAAATCTGCTGTTTGAAATAAACAATATTTGATAATATTTTCTGCAGCAGGTTTGTCAAATAAAAACTGCTTAGTTAAGGTTCCGTTACTTGAAATAGTATAAAGTACGGCTGTTATCCATCCCGATCCACCTTTTATATTACCATCTATGGATTTATCACTTTCTGGCCTCTCTACATTTTTTACTGTATTGTTCAATAATACATAATTATTCTTTTGGCCTGCAACCAAATCAACGCAAGCACCATAATATTTATCACTAATGGCACATTTGAATCTGCCTTTTTTATTGTCAATATAATTGAATGAGGATGATCCGTTTAATATAAAGTGATTATATGGAATTATTACAGAGTAGTTCTCTTTTCCATCTTGCGAAACACTTGTAACAGCAATATTTTCTAATAAAGTGTTAATTGTTTCACTGGTTGTATAAGTTGAATTTGAGGTTGTTACATCATATGTAGTTGGCATTTCATTCAATAAAAGATTATTGCCGGATTGATCCGTTATTATATTTTGAATCATTCCGGTGTAGGGTTTGCCAATATTAACTTTTGAGGTATAATAAGCATTGGCTTTTTCTAGCGAATATTTATACATTTTCCCCAATGCCATAGAACCTGGATTGAAAGGCTGCACAATAAAGCTGTAAACAAAAGATCTACTTTTCTTATCAATCCCGTCATAGGTTTTTATGACTGCATTAACATTTTTTGAAGTTGCATCGTATGTAAACTCACATTCTGCATCGGGTATCTCTATGATATATGGAAGAGTTGTATTTACAAACGTCGTAGCATTTTTACTTAGTTTTGAAAGATAAAACACGAAATCATCTTTGTCATTCTTATTTGATTTTGTATTGTATACATAAGTAGATAAAATAACCGCGTTTTCTCCATAAACAAAAATGTCCGTAAAATCTGAAAATTTGAACCTGGAATCCGGTGATATAAAATACGCTTTGCTTAGTTGTACATGTAATGGCGAAAAATGTGCAACCTGAATTCGTTTATTGGTTTCAGATGCAAATGTATTTAAAGCAACTACTGCATAATAATCACTTACTGGGTCTTTTTCGACAGCAAAGGAGGGTAACGGTATATCTTTAAATTCTATTGCATATCCAGCTCCTGTTGGTAAAGGTGTCATCTCAAGTATTGCTTCTTCTTTTTTCACCAGTCCGGTAGTTCCATCTAATAATAATCTATATAAAGTAGGGGCTCTATTGCTGAAGCCACCAAACATAATCATTAAATCATTATTTACTTCAAATATTCCAGCTATGTTATAGCCTTTCATTATATCTCCAAGAAGTTTAAACGGTAATTTGCCTTCGGTTATCTTTTTTTTGTTTGCATCGTAAAGCACTCGATAAATTCCTTTGTCTTTTGTGAATTGCAGAAATATCGTATTTCCATTTTTTAGCAGACATATTTTTGAACCAACATTATCCTCCGATTCAGGAGTTTTTTCACTAAAAATCATATTGCTTTTTTGAGCCTGCAAGTTCGATAGGCATATTGCAACAGACATAATAAGAAATAAGAAAATCTTTTTCATGTTTTGTTTCATTTAAAATATGGTTTGTAAAAGAATTAATTATTAAATAGCTGGAATAAATTTTATTGATATTAAAGAATATAAGCCCAGGAAATTTCTCTGGAATTTATTTATATAAGTTATTATTTCGAAACAGTTATTTCATCAACAATATAAGGAGTATCTCCAATCCAAGGCAAGGTCACAAATTTCTGGTCATAATGAAGCATTACGCGTTTACCACTTAGTAATGCTTCATCCATTTGTTTTATAAGTTCCGGATCATTTTTAACGGTGAAATACCAGACTTTATTGATGACACCAGAACTGCTGCTGTTCGATTCTGCTCCGGAATAAAGTTCACCTTCATTGGTATGAAACAATAAACCTTTACGGGATAATTTCACAAGTGTGCCCGCTCTTTCTCCGCTTCCCTTGGAACCAAAAATTACATAACATAGAATTAAGATTCCGATTAAAAGAATTACAGCAAAAAAGCGAATAACTGTTTTCATATATTTTATTTAACTTAAACGTTTAATCTTTGCGCCTAAGGCATTTAAACGTGTATCTATATTCTGATATCCCCGGTCAATCTGTTCAATGTTGTGAATGGTAGATTTTCCCTGGGCAGACATGGCAGCAATCAATAAAGATACTCCAGCACGTATATCCGGGGAGCTCATAGAAATACCGCGTAATGGTAACTGTTTATTCAAGCCGATAACGGTAGCTCTATGCGGATCACATAAAATAATCTGTGCGCCCATATCGATCAGTTTATCTACAAAGAACAAACGGCTCTCAAACATTTTCTGATGAATCAATACAGATCCTTTTGCTTGGGTAGCAACTACTAATACAATACTTAGCAGATCCGGCGTAAAGCCTGGCCAGATTTGATCCGCAACAGTAAGGATAGAGCCATCAATAAATGTGTCTATCTCATAATGTGTTTGTTCCGGAATGTATATATCATCGCCTCTGAATTCCAATCTAATGCCTAAGCGTTGAAAGACTGATGGAATCAAACCAAGCATGTCAATTCGACAATTCTTAATCGTTAATTCAGAACCTGTCATGGCAGCTAATCCAATAAAGCTGCCGATCTCTATCATATCAGGAAGGATGGTATGTTCCGTTCCTCCCAAATAATCGACACCCTGTATCTTCAATAAATTAGATCCTATTCCGCTGATCTTGGCGCCCATTCTATTTAGCATCGCACAAAGTTGCTGAAGATAGGGCTCACAAGCTGCATTGTATATGGTGGTTTCACCTTTAGCCATAACAGCCGCTAATACGACATTCGCTGTTCCGGTCACAGATGCTTCATCCATCAACATATAGCAACCTCTCAGTTCCTGTGCATGGATATTATAAAACGTATCGTTGGAATCGTAATCAAAAGAAGCACCTAATTTCTGTAAGCCTATAAAGTGTGTATCTAATCTTCTTCTTCCGATTTTATCTCCACCTGGTTTCGGCATTTTTGCTTTGCCAAAACGTGCCAGCAAAGGGCCGATAATCATGATTGAACCCCGTAAGGCAGATGCTTTCTTTTTAAAATCATCTGTATCTAAAAAATCAAGATTAACATTCTTCGCTTCAAAACGATAGGTAGAAGAGTTTATTTTTGTAACCAGAACACCCAGATCGTTTAATAATTCGATCAGTTTATTAACATCAATGATGTTTGGGACATTATGGATGATAATAGGTTCAGGAGATATTAGTACGGCACATAAAATCTGCAATGCTTCATTTTTTGCCCCCTGAGGAATAATTTCGCCACGTAATTTCGTGCCGCCGGTAATTTCAAAAGATGCCATTAATTTCTTCTTCTTGGTTTGTTTTGCTGAAATCTATTCGTGTTGGAACTATTGCTGCTACCATAGCTTCCTCCATTTCCACCGCCATTGCTGGTTCTTCTGCCACTACTCTGACCAATCCTTGAATGACCCGCAGAATAATTGCTACTGCTGCTGGAAGGAATTCTGCTATCCGCAACGGCACCACCTACGGTATCAAATAAGCGTTCTTTTTTGACTCTTGCGATATCAATAACCAATTGTTTTTTTGAAAGCTCAATTAGATGTTCAACAATAACTTCATCATCAACATTCTCTTTGTTCCAGGTTGAATACAAACGTTTCATCAAACGGCCCAAATAAATAATGGCGTTTTCTCGTTCTTCCGGATCTTCTTTTAATACAGCTTGTTGTATCAACAGATTGATGTTCTTTCCGTAATGTTTGTATTTTAAATTGTTGTGGTTATATGGCACAGGTTCCGGCTTTCTGCCTAGTACCGCTATATCCGGCATAGGGTGCGGTGTATCAACATCCAATTTAAAATTAGACATGATAAAAAGATGATCCCACAGTTTTGTAGTATGTTCTTCCGTATCACGTACACCCGGATTCAGCTGTCGCATTAACTCAACGCACGTGTATGCATATCGTGTGCGTTGTTCTCTGTCTTCAATGGTTAAAATCCAATCAACAATTTTCTGAATGTTTTTTCCGTATTCTTTTAAAACAATACCTTTACCAGGTTCTCCTTTTATTAATGTCATCTTTCTAAAATTAATGTCTCAAGTTAACTAAGATTCGTGAATTCTCAGTTTCGCGAAGCTAAGAATTAGTGTTTTTTCGCCTAAATTATCAAAATCAATCACCGCTTTACGATCTGTGCCAGTAGATTGTATGTCTTTTACCTTTCCAAAGCCGAATTTTGGGTGTTCCACTTTCATTCCTTGTAATAATCCGCTGATGTCGCTTGGCTTAAAATCAGGAGATGGGGTATAGGCAGGAGCAGCTTTGGGTCTTGCCTGAATCGTTTGTGCCTTGGGTTTTATACCTACAAATGATTTCGTTTCAGGAACAACTGAAATGGAATTGGCCGTCATGGAGGTCATTTGTAAATATTTTGGATCGATTTCTTCTAAAAAACGACTTGGCTCACAGCTTTTTAATTGCCCGAATCGATAGCGGGAAATGGCAAAACTCAAGGATAGTTTTTTCTGTGCACGAGTAATCGCAACATAGAATAAGCGTCTTTCTTCCTCCAGATCAGCTCGGCTGTTAAGCATCATCGCCGATGGAAACAAATCCTCTTCAATTCCAACAACGAATACTTGATTAAACTCCAATCCTTTCGCAGAGTGAATAGTCATTAACGTTACAGAATCTTTATCATCTTTCTCTTTATCCGAATCCGTTAACAAAGAAATTTCCTGTAAATAACTTCCCAATGAAGTATCTTCCTGATCAGGTCTGTCAACAAATTCCTTAACACCATTCAGTAATTCCTGAACGTTTTCATATCGGGCAATTCCTTCTACTGTTTTATCTTCATATAATTCCTTCAGTAAACCGGATTGCTTGGCTATTTCATTGGCTGCTTCGTAGGCATCTTTGGTTTTAACCAGAACTTTATATGATTTAATAAGTGTAACAAAGTCTTCAATCAAGGGTACCAGACGACCAGTCATTACGCTACGTATATTGCACAATACATCCCAAACAGTAGCACCTTGTTCATCTGCAATCACAAAGAGTTTTGCTATAGTTGTATCCCCAATACCTCTTTTTGGGAAGTTAATAATTCTCCGGAAACTCTGTTCATCCTGATCATTCAAAACAAAACGAAGATAAGCCAGTACATCTTTTATCTCTTTGCGTTGGTAGAATGACATACCACCAACTACTTTGTAATTAATGTTCAGCTTCCGTAAGGCTTCTTCAAAACTACGTGATTGGGAATTGGTTCTGTATAGAATGGCAAAATCACTGTTACGAAGCTGGAGATTCATTTTATTTTCGAAAATACTCTGTGCAACTATTCTGCCTTCTTCATTGTCACTGGCTGCACGATACACCTGTATTTTTTCACCAGATTCATTAGCAGTAAAAACATTTTTTTTAAGCTGAGCCTTATTCTTGGAAATAACATTATTTGCCGCTTCAACAATATTCTGGGTAGAACGGTAATTCTGTTCCAGTTTTAATACTTTAAGTTCAGGATAATCTTTTTCAAAATTCAATATATTCTGAATGTCGGCTCCACGGAAAGCATATATACTTTGTGCATCATCACCTACCACACAAATATTACGATTCTGAGCGGCCAGCTTACGTGTAATGCTGTATTGGGCAATATTCGTATCCTGAAACTCATCCACCATCACATATTTAAATCGATTCTGATATTTATTTAAAACATCAGGATGTTCATTAAATAATATGAATGTATAAAACAATAAATCATCAAAATCCATCGCACCGGCTTTGATAAGACGTTCCTGATAAATCTTATACAATTTACCCATCTCTGGTCTCATAGCTGACCGATCGTCTTCCGTATATTGTGGATTGGCTATATATGCCTGCGACGAGATAAGACGGTTCTTCGCGGCACTTATTCTGTTATGAACGGTAGCCGGTTTATATACTTTATCATCCAGATTTTGTTCTTTTAAAATATTTCGAATTAATGAACGGGAATCCTCTGTATCGTAAATGGTAAAATTGCTTGGATAGCCTATTTTATCAGATTCCACACGAAGAATTCTTGAAAAAACAGAGTGAAAGGTACCCATCCACAAATTACGGGCTTCGCCTCCTGCAACTGATTGAATCCGATGCTGCATTTCCTTTGCTGCTTTATTGGTAAACGTCAGCGAAAGTATATTAAACGGATCAACACCTTTTTTAATTAAATGAGCAATACGGTATGTCAGTACTCTGGTTTTGCCGGAACCAGCTCCGGCTATAATCATAACAGGTCCTTCAGTCTGTTCTACTGCTTGTCTTTGAACTTCATTTAACGAATCCAGATAACTCATTTATGTCGGTAATTTTAAGGCATAAATTTACAATTTAATCACCTTTAAAACCATTATCTTTGTACAGACTATTGATTTGTTGATAACTATAAGCGAATATGATTTCTTTAGGTAATGCCGTTGTAAGCGAAGATGTTGCAGAAAAGTTTTTTGTATGTGATTTGATTAAATGCAAAGGTGCATGTTGTGTGGAAGGGGATATGGGAGCACCTCTGGATGTAGAAGAAGCACGTATCCTGGAAGAAATTTATCCCGCAGTTAAAAAATATCTTTCAAAAGACGGCATTCGGGTTATTGAAGAGCATGGTAAATTCATTGAAATGGAAGATGGCGACCTTGTTACACCGACCATTGGAAATAATCGAGAATGCGCATACGCTATTTATGATAAAGGTATTTTGAAATGTGGTATTGAAAAGGCATATAATGAAGGTCAAGTTACCTTTCAAAAGCCAATTTCCTGTCATCTATATCCTATCAGAATTACGAAATACGATGAATTTGAAGCTGTAAATTATGAACGTTGGAACATATGTAATCCGGCTTGTTCAAATGGCAGGGATTTGGGAGTTCCTTTGTATAAGTTTTTAAAAGGTCCGCTGACCCGCAAATACGGTGAACAATGGTATACAGATTTATGCCATGAGATTGAGAGCAAAAAGAAGTAGGGCAGAATGAGTCATGCAAAAGAGTACTTTACTGCATTGAAAAATGTATTAAAGATTGAAATGAAGGAAGATGCAAAGATCTACGACGAAGAGCTTTCCAAACAATCCATACAGGAACGAAAAGAAATTGGTATCACTTGGTATCCTTTACACATCAAATCAGAATATTATGGTTTTGCTGAACGCTTGCATATTGAAGTAGAGCGTAAGTATGAGACTGATTCTCCCAATGTTTTTTATTCAGGGGATAAGGTCAGAGTTTTTTCCAATCAACAACATAATAATGTTAAAGAAGATTTTATTGAAGGAGTTATTACTGCATCCGGCGGTAATCATGTGACGATTCAATTAATGAAAGATGAAGCACCTGAATGGCTTTCGGATGGTAAGATTGGAATGGATAAACTCTTTGATAAGCATAGTTATGAAACAATGCTTGGTACTCTTGATTATTGGACAGAGGATAATCTGGATAAAGATGCTGTTCGTTTACGTAATGTTATTCTGGGTGAAAAAGAAGCTGTCTTTCGTTCTAAAGAACAATTAATAGCACCTTCGTTTTTGGATTCCTCACAGCAAAAGGCTTGGTTAAAGGCAATACAGGCGGAAGATATTGCTATTATTCATGGACCTCCCGGAACAGGTAAAACAACTACCATTGTTGAAATTGTAAACACACTGATTGAGAAAGGGGAGAAGGTATTAGTATGTGCTTCCAGCAATGCTGCCGTGGATGTGCTGACCGAACGTATCGCTGCCAGAGGACTTCCGGTTGTTCGCTTAGGGAATCCATCTAAAATTACGGAACAGAATCTTCAATATTGTCTGGATAGACAAGTTGTTAATCATCCTGATTTCAGTCTGGTAAAGGAATTGAAAAAACGTGCGGAAGAATTTTTTCGGATGGCGAATAAATATAAACGAAACTTTGACCGTGAGGAACGGGAACAGCGTAAAGCAATTTTAAAAGAGGCAAAGAATATCCGTTCCCAATCAGATGATCAATTACATTTTTTACAAAAAAATGTGTTGATTAAAAGTAATGTTGTTACTTGTACGCCTGTTGTTTCTATGCACAGAGAGATTGCTAAAGAAAAATTTGACACCTTGATTTTTGATGAAGCTGGTCAGGCACTTGAACCCATGTGCTGGATTCCCTTGCAGAAAGTTAAGAAAGTAATTCTGGCTGGAGATCATTTGCAATTGCCTCCGACTGTTAAATCAGATGAAGCTGCTAAAAAAGGTTTAAGTATTAGTTTGCTTGAAAAACTAATGCCTGTTCAGGCCATTTCAGAAATGCTTTCTGTTCAGTATCGAATGAATGAGCGAATTATGAGTTTCCCCTCAGACTGGTTTTACGAAAGCAAATTGCATGCACATGAAAGTGTGAAAAATCATCGCTTAAACGAAGAACCCATTGTTCAGTTCATTGATACAGCTGGCACAGGTTATGATGAGGAGTTATTGGGAGCTCCTTTTGGTATTCGCAATAAACAAGAAGCTGATTTATTATTGAAATTATTGATGTTTCAACTAGATGAACATACATCAGCCAGTATTGGCGTAATCAGTCCATACAAACTTCAGATTCAATATATCAGAGAACAACTATTGGAACAAAAACTTCTTACTAAACAAATACAGGTTCAAACAGTAGATGGTTTTCAAGGCCAGGAAAAGGATATTATTTTTATAAGCTTAGTACGTTCAAACAGTAAACAGGAAATAGGCTTTCTTCGGGACTTGCGCCGAATGAACGTTGCTATTACAAGAGCAAGGAAAAAGTTAATTGTAATCGGAGATTCGTCTACATTAGCTTCTTCATCGTTCTATTCAAAATTTCAGGAATATGTAGAAAAGCATAATGGTTATCATTCTGCCTGGGAATATATCAATTAAAAAATGTGTATCGCAATAAAACAAAAGAGGCTCCGATAAGAGCCTCTTTTGTTTTATTGCGATAGCCGTTATCCTATTTTTCGTAAATAATGGTTACACTGCCTTCTTTTTTATAAGGCCCTTTGTATTCATCAAAACCTTCGTATGTAAGTACCCATGGATATACCCCGGAAGGCATGGGTTCTCCCTTGTATGTTCCGTCCCAAGCATCGGCATCGGATAGTTCATGGGAGATAAAGATTACTTCGCCCCACCTGTTGAACACCATGAGTTTGTAGTTTGTGACATATTTACCAAAGGCCCTGAACAGGTAATCATGGGTTCCGGTCTGCCCGGGCAGGAACGCATTAGGTATATCTATTCTCGGTTTGCAGATTACTCTTACCAGAGTACTGTCTTTTATGGTGCAGTTGAATTTGTTTGTTATGGTAACCGAGTAAGTCTGATCGGTTGGTGGTTTCACGGTAATGGAATCGGTTACAGCACCTGTCGACCATTTATAGGTTGTATTTGGCTGCAGCCCGGGATTAAGGATTACGGGTGCTGTCAGGGAATCATCCGCACAGTATTTGGTCGTAGCAGGTAATTTGGATGTGGGGTATGCGGCAAAGGCTATGTTGTTTACCGAACTGTCGATGCATTGGCCGATGGTGATGGTACCGACATATTTACCGATGGCATTTACATTGACCACCGAATCGGTTGAGAATACGGCCCCTGTATTGTTTTTCCATTTGTATGTTAACTGCAGGAACTGATTGAGTCCTGTGATATTAGTTGGCACAGCGGTTAAATGTACCTGTGCTCCCTGGCAGGAAGTGGAATCCAGTGCACGCATTACCGGCACGGGCAACCCGATGACATAGGCACTGTCTTTTACCGAACAGTTTGTTACCGGGTTTGTAGCTGTGACATAATATTTAAGGGTATCGTTAGCCATGGAACTGATATTGATGGCTGCTGTGTTCCCTGCGGGCGCACCGTTGAGCGACCAGGCAATAGCCGCATTGGCAGGATTGCTGACACTGGCCGTAAGAATACCTTTGCCGCAGGCCGTGATATCGGAAGCAGTAACTGCTGGCACGGGTCTGACCGTTGTCTGTGCACTCACCGCGCAGTTACCGTAGGAGTATTCGATTTTATAGGTACCGGTATCGGAGACAATCAGGAATGCCTTGTTTTTACCGGTCATAATGGTGCCGTTGTCAAACCACTGATAGATTCCCGGAACAGGCGGTGGAATGATTCCCGGGTTGGCCTGAATCATCAGGTTCTGCTGCACGCATGCGGGGTTCGGCGTAGGTGTTAAGGTGGGCAGTGTAAAGGTATTGATGTTAACGGTATCGGTATTTGTACAGCCCCTGTTATCAACTGCTTTTAAGACCATATAGGTGGATGCGGGTACCGCAAAGGTATATTCAGTGCTGTTGGCAGGAGCCACTGTTGTACCTGCTTTATTGATCCAGGAATAATTTATACCGGTCTGTATGCTTTGGGTCTGAACGGTTGCATTGCTGTTCATACAGACAAACTGATCGGATCCGGCATTGGCTATAGGCAGTGGCAGGATCAGAAGTGTTGTCGAAGCACTGACCGGTTTACAGGTTCCGTTTCCGGTTGAAGTCAGGATAAGGTTTACTTTACCGGCCGCAATATCTGAAGCATTCGGGATGAATACAGCATTCAGGGTATTATTGTTGACAGCAAATACCCCCTTACCCGAAGAGGTCGACCATACGCCTCCCAGTGCATGGAGCACGGATCCGTTCAGTGTTGCCCCTTTCACGGTATCACAGATGACAGGACTGCCTGCTGATACAACCGGTACGGGAGCAATATTAAGTACGGTGCTGTCTTTTACGGCGGTGCATACCCCTGAATTGGTGGAGGTGGCATACAGGGTAATGGCAGCCTTTGACTTATCGGCAGCTGATAGTTTGTATGTCATGGGATTAGATGTGCCGTTTGGCGTAAAAGTACCGCTTCCGTTTGTGGACCAGCTGATGCCGGCTGCATTGGCAACCCCTGCACGGACGGTAATGGAAGCTGTATCGGCACAGATGTTTTCTGAGGCTGAAGCAGGGAGTATAACAGGCACAGGCTGTATGGTCACCTTTAAGGTATCATAGGCAGGCTTGCAGGTACCCTGGTTAACGGTTGCAGCAAAGATGTTGAGTACTTTGTTGGTAGTATCCGCATCGGAGAATATATAATCGGAGCTTGTGCTGTTTGCAGGATTTGTGAAGATTCCTGTTCCCGAGCTTGTCCAGTTTACCCCGGAAGCTACCGTTATGACAGCCTGTAAATTGACAGAAGCATCGGCACATACGGTCTGATCCGGGCCGATGTTAACGGTCGGGGAAGGTGTTAATTTAATATTCACATAATCCGAGTAGGAGTTACAGGTACCGTTTCCGGTAGTGGTAATGGTGAGTCCCACCAGTCCGCTTTTCCTGTCGGCCGCCGAAGGTACATAGACGGCGTTTAAGGTAGCGGTGCTCGGGGAGAAATAGCCGGTTCCCGAGGTGGCCCATACCCCTCCGGTGGCCCCTGTTATAGTCGGCGTCAATTGGACAAATGCGGTATCGCTGCAGTATGAAACGGTGCTTGCGGGGGTCGTTCCTGCTTTAACGGTCGGTGCGGGAGTAATGGTTAATCTCATATGGCCGGTGCTCGGCCCGCAGATCCCGTTACCGGTACTGGTCAGGAACAAGGTAAGTCCGCCGGCGGTCACATCGGAAGGATCCGGCACAAATACCGGTGTCAGATCGGTATTGTCGGGGTAGAACTGTCCAAGGCCGCTGGAGCTTGTCCAGAAGCCACCGGTAGCCACCCCGCTGATGGTTCCGTTCAAAGGGAAGAATACTTCATCGGCGCAGGCCGTCTGATCCATCCCTGCATTAACAATAGCCTGGGGAGAGTTCAGGATGGTGATGGACATATAGGACTGTATTTCCCTGCAGGGAGCCGATCCGACTGTAGTGGCATACAGGATCACCCCGCCGTTGTTAATATCCGACAGGGAAGGGGTATACACCGAAGGGGATGCCGTTGGGTTTGAAAAGGTTCCGGTTCCTGTTGTGATCCATTTAATGGATCCGGTATTTGTTGCAGTAGCATTTACCGTTACGGTATTTACGACCACTTTACTGGCACAGATGGTATCGCTGGAAGGTGTTGTGCTCAGGGTTGGTCTGGGGTTAAAGGTAATGCCGGCCGTGCTGCTGTAGGCATTGCAGGTACCGTTCCCGGTTGTTGTGAGTTTTAAGGTAACGGTTCCGGCTAATCGATCCGCGGCAGAAGGTATATATATACTGTTCAGGGTGGTTTTGGAAGGTGCAAAGAAACCGCTTCCGGAAGTTGACCATGTACCGCCTTTGGCGATGCTGACATTTCCGTTTAAGGGTATTGTAGCGGTATCGGTACAGACAACGATGGGAGGTCCTGCACTGACGGTCGGTATTCTGGTAAAGGTAACGGTCATGTTGCTGGTTGCCGCAGCGCAGGCGGGGTTCTGTCCTGTAACGGCGGCCTGCAGGGTAACGGACCCGGCAGAGGTATCGGCAGACACGACATTGTATTGAGTGGCCGCAGCGGCCGGGTTTGCAAAAGTTCCCCCGCCGCTGATAACGGACCACTGCACGCCGGTGGCATTGGAGAAAGTGGCGTTCAGGGAAACGGTTGCTGCATCGGCGCACATGGTCTGGCTGCCTCCGGCACTGATGGCAGGCTGTGGCTGAATGACAAGGTTTGTGCTGCTGGCAGCGGCATTACAGACACCGTTCCCGGTAGAGGAAATGGTGAGTACGACAGATCCCCCGGCGATATCTCCCGGGGAAGGGGTGTAGGATGTAGAAACGGCAGTCCCGTTGGTGAAGGTACCTGAACCGGAAGTTGACCACTGCACGCCGGTACTGATACCGTTGGAGGTGCCGGAAAGACTGACAGCAGGTGTATTGGCACAGATGGCAGGTACAGCCCCGGTGGTTACAACGGGTCCTGGCACCAGTGTATAGGTCACCTGGGAGGTGTTTGGCGCACAGAGTCCGTTGTTTGTAGTGGTAAGGCTGAGTGTAACGGATCCGGCAGCAACTTCGGCCGCTGAAGGGGTGTAGAGTGCATTCAGCGTCTGGTCATTGGGATTGAATGTACCGGTATAGTTTGACCACTGTGCGGTGGAGCCTGTTGCCTGGAGCTGGATCGGGAAATCGGTTACGCAGACCGTGGCATTGGGACCCGCATTGATCGGAGGAGCTGAAACAAAACTGATCGTCATGCTGCTGGTAACATCAGCACAGCCATTTAATCCGGATCCCATTATTTGAAGAGTAACTCCGGAAGCAAGATCTGCCGGATCTACATTGTAAGTAGTATTAAGTGTTGAAGACGAAGATAAAGTTCCCGCTCCAGACAATATTGTCCAGTTTATTCCAGAAGTATTTGTTTGTGATCCGTTTATTGTAACAGTGGTTACCGAATTACATACTTGCAAATTGGGCCCTGCCGAAATACTTGGAGCAGGAGAAAAACTAATCGTAACATTATTACTTTGAGTTTTACAAACCCCGCTGCCTGTTGATGTCAGGGTAAGGGTAACACTACCTGCTGTTATATCAGATGGAGAAGCATTGTAGTTTGCATTCATGGTGGTATTATCAGGGCTAAATGTGCCGCCTCCGTTTGTTGCCCAGGTGCCTCCTGCTGCATTCTGAATACTGCCTGATAATGTTAATTGATCGTAAATAGAACATATGGTATTATCACTTCCGGCATTGACGACGGGTCTGGGCTGTATGGTCAGGGTAACGTTTGAAGAGACGGCTTTACAGGTCCCGTTGTTGGTGGTTGTCAGGGTAAGGGTTACGGATTTCGCGGTTGTATCGGCATTGGACGGAATATAGGTAGCGGCGGGCAGACTGGCATTTGGTGTAAAGATCCCCGATCCGCTGGATGACCACTGAACGCCCCCTGCAATGGTTGAGCTTCCGTTCAGCAGGACCCCGTTGGTATCCGAACAGACGGTGATATTGCTTCCGGCATTGACGGTCGGTACTGGTGTGATGGAAATGACCATGGTATCGCTTGCGGCAAAACATTTACCGTTCCCGGTAGTTACAACAGCGAGCCTGACCGATCCGGCGGCTTTATCGGCCGGGGAAGGATAATAGGTTGGCTGCACCGCGGTATTATTGGGCCCGAATACGCCCGATCCGCTGGTGGACCACTGCACGCCGGTTGCATTGGCAAAGGATGCATTGTCAAGAGGAACCCCCAGGGAATCCCCGCAGATGGATTTATCGGCCCCTGCATTTACAATCGGAGAAGGCGCAATGGTTAAGGTGACATAGGCACTGGCGGGTTTACAGGAACCATTGCCGGTGGTCACCATCCCGATGACCACGGAACCTGCCAGTATATCGATGTTTGAAGGGGTATAGGTAACCGAAGGGGTTGTGGTGTTGGGAGCAAAGGCACCGGTGCCCGAAGTTGTCCACTGGATGCCGCCGGCCACCGAAAAGGTGCCTGTAAAATTGGCTACCGGGTTATTGGCACAGACATTCTGGTTGGAACCGATGCTGACCGTTGGGGCCGTAGTGATTTTAACGCTCATGCTTGCGCTGACCGCCGGACAGGTTCCGTTGGAGGTGGATGTTAAGGTATATGTAACGAGCCCTGCAGTTTTATCGGCGGCAGTAGGCACATAAGCGGCATTGAGTTTAATGGCACTGGTAGAGAAAGTACCAGTTCCGGTGGCACTCCAGATACCGCCCCCGGCATTTGTTACCGCTCCGTTGAGCTGTACATAGGCACTGTCCGCACAGATGACCTGGTTGGGTCCGGCAGTGACTACGGGCACTTTCTGGAAGGAAATGGTTACGGTATTTGCAACAGGGGTACAGGTAGCGTTTCCGGTCGAGGTTAAAGTGAGGATAACAGAACCGGCCGTTGTATCGGCAGATGTCGGACTGTAGGTGGTTGATAGCGCATTGGGATTTGCAAAGGTTCCCGAACCGGCAGAGGTCCATGTTCCCCCTGCTGCATGGGTAACAGTTCCGCTTATTGCCACGGCAGCGGTATTGGCACAGACAATCTGTGCAAGTCCGGCATTGACAATGGGTGCAGGAGCAATGGTTACCTGTACCTGGGCGGATTTAGCTTTACAGGTTCCGTTGTTGACCGATTTTACCGTCAGGGTTACAAGCCCTGCGGCCATATCGGCAACCGAAGGGGTATAGGTAGTGGCGGGGTTTGCCTGGTTGGCAAAGGTACCGGTTCCCGAACTTGTCCAGTTCACCACCGATGCTACCGTTAAGGTTGCATTCAGATTTACCAATGAATTGTTGGCACAGATATTCTGGGTGGATCCGACTGCAAGGGTTACGGCCGGGGTAATGGTTACCGTTAAGGATTTCACAACCGGGTTACAGGTTCCGTTCCCGGTGGTTGTGGCGGTGAGCGTTACCGTACCGGCTGCCATATCAGCAGCCGAGGGGATATATTTAGAGTTCAGCGAAACATTGTCCGGGGTAAAGGATCCTGTTCCCGAGCTCGTCCATTTTACCCCTGTTGCCACGGTAATGGCGGCATTCAGCTGCACATAGGCAGAATCGGCACAAATGGTCTGATTGCCCCCCTGATTTAAGGTAGGGGCAGGAGTTAAGGTAAAGGTAACGTTAGAGCTTACTGCCGGACAGCCTGCGTTTCCGGTAGAAGTTAGTGTTAAGGCAACTGTTCCGCTTGATATATCACCGGCCGAAGGGATATAGGTCGTTGCCGGACTGTTCGGACTGGTAACCGAGCCGCTTCCTGTAACAATTGTCCATGTTCCCCCCGAAGCATTATTTACCGAACCGTTTAATGTTATTCCGGCCACATCGGCACAAAGGGTCTGGTTGGGTCCTGCGCTTACTGTTATGGCAGGAGTGATGGTCAGTGTAAATGATTTAGACTGCTGCAGGCAGGAACCGTTTCCGGTGGAAGTAAGGGTAATGGTAACAGTTCCGGCAGCCCTGTCGGTAGCTGAAGGCACATATTGTGCATTCAGGGTATTGGCATTGGGAGTGAAAGTACCTGTTCCGCTGGTCGTCCAGAACCCGCCGGTAGCATTGGTCACAACGCCGTTCAGGGCAAAGGAGGCAAGGCTTCCGCACATGGTTGCATCAGGACCCGGGTTTACGACAGGTCCTGCCGGGATGGTGATGACAACACTGGATGTTTTTACCGGGCAGGCACCGCTGGGTATTGTTGAAATGCTGAGTGTAACGGATCCGGCTGAAATCTCGCCGGCCGAAGGGGTGTATGTTGTAGTAAGAGCAGTTACATTGCCGAAGGTTCCCCCTGCGGTATTCCACTGGGCAGGAGAACCGCTGGCAGCAAGGGAAACAGGCATTTCCGTGGAACAGACAATCTGGTTGGGTCCTGCATTGATGGATGGTTCCGGGGTGTAGGTGATGGTGGTGGTAGCCGATACGGGCTGGCACAAACCATTGCCGGTGGAGGTAAGCTTTAAGGTTACCGATCCGTTGATGATATCCTGGCCGGAAGGGGTATAGGTAGTTGTAAGGCTGCTGGCATTGGCGATTGTACCGGTTCCGTTGACGTTTGTCCATTTACCTCCTGAGGCCCCGGTAACGGTTCCTGAAAGGGTAGCAACGGTTGCAACGGTTCCGCAGACAACCTGGTTGGGTCCCGCATTTACCGTTGGCGCGGGTGCAATGGTAATAATGACGTTGGCACTGACCGGAGAACAGGTACCGTTCCCGGTGGTGGTCACGGTAAGGCTTGCGGTACCGGAAGTGATTTCAGCCAGGGAAGGAGTATAGGTTGTGCTCAGTGCGGTTGAATTGGCAAAGGATCCTGTGCCGCCGGTCCATTGCACGCCTGTGGCCACTGTTTTGGTGGTACTGATGGTTGCTGCCGGGAAATCGGCACAGACAGCAACCGGCGTAACCGGTGTCAGGGCAGGAGCGGGCGTGAAAGTGATAACCGATGTGGCCGATACGGGGTTACAGGTTCCGTTTCCTGTTGACTGAAGGGTAAGGGTTAAACTTCCTGCGGAAGCTTCTGCCGGTGTCGGTGTATAGACAGGGTTCAGGACATTATTGCCGGGAGCAAACGTACCGGCACCGCCCGACCATATTCCCCCTGTTGCAGCGGCACTGACGGTTCCGTTCAGGGCAGTTGCTGCATTATTGGCACAGACCGTATAGGGTCCTCCGGCAGCAACCACCGGTTTGGGAGTGATTGTTAAGGTAGCGGTATCGGAAACAGCCAGGCAGTTTCCGTTTCCGGTAGTGGTGAGTGTCATAATGACCTTTCCCGCAGTGATATCATTGGTACCGGCAATATAGGAAGTGACAGCAGAAGCGGGAGCGGAGAAAGTACCGTTTCCGGCCGTCCAGGATACCCCGGTGGCCCCGGTGAAGGAACCGTTAAAGGTAGCCGTATCTTTATTTGCACAAACGATCCGGCTGGGTCCTGCATTTACGGTCGGAGCGGGCGTTATGGTGAATGTTACATTGGCAGAAACCGGGTTACATCCGGCTTTACTGGCAGTGGCAGTGAGTAGGACACTTCCGTTGGCTATATCGGTAGCGGTAGCGGTATAATTGGAGAGCGGGTTTGTCAGGCTTGAGAATAAACCGCCGGTCGGTGATGACCAGGCGACATTGGCCACACCGGTTACCGAACCGGTCAGTGCCCCGGTAGGGTTATTGGCACAGACCGAAACGGGCGGTCCGGCAGATACCGTTGGAGCGGGGTTGATGTTGATAATAATGGTATCATAGACCGGCGGGCATGTTCCCCCGGTAGTGGATACAACCAATGCTGTTATCCCGTTGAAAATTTCGGTAGCTGTAGGTGTATATTGCACGGTTGCGGCAGTCGTATTGGGAACAAAGGCTCCTCCGCTTCCCTGCCAGGCCTGGCCGGTGGCATTTGTGACGGTGCTTTTGGCGGTGATTACCGGGTTGTTGGCACAGACCGATGCGGGTGCAACCACTGAAACGGTCGGCGCCGGTGTAAAAGAGATTTTCATGGTAGAGGAAACCGCGCTGCAGGTTCCGTTCCCGGTAGTTGTTAATTTCAGGGTTACCGAACCGGCCGCCAATTCAGCTGCACTGGGTTTGTAATTGGCCGTTAATGTATTTGCATTGGGGCTGAATTTACCCGTACCCCCGCTCCAGGTACCGCCGGTTGCAACAGTAACCGAACCGGCCAGGTTGGCAGAGTCATTTTTACAGATGGATACGTTCGGTCCTGCATTAACGGTTGGTTTGGGCGTAATGGTCACTGTTACATTGGAGGTAACAGGTGTACATCCGGCTTTGACAGCTGTTAAGGTTAAGGCAACAGTGGTTGGTGCGGCGCCCAGTTCGGCGGCCGAAGGGGTATAATTGGTGCTTACATTTGCGGGTGCCGAAAAGGTTCCCGTTCCCCCGGTCCAGGAAACACCGGTGGAGCCGGTAGTGGTGCCCAGTAAAACGGCCGTGCCGTTATTGGCACAAACGGTCGGTGCAGTGCCTGCATTGACTGTCGGTGCAGGGGTATAGGTTAAGGTTACCTGCCCGGTTGCAGCCGGGCAGATGCCGTTACCGGTGGTTGTAAGGGTTAAGGTAACCGAGCCGGCAGTTATTTCAGCAGCGGTCGGGGTATAGGTAGCATTTTTAGTGGTATTGTTGGGTACGAATGTACCGGCCCCGCCGCTCCAGACTATGCCCGTAGCCACGGTATAGGAACCCGCAAGGGTGACGGTCGGGTTATTGGCACAGGCTGATTGTGCAGGACCTGCATTTACGGTCGGGCCACCGGCAAAGAATGTTATTTTCATAGAATCCTTTACCGTTGGACAAGCACCTGTTGCTGTCGAAGTAAGGTAAACATAGATAGAAGACTTAGTAAGATCAGCGGCTGAAGGAGTATATGTGGGGCTTAACGACGTGGTACTGCTGAAAGTACCGGTTCCGCTGGAACTCCAAACACCACCGCCACCAGAACCGGTAATTGTTCCTGATAATGGAATCGGCCCGGGATTCACACAATTATTAAAGTTGCTAGGACCACTGATTGTTATATTTATATTTAAAGGGTCTGTAATAACAGTTGAGTCAATTCTGGGACAACCTGTTGTTGTGGGTGTTTGATAGCAGACATAATATTTTGTCCCAATTGCAGGAGCGGATGTTAGTGAATAAGTAGCCTGGTTATTGGTGCCGGGTAAAGGATTTCCGGAAGCATCTTTCCATGCAAAGGTATAGCCAGTCTGTGCACCTAAACCAGAGTTTAATGTGGCGGGAAAAGTAAGAGTACAAAGATCTGTATTATTAGGTAATGTTGCCGAAGCTCCTATATTACCAAAATTCGCAATGTTTGTACAGCTGCTGTTAAATGAAATATCATCTAAGGCAAGATCATTCCCATTAGGGTCAGTAAGAAGGTTTCTGATCTGAATATTTGTAGGACCTCCGGTAGTAGAAGTCCATACGGCATAAAATTGATGCCAGTTATTGTCGATGCTATCCACGTGAATGGTAGCACCTACCTGAACACCATTTACAAGAAATACAAGAACAGGAGAGTTAACAAATGAAAAACCACCCGGACAAGCGGCACAAACAGTAGTTTTGTTCGGTGCTGTTTCTATATTGGCAAACCAGGCAGAATAATAATAAGTTGTATTGGGTAAGGTTGTAACGGTTGCATTATAAATATCACCGGTGTTATTATTGGCATCCAAAATCAACATGTTCCCTGTTCCTGTTGTATGATCATGGATATTAGCATACCACATAGCACTGTAATTACTTGGATTTGTTCCGATTACCCAATGCCCTTGACCTAAGCTATTACTATATGTGAATGGAGTACCTGTAGGAAACCAACCGGTTGTGTCGGTAGTAATGTTACTCCCCGCAGCTCCAAAAGTTCCACCAGGAAGTTTTTCATTAACAGGTGCTGTAATTGGACAGATCTGTGCATTTATAGATAGTATACAAACTATAAAGAATATAAATGGCAAGAAGATATTTTTTATAATTGTATTGTTCATAATGATATAGAGTAATTAAATATTGGGCAAAAGAGATTATTATTCTTGGTTACATCAATATTACATCTTATCTATACTTTTACTGAGTTTAGCTAGTAATTGTTTAGTAAAATGGAATAATTTGTGAATTGTTACATTGTTTTGAATTTCAATAAATGCAATATTTATTCAATATTATATATTTTCAGTACTAATGAGAATATAAATTGATATTATATTTCAATCATTTAGTTATTAATTTCAAAATATAAATTCACTATAAATATATTAGAAGAATTCCAAATAATTATTATGTCATTCAGAATTATCAAATTGATCGCCGTAAAGTGGGGGTGGTCAAATATTACTAATGACTTTCATAATACCTTAATTTAAGGAACTATTTAATCTTAATTAAGGGCTCTGGACATAAATTAATATTGGATTCCACCTCCTGGTAACCACTTAATTCCTTTGTAGTAATAAAATCATCACATACTTTATAATTGTCTGAATTAATGACAATTTTATAACGACCACCTTCAGGAAGTACCATAATATATTTACCAGTGGTTTTATTGGAATTATAAACTCCGATTACTTCATTGTTTTCGGTATTAATTACTTCAATCTGAGCATTAACAGGAGCTTTTGAAATAGAATCCTGAATTATACCAACAATAACCAAAACATCTTTAACTTCAGAATTTTCAACGGTTGCAAAGTAAATATCTTTGTCACCATAACCTTCTTTTCGGATTGAAGAAAAGTAAATTCGTTTGCCATCGGATGAAAGTGTAAAATGGATTTCATCATGGCCAGTATTCAACGGATATCCAAGATTAATAGGTTTCAACCATTTCGTTAATGTATCCGGTGATACAGGTTTTGAATAAAACATATCAAAACCTCCCATCGAATTATGACCATTAGAGCTGAAGTAGAGTGTTTGCCCATCTGGATGTAAAAAAGGAGAATCTTCATCGTATTGTGTATTAATAGAAGAACCTAAATTAATTGGTCTTGCCCATTCTCCATTCGCTAATTTTTTTGCTATGTATAAATCAAGCCCACCAAATCCACCTTCACGATTGCTGCTGAAAATTATATAACTGCCGTTATTAATTAAACATGCAGAAGGTTCCCATGCTTTTGAATTAATTTCACCAATTAATCTTTTGGGTTCAGACCATTCTGTACCATTTAATTGTGAAAGTAATAAACCATCTTCTTCGGGAGAAAAAATCGTCGAATTGAAGCGGTATATTAACAATTGTTGCCCATCAGGAGTTAATGAAATACTTGCATCATGTCCACCTGTATTGATATGAGGACCAATATTAGTTGCTGGAGCCCATATCGAATCCTTTTTCGAAGCAATATATATATCCTCATGATACCCTCCATCAAAAGGATCCGTTAAACCTCCAGTAGTTTCAGGTCTGCTGGAGGTGAAAATCATTTCTCTTTCGTCTGCAGATAGCACTGGACCATAGTCAGGATATTTGGAATTAATATAAGGTCCGAGATTGGTTATATCAACTTGAATAGGTGTTTTGATTAACTGTTTCCCATTTTCGCACATTTGAATTTGTCGATAAATGTCTTTGATAATAACAGCATTTTTATTTTTTGCATTATATAAATACGAAAGATATTTTTCATATTCCTCTATTGCTGCGTCGAATTTATTTGATAAATGATAGGCTTTGCCCAGATAATAATGAAGTGTTTGTGGATATTTATTAGGCGTTTTTTTGCAAACTTCCAAATATTTCAAAGCCTCTTCTTCATTGTATGAAGTATTAATATAGCAAATACCTAAGGGATATATATAATTTGGATATTCAGGTTTTAAGCTGTCAAGTTTTATATACAGAGGAAGTGCTTGATGATAAATTCTCTTGTCAAAGTAATATTTTGCTTCAGTCTCTAAATTTCCTATTTCCTTACTTGATTGTGCATAAAGATTGATTGTTACCGAAAGAATAAATAGTGAAACAGTTAGGGCTAAACTGAAAAGTTTTCTCATTAAATACATGATCTATATATATTTTGAATATACAAGTTAATAGAATCTTTTTTAAAGTTAAACTATTCTCTTCAGAAATTCGTATTATGCATTTAATCTTAATTATGTATATTTGGCCATGACTTATTCAACGAATATATTCCATGTATAGTACAAAGATATATCGCAGTATCGCTTCAATAGTTGTGTTTATAGCATTTTTGGCTCCATCGGTTACAGTCGCTCAAGATATTCAATTCTCACAGTTTTATGCTGTTCCATTATACGCCAATCCTGCATTTGCAGGTAGTTTGCATGTTACAAGAGGCATAGCCAACACTCGTTTGCAATGGTTAGGTTTGAACGCAAATTATAAAACATACTATATTTCTGGAGATAGCTATTCAGCAAAATACAGAAGTGGGTTTGGATTTCAGATATTAAAGGATGAACAAGGCTCAAATGTTTATAGCTCAACACAAGCTTCCGTTATGTATGCTTATGAAATTCCTGTAAGTTCGTCTTTTACTGTACGAGCAGGGCTTCAAGGTACATTTGGCCAAAGAACCCTTGATTATAATGGGTTACGTTATCCCGGACAGTTTACAGATCCAAATGGCTATGATCCTAATAACCCTAATGCCGGAACATATCAAACCGGCATTAAAACACAGTTTTATCCCGACTTTTCATCTGGTTTGGTTGCGTATTCGGATCGTTTTTGGGGAGGGTTATCTGTACACCACTTAAATACACCAAATCTTCAGTTTCCTGGAGCTGGTAAAGATAATCTTCCTATGAATGTTGAATTGATAAGTGGATATAAAATCCCTTTGGCACATAAAAAATATCTTGCCTATACCGAGAGTGAACCGGATATCAGTATTACCCCAACCATTCATTATAAATCCCAAGGCAAGTCAGATCAATTGGATTTGGGGGTATATGGTATGTATGATCAATTGATGTGGGGATTCTGGTATAGGGGGATTCCTGTTATGCAATATGCTCCAGGTGTTCAAAATAATGAGTCGGTTGTATTCCTGCTTGGTTGGGTATATAAGAGCGTTAGTTTCGGTTATAGTTATGATTTAACAGTTTCAAAATTGACAACTGCGGGTCCGGGAGGTTCACATGAGTTTAGTTTAACGTACCTTCATAAGTCATCCAAGAAACATAAGCCAATGAGACGCCTTCCTTGTCCAAGTTTCTATAAGCATTGATAATAGATATGGATTACCCAAATAAAAAAGCGATGAAGATTTCATCGCTTTTTTATTTGGGTAAATACTAATATTTAATAAGCTGTTAATGAACGTAAAACTTATATATACCGCTATGTTTTAATGGTTTTTTACCAGGTGATGCTTTTGTTGCCGCGGCTTCATTTATCTTTTGCCTTGTTTTTTCAGCACTTTTCTGGTTGGCGGCTTTGTTTTTCTGATTTTGAGTGACAATTTTATTAGCTGTATTGGCATGATAACCTTTTTGCCCTGAACGCTCATATTTACTCATATGGTAATTACTACCCACACAAGAAGCAAATGAAATAAATATGATACAAATTATGAATAACCTTTTCATTCAGGATTTCGTTTTTAGATTTATTTAACGCAAATTAATCAAATTAGTTTTTTAAAAAAATATATGCATGTATAAGTCTATACTCTATTCTCTTATTTTCATTTTGTCAGGGATACATTCCTATGGTCAAAACACTGCTAAGGAAGCAAGACGTTACTCCGAGGAAGGTAAGGCATATTTTGATGCCGGTGATTATAAGAAAGCGCTTGAAAACTATCAGGAAGCATTGACACGTATTCCAACTGACCCCGGAATCAATTATTCGGTTGCGCTCTGTTTTATTAATATGTTTGAAAACACGAAATCTCTGCAATACTTGCTTGTTGCCCAAAAAGGAGGGGTTACAGATCCTATGATAGATCTTTACATAGGTATTGCTTATCATGCCAATAACAGGTTTGATGAAGCATTGACCAGTCTTAATAAATTCAAATCAATGCTTCGCCCTTCTGATAAAGAGTTAATTTATAAAACAGATAAATACATATCCTATTGTAACCATGCTAAAAGATTAATTTCGAATCCGGTTAAAATGACAATAACGAATCTTGGATCATCCGTCAACTCTAAGTTTCCGGATTATAATCCGGCAATCAGTGTGGATGAGGCAACGATAATCTTTACGTCAAGAAGGGATAATTCTACCGGTTTATTAATATCAGAGTTTGATGGACATTACTTTGAAGATATATATATATCCAATAAAAATGCTAAAGATGAATGGACGCCTGCTGAGCCTATTAGTACATTAATAAATACCGACAGTCATGATGCTTGTGTAGGTTTATCATCCGAAGGGCAAACAATGATAGTATATAAAACGGATGGCGGAGGTGATTTGTTTTATACTCGTTTAGAGGGCACCAATTGGACAAAGCCTGTTTCGTTCGGAAAAGCTATCAATACGGATTACTGGGAGGCGTGCGGCAACTTTTCAGCAGATGGAAATTATCTTTTTTTTGTAAGTAATAAAAAAGGGGGCTATGGCGGAACAGATATTTATGTTTCTAAACGAAATACGGATGGCACATGGGGAATACCTGTTAATATGGGGCCTGAAATTAATACGATAGAGGATGAGTTTTCACCGTATTTACATGCGGATGGCAAAACATTTTATTTCAGTTCCCAAGGCCATTCGTCTATGGGTGGTCACGATATATTTCATTCCACAATAAATACTTCTAGCTTCCCCGTTGCTATAGTTTCCAAGCCTGTAAATATGGGGTATCCGATTAATACAGTTGATGATGAAATTTACTTTGTGTGGTCAGCCGATAATAAGAGAGCTTATTTTTCATCTGAACGTGAAGGTGGATATGGTGATAAAGATTTATATATTCTTAAAAGACCGGAAGCAAAAGCTGCTGCATTGGTAATGTTAAAAGGAGTTACAACAGACTGTAAAACAAAATTACCATTACAGGCTACCATTAATGTAAGTGATATTGCAATCGGTAAGCATATAGGAACCTATACATCAAATAGTGCAACTGGAAAGTATGTTGTTATTTTACCCGCAGGTAAAAACTATTCCGTAACGGCAGAAGCAAAAGGATATTTGTTTTATTCGAAAAATATTGATATTCCCAAGTTGGATGAGTTCAAGGAAATTGATGATATGATTTGTCTCGACCCAATAAAAATTGGTACAACCATCGTTCTTAATAACGTGTTTTTTGATGTTGATAAAGCTACTTTACGTAAGGAGTCAGAAATAGAGTTGGAAAAAGTGTATGAGATTTTAAGTAAAAATCCTGCCATTAAAATTGAAGTTTCGGGCCATACTGATAGTGATGGTGATGATGAACACAATTTAAAACTATCGGAAGCTCGTGCCCTTGCTGTTAAAGATTACCTGATTGCTAAAGGAATATCCGCAGATCGGATTCAATCGAAAGGCTATGGAGAAACCAAACATATTGCAGATAATCTTACTCCGGAAAATAAACAGTTAAACCGCCGTACTGAAATTAAAATTTTAGAGAACTAAGATGCTTTCGTACACAGATAAATAATTTCTTCGGATGGTAAACAATACCTTTTAACTAGTTCATCAGGTAATTCCTTTACGAAAGCGTCTTCTTTAACTATAAAGCCTGAACGTTTGATTCTATCTCCATAATCCAAACCATATGTACGCATGTGATCATCCTGTCCATGCACGCGTTCTCTTTCAGCAGGATCGGTAATGGATTTGTCTTCAAATGTTATAACTCTTGACGGGTCAATAGGACTCTGAAGAATTGCCCATCCTCCCGGTTTTAATACCCGTAACATTTCCTGCATGGCTCTGATATCGTTCTCAACGTGTTCCAATACATGATTACAAAATACAATATCAAACGTATTTTCTTTAAATGGAATATCATGAACATCCATTTTGACCTTTGCTAAAGGTGATTCGATATCCGCCGTAATATATTCCAGATTTTTTAGTTTTTCAAAACGGTTAATAAAACAATGCTCCGGTGCTATATGCAGTAACTTATTATTTGCGGTAAAGAAATTTGTTTTTTGATTCAGGTATAGCCACATTAAACGGTGTCTTTCCAATGATAAGCATTCCGGGCAAAGGGCATTTTCTCTGCTGATAATCCTTCCGTAGGGCAGCATCTTCGAAAAAGTGCTGTTACAAACCGGACATTCAACGTTATTTCCTTTATAAATAAGTTTCATGGCTTTCATTGCCACAGGACTTACTATTTGTAAATAACGGCGAGGAATTTTACGGATAGCGAAACGGATGATTTCTTTCATAAAATAAATAGGATCAAAATTGAATGCCGGTGTAGGTATGAGGAGTAAGTAATCGAAGTTCTTTTTTAACGTCCTCACTAACGGATAATGATTCAATAAAAGATTTTAAAGTGTCTTTTGTAATTTTCTGGCTATTTCTGGTTAGGTCTTTTAATGCTTCGTATGGATTTGGATAGTTTTCTCTTCTTAATATCGTTTGAATACCTTCCGCTATAACAGCCCAGTTTTCTTCCAGATCATGATTTATAGCATCTATGTTTAACTCGAGTTTGGATAATCCTTTTTGCATCGATTTCAATGCAATAAGAAAATGCCCAAGAGGGACTCCGATATTACGCAGAACAGTTGAATCTGTAAGATCCCGCTGTAATCTGGATATAGGAAGTTTGGTTGAAAAATGTTCAAACAAAGCAATGGCAACACCTAAATTACCCTCGCTGTTTTCAAAATCAATCGGGTTTACTTTATGTGGCATCGCAGAGGAGCCGACTTCATCTTTCTTGATTTTTTGTTTGAAATAATTCATGGATACATATTGCCATACATCTCTGTCGAAATCAATCAGTATCGTGGAAATTCTTTTCAATGAGTCAAATATCGCACCCAGATTATCATAATGTTCAATCTGAGTTGTGTATTTGTTTCGGGATAGTCCAAGTGTATTGTTAACAAAATTCGTTGCAAAATCAATCCAGTCAATATCCGGATAGGCAACGTGGTGTGCATTGAAATTACCCGTTGCTCCACCAAACTTTGCACTATACGGAATTTGCTCCAGTAATGTAATCTGGTTTTGCAGGCGTTCTACAAAAACCATAAATTCTTTCCCTAAACGAGTTGGTGATGCTGGTTGCCCATGTGTTTTTGCAAGCATTGGAATGGATTCCCAACTTTTCGCTAAATTCTCTATTTGCTTAATAGAAGCTTGAATTTCAGGATAAATGCAGGTGTTTAATACATCTTTCAATAAAAGAGGAATAGAGGTGTTGTTTATATCCTGAGATGTTAGGCCAAAATGAATAAATTCCAGAAAGTCACCCAATTCGTATTTTTTGAGTTTCTCTTTGATGAAATATTCAACAGCTTTAACATCATGATTTGTAACCTTTTCAATGTCTTTTATGCGTTGGGCATCATCAAGATTGAAGTTTAGGTAAATTGATCTGAGTTCGTTAAAGTATTTCTTGTCAAAATTCTTTAATTGAGGTAAAGGCTTTTCACACAGTGCGATAAAATATTCGATCTCGATTTTTACTCTGTAATGAATCAATCCAAATTCAGATAGATATGGCGCTAAAGACGATACCTGATTTCTGTATCGTCCATCGATTGGACTAATTGCTGTTAAGTTTTGTAATTCCATTTTAATTCCATTTGGAAGGCGCAAATATACCAAAATAACCTGAATCTACGGCTTTAGTATGGAGATCAGAATGCTAAACTTTATTCACAATTCATTCTGAAAAAGATGAAATCAGTATATTTGTCAAATTTCACTTTGGTATGAATTCCAATAATCATATTCTCATAGAAGAAAAAATTAAAGAGACGGAAGACTCTGTAACACTAGTATTCAATCCGGCTAGTATTCTAGCCAGTTATAAACCAGGGCAATTTATCACCTTGTTGCTTGATCTGAATGGTGAGAAATTGCGTAGATCCTATTCCTTTTCATCATCGCCGGATATTGATTCCAAACCTAGCATTACTGTTAAGAAGATTCAAGGCGGTAGGGTTTCAGCATACCTTACGGATCAGGTTAAAGTAGGTGAATCAATATCCTGTATTCAACCAGCCGGTGTTTTTACTTTGGATAAGGCAAAGAAGAATCATTTGGTGTTTGTTGGGGCAGGTAGTGGAATAACCCCTTTAATTAGTATGATTAAATCAGCATTGAAAAATACAACTTTTAAAAAAGTTGTATTGATTTATTCAAATCGAAATGAAGACTCTGTGATCTTCAAAAAACAGCTTGAGCAGTTACAGGTTTCGAATCCGAAATTCACATTGATATTAACATATAGTCAGCCTCATGATTCAAATTTGCCTAAAGGTCGACTGAACCAAAGCCAGTTTATAAAGATAATAGAAGGTCTTAAAGACTTGCCTCTAAAAGAAAGCGATTTTTTTCTTTGTGGCCCTGATGGAATGATTGATGAAGTTAAAAATGGATTGAATATTCTTAATGTACCATCTACACATATTCATAAAGAAAGTTTTGTTTCAAGTAATGAAAACGATTCTGTCTTTGTAAGTGTGCCCGAACAATCCGGCGATGCGAATGAAATAACCGTGATGTATCAGGGTAGCGAATATAAAATACATGTAAAACCAGGTAAAACCATTTTACAGTGCGCACTGGATGAAGATATTGATCTCCCATATTCCTGTATGAGCGGGCTTTGTACAGCTTGCATGGGTAAATGTTTATCCGGTAAAGTTGAAATGGGTGATCAGGATGGGTTGTCAGAAAAAGAAGTGAAAAATGGTTACATATTAACGTGCGTCGGCCGTCCGGCTGTAGCAGGTACTGTTATTGAAATTGAATAATTATCCAATATGAAAAGAACTTATTTACCAGAAGAATTTACAATTACTACCTGGGAAACATTACAGCCATTTTTTGAAGAATTGGTTAATAGAAAAATTCAATCCGCAGATGAATTGTATAAATGGTACTTAGATAGAAGCGAGTTGGAATCTGCTGTTTCTGAGAACATGGGTTGGCGCTATATTAAAATGACCTGCGATACAACTAATGAAGAAATAAAAAACGCTTTCAATTATTTTGTATCGGAAATTCAGCCTGCCATGGCACCATTTTCAAATCAATTGGATACAAAGGCTCTAGAAGATCCTTTCCTGGATGAATTGAAGAGCAAGGAGGGTTTTGATATTGTTATAAAACTACTTCAAAAGGACAAAAAAGTTTATCGGGAAGAAAATATCCCCTTGTTTTCTGAAATCGAACAATCGGCACATCAATTCGGAAGTATTTCTGCTGCTATGACGATTGAAATGGATGGCAAGGAATTGACTATGCAGCAAGCGTCGGATTTCTTGCTTCTTAAGGACCGTGCAAAGAGGGAAGAAGCGTGGAAAAAAATAAATGAACGTCGGTATCAGGAAAAGGATACCTTGAATGATCTGTATTCGAAGTTAATTAAGTTAAGACATCAGGCAGCCTTGAATGCAGGTTATGTGAATTTCAGGGATTATATGTTTGATGCAATGGGACGATTTGATTACACCCCATCAGACTGTTTTACGTTTCACGAAGCCATTCGGGAAGAAGTAGTTCCTGTATTGAATTTGTTAGCCGAAGATCGCAAAAAAGCTTTAGGTTTTAACGAACTAAAACCGTGGGATTTAGCGGTTAACTATTTTGGAGATACTCCATTGAAACCATTTACAGATGCGGACGATCTGACCCAAAAGACAATTGAATGTTTTTCTGAATTAGATACATATTCAGCTCAATGTATCCGGACGATGAAGCAAATCGGACATCTGGATTTGATGTCGAGAAAAGGTAAGGCACCCGGAGGGTATAATTATCCATTGGATGAAACCGGTGTTCCTTTTATTTTCATGAATGCGACTCAATCCTTACGGGATTTGGTTACTATGGTTCATGAAGGTGGCCATGCCTTACATTCATTTCTGACAGCAGATATGGAGCTTAATGTTTTTAAGCACCCAACATCAGAAGTTGCTGAATTGGCCTCTATGTCAATGGAGTTGATGACCATGGAACATTGGGATATTTTCTTTTCAGATCCTCAGGATTTGAAAAGAGCTAAACGAGAACATTTAGAGAGTGTTTTGCAAACATTGCCATGGGTAGCAACGATAGATTTGTTTCAGCATAAAATATATGAAAAGCCTGAACATACAGTAGAAGAAAGACAACAGATTTGGGCTGATTCATTCTTCCCGTTTTCTAATTCGGTTACAGATTGGACTTCCTTTGAACACTACCGATTAACGGCCTGGCAAAAACAATTACATGTCTTTGAAGTGCCTTTTTATTATATTGAATATGGTATGGCTCAGTTAGGTGCTATAGCTGTCTGGAGAAATTACAAGCAAAACCCGGAAAATGGATATCAACAATATAAAAATGCATTGTCTTTGGGATATAAAAAATCAATCCCGGAAGTATATAAAGCAGCCGGGATTAAATTCGATTTCAGTAAAGGGTATATTAAAGAATTGATGCTCTTTATAAAAGAAGAGTTACGTTCATTGGCGTTATGATGCTACAGCAAATAACTTACGTTTCTTAAACGATTGTAAGTTTAGATCTTTTTCAATAGCTTCTTTGTTTTGATCAAGGAGGCTATTGTATTTTTCAGCGATTGCATCATAGTGTTTTCTGAATTGAATCAGGTCCTCATTATCTGCTTTAAGAATTTCATTTTCCAATTGGTCGGCTAAGGGATGTTGCAGTATTTCAGGTGTTTTTGATTTTAAATTACGTACTTTGTTGATAAGTAATGTCGTTAAAGAATCGTATTGATCTATTTTTGAGTCTGTTATATTATCAATCGTATATCTTTCGTCATATACTTTATTTCTAAAAATCATCAACTCTTCAAACTCTTTTTCATTGTATTTTTTACAATAGGAAATTTCTTCTAACAGGCGTTTAATATCTGCAAACTTCTGACTGTCTGCTGCCATCATTTGATTCCACTTTAGAATTACTGAATCGTTAAGAATCATTAATTCGGAGGAAAGATCATTCTTGTGTATTGGGGGCAATGCGTTTTTTGTATCTTTGTGTTCCGTACAATTGGTTAATATAAATACAGACATTAATACCGGAAAAAAGAATAAAATCTTTTTCATAATTTCTTTATTGTTTTTTGTTGGTATAAATATAAAAAAATAGGATGAAAGTTTACCTTTTTTGTACTATCGTAATAAACAACAAAATAAGCAGCCTTTGGCAGCGTTCAATACAATATGTTTAGAGGAAATAAAATTGTATACATTTTAGCACTGCTTATTTTTCAGTCGGTATCATTATACGCTCAGATATACGTTCCAAAGTACAGTAATGCTTTTTTGTCAATAGGTATTGGTGCAAGGGCATTTGGTATGTCCGGAGTACAATCTGCGATTGTCAATGATGTTACAGCGGCCTATTGGAATCCGGCTGGTTTGCAAAGAATAAAAACACGCTATGATGTTAGTCTTATGCATGCTGAATATTTCGCAGGTATTGCCAAATATGATTATGCCGGTTTTGCTACAAGACTGGACACACAGAGTGTAATCGCTTTGTCTGTTATTCGATTCGCCATTGACAATATTCCCAATACATTATCTTTATATGCGGCAGATGGTGGTGCTGTGGGGCAACTTAATTATAATAATATTACTTTTTTTTCAGCTGCGGATTATGCTTTTCTTGTTTCATATGCAAGAAAAAGCAATTTGATAAAAGGCTTGAATCTGGGAGTTAATTTGAAAATTATTAATCGTACAGTAGGCAGTTTTGCAACTGCCTGGGGTTTTGGTTTTGATGTAGGTGCTCAGTATACTGCCGGTAAATGGAACATGGGACTTGTTATCAAAGATGTTACAGGTACATTTAATGCCTGGTCATATAATACGTCCTTATTACAAACAACGTTTGCCCAAACCGGAAACTTATTACCTACAAGTTCTATTGAATTGACGTTACCTACACTCATTTACGGTCTTTCAAGAAGCTTCAAAATTACTAAAAAAATAGGATTGCTTGCAGCAACAGATCTTAATGTTACGTTTGATGGAGCGAGAAATACGATTATAAATACATCTGTATTTTCAGTTAGTCCTGCGGCCGGCATTGAAGTTGGTTATATGAAAATAGTATTTTTACGTTTTGGTGTTGGTAACATTCAGAAAATACAATCTATAGACCAAAAAACATCAACTTCAATTCAATCGAACTTTGGTCTTGGTGTTCATATCAGTCGCTTTACGATTGATTATGCACTTACCAACCTCGGTAATTTTTCCGAATCCATGTATTCAAATGTGTTTTCTTTAAAGTTTTCGTTTAATAGATTGGATCATGCAAAATGAAAATAAAAGCAGCAAATATCGTTACTGTTTTTATAGGCATCATGTTGCTTACAGACATATATTTTTGCAAAGCGCAGAATGGTACAGAATGGATTGTTGAAGGACAAAGTTATTACAAAATCAATACGCATAAAGATGGTCTGTATGTGATTCCTTATAGTCAATTACCAGGAGGTATAAATACAACAGATCTTACGAATCTGCAATTATGGTTTCGGGGTAAAGAACAGGCAATCTATCTGAATAACGATACTGTATTTTTTTACGGAAAGAGAAATGATGGAACACTTGATTCGTTATTGTATTTAAATAACTTTCAACCACATAAATATTTTAATATTCATTCGGATACCTGTGCCTATTTTTTGACAATGGGAGCAAGCCCGGGTAAGCGTATTATACTGAATACTTCAAATCCATCAGGTGCTTCCGATAGCTGGTATTATCAGGAGCAGCTAATGGTATTTACGGATAATTATTATTCCGGACAGCAATACGGCGTGGGTCCAACAACACTTAGTGATTATGATCAGGGTGAGGGTTTTTTTGGTAACACTATTCAAAGAAATAATTCCAGTCCATCCTCCGCTAATTTTACCATTCCAATATCAAACAGTGTTAGTCCGGTTTATTCATCCGGACAACCTGTATATGTCAAATTTTATGTGCAGGTTGCAGGAGTTAATAATGCAGCACCACATGTTGTAACATTAACAGTAAGTAGTGGAAATAATACTTATCCATTCAGCTTTAATGCCTTTGGAACACAATCAGTAGCTACTTTAGTAGATTCAATTCCAGCGTCATCATTAAGTGGGCAGAGTCAGGTTACGTTTACAATACAAGTTGGTGTCGGATCATTTGCACAGGATTGGATTGCACCTACCTATATTCGTTTATTATATCCTCGATCTTATAATGGGATGAATAATTCCGTTCAAAAAATCTCGCTAGCCAATAATGGTAATCAGGCAAGATCAATTAGTATTAATAACTCACCACAGCCAAAGGTTATTATAGACAATACGGATCCTTACAATCAACAGTTTATTGGATATACAAATACTTCTAATTCTATTTCGTTGAATCTTCCTCCTACAAGTCAGCAATTGATTTTATATGATACATCTTACTTGTCAGTTTCCGGGATTTCAAGTGTTGATCTGACATTGGCTGATTTAAATGCAGAATATTATATTGTTTATCCGCTTCCATTTTCCAATTCAGCTGAGGAGTATAGAATTTACAGAAACTCACCGCAAGGAGGTTCATATGCCTCTGTAAAACTTTCTTTCGATCAGTTATGCAATCTGTATTCTTATGGAGAGTTTACCTCTTTGGCATTAAAACGTTTCTGTACTGATTTACAAACCACATCTATCAAAAAATATTTACTGATATTAGGGAAGGGGCTTACTCCGTCTGCCAGTGCTTTTATTCCTGTGCTTGGGAAATATATATATTACCGAACAAATCCGGCAGCTTTTTGGAATTCAACAGATGTTAATACTAAATTCTTTAATTTCATTCCCCCATTTGGCGATCCTGGTTCTGATCTTATGTACAGCATAGATAATAATTATATATTTCAAATTCCAACAGGACGGGTTCCTGTTCAGTCAGATGCTGCTGTAATTGATTATCTGAACAAAGTTAAGTCCCATGAAAGCCTTGATTCCACATCTTTGTGGCGTAAAAATTTAGTACATCTTAGTGGTGGTGATTCTCCGAATCAGGTAACACAATTCTTGAGTTATGTAAATAATTATAAGTCTATTGTTGAAGGTCCGTATTTTGGTGGAAAAGTAGTAAAGACATTTGTTAAGAATCTGCAAGTTGGGGCAGTTGATGATCAATTGAAGTCAAGTATTGCGACGGAAGTTAATCTAGGTATTTCTATGCTTACTTTTTTTGGTCATGGATCCAATACTGTTAACGATGTAGATATTGGACTTGTGTCAGATCCAATATATGGGTATGGAAATGAAGGGATGTATCCCTTTTTATTATTAAATGGGTGTAGTACTGCTGATATATATAATAATTATTCAACCGCGGAAGATTGGATCAATACGGCTAATAAAGGAGCCGTAAATATTATAGGAGAATCAGATTTAGGATTTACAGATCAATTAAATACTTTTACAACGTATTTTTATCATCTGCAATTTGATGATTTGCGATATAGAAACTTGCCTATTGGAAATATACAACAAAAAGTAGTTGATTCCATTCAGTCAAATCTTGCTGCATCAGGAGGTATTACAAACAATTACATTATCGGTGCTCAAGGAGTACAAATGAATATGATTGGTGATCCGGCCGTTCGTTTGTATCCTAATAGTAATCCGGATTATGCCATCTATGGAGATGTATTACCCACAAATGTTAGTCCGACATCAAGCAAGTGTACACTTGTTCCACTGAAAGGAACCTATATCACTTCAACGGATGATTTCAATATTATTATTCCGGTAACGAATTATGGTAAAACACCTCCGGCAAATAAAAAAGTTGTTATTCTTATTAAACGGGTTGTTAATAATGTAACTAAAACATATGAAACAATTTTAACTCCCGTATATTATCAGGATACTATAATATATAATGTAAAATACGATGGCGGAAATTATAATGGTTTAAATGAATTTACTATTACGGTTGATATTTATGATTCCTTAACCGAAATGACTAAGACGAATAATGTAGCAACACTGAGTTATTTTATGGCATCCAGTGCAGTTCAATGCTTGTATCCGTTAAATTACAGTGTCGTTTCAAATCAGCCTGTAACGTTAATTGCCCAGCCAACCAATTTGCTTATACCTCAAAAGGAGTATTATTTTGAAATCGATACAACAAAGAATTTTAATAGCCCTTTTAAACAAACCGGTACTGTTCTTTCCGGTTCATTGCCATCCTGGACCCCAACATTGATTGATGATAAATTACCTTCCGATAGTATCGTTTATTTCTGGAGAGTACGTTTTGATACGATTCCGGCTCAACAAGATACCTTATGGGATTATAGCTCCTTTATTTATATTAAAAACAGTAATCCGGGCTGGTCGCAGACAAAAGTAGCTCAGTTTCTGGAAGATGAATTAAATGGATTGAGTTATACAAATAAATGGACATTTCCACCAACATCTGTCATTCTAAATGTAACTTCAGACGGTAATGTTCCTGGAAATGCTAAAGTTTTTTTAAATAAAGTACAGATTCTATATCCTAATCCATATTTTAATTCATGTAATGGTGGCGGATTATTGGCCATGGTTTTGGATAAATCATCCTTGCAACCAAAATCTTACTCCACTGTAACCTATTGCGGGATTCAATACGGAGCATTATATATGGCTCAATTTACAGAGCCCTTTTTGGCTGTTGGTGCACCTGCTCCTCAATATACAAATCAAGGGTATGATGCATTTATTTCGTATTTGAATGGAGTTGATCCCAATGATTATATTATTGTTTTTAATGATGGGACTTCTTGGAAATCTTTATGGAATCCAGTCTATTCAACTTCTTCCATATTGAATAATTATTTCAAGAACACACTTCATGCTGATAGTATTTATAATCTGACGGGCGATCATCAGCCTTTTGTACTATTGACACAACGTACAACTTCCAATCCTTTGGTTGTAGAAAAGTATAATGAAAATTCTGCTCCGGGTTCAACTGCTAATTTAATTGATACCATTCAAAGTTATTATTCCAGTGGATCTATTACTTCCACGTTGATAGGCCCTTCCAGTAAATGGGGGAATTTGTATTTTGCTATTGATACAGCCATGTATTCCACAACCTCACCCGTTCATGCTCAATTGAAGCTAATACGTTATAATATTTCAGGTATTGCGGTGGATACTGTTAATCTTCCTAAAAAGGATTCCTTGAATCTGAATGGAGCATATCTGATTGATGGTACTCATGTATACTGTAAATTATTATTACAATTGGAAGATACCTCGACCTTAGTGCCTGCCATTCTGAAAAAATGGCAAGTGATTTATAATGGTGTTCCGGAGGGTACTTTAAATCCGTATGCACTCGGATTGGATCTCTATCAACCTCAAACCAAGCAGGAAGGGGATACCTTGACCATGACCTATCGTTTTGATAATATCTCCAATGTAGATTTTACTAAACCATTGAAGGTTGTCTTTACCATTCGTAATGCATCCGGTTCAAGTAAGGTCGATACGGTAACATATACTACATTGGCAGCTCTAAAAGATCTGACTTTTACATATAAGTTTTCTACCAGGGGGATGGTCGGACAGAATTATCTACAGGTTTATGTTAATCCACAGATACAGCCGGAACAGTATTACTCCAATAATATTCTGGAAACCAGTTTTACGGTTACAGCCGATTTAACACAGCCAGTATTACAGGTATCCTTTGATGGTGTTCAGATATTTAATGGTGATCTTGTTTCTGCCAGTCCGCTTATTAATATTTCCTTGCGTGATAACAATAAATATTTATTGTTGACCAACCCGAACAGTATTAAGGTCTTTTTACTATATCCCAATGGTACTCAGGTTCAGATCATGAATACTGATCCGATGGTATTGGAGTGGAACCTGGCAAATGCACAGACCAATACCTTTGTGGCTGAATTAAAACCAACGAGTTTGCCCGATGGATTGTATACATTGATTGTACAGGGATCTGATGCTTCAAATAATGCAGTAAGTAAATACAGCATTCAGTTTACAGTTAACAGTACACCTTCCATTACGTATTTTTATCCGTACCCAAATCCATTCAGTACCAGTACCCGCTTTGTATTTACATTAACAGGAACAACTGTGCCGGATCAAATTGAAATAGAAATTATGACGGTAACAGGTGTTGTTGTAAAGCAGATATTTAAAGAACAACTCGGCAATATTCACATTGGAAACAATATCTCGGATTATGCATGGGATGGAACGGATGAACATGGCTCCAGATTGGCAAATGGAGTATATTTATACCGAGCAATCATTAAAGATCAGACCCAAAATTTCCAGCATAGTTCAACTGGCGCTGATAAGGCTTTCCATAACGACTGGGGCAAGATGTATATTTTGAGGTGAGCAGGTTGTGGTATTTTAGTTGTTTGTTGGTTGTCGTTATATAACTAAAAAATATTTATCATTAATATGTTGTTGGTTACTCTGCGTAAACATCTCTGTTTTATTAATCCTACTTTGTCAAGTTGTTAAAAGTAATAAATTATTAGTAATGATATTGTTAATAGAGTTATCTTTATATAACCAATCAAAAGAAGCTGTCCTGAAAAAAGTCAGCTAAAAAA
>Ga0302185_10000188_pt1 | contig 49251 bp, 46 predicted proteins | sample II_Bog_E1_1_FD_200231 | JGI IMG/M metagenome (GOLD analysis project Ga0302185, IMG submission 200231) | Peat permafrost microbial communities from Stordalen Mire near Abisko, Sweden - II_Bog_E1_2 | ecosystem: Environmental > Terrestrial > Soil > Wetlands > Peat | place: Sweden: Abisko... | reverse complement strand
TAGAAATTAATAAATATTAAAATTATTTTCAACCTAAAAAGCGTAAATAATACCTCTTTCTCCCAATGTTCATTTTAAGACTTTCACGATTTTATTTTTTATCTTGAAATATTTAATTAAACAGTCTTTTGAATAGTTTTTATTTTGAATCACAATGAATAATAAACTTAGTCAACAATCGATTGCAAACTTACAATCTCAGCTGTTGCCAAACAATTTCTCAACTTATTAAAAGCACAGCATTGACGAAGCATTTAGCGACAGTCTGTCTCTAAAGCTATTGCAGTTTTTATAGAACTAAATGCAACCACATCACAAATACTTCAACATAATCTAAATGGCCGTAATTATTGACAAGTATATCGATCAGTATTTAATAAAAATTATACAACCAGCCATCAACGAGGAAAAATATAGTGAATTAAATCAAACCACACCACTACAATAATTGAAACTAAGTCGCCACTTGTCTTAAAACGTGAAGCAAAATACATAATTTCAGCTGCGTAAAGAGGAGACATTCCAGCTACTACTAGAACAACTCAAAAATATTTTTTTATACTATTCAAAATCTTCTCTCAGCTATGAGCTCATTAACGAATACATTTACAATCAACAGCTACGTGCTCTCGATCATCGTGAAAAAGACGAGGATTACATGTAAATTGGAGAAAAGCGAGTGAGAATCGATTCAAATCTAAAGCTGTGTATTATGCCTCTTGATGGAGACACCTAAATTTGCAAGAATACAAAAATAAAGGAGTTAGTCTTTCGATAGAATAAATAAGGAAATTAACTGTAGACTATCTTTGCAGTCACAAAGGACTACGTACGATGTATGCATATAAAACCAGAATTAATTGGCATTATGGCTGATTTTGACCCGACTGGTTGCCACCCTTAAAACTGTTGGTATTATTACTAAAATTAGTATATTAGACCCAAGCGCATCACTGTCAATGTACAGTTTAAGCCAGAATAGGCACCTGCTTTCAACAGCAAAGAGATTAAGCAACTAAGAGCATCCAGTGCAACCAAACTCGAGGAACAGTACCCATCTCATTTACTCAATGTACTTAAATCTTGTTCCGGAAAAGGAGGTCTGGGGATTATTTCTTTGGACCAGTCTTTGATAATTGAACCTTTATCAACATTGGGATCTTAGACTTCTCAAGGATACATTGGCAATTTAATAAGGGATGTTCCTCATGAAATATCATTTAAGGAGCCTAACAAGGAAAAGTACCTTTAGATATTGTTATTTTAAAACCATTGCGATAATGAGTGGCTTGTAGTGACCAGCAAATTTATCTATCTTTATAGAGTTCCTGTTCCAGGAGAGAATATAGTACTATCGGAGCAGAATAACCTCCATCGAGCTAATAGCAACAAACCTAATCCTTTATTACTGCTGTGTCAGCGATTACCTCAAGGGTGTTTGAAAGCAGTATTATTGCAAAAACCATTTATAGCTCTAATGCTATCAAGAAACATGGTGGTAATAATAAAATTGATTATAAACAATCAAAGTATATTTGAAAAGGAGGGAAAAGGAAAGGAGATGACTATGTCTAGCAACTACTACAAGATTACTAACAAGATTTATAATGACATTCAGTTTAAGTGCATGACATTCAACTCCACTTATAATAATCTTTTTCTTAGTGATTTCGGGTCCTACCTCATCCGTCTCAGCTTCAACTCAAATTATGGAGATATTTAGGAGGAAGGTACAACATACAGCAGTGATCAAAACCAAGAAGTTAACCAATAGTTAGTTCGCAACAGCTATGCCAACCTCAAACTGACCAAAAATAAAAGCAAGCCTCAAGTTATCGTAGAACTTGATGATGAATAGGCTTAGGAAGATAGCCAGCAATACATACAAGTCGACTATATCAAGCAGAAAAATATCAAACAAAACAATCAGGTTCTATCGCCCTACAAAAAACAGAACAAGTCACCACACACTATCATCATCAAGAATCAAACACGTCAAGTAATAATTTTGATGTCCACGAACAAACACTTTAATTCTCTCGTCACTTACGAATCTTAGTCAATCTAAAGCAAAACAGGGAGTTAGTTTGAGGGTGAAAAATATCGGGAATGGAACAATAAAAACAAGATCAAACTGTGGGATATTCGTCACATGACGATTTATCAAATAATTGACGTATCCATTGAAATTTCATTTCTTGAGTTAAGGTCTAATGGACTCTTCGCGGTTACCACTGAAAAAGGCTATCTCGGTTTTTATCCTTTCAATGAAGATAAGAAGATACAGATTGGTAAGGCTGAACAGCGTATAGTCGATCGTCAGGCTCGTTAAGTGGTTGAAGAGTTGTCAAACGACATAGTATTAGAGAAGGGAACTTTGTACTATAGCTCAACTGTAAGCTGTTTTAACAAGCACAATGGATTAAAGATGACTCGTACTGACATCCACAAGATGCAGCTGCAGAAATATCCTCAGAGTCAACAGTTGCAATCACTTCCATCAGATATAACTGCTTTGGCAGTCAGCGATCGAATCTATGTGTTGTAAAACTCATCAGAAGGTGTTTAGGCTTGCCAACTGCATATCTACAATAAAATGGGCTTAAAATAGGAAATGATGGTCTTTAGCAACAGAGAAGACGTCGATGTGACTACAGGTAAAATAAGAGGAGATAACTACAATCAGGAGTACAAGTACTTATGCAGCATCAATCATCAGCAGTTCAACGTTGTATTGTGGAATAGTGATTCTCTTAAACTTATTGGGGGAAGTCGCGAGGATAGTCTTACCGTGATCTTTCATTCGCCCAAGATTAAGAATATCATGGAAGGAGTCGAACAGATCCACAATATACGTAATATCTAAGTAACGGGTAAACTCATTGTAGTTTACTGCTAGAATACTCTGAAAATCAAAGACAAGGCTGGCTCTGTCAACTCTAAATCTAGCAGCTAAAATAGATCTCATCCTCGTAATGTCAAAAGCATGAATCGATTCCATGAGCATGTGGATTACAGCATTCTGTTGTTGAGTTGCGATAATGATCGTATAACGTATAAATTGCACCGCATTAGTCAACGCGTTAAGGTATTACATCTTCACAACAGCCTTCTAATTACAAGGTAGATTGATTCAATAAATCCCAGTTTCGATATTGTGAGAGTTTTGGATGTGGCATAACATGGACAACTCACAAATAAAGTGTTATTTTCTGCTAAGTTTCACCGTGTGTTCACTCAGCGCATACAGAGCAGAGACCTCAAGAACGATTTGTATCAACGTAACCAAGACTATAATTTATTATTACAGCAGCTAAAAGAAGTTAATGTCAAGAAAAGTGTAATGCTGGAAGAATCGAGAGTAACAATATCACAGTCCAACAAACTAATACTTTTTCTCGTATTTAGGGTTGAGACGCACTACTCATAGGTACTAACAAATAAAGATTTACAATCATAGGTGGAATTTATGGTCTATGCTCGTAATATATCTGATTAGCTGCTTAATCCTAACTACAAAATTAGCCGTATGCAGATTGGTAAAAAAGCAACTAAACATTCCTATGAATATCAAACGACCACTGGTAGAATGGAACCTATAATTGGGCACAAGGTATTGACCATCGATGAATTAAATGGCATCAGTAATTACAGCTAAGTTGATATGGAACAGCTATGTGAGCTAATGAATAGTGAATCTGCAGATAAATACTCGGGAGTTGACATCACAGGTTTGATCATTGCTCCCAATATGCTACGGAATGATCCACAGAAAGATGTGTTTGAGTTGCTTTCTTTACACAAAAATGAAAATTTGTTTGAAATATTTCATAAGTTTGATAATAAAATAGCAGCCATAAATGGCTTCAATTTTAATCTGCTTGAGTTTAATGAAGACAATCTAACGGGTATGGCTAGTGTCAGCAACAAATTACTTCGAACTATTTCTCTTTATGCTTTGAAGGTGGAATGCAGTCAAGACAGCGACAATGAGAGGAATTCATGTTTTCTTTCAATGAAATTTGATTAAATAGGCCTGTTGCAGGTGAAATCTCAAGCGGAATTGTAGAGAGCTTACAAATTACAAAAGATACAAGCTGGATTGGCTAGTCAAAAATTATAACCTGTTCAGTTACTTAAGTGGAACAAGGATTATAAAACTACCATTGAACAAATGTGGGACTCTACATATCACCAAATTAAGGAATTTGTTTATTAAGAAAGAAACAAGTTGGAGAAGAGCACATCACTACCTCCCATCAATTTCAAACTCATCAGTCCAGTCAAGATCAAGAAGGCAGAAATACTGAAACGTCGACTGTCTATTTCTGAGAGGCAGCAGGAAAAATCTTTGCCGAGAGAATAGTCCACTTCTGAAGGCATGGCTAAAATGTTTAAGAAGTGGACCATTGGACAAGCTATCACTTATGAGCAATAGCAAGCCACGAACAGCAAAAAAACTCAGTTAAACTCCATGAATAAATACATAAATCGAGTGTTGGAGTCTTCAGAGGACACTGCTCAGCGAGTGACAGACCTAATTAAAAGCACCTTCTAAATTAAAGGAATCTTAAAATAAGGGGAGAGGCAGCAGAATGTCCGTAGCAAGGTTTAGAGTAAGATAAAAAAGATAATGGAATCGGCAGAGGCGGCACAAGAAAGCAGTCTTAGAGCATATGTCATCAAAAAGTTTAGCACTCGCACCAATACAATTATCCCTAAATTTTAAAGTCCTAAAATATCTCGCAGTGATACGAATAAATCTATGCTTGAGGAAATTCGAGTCTTTGAGGGCCCTCCCAGCAAATTATCATTGATGAGCTGTCAGGTAAACCATAGCCCAAAGCGAAAAAATGCTAGCGGAGCCGATAACAGGACTGAAGTTTTAAGTTTAGACCAAAAATTAAAGAAAAAAATTGAATAGTTATAAGAAGGATCTATTAGGCATTTTAAGCCAGGGCCATCAAAGACAGAGATTTTTACTCCATAAAGAATTAGTGATTTGCGGAAGACAATACTAAAGACGAAGACTTAGCCATCTCAAGGAGAAGTATCTCCAACAAACAAAAGTAGAGTAATAAAATTTGCCACTGAGGAAAGCCAGATAAACAAGACTCCTATACATAAATCACAGTTAAACAGTTTAATGCTTCCCACTGTATCACAGCATCAAGCCAGACAAACTTAATCTTCTGAGTTTTAAGCAGGGTTTAAAAAGGGGAAATTAAACTCAACACGCTACTAAAGTGATAGTCGGTATCAACTAAACTATTCGCTGTTTAAGTTGAAATCAACTTAGAGGTTAAACACATAGAAGGAGGAAGGTCATGAGTCGTCTCCTTAGGCTGTAAAAAAACTCTAAAAATCTGAAAGACTAATGCGGGAAGTAGTGCTGCCATAAATGGCAAGCAACAAATAAAAGTTAATGGAAAAGATGAAGGAAAAGAAATCTTATATCAAAATGATTCAAAGCCATCTAAACGATAGTAGCATGGCCACTCTGCGTAAGGGGGAGGAGCGCAAGAAGATCATCAATAAGTTGCTGGAATGCAAGTGATGGTATATATATTTCACGAACACAGACTTCCAATGATGTCTTGGTCAAACTGTTGATTAGTCTTATACATTTGTTTATAGCTAAAAGTCTGATGAAATCATGCCATATCGAGTTCACATTTTAGATCGCACATGACTGAGTTACTGCTGTGGCTATATTTTTTCAGCACATGAAGCAAGAATAGTAGCACTGGAGTAGAGCTACATCTACTTTTAATACTCGAGTAGTTGTGGTAATAAAACCGGTCATCTTCTTGCACCCTAAAAATGTGGTTTTAGCAATTGGGCCTCCTCTCCTTTTCGCAATCTCCGAAAATGATTTGCTCATTCGAAAATTCGGCTTGAATATGTTTCAGCGCTAAAGATAATTTGAGAACATTGGGCGAGAGGGCTAAATTGGGCAGTCTCAACATTTTATCTTTGATTGTTCCAATTTATTGTTTAGTCTCGAACGTAGACATATTTTTATTGAATTGAGCTGGCACCGCACCTTTTTTATCAATAACCCTGATCAATTCAATCAACTCATTATAAGTAAGAGTGTATTGGCTTGAGTAAGGATCAAGGGTGAGGCCCAAACAAAAACATTTTTGGAGTGAATTTTCTACTTCTTCTAAATTGGTGACAATGTTTTCAATCTCAATGTCCAGGATAGTGTTGATATAAGCATCAACCACCATGTAGCACCTCTCTATTTAGTCCCTCTGTAGTTTCAATGATTTGAAGTGGGAGTCCAAAGTTTGGTAGTACTCTGATATCTGTGCAAGCACTTTTTACTTTATAGCCTAGCACTATTATTGAGACGAAAGCAGCAAAATTCTTATCCTTTTAGACATCAGTCCGTGTTCTCGATTGGGATAGTCTTGTTCTTTACTTGCCTCATCTTTTCGAAGATCTGTTAGAGACATGCGACGTAGCTCATCAATGCTGTCTGATTGTTTGAAGTAGTGTTGATTCCAACTCGTGGGCTCACTATCAAATTGGGCTGTCTGTTTAAACATGGCTTTTTTGTAAGCTTGTTTGATGCTCATTTCGAATTTTTATATATTTTCAGGTGTTTTATTTGATCTGCATGAAGATTTTTATCTAATTCTGAGCCAGGAGTTTCCACAACTCTTGATTCTTTCTACAACAATATGCACAATTTTCCAAAAATTAATTGCCATGATAGCTAATGCTATAAGGAAGACGAAGAAGGTGAGTTCGTGGGCAAACGTAAAGAAAAGCAGAAACAGGAAAGAAGCACCGTGCAACACAAATTACTGGCGAGTGTCCAAGTGCATCAGAGCAATTGCTAATTATATAATTGGAATTAGCCACCAAAATTGAAGTTTATTTTTGAGCACATTTTGAAGTCTTAATAATGGATAAGATTTTTTTTTTCTTCATTCTGAGTTGCATGTATATACAACTATGGTTCAAGTTAGTTGCCCGATAATAATAGAAATTGATGGTATTTGTATTATTGTTAAGTGTGTATATATCAGGCTATATAATGATAAATCTTGCGATCTTGTTCGTCTCGTGCGCAGTACTCCTTAGAGATGAGTTCCTCAAGTCTCTGTTTTACGGCTGCCTCTGAAAAATTTAAATTTCCCAAGAAAGCGTGCTCGCGAATACCCTTGAACAACTACAAAAAGGAGATGCTGTTATTACCAGTGGAATGGGAATGCTTGAGTAACTTGACCAGCACTGCTTCAATAAGTTTTTATCTCTCCTTCAGTATCTTTGCATGCTAAATGTTGCTGTGGTGGAACATCTTCATCATATCTTGAGAAGGACGAATTACTACAAGCTGACCTGCCTTGAGCTGCTAACTCGGGGTGTAATTCATATTAATAATAAGTTCCTCTCCAGCAGTGAATGGTTCATTGGTGAGAGCTGAATGTCTTTTCACAAGTTGTGTCTAAATCAGTACCTTTAGGTAATTGGATAGGGGTGATGCTTTCTATCCCTCCTCCTTATTGTCATCAACCACCTTTCTCAGATTTCCAAATAGCATGGCATGTCCTTGTTGTTGGGCTATATGAAGCAGTATGATCATATATATATTCTAGGCTTGAAAGCGATACTTTCCTCTTGCAAATGTGCCCTAAAAAAGAGAGGTTCCTCTTTAAAGTTTCCAATTAAGGAATCGATAGTCAAATTTTTCATGGTAATGTTGCTGCAATTGACTCAGATGTAGTTGCAAGTAGAGTGGGGGTTATCTCATTTATAAAAGGGGTACATGTGTTTAAAACGTAGTTTGGAGCAAGAGTCTGGCCAACTTATATGGTTTATTATCTTCAAATTCCATTTGTACTCTATCAGTGGAAAATTATTGCTAAATTGCTAGGTGAATTAGGTGCTTGCTTCAATATCCTTCAACATGTTGAGGTGGGGCGCCACCATAATATTTCCCAGGTGTTCAGCCAACACTTTCAGGAAGGTAGTCTCAATCTAAACTTTTGGCTCATTTAAAGCATCCAGTAATCTCTTGGATAACAGTTCCTGATGATGAATAAGATATGAATCTTTGGCTGATAAACTATTCAACAAAAGCAGCAAGTCTTTGAATCTTGCATCGCAGGCCTCCTCATCCAATTTGAGTCTTGAGCCTGAATAGATGATGGTATACACTCTTTAATAGTAAAATCCGTAAATTCGGCAAGGTTTTTACTGACCTCCAGCCCGTCCAGTAACTGCTTAAAACATTTCTCCATTGCCATTTCGATTTTAAAAGTTTTCATTTAGACTACCTAAAATATTTTGCGAATTGATTTTTTGAAATTTAACATCTATGAAATGTGCTAACGAGACTTGCCGATCTTTAGATTTATCTCAGCCCCTCGATCACTGATAATTTCAGCTATTATTTTTGTCACCCGCTCGATCAACTGATCCTCTACACGGGTGATTACCTGGAAATACGTCACTATCTCAGGTAAGTAGTCAAAAGATTGATGTTGAAAACTGCGCAGTAGAAATTTAAATCCTTGAGGCCGGTTGAGGATAGTGTCAATATCTGCAAGAATGAGTTTGTTAAAAACGGCTTGCTTATATTTATCAATTAATGCGTTTGAAGGCAAGTGATATGCAGCTATAACTTCCTCTCGTTTGCAACAGTCACTAATATGCTGAATCTGCTCAAAGGGATTTAACAAACGTAGGCTGTTCTCATAAACCAAAGAGTAGTTCATGGCCACGCTGTTCACCACTTCTTCCATGATATAATCCTGTAGATACCCTTCACTATCTTATTTGCCTTTATAATGAGCAGTAATCTGTTTGCGTTACTCCCTATAAAAGGAGATAGCTTATTTGGAGGATTTGATGCGAGCGACACTCAAAAGCGAGCAGCTCCAAATTAACTACATTAAAACAGAAATACTTAGAAGATAGAACGCAAACGTGAGTCTGTCGGACACATTCTCTATCGCTATTATTTGAGAAGTTGCAATACAGATTTCCTAATTCTGTTTTTAAATCGATCTAAAATTAGGTTGTTAAATAAATGAACCCCGACGGCAGGCACAGGCATAATTCCAATAGTTTTGTCGTCTGTTGGCATATCTTTATCTTTATTTATTTTTTAATTGATGAAGGCCATTTCATAGTAATCCTTGGCATGCAGCAGCAGCGTGTAATAGATAAAGAGTAACCTTTTATAGTTTTACCATCGTGCAACCAAGACATCTACAAACTCAGCATCCTCGCAGCATTTTATGAGTCCGTATATAATTTTGTTACTACATTAGGAGTGCTTTACTTGATGAAGTTGGTGCAATGGGATTGAAATACTCGCAGAAGTATGTCTTTACTATCCTGGCCATTTTTGGTACCGTCTTCTATGAGAGCATATATTTTGCTGAGTGAGGAAGGGCATACTTGGTTAACTGGGACACGTACTTTCTCGACAGCAATGGGCTCTTATAAATAGGATCGTCAAATAGTCGTTAAAGTTCTTGATGAAATTATCCAATTAATTGATTGATTTCAGTCAGTTTATCCATAGTTCTCTAATCCTTTGATCTTATATAAAGAAGCTTAACTTATATTGATTTAAATACATTAAACAAAGATTAAATCTCACTTTTGCTCAATACAACAAGGGCTGCTATGTGTTTCCCAATATTGCTAGTATTTGGCTATTATTAAATTTAATTGACACCATGAAGAATTTCCAATAGGTAATTGAAAATGGATAACTACCTTCAGACAAAATAGAAGCACCAACACCTGTGAATCGATTTTAATAGATAAGAGATCTGCTGCTTCCTTTTATTAGTCCCTTTTTACTTTCAATCGTGACCGCACCTTTCACCACTGCCTCTGTTTTTATGCAAACTACTTCCAAAGGACCATAAAGGGCTGCTATTCAAGCCAAGATTAATTCTAACCCGCAACTATAAAGGCATATTGCCAATGGCCTATTCGGAGATAATCGTATCTATTGTTCACCTACGCTTAATGGATATAAAGACACCCTCAACCAACTTGGAAAATAGGGGATTCGTGGCCTTTATAAAGGCAATCTAACTGGAGTACTTCTAGCCTCAAGCAATACTTGGTTACGTTCAATTTTATACAAGATATCAAGCTAAAAGTCTTTTTTTGGTGAGAGTATGCTCTCAACAAATCTGATCAGTACCTATCATATGCAATCAGATGTTAGCCGTGGCATCTTGCACTTTTGCTGATTTGATCTCTCTTCCCTTAATGACTGCTCAGTCCAGATTAATCCTGCAAAACAGCTCACCTCTTTTTAGAAGTAATTGCAAATAGATTTAGCATACACATCGTTTGTGTCAGTCTTGCGGAAATCAAGTCCTCTGCTTCTACTTTCAGGTGGCTCATTGATCCTTGCTAAAAACATTGTATTTGATATGACATGGATCAAGCTTATACCTGAGTCTCCTGCTTACAGTTTTATCATATCATCTGCACTTTCTCATTTATTGACTTATCCATTTGTAACAGTTATGAGGCAGCTACAAGTTGGTGAGTTAGGAGTTCCAATGATGCAGCAAAGAAAGGAAAATGTTCGTGCTTGCACATCAAGACTTTGGAATGAAGGAGGCTTCCTGTCATTTTACCGAGGGTTTCTGGCATACACGATGGTTCACCTATTTATAGGAGCACTGATGGTTCAAGCAAACCTCCGTTCGGGTTACTTTAATCAATAATGATTCAGTATCTGATTAATTGACCTAATATATAATATTCGTTCTTTTGTTTAATTAATTGAGCATTATCTTCATAATATAATCAGCATGGCCGATCACATGCATGGACTTTGCCAAAATTGCCTGGCCAAATGCACAGACACAATTCAAATATCCAAAAAGGAAAATTAATGCATGAGATGCCAAGAGCAGTAACCGGACATCATTATCGATTAAGATGGAGTTATCTCAGCCATTTGTTCTAAATGCTATCTCAGAGAGCAGACGAGTGCCAAAAAATCAGAGTTTAAGTTGTCCTCGCTCAAGCAATCCATCTCACTGTACCGCACAATTTCCAAAAATTAGTACTCAAACAAAAGTTTTTTCAATAATGATGGTAAAATGGTGCGTAAAGTAGAGAAATTTTTCGCTAAATTTGAGAATAAAGTAGATGACATTTTGAAATAACTGATAAAAAAGACTATAATTTCTCCTCCAATAACTTGGGATAAAATAGTATCGAAGTGCGATAAAATTGCATCCTTAATGTATGTCTTCATCAGCAAACAGCACATTATTGGAGCATACCACGCAGAGGCAATTAAGATAGGGGACAAGTCGGTAATTGAGGATAGTGAATCTGGTTTTTTCATGTCTAATAAGAATAAAGTTGATTTGCAGTTTTATAAGGCCAATTGTGAAGCAGTCGTATACAGTGTTGCAAGCAAAACAATATCGTTTGGAAAGCCTTCATGCTTTGATATTATCTTAGAGGGCAACGAAATGAGGGTTCGAACTGAGATCGTGCCGATGGGAGCTGAGTGGGTTAATCAATTCGTATACAAACTGTGATTCTTGAACCTTGTAATTATTTTTAAACGAATCCCAACTTAATAATATTTCCTATTTCTGTAAATAGCTGCTATTATAAATAAGTAGGCATTCGATATAATATCAAATATTTCTATGATCAAGCAAAGGACTCTTTCATATTTCTTTGATACTCCACTCAGTATTGTGCACCAATTCAGCCCGGCAATTGATGATTCAGTCATTCTGGTAATTCAAGCCGAAGATGGCAATGATTCCCTCATTCATGTTGATAAAAACAGCAATATTCTCATGGAGTATTGTTTCGAAGATTTTGTATACACGCTTACCATGCCCAACGAAACAGAAGCTATTGTTCTTCATGTGGAAAAAAACCTCTTTAAAATTTTTAACCTGAAGACAAAAAAAATTATCTATTATGCACACACCTTTGCAATTAATGACAGCTGCCAATGCTATCTGGACTACTTTTGTGACTCCAAGTTACTTTGCGTGCGATAAAACGGTGATCATGATGACCACAAAATTAGGCTGAGCTACTATTCATATCCTTTTGATCTCTAACATCCTTCTAAGGACAATCTCAGACTGCAGCATACTTCTTCGAATGACGACTGGACTCCCCTCTTCAATACTCGTAAAATAGACAATTACTCTCAATATGTTTGGTACTAATCTAGACAAAAGAATTCATTTGAATTGAGATCATTTCAGATTGAGGACAATCAGCCTAAATATGATGTTATCACCATTAGCATGGATTCTTTATGCTCACCCTATAATTTTACGGAGATGAATGCTGCAATAATGGAGGTTTGGCAAACTAGGCTAAGATAATTTTGTTTGGTATGTGCAACCAATAAAAATTAAAAAAATGCAGTTTCAGCCTAAACTAAGGTTATCAACAACATATTTATTTGGAATCTTGATAATGAAACGATTAGATAATCCAAATTTACGTTTGAACCTAAATTTCATGATTTATTAGTCGATGTTCATGGCACTCCTTACTTCAGTATGTTTCCAACTTTTTATTTTTAGGGTGGGAAGTCAATGCCCAGTCCAGTCTACTTCGTTGATAACTCAAGTGAAAGGATCTTTGAGGTTGAGTAATGGATTTGTTCTCACAAACAGAAGTACGTTATTTCTCAGCGTACAAGAAATGAAATCATTGAGGGAATATTTGAAAATGGGAATGTCAGCTAAATATAAATACGGACGATAACATTTGTAATGCGAGAACAAGAATCAGTTTTTTTGCTGCTGAATATGAACATACTGGAAAGTGGGGGTTCTACAACTTGGGATGATGATCTCATCAACGACGTGTGCAAGATGCTTGATTATGATCAATACTGATTATTTCATTCAAAAAATTTTTACTGAATTTATAAACCTTATTATGTTATTAAAGTGAATGTTTTTTTGAAAGATAGGATGATAATACTATTTATTAAAATTGTCAATTATTTTGAGAGTTGTAAAAAGGTTATTTTGACTCTTGGCACCTGCCACTCGTAATTTAATTTTTCTCCATCCTATATTCAATAATACATCATATTTTTATTGCAATAATTTTGGCAAATTGTATAAAGAGTTTAATATACAACAATGAAACAATAAATCTCAGCTCCTGTAAAAATGTCTAAGATTTAAGAAACTGATCCATTAAAGAATATTCCTAAGACATGCAAAGGTTCCCTCAGTGTCATCGCTGATCCACAATAATCTTTAGCAAATAGCAGGCTAAGCATTCAGCCATTATCTTAGTGTAATCACAAGAATCCTAAAAGTAATGGAAAGGGACGTAAATTGCGAGACTATATGCATTTAGCATCAATCTAAAAAAAATCAAAATCAAGATCGATACATAACATTACCATAAATAACAAATCTTAATTTGCTATATAACCCAGTATGATGGCATCACAGCCATTGCCGCTAAATTGCAGCAGCTCAGCGAGTATAATCACTGGCGATAAATTTAATGCTGCTGGAGGAGATTGCTTAAGTTCATTGATAAAAGAAGACATAAATGCCAAAATAGAAAGACAGATCAAGCAACTTCAAGACTTAAAATTTTTTGTTCAAACCAATTTTTAACAAAATAAAAATCCTGATGAAACAAGTGTCTTTATGTATCATTTTTACAATAAAATTAAAGATGGCTGCCAAAGATACGATGATTTGGGGAAACGGATTATTTAGTTCGAGGGAAAAGACAAAAAAGAGGACAAAAAAGAGGGCAGTCAAACTGAAATCAGTTACTGGGAAGTCAATGATAAACTATCAAGTCCTGCCAAAATGTTGTAGCGGGGATTGCGATTGACCTACAATGCAGTTAAAAATTTGAAATATACTACTATCATTTGATTCATATATTCAGTCCATGGAAATTAACGCTAAAATATATTTCATAGTTAAGTAAGTTGATAGTAGTAAGCAAGATAATAATATGCTATTATAACACACCTATAGCAAAGATAGTATGAGGTAGGCACTGGTTAATTCAGAAGAGTAACAAGGATAAAGCCTTCTGCATATTTACTGCCAAAATTTAAAGCTGATATCATCCAACACCTAATCATGACTCGAGCAAAAGGATTAACTCAACTCGCATTTAACAAAATATCCCAATTTTCTAAGTAGCTCACATATTAAATAGATAAAAATAGGAATGTGCTCCATAGCAATATAAGTATAGCCTCCAATGTTCTGATAAAATCATGAATAAAACTAAGAATAGCAACATTGATAATATAGCCAAGATCGAGAAAAAAAGCTTTGATACTCAAACTCCTGTAATTGAAGCGTCGTAAATATCGATTCAAACCTAAGACATGATTGAACAACTTATAAAAGCAGCTCTTAAGCAGCAGTCCATCAAATTTGCAGCCAAAAGTGTTAATCGGTGTCTAAAATGTTTATAAATAAGAGTAAAAATGAAAGTTGTCAATAAAATAAAAATTATTTCCTCTTCTCCTTATATTCCTCGACTAAGAATTTGCAAAAAATAATCAATCTCCCAGACACTTGATTTTATCCATGAAAACAGATAAAAATACGAATAATTTTCAGAAATAATATAGGAACTGCAAGACTAATTATAGCTAAAAACAATCTAATACGAAGAACTACACAAAAAATATAACATTTTAATCAACACCCAAATTGGAACAGACAAAAATATAGCTGGGCAAGAGTCCAAATCTGTAGTGAGTGAAGGAGAAAAGACGGATAATGCTTCGAGTTCAGGAATGAATAAAAGTTTGGTTCTGAAATGCACAACAGTGACCTACCTCGAGGACGAAACTGCAAGCCCTCCTCGCACTCCAAGAAATGAAGCTTTCAAAAATAGTTGATTCATTGGATTGTATTAATAATAATGGCGATAACTTATCATTTTAATTTTGCTTTAAGTTTATTTGATCGGGCAAAATACTAATTTGCTTGCTTAATATCTCCTAATTTTTTATAGACTAAAGCCATGTTATGGAAGGTAGAAATACACTCGATTGAGTCCTTTCCCCTGAGTTTTTACTTTATTGCTAGAGATTTATTGTAGTATTCCAAAGCCTGATTAATTTTGTCATAATCGTCATAAACGCTACCAATATTCTAAAGAGTGTTTGCATAGGCAATTGATTATTTGCCTTTCACAGTCTCATTGATTGTTAGAGCTCTATTAAAATTAGAAAGAGCATCCGGAAGTAAATCTTGCATTTTATAAACCAATCCAATATCGTTAAGAGTAACAGCACAGTTAACGGATTATTTTCCATTCACCGTTTAGTATATAATGAGGGCTTTCCCATATTATTCAAGAGCTTAATTGTATTTGCCCTCATGATCATAGACTGAGCCAATGTGGTGGTGAACATTAGCACAATCAATTGACTCATTGCCGTTTATGGCTTCATACATAGAAAGTGATCTGCTAAAGTTTTACAATGCTTCAGTAAATTTGGATTATTCTTTATAGGCACAGCCTATATCATCGAAGGTACTGGCACAGTTAATTGATATTTTACTGTTCTTTTCATAGATTTTCAATGCTCTGATATAATATTGATGAGCTTCATCATATTTCGCCAGCTCTCTATCAACATTTCCAATGTTTTGTAGAGTTTTTGCGCAATTTATTGAGTCTTTGCTACTATTTTCCTTTTCATATATTATCAGCGCTTTATAGTAATATCGCAAGGCCTCGGTATATTAGTTTTGCTCTTGATAGACATTGCCAATGTCATCTAAAACATTAGCGCAGTGGATGGATTCTTTATTATCTTTTTCATAAATGATTAGAGATCTATTGTAGTATTTCAAAGCATCGCTGTATTTTCCCTGATCGTAATGTACATTACCAATATTTTGTATGATTTTTGCACAATTAATTGTTTCTTTGGTTGTAACCTATTTTTAATAAATTGTCAGTGCTCTAATATAATATTTGAGGGCCTCATTGAGATCGTCTTTATGATAATACACCAATCCAATGTTGTTAAGAGTGATAGCACACTAAATGGATTATTTGCCCATTGTCTTTTCATATATAACAAGTGCTGTATTGTAAAATTAAAGAGCTTAGTTGAGTTTTGCTTTCTATTTATAGACCACACCAATATTGTTGAGAGTATTAGCAAATTCAATTGAATCCTTTCCATTCACCTTTTAATAGATCTTTAGAGCTTTATTGTGGTATTCTAGAGCTTAATCCAACTGATCCTGCTCTTTATAGACATTTCCAATGTTGTTTAGAGTATTAGCACATTCAATTGATTCTTTTCCAACCACTTTCTATTTGATATTTAATGCTTTGTTGAAATATTATAGAGCCTCATCAAGTTTGCCTTGGTTATCATACACAGTCCCAATGTTATCAAGGGCATCAGCACAGTCAATAGAATCCTTTCCTTTCGCTTTTTCTTTGATAACCAATGTTTTGTTAAAAATTTAAAGGGCTTCCTTCAGCTTACCTTGTTCTTTGTAAACTTGGCCTATATCATCAAGGTTATTTGCACAGCTAATGGACTCTTTGTTTTCTTCTTGAAAAGTGACACCAGCCTTATTATAGAATTTCAAGGCTTAATTGTATTTTCTTTGCTCTTTATAAACATTACCAATGTTTTGGAGGGTTTTTGCATAGTTAATTGGTTCTTTGTTAGCCTTCTCTCTTTAATAAGTTGTCAATGCCTTGTTATAGTATGAAAGTGCTTCGTTATATTGATTTTGTTCTTTATAGACATTACCAATATAATGGATAGTATCAGCATAATCAGTTGATTCCTTTCCCTTTACATTTTATTTTATGGCTAGTGCTCGATTGTAGTTTTCAAGGGCTTGCTTGGATTTATTCTTTGCACGAAATACATTACCAATACCATCAAGAGTCGTTGCATAGTTAATTGAATCTTTATTTTCTTTTTCATAAATACTCAAAGCTCTGTTATAATATTCAAGAGCTTGATTGACTTTGTTTTGATCTTCATAAAGATCAGCCATATTTTGGAGAATATTGGCGCAATTAACTGATCCTCTGTTTTTCCTTTAATAAATACTGAGTGCCCTGGTGTAGTACTCCATAGCTTGAGTAGGCTTTTCCTGGTTATAATAGACCAAACCAATTCTATTGAGTGTATCTGCACATTATAAGGATTATTTTCCTTTCTTTTTTTCTTTGATGCTCAGTGATCTATCGTAGTTTTCCAAAGCTTCATCGAGTTTATTCTTGTCATCATAAACTCCACCAATGTTATCTAGAGTATAAGCATAATCCATTGACTCTTTTCCTCTCACTTTTTCATATATCCTTAGAGCTTGGTTAAAACTCTCAAGGGCTTCGTTTGGTTTTTATTGTATTTTATACAGTATGCCAATGTTGTTAAGAGGACCGGCACATTATAATGATTCTTTTCCCTTTACTTTTTAATAGATCCTCAAAGCTCTGCTGTATGATTTGAAAGCTTAATTTACTTTGCCTTGGCTATCATAGACTGAACCCATGTTTTGAAGAGTACTGGCGCATTCGATGGATTCTTTGCCTTTCTATTTTTCTTTCATGCTTAAAGATTTGCTGTAAAACTATAAAGCTTCTTTTTATTTACCTTCCTCTTTATAAGCATTCCCGATACTGTGGTAAACATTGGCCCAATCAATCGATCCTTTATTTTGTTCTGCATAAATACTTAAAGATTTGTTATAGAATTTGAGAGCTTCATTAATTTTGCCCTCATCATAATGTACATTGCCGATATAATGATAAGTTTTCGCGCATTTGACTGAGTCTTCTTATTCTCTTTCATAAAAGCTTAGCGCCTTTTTGTAGTATTCCAATGCTTCATTGTGCTTCCCTTGCTTATAAGACAACTAGCCAAGATGAAAAATGGAATCAGCACTATCAGCAGGTGTTCCTCCTTTTACTTCTCCTTTGATACTTAATGATCTATTGTAGTAAATTAAAGCTTAGTTTGATTTGCCTTGTTGGTCATAGACTTTTCCAATGTTGTTGAGAGTATTGGCACAATCAATCGAGTCTTTTCCCTGAACTTTTTCATACATACTCAAAGATCTGTTGTAATATTATAAGGCTTCATTTAATATGCCTTGCTCCTTATAGACATTTCCTATATTGTTTATAGTATTGGCGCAGGCTAGGGAGTTATGATCTTCCTATTCATAAATACTGAGGGCACTTTTATAATTTTAAAGGCAATCGTCGAGCTTACCTTGTTTTTTATAGATATTAGCAATGTTTTGCAATGTATTCGCGCAGTTGATAGAATATTTAGTATTATCTTACATTTCATAAATATTCAGCGCATGGTTATAATACTCAAGGGCTTTATTCAGCTCCTCCAAATGTTCGTAGACCAGCCCAATGCTATTGAGAGTAACTGCATATTAAACTGATGTTTTTCCTTTCATTTTTTAATCAATCATTAGTTCTCTTTTATAGCACTTTAGCGCTTCATTATACTTAGTTTGCTCCCTATACACATTTCCGATGATATCGAGACAAAAGGCACAGCTCATTGACTCATTGTCCTCCTTTTCATAAATAATAAGTGCTTTGTTGCATGACTTCATCGATTCGTTGTATTTACCCTCATCATAGTAGGTTTTCCCTATATTATAGTGAGTATTTGCGCAGTTAACTGATTCTTTTGTTGTCTTTTACTTTTCGTAAATATTCAATGCTCTGTGATAATATTTAAGGGCTTCAAAACGATTTTCTCTACTATAATATATTTAGCCAACGTTGTTGAGAGTTTACGCATATTTTGTCGATTATTTTTCCTTTATTTTTTAGTAGACACTGATAGCATTGCTATACCATTCAAGGGCTTAATTTTGTTTTTCCTGCTCTTTATAGACGTCCCCAATATCACTTAGCGTATCGGCATACTCAACAGATTTTTTATTTTCTCTTTCATAGATGTAAGAGGCTTTTATATAATACTCAAGAGTTTAATCTAGTTCCCCTTTTTATCGGTAAACATTGCCTACATTTTTATATGTGTTGGCGCAATTGGCTGTTTCTCTCGTTCTATTTTCCCTCTCATAAATATTCAAAGCTTTATTGTAGTTTTACAGGGCGTCATCAAATTAGCCCTGATCAAATAATGTGTTTCCCATTTCGTTATATTTAAGTGCATCCTAAAGGCTTTCCTTATATTCAGAGACCACCTTTGATGACTATTATTATTATGATCTTTTTTCATAATACTAGGATTATTACTTAGACTTCTTTTCATAATACTATGATTATTACTTATATTTTTTTTCATGGTACTAAGATTATTATTTAGATTTTTGTTCGTAATCTTAGAGGTATTATTACAAATGTGGTGACTATATGTTTTCGCTCTTTTCCATAATTACTTATATCTGATCATTCGTGAATGATGGCTTTAAGTATGGTTTTTGGTATGGTTTTAGATTCGAAATACTATTCTTTGGCTAATTCCTGAAGTCTTTGATAAAAATTGGGTCGTAAGTAGTGGTTTCATGGGTTACTTGAAAAGAAGATTTCATTTAGTTAGCCCATCCCTGCATAACAATAATAACTGAATCTGTAATCATCGTTGCAAAATTTAAATGCTTTTGCGGCCAATATGATTTATGAATGCCGACTAACTTCGTATTATCTTTTCCAGAAAGATACACAGGAGCCCCACTTTGATCTGCTGATGCATCAATATCATAGAAAATACCTCCATCGTTGGTGGAGCTTAGAATATTAGAATGAGTCAGCATTTGGAATTAATTGGCATAAATGTGCTCATAGCCGGTCACAGTCAGCTATTGCTTACTAGGGAAGTTTGTTGTTAATTTAAAATACTGAGATCGGACTATTGGTGTTTAAAGTTTTAACAGAGCAAAATCATGCTGTATAGACTCAGCCTCCAACTTCATAATCTTGTTACAGTACTCAAGCTGTGAGTCCTTGTATTTATTATTGTTAAACATATTCTTGAGCATGACTATCTGATTAAGAATGGCGATAAATTTCATATTCAGTTTTACTTTTTATATTTTGCTGGACCTCAAGACCACATTCCTACCTCCATTATTGATAGTTTCCATAACAGTAAAAGAAGAAGGAATGTACTATTTGACTACTCCTTTTTCTTCATCACGAGTCACGAAGTTGTGGCAAGATGTCAGCACAAGGTAGTTTGATATCAAAAATCCAGTATAATTTGTTAACTTTGGTGCTTCAGAGGGTATATTTTTAGTGTTGCTGAACATTTATTGTGATTGTATCCATCCAATACTATTGAAGGGAAAGTTGTCCAATTGATTGGGATCGACCTTAATCCTGCGATCTTTATCTTTAAGAATAAGTTAGTCTCCTGGGAAAAAGCCTTCGTAGCTGTTTTTATCACAACAGTTTCCCATTATTATTACTGATGCAGTAGCGATTTTCTAAAATTATATATCTTAATCCTTGATTGATGTTGAAGAAACAAAAACCAACGGCAATAATAATGCTCGAGATGTTTGTCATTTATTCTCTAACAAATATCAGATGAACTTTAATTTATCAGTGACGTAGCAGTTCCTTGATATCGCATTGACAAACTGGGCACTTGGCGTTTTTTACCAGCCAGTCCTTAATGCATTTCCAGTGGAAAGAGTGGATGCACATTAGAAATGTCTCCTCCTCCCCCTCCTAAATCTCACAAAGACAGATCGGACACTTTCCATCTTTTCCCTCATGTTTTGATATTGGTAAAAGATCCACCTCATCATCAGTTAAACCCAAATGGTCTTCTTATTCGTGTTCTTCTCCTTCATGGAAATCATATACAACTCGATGATTAGGCCGCTGACGTTGTTGATGTTGATTGGGGCGTTGGAACATCATCTGCATACTAGCTTGCAATTGATGCATAATATTTTGGGCTTCATGAAATCCTCCACCGAAAATATTCTGAAAATTAAAACCTAAATTTGGCTGTCTCTGCTGTTGAACATTTTAATAATTTTGTCTTTGATCGAAAGAGTACTGCCTTTGTGGTCTTTGCTGACGATTATTCCTATTTTGACATCCTCCATTACCTCCATTGCCACCATTACCTCCGTTTCTTTGACCATTGCCATAATTAGGCATTCTTTGACTTCTTTGATTAGCTTAATAGTCTCTCGGTGGTCTTTCTCTCTATTGTAAGCGTACAAAATGATTTTAATTTCCATTGTCATATTGGCGATTAATTCTGGAGGTTTATTAGCCTTGTACTTTATTGCTGTTGCCATTAAACCCAAAGTTAACTGATGATCGATTGACAACAAACATATTTCTGTTGCCATTGATGCAAACATTGATTCTGCTGTTCTGCATGACGATTTGATTCCTGTTTCCATTAACGGTAAGTATGAGATTTGAATTAGAGATAGTGATTGTGTTGCTGTTGCCAGTAATGTTAAGACTACCCTGCTGGTTTTAGATGCGCTGCTCAGAATTATTGTTGCAAATGTTCATCCAGAAGAGTCAAAAACAATTGAAATAATAGTATAAAATAAAACGTTAATCTTTCTCGATTCATCATTAGATGGTTTATTGAAGGAAACATCTGTTTTAATATGATTATTCATAGTTATTATCTATACTAATTCCATTACTGCATAAAATAATTATGATTTATCATCAATTGACTATAGAGACTATCATTTCACTGATCTTCCAGCAACTTTCTGGCCCAGCTCTTCACATCCTCGCTGGCTTTTCCGTCGACAACGTCCTGTAACTTCTTCTTTAAATCCTCGTTTTTGGCGTAGCTTTTGAGTTTATGAATAACATGCATTGTCTTTAAGACCACACCAAGGCGAGCCTCGTCAGTAGTATGATCAAAGAGATCAGTTAATTTGCGCTTGATCAAATCGAAATGATTTGTTTTGAACATTCCTGGAGCCTGGAAAATGAGAACTTCGATGACCTTGCATAGCTTGTCTCCACTTTAGTAGTCACGATAATCAGCAATGAGCTAGAGCAGAGTTTCTGCGAAGAAGAAGCGATTTTCGCTGGCTTTGCATTCTGAAACCACTAATGGCTGATAGCCAAGACTTCTATCTGCTGCCATTTTAATTAAAAACTAGAGAATAGGCTTTAGTCCAGCATAGTCATAGGCCTTAGAATGGAATTCCTCAAACAAATTCACCACAACATTTCTTCTGCAGCCGTGGAGGAATTAATCTTTTGTTTTCTTTTCCTACTTCGCAACGTTGCTACGCTTTGACAAAACCATATTGACGTGACTCACCTTTACATCTTCTTCAATTTTAGTTTAATACATCTTTGCTATTTAAGCAACCTTTCCTTTCGCAGTATCTCTTTTGATAAATGATGGAGATTCAGATTTAATCTCCTCTTTTTTTTCAACTACTGGAGAATTGGCCACTTCCTCAACGTGTTTTTATACAAACACCTCGACTGGTTTTTCCACAAAGACCTCTACAGGTTTTTCAACAACAACCTCCACTATTTTTTAAACAATAACCTCCCTGGGCTGTTCAGTGTGTTGCGCCAAAACTTCTTCTGCCTTTTTAATTTTTTCCACAGCCTCTAGCTCCAGTTCCTTCATGGATTATTCGGCCTTCTTGAGCTTATTCAGCTAAAAGATAAAAACATCCTCATTTTACTGAGCTTTTTTAGTGATTTCTGACTCTCTTTTCTACAAATTAACAAGTTTCTCTTACAATTATTTAACAAGCTTTTCATAATCTTGCTCATTAGCCTTTGTAGTTGGTTCTTGAGGCTTAACGACTTCTTTAGGCTTTTCAATAACAGGCTTGATAATTGTGCCCCTTTCATACTCTTCTTGACTCACGAATCCCTTTGTTTTGATTTCTTCCAAACTGTTGTAAGGGCTTTTGCCAGAGTATTTGAAGTCCAGCAGACGTTCTATAGAAACTATCCAACTCCATTTGTCATTGCAGTTGCGAGCACAAAAGTAATAAAGGTCCTCTTTCGTGCTGATTCTGAAGCAAGTGGGGATCATGTCTTAATCCTTGCGAACAATGCTCTTATAGCTCTTGATTTCCCTCAGCTCAATGAACTCTGTGAGCTATTGATGAGTTTTATCGGTGAACACAAAGATATAGTTCATAGTAAGGACCATCCAGCGTTCCCGCCACTCCTGCAAAAACTTAGTGCGCCTGTAGATGACGCCCTCACGAATGAGATGATTTCTGAGCTCCGATTCAACAAATTTAGAATCCATGAAAATAATAATAAGTACGATATATCCATCCGCTATAAGATCTGACTTCAACTTTAAATTCAATAAATTATTGTAATTAATTTGGTTCATGATTAAGCATGCAAGAATCAAAACTAACACAAAAACTATCAGCAGACATTCGGGAACAGCTTCGGCTTTTCTTTTGTTGTTCCACTCACCTAGTAATACAGGAACAACTTTGATTTTTGCTACCATCCATATTTTTACATTTATCCCAGAACTATCAAACCCAAAAGCTAGAGGTCTGAATCTCCGTTACTATCCTCCACAACTGCTCGGCAAAAATTTGGCCAGCTTCCAACCATCAATTCAGCAATTAGAAATTTTTGCATTAATGATAGCAATAAGAAAGTGAATTTTTTCTTCAGCGTGGGATAGTCTTGAATATAGCTGCTGTAATACCCTCTGATTGCCTGTACAGTCAGTGTTTTAATGAAGAATAAAATGTCAGACAACTCCAAGGATAAATTCTGATGCTAATGGAAAGTGACTTTCACGAGAGCAGGCAAGCAGATCATGGAAATTTACACTAATGAACAGCAATTTTATATCCAGATAGCGCAGAATTCAGATTTACTCCAACTATCCGAATGCCTGATCAGGAAAAGCCACATCTATTATAAGGAGAAGTACTCATTTCTCTCAAGATCTGCTTCCAGCACAAACTATAAAGCGGCTTTAAGAATTAGCCCTTAAAGCTATGGTTACTCAAAGTGATTGATCTCCAGGATTAGCTTGAGGTATCTATTGTTTATATTAATAATTTATTGTGAATGCATCAGATCACAACTTTTGAGAAATCTAAGCTTGCTGAGGACAAAGCTCATCATAGAGGTGAGTTCGATGATGGTTAGACACGAATTTTCGTTTATCCTACGAAGAAGGGAGGCAAAAATATTCTAGATCTTTATCCAAATTCGAACAATTGCTTGATAATTTGGGATCTTCGCAGTTTGAGACAAAAATTAAAAAAGAAAAGGATGAAAAGCAGTAGCAAGAATATTTAAGCAGTCTAAACGCAGTTGCATTTTCCTTTGACTTTAATTTAACTCCTCAAACAGATCTGCCACGACTTCAAAGTCAGCCATTTCAGGAAGGACGCTATTCCCGTCTTGCTAAAAGTTGGCATTATTGGTACTGAAAGAAGATGACCAAAGCTATTCTTCTTAATGTTTTTGTTTCTCAGCGACTGCCCTGGAGTAGATTAGCAATGTCTTCATGATATGAGCGTGACCATTTTGATGGACATGATTTTGACAATCCAAAGCTTTGTACTATTATTAGTGATAATTTGCTTGAGCTATCTAGCATTTAAAGATAATTTGGCTTATTGACTCAATTAGCTATGATCCTCTCTTGCTTGCAGATTTGTCCAAACGCCTGTCTTCAATTTCCATTGGCTGCTAATCTGAGCCATTTAAGAGAAGACGGCGAATGCATAGCCTGTGCTCCTCGATGGTTCGATTGCGATGATTTTTCCTGAAGCGCGCCAGTAATAGTTTGGCAGACATGTAATTCAATTCAAAATGATTAAATTTAATTTAGCAATAGGTTAAACTTCAAATTAAATTAGCGATAACTTTCTGTTCTTTAAAATGATTCCACTTGTTCTCCAAAGTCAATTGTATTCATCATAATTGCCCTTTGATCTCTGAATTACAATATTTTATTATGCAAAGAAATTTTTACGGCACCATCGAAGGCCAAACCTATGTGCCTGAGATACAACGAGCAGTTTTATAAGCCAGTGAACTAGAGCAAGGGGTATGGCTTGAACTTATTCCAAACAAATTGAAGATGATTATCATCGATCCAGGGGCTGGTCCTACTCCCAAGACAGGAGAGTTCATTCGTCTTAAGCAATTTATCTATCTCGCTGATATGACTCTCCTGAAGCAGGAAAGAATCACTTATACTTTCAAGAGGGACAAAATAATCACTGGACTAGAGTATTGCCTTGCCCTTTGCCGCGAGGGGTTTAGGGCAAGAATATTTATCCCATCGGAACTTGCTTATGGAAAAGAGATATATCCTGGAATACCCCCCAACTCAGACATTGTGATTGACATAGACGTGAGTTCTATCACAGCTGAGCCTGTCAGCATAGGAAAGCGCGATGATTAATCGCTGATTGCATAAATAATTGATAAGGCGAAAGACGGAGATTAATATCTCAAGAGAGGCGATTTTTTAAGAGCCCAAAGATGTTTTGAAACTGCTTTTTCCTGTATTCAGAGTACTCGTAGTAAATAGATAAAGAATCATCTCTACTATAACGCCAAACTGTCCACCATGATTAGCAATTCATAGAAAACTCCAGCCCAAATCAAAAAGGAGAAGGAGGAACTCGTGAAGATATTTTAAATATTTGACCGCATCAAAATTAAAACAGTTTAGGTTGTGCTCATCAATAAAGATTACTACAAAGTCATTATGCTCACCAGGCAATGCCTTATGGAGAGTCGGTTGGAACAGAATAGCAGAATTTTAGCAGCCCGCAGCAGGGCATTTATTGAGATCGGCGAATTTTAAAAAGGCATCGTAAAGATTTAGTTATGTAGGAATTGATGCAGCACCTTAGTGATCAATATCCAAGCGAGGACATTTACAAATAATAACTGAAACGAGCCTTTTCCAAGGCTGACAAGTATGAACTATAACAGTAAAGCAATTAATTGCTAACCGACCCAGTGATAGTATAGTATTTGTGATTTAGACTCTCACGAAACCAAATAAAACGAAAACAAAAGCGAAATCAAATAAAAAGGAAATTGAATTCAAGTACGAATAAAATGTAGAAGAGTAGTACGAAGCTGATGGGGAGATATAACGGCAGCAATAACCATTTTTCAGTAATATCGGCATGCAATTTTTTTATTAAGACTAAAAGAACTACTGATGGGATTTGCTTCATTAGAAGTCGAATAACTATCAAGGTATATTTACTGAGTTCTATTAAGAATTGATTTTGAATTCGAGTAATAAAGTATTATAATTGTTGGGCAAATCATTATCTAAATTATGAAAAATTATTTTCAGCCATTATTTATGCCTTTTAGAAAACAGGAGCATTCTTTTATTACCAAGAATGAGAGCCTGCTTATTTTAAGGCCGGTCTAAATGAGATAAGCCCATTGTCCTTCAGCCACTCCACAAATATCAATGAATATTACATCTATCGAATTTAAATAATGTTTTCATCTGAAGTCGGCAAATGATTTGTTTGGACTTTGGACTGTAGGTAAACAATATAGTCTTCTAAGAGATACCCTATACACTTTGGCTCAAACTAATCACAGTAGGATAGAAATATTCTATGTTTTACTCGTGGATCATCAAGCAGTTCGTAGTTTTTATCAATGAAAACCTTTAAGTTGTAAAGGGAGTTTCTTATCAGAATCTTATCTTTCGGTTATTCTTTAGACGACAGGAGATAGCTCTCCATAATTTGTTTAATTGAAGGCTGACGGGAAAGATAGGGATTAAAGCTAAAGTAATGACTTTAAGCAGAAAAAGGCGATCCAAACTGGATATTATTCTAAGTAAAGAGTGAGGGATGATTGTTACTCTTGAAATCGAACGTCAATAACTAATTTTCAATCACCTTTCTAGGCCGATGAGCGTGTTAATGAATTCTGATGAATTAATTGGGTTTAGTTTGAGGGTGAGGGTGGAAATCTAATAAGTTATTAATTTTCACTGAGTCCTCCTATCTCCTTGCCGAAGACTAGTCTTTGTTGCTTTTTTTAATATTTTTTATTTTTTAATTAACACCATTATAATGCGATTATCTTTTGCCGAGGTCCTGCAGCCTGTAGATTTCGTTGTTATCTTCATCGTACATCTTTCTGAAGAGCTTGGTGATTTTGAGTTGTTTGTATTTGAAGAAGAGATTATCGTGTTTGGTTTTAAGATGAAGATATATCCCAGGGTAAGTTGTAAACCTTCTGTTGCAAAAGCACACGTAAATTCGAGGGAGGGGATCACTTAGAGCCTCAGGGACTGATTACATGAAACTCATTGGCTTGAAGCAATTCTTTAAAATTATAATTGAATTAATGCCTTATTTTAACCAATAAATTTGATTTTTAATTAAAGTGAGATTATTAACTATTATTAACTGTTGAAGCTTCTTTACAATTCAAATACATCAAGCCATAGTACCAACTTTTGACAGCAAGCATTTATCAAATGCAAGTGGCAGGCTTGCTCATTGAAATGGAAATTAAAAATTAATTAATCTAAATTATATTGTTTTTTGCCATCCATGATTTAATTCTCTTTGCTGTTGATGACTTTTTTTCTTAACTTAACGGCTACTTGACTTAGTTTATCTTTTCAAAGGTCTTAATTAAAACTGCCTTTCTCACAGTTAAATCAGCAAATATATATTGTTCTTCATTATTATGGTCTGTGTTTATAAGAACTATCATTAATGCTAAAAGCATAAGAATAGAATCCATCCCAACTCTACTACTGCCTTAATCCTTTCTGCAGTGATCGCAACAACAGAAATTTCAGTTGTTAGCACAGCCATTTCAAAAAGGAGGAGTGCACAAAATGGATCATTCCTTATTAGCAGCTGCTCCTTTCTTAACAAATCCCATATACCATGAAAGAAATGTAAAATGTCGCCATAGATTTCAAATCAGCCCCGATCCAAGCATTAAAAAATATCTAGAGACTCAAGATATCTGACTGGTAGAAAAAGTTGCAACTAGAATAAATGAAAACAAAAAAGGAGGTCTGCAAATCTATTGAAATTGAGTTTTAAGGGATGCGTGAACAGATACAAAAATTACTTCAAAAAGCGAATACTTTCAGATAAATCCGCTCTTTTACTGTGGATTTAGATAATCAAAGCGAAAATATAAACGAGTATTGCAGTCGCAATTTTGATGTAGGTAATAGCTATGTTCTCTTCAAGAAACAGGAACTCAAAGACAAAATACATCAACTCAAAATTGAGATTCAATAAATGTTTTCTCTCCTACAATAGTCAACGCCTTCTGTCTGTTCGCTATTAAAACACGAAGAGCAGCGTTCCTTTCATGAATACATCTTTTAGCAGACAGATCAATATTACAACAAATTACAAATGATATCCTCCTCCTTAGGCAAACAGAACCCAACCTATCATTATGAAAATTAAAAGATAATTCTGAACTGCTGTGTCTGTGAGAGGGGAATCCACTCCTCTATAAATCCCACAAACAAGAAACAGGTAAAGAAATTCCTTTCTGAGCAAATACTGCATCATTTGCACTCCAACCACTATCAATAGGTCGGATTCGCCTACAGCAGGAAAATTGCAAAAACAGCAATTCAGGATATCTCGTTTTAATAATTTTTAATTGCATCCAGGAATAGCTCGAGGGTTAGAATTATTGATAGATTATCAGGGATAATGTTTGAAGATACATATCAATAACGCATTAACAATCCTCTCACCTTCAACATTGAAATAGTATCCAATCAGAACATAGCCATGGCAAGGGGGCTGTATATTGCGGTGAGCACTCACTAAGCCATTGACTATTTAATAGCAATCATTTGCTATTCCTGCAGTCAACGCAATCAAAATGTTGAAATATTAACCAAAAAGCCACAACTTAAAACAGGGCTCAATGCCATATTATGGCTCCATGTCAGTAAAGAGTAAAAGGCAGATGAACCGAAAACTAAAGTCAATATTGTTAAATAGATTCCAACGACGAATTTAAAATTATAAGAAAGTGATTGAGTTCAATATTCAAATGATATATATTTTAATAGTCTTTTGATCAACGATTGCGATATAAACTTATTTAAAATAGAGACTAAATATAAATTTTATCTTGATTAAAGTTATCTAAATCTGCCTATAATTTTATTAATGAATGATTTCAAGTATCGCACAATTGACCCCCTCATTCTCTAAACTCTCAACTTAAATGAACGCAGGATGAATAACATTCTCGACATTCTCCATGGCAGATAATCAAGGAGATATCCCAAAACAGAAAGAAAAATAGCTAACCACAGTTTGATAAAGGATAGAACCATTAGTGCCATCGATCGGGAAAAGAAAGTGCTTCCTCCTATTTTATTGAATAAAAAAAAGGAAATGTAGTAGCAAGTTCAATTTGCTAAAAAGACTCTTCGAAAATCATCTAACTACAATGTAGTAACTAATCAGTCCCTAGTCATGTAAAAATCAGAGGAGTAGTTAAAAAGAAGAGGATCACATGATAAAAAAATACAGCAGTCCCCGTAATCATCTCCAAAGCATGGGTCGAAAGAGCGTTCTTTCGCTTTTGAAACTGTCAACATTTAAAAAGAGTATCGATAATTACAAGAATCTAAAAAATCGCAATTGATGCAGAACTATATGCAAGGAAAGTTAAAGCACAGTAAATCACAATAAATAAATCCAAAGGATGTTTATCGGATGGAAATCGAGGAAATAGTGGCGGAGTTCACTCCAATTCAAGGACTTTAATAATCATAGAAGCGTATGAGAAGGCTGAAACGCAGGCATAAGCACCTTCAATCTTTTGACAAGAGTTACTACAGTAAACTGAATCAGCACGACATGTTAGTGATGTTTTGATGATAATGGACAGCCCTAGAGACGTGATAATATAAACTTTTATTTTTAATAAAACAACATAGTTAATTTATTGATCGTAATGATGATCTGATAAATTAAAATAAAAGAAGATAGTATGGATAAAATAAAATGTTTAGAAAATGAACGGAAAACCTAACATCACCCAAAAAATCATCTAATATTGATTGCAAAATGTAACAGTCTGAAAAGAGATTATTAATTGCGAATAAATGAACGGAAATACGATGTCGCTGGAGTATGTTCAAGACTCCATCGAAAAGGGGTGGAGTTGGGCCAAGTGCAACGAAATACATCCTCTTTCTTGTAATCAATTCTGCTTCAATTACGTGTTCACTACTGCTGCAAATACTTACAAAACATACGGCGCTGTTTATCTCATACAACTCCTCTTCAAGATAAAGACCATTGCCAAGGAGTAAGAAGTACTATATGAAGTCCGCTTCGAGAAATACCGAAGTTCCTCATCGCCTACGTCAAATCAACCTCGCTAACTGCAGTATAGATGATGCTGATGCGACGAATTCTTTGTTTGTTGGCTAGATACTATCGCAATGGTCAAAGTTTCTCTTTGTTAATGCAGACAATTTGATTTGGGCCAACGGCTTTTCTGCAATTTACCTACTGATTGAGTCCTACTCGCGGCAGCGTGAAATTGCCCTCTATCAGCTAAATAACACGATTTTAGTATTTGATGCCTGATGCAGATAGTCTACAACATGGCAAAGCGGCGTAGGATGATAAAGGGTTTACCTTGCGGGTAAAATTGGCTTTTTGGGTCTGCAATAATGGTAATTTCATATCACCTGTTCAATAATCGAGAGGCCTTTCGTAGCAATTACATCCAAACAATCTTTGAATACCTTATTGGGAATGTATGAAATAATTGGAGTGATTGTATGCACCACTTATTAAACTATTTCCGTTGTATATAAAGATAATGGAAATTAAAATTTCTAGAACTTCTATTAATTTTAATGTCTAACATATCAATTGCGATAATTATTTGCCTTAATCTTTAATAAACTATGCCTTGAAGTCATCAATATCAAAATAAATTGACCAACACATTTGTTAGATATAAATCTAGTCGTCTTTACCTCCATATCTTCTTATTTGTTAGTTTATTCATCTTCTCCCTATCTTTATACTTTATTTTCCTAAATGAAGAAAGGAAAATGGCGGACTAAAGTTTCACCTCGCTCCATATCCTTTAATAGCCCTCATAACTACCTCTGTCTCAATAACAAAGACTCTCTCTACAACCAAAACCTCTCTCTCCTCAAACAACCCGAATTTTATTGCGTTATCAAAACTCTCACCAAAGATATTCGGTTCTTGCTGGTTATGAGCACTCAATAGTTTTTCAAGGAACTGAAAACTAATCAGTCTCTTTCGAAGAGTCTAGAGAGTTGCTTAATAATTTTTCCACGGCGTAGGTACTCTAAATTTCAAAAAGGCCTACCTTCCTAAAGAGAGACAATATAACCCTCTGATCAATCATATCAATGCTACAAATTATTAGTGTAGGCCATATTGTTTGTTTACTATCGCATTAGCAAAGCTCCAAGTGAATATAAGTAGTTTGTCTATGATTAGTGGTTTTTGGACATACCTAAATTGTTGGATATCGCAGCCATATATGGTTAATCGAACTAAATAATTGTGAAATAGATAATTGCAAACGCATACAACACCAGTAACTCCTATGACCAAGATACTCTTTCCTTCTTCAATTTGGTGGAGCTATAAAAACTTTAGCAGATGAAACAGCAGAGAGGAAGCAACATAAGCTTTACTCCTGAGTCCCTTTCTTCCAAACATTATGCTAATCAGGAGAAGTATATGGTGCAGCAAACCATCAAACTTATTTTTACTATCAAGGACATCCTATTTAATTTGACAAACTTCCTTAAATTCTTTCCATAGAAATATGTCTTTGAATTTGTTGCGGATTATAAGATACAAGAGCGGTTGATTGATGGAGTTACTCACTTTATGCAGGAATCTAGCGAAGATTGGAAGTTGGGTGAGTATGCAACTTTATTTTAGAATCATTTCGAAGATTTGAGGCAGTCAATGGCTGTCTATTTCATTATGGAGTTTAATCTTCTGAAGCAAATCATAATATCTGATTAAACATTGAAAGACCTGCGGGAAGGAGCAGAGGATACATATTTTACTTTTTGCTTATTCCTTTCAAATGAACATAAAAAGCCGCATCACCGATATTACTAAAAACTAATAAATAATCTTATCGAAGAGAGCGAAGAACCCATATTCTTTCCTTGGTCTGAAAATATGGGCAAAATAAGTGAAAAATTTGAGCGAGCAATAGAGAAATCTATAGAGTATGAAAAATACTACCGGAAAAACAAAAAGAATGTAAGCTACCAGACGAATGACTATTAGGCGGTTTTTAATCGTTACCGTAAAAACCTGAAAAAATATAAGTAGGTGAATACAAATGCGCCTACAGCATTGCAATAAAAGATTAAATAGAAATACGAATAATAAAGGAGAAAGAGGTAGATTGAGCCTGATATATGCTTGCAAATAAGCAACCTCAGGTATAAATACAATAAATAATATGATGATGATCCCGAGGAATAATACGAATTTCGAAGAGTTTGCTTGAGGAATGATCACGATTACTACAAAAAAATAATTGTCAAACCAGAAATGAATTTGTCCTTTGAACAGAATAAAAAATATGGCAATTAAAATAACAATCAATCTTTTCAGAATATGTCTTTTGATACTATAAATTTCACTCGGAATAATCAATCCAACCAGTCTTTTAGCGAACTATAAAAATCAGATCTGAACCTTAATATCAGCAGCATCTCTTTTGCTGTTGATCAGTAAAGCGATGCCTCCTTGAAAGAATAGCACATCTTTGACCTTTTAGAATCACCTGATCTTATCGACACTTAAATAAATTTTAAGAAGAATGGCAATAAAGTTAATTAAAAGGTCGAGTAATTCGGCGATGGTCTCTGCATATAGAATTAAAATTAGGCTGCTGCAAATGCGGATGAATTCAATAAATTTTTATAGGAGTAATCGTACAAATGTGACATTTTCTAAAGTAATAATATGTCTTTCAATCTGAATGACTAAGATGAATGATTTAGCATATAACCTAACATATTTGTTTATTAATCTCATTCTATATGTTTATGAATGTGCTGCCGAATTAAGCCTTATTTGATATAAACATATTTTTTACTGAAATTCAATCAATCAATCAAAGGCGGGAGACTTCAGTTCATTTAGGCTAAATTTGAAAATTTGTTAAAATTGTTGAGTTCATGCGATTCACGAAGATGTACAAATTAGTCAAAATTATATCAACAAATGAAGTTAAAATGTAAAAAACTATCTAAAATATTAATATATTAATGATTATCACAATAATTATTAATTACAGATGTATTTCTGTATAAATCATTCTCATCCAAAAATATTGCGGAAAAACGAGATGAAACCTGTGACTGGAGGTTTTTTTGCACGTTTTGGTTTTTTTTCTATCTTTGGTTCAACTATGGGAAAACTAAACTTTTAAATAGAAGGGGGTTGAAAGCGAGGTGATCGTTGAGGAGATATAGTGGTAGCATTTTATGAGATGAATTTTTGATTTATTTTTGCAAGTTTTTATTTAGTTTCTTTTTATGCCTTTCCGAAATCAAATTTATTCATGGTTTATTTTATCCTAGCAGACTAGAAATTAGGCGCAGATACAAATCGAGCAAATTGTTTGACACAATAGATGGTCAGCATCAATTCCTATTGGTAATCATTATTGGAATTTAAATTTTAACTGAGAAGGATCTCATAACTCTTTAGCTTTTCTTTAACAAATTAACCCCAGTTTTCAGCTGACATGCTTAACGATTTTTTATAGACTATATTATTTTCAAAATTTTATTTTTTCATAGCTTATAGCCAAGCAGTTACTTCCTGTTATTTTTAAGTGAAAACCTTTACCATTCCACTCTTTTTAAATTATAAAAATTCGCTAAAATGATATTTGATGTTAAAAATATTTTAATCCAACTGTATTGATTTGACAAACCGATTTAGTTTTAATTGACAGTCTGTGAGCAGCAAGTACATATAGTAGCGATGATCGATGCCTTTGGTGCAGCTATTGATATAATCAAACCGAATCAGTATTTAGTTCACTGGAAACATAATGTTATTCATTCTTTCGCTGTATCTTTTTTATATGTCAAATAATTCCTTCTCAATGTTGGGGTACATGGGAATCAATTTCTATATTTCGGAAAGCTTTCTTAAAGGTAATTTGTTTTTATGAGGAATAAAACTGCATTCCTCATCGACAATCCTTGATAATTGTTATTTATTTTATTTTTAAATCATCTTTTTAATTGTTGATTCTTAGGGTAGCTTTGATTCAGGAAGGTATTTTTTTTATTAAAGAATATCGAATTCCTCTTATTCCAAGAATATTGACGATTGCTTAGCATTAAATTAACTGTTCTTTGGTATTTCCAAAGGAAGTTTGTCCAATACAACTATTTTTTACTTTTAAACTTAGCTTATATTTAATGGAATTGGTTTTTAAATTATTGACTTTTCCATCTTTTCCTCTCTCATGAACTACTAAGCTTCTTTCGGTTTGAAATCTACTAAGATCTCACTTAATTTATAAAATCGAGTATTTTCCTATATGTTTATCTTACTACTGAGAGACCCCAAGAAAAAGTCCCTTCTACAATCTGCTATTAACGGATGTTAGTATATCTCTGACCAACTTATCCTTTCCTAAGGATCTACAACCAAACATCTTCGAATAAAATCTTAAGCCTCAGTGGTAATATTAATATTTGAGAGTGTAAAATTAATCTAATTTTATAGGGCTTTCTCTAAGATGGCAACAGCACCCCTTCCTTTAAAAGGATAATCTCCAAAGAGAAGTTGATAAAATACCACTCCTATTGACCAAATATCTGCTTTGAAGTCATAGGAACCCATTCTCATAACTTCAGGAGCCATAGTATAGTTGCTTCCGAGTTTGGTTGTGGCCATTTAATTTTAAATAAGTTGCTTTCCAAAACCTAGATCAGCAATTTTGCAAATGTTGTTGTGCATGAGCACGTTCTAAATCTTAAAATCGCGATGCATTGCTCTCACCTCATGAAGTCCCTTAAACCCATTCAAAATTTGTTTGAGATACTACACTGCTTCAGATTCAAGAATATTCTTTTTTTTGGTGAGAAGATCCCTCAAATCACCTTCATTGCAGTATTCCATCACCATGAATTGATAGTCTTTGTAAGTGAATTAATCAATCAATTTAATGACATTCTAATTGTTGCACTCTCTGAGAATGGCTATTTCACCCTTGACAAGTTGTTTGAGTTTTGGAGTTTTTTTAAATTTAAATTCTGATGTAACTTTGACAGCATATTTAATGCAGGTGTCCCGATCAACACAACTATAAACATCGGCCCAGTTGCCCTGCCCGATAATTTTCTCAATGTTATACTTGCCCACCAGACTTTGCGAGAAATCAATCTGCTCTTCCATTTGTAAAAAGTACAATATTATATTTTTATTCGTCAACTTAAGTGATTTCGACGCAAGAGGAAAATATTTACATACATAAGTAGGATCAGAAATAATTAGCTGCATCTGAAGATGATGATATAATAATTCTGTCTGATAATTAATCAAAGGTTGGCAAGCATGTCTTCAATGTCGTCTTTTTGCTTTTGGACTTGCTTCTTATTGGTCTCTACTCCCACTCCGGGATTCTTGATTTCTATCTTCTTCTTTTTATCTTTAATAATTTCCCCCTAAAGTTCCTTCATCATATCTTCGACTGCTTAGTCTGCATCTTCATCTTCAACCATATTTTTCATTTGGCCTTCGATTTGATCTTGAATCATCTTGGCCTCTTTTTGAGCGATAACATGTTCTGCGAGTTTATCACTGAGATCTTCAGTTGTAAATTTGTTGGCTTCAGCCATGGCATCGATAGTTTCCTGATTCATCTGATGAATTTCCAAATCATCTTTTTTATTAGCAATAACTTTCCTGCGTACTTCGATACTCTAGAGCTGCTTTTTAAGTCTAGTTGCTTCCTGAATAAGCTTCTTAGCTTATTTCTGCCTTCCGTTATCTAGGTGCTCTTTAGCTTTTGCTTTCAGAACTTATATTTTCGCTTCATATTTTGCTTCTTTATTACGGAAATTTTCAATGTTTTGGTCAAGACCAACAGCCGCTTTTTAAAGTTTGATTTGTTGTTCAACTTTAGCCTCAGTAGTATCCTTTGGTAAGGCGGGCGCTGCTTGCTTGGGTTGGGGCTTGCTTTCGTCTGATCCCATTTGTGAATAATTAATGTAGAGTGTGATAATAATTTGTAGCGTTAAACATGTTTTTCATAAGTTATATTCTATGAATATCTGGTAACAATTAAATAACACCATAATTGTTGAGATTATTAAAAGGAGAGAATACATTAAGACCTTGACAGTATATAATCATGTATAACTAAATCCAATATATCTATTGATTGACATTTTATAATATCTGAACCTATTTTTTGACTAAATATACTAATATCAAAGATGAGCCAATCGACCATCAACACCAATCTTTCAGCCTGCTTCGACAATTAACTAATAGAAGACTACTTTGATGAGTTTTTTAAACGCATTCCCCTAAACATTCCGCAACTGATCATTGAATCTGAGTAAGTGAGTGATTAACTCATTGTCAAAATGAAAATTAAGTGGCTGATAGATTATTTTGTTAAGCTGATCAGGTTCAAAGGACAGTTTCAAAAGATGATTCAACCCATTACTGACATTTCTCATAACACTGTGGCAAGTAAAAAGATTATCAAAAATTTGTGCAATATAAAAGTCATGCTGAAGCATTGTGCCCTTGATGAAATTTCATCCCTCATGACTGAAACTATTTTTACTCTCATTTGTCCACCAGAAGCGAATAGTGAGAGTGAAAAATGATGAATTTAAAATGTGTAAACCGCTTTTATCATAATATTGCATAATATTGTATTTAAATCTGAGCTTATTTTCAATCATATTGATGACTTCACAGAGTATCCCACTTTTTTGAAATCTTATGAATTCGGATAAATCTATTGGCTCACTGAAATAAATCGTTTGATGACTTGCATCCATTTTCTAGAGATTGGATCATCCAGAACATGAGACACTTTCGGACCATTTCTTTTAATAGTAAGACTCAGCATTGCTACTCCCATAGGCCATGGAGCGATTCCAATGGAAAGGGAAAGATATTTGTCATTGGCTTGTATGTATTCTCTCACGAGGCAGCAGTTGATAATGTGATAAATGGAGCGAATCATATCCTTATCGCCAGTTCTCTTTTTCAAGACAAATATAAAGCTTTTTATTTATTCCCATGACAGTTCGTATCTATCGTAGTTTTGACGATACTTCTCCCTCAGTTCTTCTGAGTTGTACTTTTGTTCAAGAGCTTGACTCCAGTCTCTTAACATTTTATGAATCCACAAAATGATCTAATCACACATATTCTCAAAAGGCACATTTTATTCATCTCTAAGGATCATCTACGTCTTTCTTTTGATAAAAAGTGGATCATCTCCGAGTTTGGGTTCGATGAGCCTATCTCTGTATTTGGCATCAAGCTATGTAAAGTAAACTTGCTCCTTAAGTTTATACTGAAACTATTCGTCGTAGTTTTTCATGTCGAAAGTGGGGTTATCCTGATAGAACTACTCTATTTTCTGCAGTCTCTTATACCTTTCGACGTCTGTTTCAGCAAAGAGAGTGATAGGCTGGTGAAGCTCTCTCAATCGAGCTTTTATCTATTATTTCTTGAGGACAATGGTCTCAATTTATTCGTTGAGTTTTATCTTTTTTCTGCGATAATCGAATTAGTAAAAATCTTCGAGTTCCTTGAGTCTTTTTTGTTTCAATTATTGTTATTTCAATTTTTATTCCTCCTGCTGTTCTTAAAAACGCTTTTGTTGTTGCGCGATGGCCGTTTTCTGGACGATGGTTTGAGCTGTTGGTTTTGATTTCTTGAGTATTTATTTTAATTTGTCCATGATTAATATATAGCTCTTATAAAAGTACTTCCTATCTATATATTTTGACTTTATAGGCACGAACTGTATATTATAAAATCAAAAAAATCAAGGGTATTTTTCAGAGTTGTGAAATTTCTGAGAGTTTTGTTGCTCCCTCCTTTTCTTTTTTTTCATGTTGTCCATGATACTGTGAAAATCATCAATGACAACAGATTGCTAAGAATCAGAAATAACCATATCTTGGCTTACAGTTTATATTCTGTGAATAAAATTCATCATACCTTTCTTATTAAAGGTTCCTCTCATAAACTATATATGCTTTTCTGTATTTTCAATCACCTTATTACTTGAAACTGACTCATTCGAAAGGTATTTGGATTACAGCTACAATAAGGATTATTTTAACTCTTTTATCGTCTATGGCTGCCTTAGAGTTGTTTAGTTCATGTATTTACTCATGAAGTGCGTTTTTTGGCGATGACCAAACGAAAAATTACCCATATTCACGTCATTATCAAACTTAGCCATCTCTTTGGTGGTCTTCTATGGCGTAATAAACAGAGGTTGTTTTCCAGTTATCGATTATTTACTTTAGTTTTCGTGGTTATCTGAAGAATCTCCTTGTTTAGAGTCTAAAACATCGTTGAACTCTTTCTCAAATTGGCTCATTATCGTGATTTAATTTTATTTAGCCTTTTATATTTACTTTTTTGTTTCCTCAGGGTTAGTAGTAGTCGGGGATCTGCTAGTCATTTAACTTACTGTGCGATTGGTTGTTGGATGACTTATTTTCTTAACCTTATTATCATACGTAAAGCATATTTTATGAGGAATATGCAAAGGCATTTGATTTATTTGGCAGTGCAAGATTTTTTAATTATTTGCACAGTTTACATTTCTGAATTAATACCTTTTAAAGCCAGACAGTTAGGTTCTTTTCTGCTATTGGCTTCGATTTACATTATTTCTCTTCCAATACTAATTGCTAATCCCTTAAGCTGACCTATTTCTCTTGATAATTTGCTTGATGGAGATTTTGCTGGTGGGAATGGTGGTTGATTGTTCGAGAAATGTTTCACCGGCTTCTTCGGTTTCTGGATGAGTGCAACAAAAGCAAAATTACAATAATGGTGGAGAGCGATGTCTTGCTAAAAATTTGCCATTATTCTAAAGATCATATATTAAGGCAGCATTTTTTCTGTTCATTTACTCTCTTTTCAAATTTTTATTTATCTATGAATTTATAATAAATTGACTTAATTTTATGATAATATACGGTTATTTAGGCAGGGGGTGCCTATATGTCTGATGCTGTAGCTTATTAATATTGTTTCATTTCATATATCATCATGACGTATTATTGATAGATATTATATATGAAGGGAAGAGTCGCTGTCATCACAGCTTCTTCAACCGGAATTGGCAAGGGAATAGCTATTAGATTGGCTCAGGAAGGAGTTAAAGTTATCATTTCCAGTAGAGACAAAAAACATATTGATTAAACCGTCAAAGAGATTACAGACAAGGGATATTAGGCATATGGCATTGTTTGCCATGTTGGAAAAAAATAAGATCGCACCAAATTGGTTAAATAAACCATTGAAAAATATGGCAGATTGGATTATTTAGTACTCAATGCAGCCGTCTCAACTCAGATGGGCAGTTTTTTAGAGGCGCAGTAGGATCAAATCCAAAAGATGTGGGACATCAACTTTAAAGCGCCTTTCTTTTTAACTCAATAGGCTTTACCATATTTGAAAAAGCAAAAGGATAGTGCAATTGTTATCTTAGCAAGTTATGCAGCATATGATCTTCCTAGTTTGATCGGTCACTATTCAATAACTAAGACTGCTTTGGTCGCATTGACTAAGATTTTAGGGAAAGAACTACTTGACGATGAAATCAGAGTAAACTGTGTTTGCCCTGGTTTGATTAAAACAAAATTTAGTCACTCACTGTGGAGTCATGGAGAGGATAAAGCTGCAGAGGGAATGGGAGTAAAAAGATTGGGTGTTCCTGAAGATATAGCCTCAGTAGTAAAGTTCCTGCTTTCGACAGAATCAAGCTATATTACTGGTTAGAGTATCGTAGCAGCAGGTCGCCCCTGCGCGCGATTATGATAGAAATGAGACATACAGCAATTATATTAAAACATGAGTGATTATTAGCTTATTTAGATTAGCATTAGTGGAAATAATGCATAATGGCAAAGGCCTACTCCTATGGTGGACTATCCTTTTAACTAATACTATTTGTAAAGGTGAATGTTATTAAATATAAGATCCAAAATATTATAAATATCATTGATAATTAAAAATGGGGTTGATATTTTAGAATAAATTGTAAAATAGAGCGAGAATGATGGGAGATTGAAATGTTTATTTTTTGCTATGTAGCATAGGAAATTATTATTATAAATATCATTTAATATATTCCATTAATTTGCAGAAAATAAATAAGATAAATATATTTGACAAATGCAATCAGACATAGTTAACCCTCTTTTTCCATTTATATTCCCCAATTTTAATCCATTCAGCTTGTCAATAAATTTCCTTAAAAAGTTTTCCGCAGTTTGTTGGTTATTAGCCCGGATAGATAATTATAGATAATAATTCTTCCATTTTTAATGCAAGGAAACAATTAAAAACGAACTGCAAATGGAACTCGTTTGTCGGCAATAGACATGGCCAAACTCAACAAATCTTCCATAGTGAGTATTGCTTAACGATTCTATATCACCACTCTTCATCAAGTGCACCAGCAATTCAATGCCTACAACGGAGTTGATCTTGAAACCGGTCGCTGGGTGACCATTTATATTAAAGTGGTATGGCACTCCTTATTCAGAAAACTAACAAATATCCCTTCTCAGCCAAAATTAAAGAAGAATTTAGGAACATTATTTGCCCTAAAGTTATTTGGGAAGGTCAACTTGATCTTTCCCAAGGAGCCTATTATGTAGAGGTTCACGACTCATGCGGCCCGTCCCTTCGGAAACTTTTCGAGCGAATCAAGACACCAATTTCTCCGAAGGAATTGTTGCATCTGCTATACGAATTAGTAATGCCTGAATAATATAGATAAGATTAGTATAAAAGATGTCCAATGGCAAGCATGCTTGTGGATAGTTGACTCCTGACTGCATTCACTTTGACTCAAATCCCAAAAAAAGCGATTTATATATGTTCAATTGCTTCCATCTAGGCCGCAAAGGTGATACCCGCAAGCCTATGCGTACCAAATATTGCTCTCGAGGCAGTCATCTTGGAAGAAGTATTCATGAATAATATTTAGATTTGCTTATTAAGGATGACCTTGAGTCTATAATCTATATTCTGATGGACTTATTTTCTCCCCACACTTTTCTAGAAGATTGTAAGGTTTAGGACTATTCCTACAATAAATTGGCTCTTAAATTGGAATAATATCCTAGGCAGTTACCAATGGCTTTTAGAGAGTTTTACTGTGATGTAGTCAATTTAAATTTTGATGCTGAGTTCAATTTTTTCCACTGGAAAAATTACCTAGGCAAATTACTAACCCCAGATATCATAAGCCAACCCTATAGTTGGGTGTCAAGCAAAGGAGAGAATAACAACAAATAGAACATAGAAGAGGTTTTTCAAGAGAAAGAACTTCTTCAAAAAACACTGAAATCCTTACACGAGACTAAGGAGAATATTCAGCATATTGAAAAATCTCTCAGAACACTAGATGAATTGGGAGAGAAAGATAATGAGATTATAGAGGTTGAATTGGACTCTTTAGATTTAGTGAAGAGGCAAAGTTTGGTTGAAAGAATAATGGTAACCAAGGGCTTAGGGAACCGCTATTGATGATTCATCTCCGTGATATATTTAATTTGATCATAGATAAGCAATAATTGTATAAACTATTTTGTTGTTAAAAACTGAAATAATAATTGAAATATCTCTTTTTGCTGGATTTATTATGGACGACTGAGGATTAGAATAAGATAGTCTATTGATACTAATAATGTCACTGTCAAATTCCGTCTTTTCCTTTACATTATACGAGCAGACATCAAAATGAAATTAGAGGGATCAGACAAAAGTTTATTATTTCAATTGATTTTAACAAATATTTTTACAATTAATTTTACTAAAATAAATTCATTATTTAAAATTTATGTTTAAAATTATTTGTTGACAATCACCTAAAAGAACTAAAGAAGCCTTTTTACAATTTCATGTCCATCTTTTGGCGCAGATGCGATAATTTGGGACCTTACTTAAATTAGTCTGCGATCTTTTGTAGCTATTCTCTCTGACTATTACTCAAAAGTGGTGTTTCTGTACCTGGCTGGAGCATTTTCACCTCACGATTTTTAAACTCACTATATTTTCGGTATTGCTGGAGAAACACTTGCTTATAGTGATCGAGCTAGGCTTTATCGATCTTGGTCACATCAACAAAAAGATAAGGAAAAGGATTAGACAGATAGGATTTCGACCAAGTTCTTGTTTCTAAAAGAACATCGAGAATGGCTTGCTTCTAAATTAAATCTTCAGAGGTTTCACCTGGGAAGCCTTCAGGGATGCGAGTAGCCTCAGTATAGTTGATGCCATGAGGTGGCCCTACCCAATATTCTTGGATAGGTCTGAAATGCTCCATGCCAACAGCGCAAACAACCTGAGTGGCAGCCTGAAAAGCCTCTTTAAGCAGTGCAGTCATATAGAGATCTTTTGGCAACAAGAAAATATGTGGCATAAAATTTTAAGCTGCTGCTTTGGTGGTGAAAGGAGTGGTGAGTTCTTTATTTTTTACCAAAGTGATTCTAAAAATATCCCTAAGTTCATGAATACTCAAAGATTTGCCGAGTATCATTTTGAATAATGTCTAAGGCATGCCTCCCAACATTACTTTATGCCTTGCCATGAGTCCTGTATACAGGAATTTATCGACAAGAGGAAACTCGCTTCGTTTTCCTCCCAGTACATGCTGACTGATAGCATCGATAAAGAGGGGTGTCAAAGCCTTGTTATTTTATTCAGGATCGTCTTGAACGAAGGTGTAAGAATAGGCGTAGAGTCCGTTCTTATAGGTTGTTTTGGAAGGAAGCGTATTACTCAACATCATATCCATTGAAAATAGATTGACAACTGTTTCCTCCCAAGTAATGGGTCTGTGAGGATCAATCAACTCAATTCCATCAAGTCGATAGTCTTCCACGTTGCCCGCAGCGCACTTGTGAGACATGAATCGCTGCCGAGCCATGTAGTCAGAAGGGTCCAACTGCAAATACATAAGGTCGAGACCAGTGCAAGACATCAATTGGACGTCATCCTGCCCTTAGAATTTACGATTCTTGAAATGCTATGGAAGTTTTTAATGGTATGGAAGTTGTCTTGGAATTGGGGGTTTTCGGGTAACCCCAAGAAGTTTTACCTCATCCATTAGATCAATGTCTCCCTGATTGGCACAGGGTAGAGGCTTTAAACTTGCAGTGCGAGTTGTTTGTGCGCAGATGGCTTATCGTTGATTAAAAAGATAATCTTCTGGAGTGATAGTTCTGAAAAACTGTCTTAGACGTAGGGATAATTTCATTTTTCAATTATAGATTAATATGTGAGCCAAAACCTCCTTTAATATAGCCCTACAGCTCTTAATCATGTTCAAAATATTTACTTTATGAAACTATGTTTTCTGAAATTAACAGTTAATTGGGGTGATAAATTGTATTTAATAAATCAACAGATGAGCAGCAGCAAAGAAGGCGATATTTACAAGTATCTGTCCATTGCAGGCGGTTTGGGTTTGGTTTACGTGGCGCTAAAGTACCTAGAACAACGGAAAAGCTCCCCTCAATCTAATTCTATACCTTTAGATCGTGCACACAGGATTTTGCAGGAAATTAAATATCAGGTATTCACCAACTGCATCAGTTTTTCATAGGGAGTTAAAATCAAGCTTCATTCCAAGTACCCTGAGAAATAACTTGAAAATTATCTTCGAGGAGAAATTATAAAGCTCTACCAACAAAAAGAGGACCTTATCATAGGCAAGTACAATGTTACAAAGGATGAGTATTCAGCTGTTCTATAAAAATATAAAAATGATAAATAAGTAGCGAAGAACCAAAGCTAAATCCTCGATATGATGGAAAGAGCTATCAAAGGAGAGACCCCAGACTTGACTGTTCCCGAAAATGTAATTGTTCAATAAGTTAGGCTCTAAGACTGCTGACTACAGACAAGATTAGGCAAGTCTATCGTGACATGTGTGAGCTAATTGCCGTAAAAGTATGGGAGAAGCTCGATAACAACAGACGCAGTGATCCCTCTTTCGATAGCAATGATGATGCTCATTTTAAAAGAGCTATTCGATAGCTCAGCATTTATGATGTAAAGATTACTTTCTTGGAACAAACAGGTTTTCGCAAAGAGTGGGGTTGTCCGAACTAAGTTTTCTTTAAAGTCATGGAAACTGCCAAGAGGAATAACGTCTAAATCAAAGACCAAATTATTGTAATCGAGAAGGCATACGAAAAACTTATTGAGCATATAAGCCGCGCTCCTGTAGAGTTGAATCCATAGAGGATTAATCAAATTATGAATTAGGCCATTGCAGGAGGTAATAAAAGTCAATCTGTTTCAATTCCCCAGCAGAATGTTTCAGCAGCTCCAGTATCGAAAGCTCCCCAGCCTTTATATTCATCAGTTTCTTCAAGACAGCCAGTTCCTGCTAAACCTAAACCGAAGCAAGAAGATGAAGATTTTGATTTGTAAAAACTAATGATGCAAGAACTAATGAATCGATCTCAAGAAGAGCCAACAGACATTAAGCCAGCTCCAGCGGTCATTGTTGTTGAGGAATAAATTAAATCGGATATTCCAGTAGAACAAATCAATAATGAAATAAAGGAAGATGAGCCAAATGTTAATGTTTAGATTTAGAAGAATGATTTAGTTCAAGAAAGCCAACCTCATGAATAAGTTGTTAACTAAGCTGTAGAAGAGCCAATCGTGGAAATGTCTAATGTTGAAGTAATTGAATAATCAATCCCAGTAGTCGAAGCTCAGCATGACTTTGTATAAGGACATGATGAACCCCATATCAAGTCAGAATAAATCGTGCAATCTGAAAATGTAGCTTAGAAAGAAGAGTCTTAAGTTATCGAAAATTCTATTCCTGTATAAAAATAATAAGATCTTTAACAGTTGCAGAGTGAACAGTCTTCTATGGTGGCTTCAGAATTAGTCGATAAGGTCAATAGTGATGTTATCGAACATCAATAATGATGATTATGAGAATAAATTATTAAAAGATTCTCCTCAATTAGTATTTGATTAATAAAATCAGTCACCTTAAACGAGAGAATGAATATTATCTTTCAATTTTCATGAGATGAGTATATTCTGAAGTGATATTATTTGTTTGCTAAATATAATAAAAGTTATACATAATGAAAATCAATCAACCTGGTATTCATTAATTTAAGAGGTAATTGCCGCCTTCCACGACGGAAAAAAAGATTAATCCGGAAATCATTCAGGCAGCATAAAAGCGCACTCAATTATCTTCAACTATCCAAAGTTAATCTCTATAGAATTAGTCCTCTAGTAAATAATACTTTGATCATGACGAAGTAGAGCTGTTAACAGAACTATATTCTCAATTAATGGGTTAAAATGAAGCGAACAGCAAAGTTCTACAGGATAAAAAAGGTCTAAATAATGGCAGAATAATAAATGGTATGATCACTGATATGATGGAAGAGATAACAAGATTGCAAGGAGTTGAAGAAGACCACATTAAAATGACTTAAATTTTTAATAAAAGTACTGGACGCTATACTGAAGATGCTTGGAAAGCCATCATTATTTCTTACAGATAGAAAAATATCAAATTGGAGGAGAAGATATTAACTGAGAGAAGGATGAAAAAGATGATTGAACAGCAGCTAAAACAGAAAGAAGAGGAAGTCACTGACTTATAACATCTAAACAATATTAAATTTAACAAAATATCAACTCTGATAGATGATGTCAACCAACGAGACAGTGAAGTTGTCCATCTCAATGAAACAATTAACTCACTTGAAATTAACGTGTCCAAAATGAATGAGAGTTTAAGTTAATTGAGAGATCACCTGAATTAAACTCAAAAGTAAAAATTATAATTGACTGGATTGATTGATAGTTAGCGATCAAAAGCATCATAAATTCAAGCGGAACAATAGCGTACAATCAGTGTACTTTCGGAATCAGAATACTAAATTAACCACCAAATCTCTGATTTAAAACAAAAATACGAAGTTTAAATAGTAAAGCTTGAAGCAAACATCAGCCATATGAAAATTGAAAAATAGGAGCTTTTACTAAAATTAATCAGTTCAAAGGTTTAAACCAAGGACTAGCAGTGCCAGACAGAGCAATTTGAGAGTAAAATCTGTCATTTCAACTCACTTGCTGACTAGGTGGAAGATTTGGATGCATTCCGATAAGATGGAAGAGAATTTAACGAAGCAAGATAGAAAGAGACGACAGATGAAGAATAATACGAATTAAAGCTAAGTGGCCATCAATTTAGCATTAATTGCTAACAAAATCTAACACAGCCATTCATCTCAGAAGACAGCATTCAATTTGATATGCAAAATAAGATAGAACAGTCTTTTGATGGAGATAATTATTCAATTAGTAACTCGCCATCACGATATGTTGAGACCATAGAGCAGCTGACCAATGAACTTACAGAAGCTTATCAAAAAAATAATGCTCTTACCCAGCAAATAGAAGAGCTTTAGAAGACAATAGATACCCAAAATAAGAAGATAGAGGCATTAAACAAAAAACCAGAAAGAAAAATCGAAGATAGACTGGAGAGGAAGAGTGAAAAAATTAACTATATGGGTGGGTACATCAAATCCTTCTTTAAAAAATGAGGTGGGCTCACGAACGGATTGATTTACGATTATTTTATTAATTTAGTGGATATCAATAAAGTTAAAATATCAATAGTATAAGATCATCAACAGTTTTGATTCGGAGCGATAAATCCACAGTATTCATTGTAGCTTCCACAGGTCCAATGTGCCCTTAAAACTTGCAAACATATCCAACAGAACGAATTTTGGCAAAAGGGGCAAGTCATGTGTTTGCATCCTTGGTTATGCTCTATGGGACATCTGCAGGACGGACAAAGCCGATGCGTAGGCACATCTATTTGTATTCTGTGTGTCAATTGGGGGTCTTAGAACACTTCCATTTTCATCATTGTAACTTTAGTCTTAAAAAATTGGAATTAAAAGCATTAAATATTGCCACACTAATTTTGCGTTGGATTTGACCATTTCTTAAAACAAAGTTTGCAGAATTATCCGTATTTGCATTTGGGATTAGAACAACTCACTCGGTTACATGTATCTCCGTCAACAATTACTCGGCAGTCGCAACCAGGACAATTCTTGGTGCGAATGCGAATCCAATTTTTGGTTAACTCTTCTGAAAAATATTGATCTTCTTCTCGAGTAAAATTGCCTACTTCATGGCAGAGATTATAGCTCCATTCCTTATGACATCCCTAAAAAGGGCATAATAATTCAAATTTATTTTGATCAATTGTGGCCTTCATGAATTCTAGAAGAGCAGTGCGCCCCATCAGATGTCCACAAGTCATAAGGGCAACTCCCTTTTCAAGGGTTATTTAATCCTCAGCCTCAGGCTTAACCCAAATGCGTGATATTTATGTTATCGGGGCCTTTTTCTGCCGTATCAAGCCACTATCAAATACTGTGCTTCCTATCACTTCATGATCATCTAGTTGCTGTTTATTAAACCAGAGGACCATATTCCTTGGTAGAAGAGTTTGACTTATCTTGTTATAGATCATGCTCTTAAATTCACCTACTAATAATGAACTGTCAATAAACAGCTTGTGCGCTTAACCATTAACCAGCAGTAAAAGTATCTCCATGATGCTTTAGGGCATAGATTGGTCCTAATCAGCATCAATTTTTTGATAACGAGCAATGAGCATGGGTTTATTCCTTTTTGAGTGCACCAAATTTCCCATTACTTTACTTAATATTATGTTAAATGTTATAAAAGAATATATGAAAAAGCATTTTGTCTATAATGATCTATTTAAATCATATTTAAGAATAAATAAATTGATTCGTAAATAATAATAATCATCTTTTTAGCTCGCCCTTTATTCTCTTAGATTTTGCAAGGTATTCATTTGCCTTTCTTGGATTGCCGAGCTTTTTGTATGCTAAACTCATGTTCAGATAAGTAGAAGCACACTCAATTGCATCTTTTCCCTTCAGTTTTTCTTTAATTGCCAGGGCTTTTGTATAGTAATCCAAAGCTTGATTTGTTTTATCAAAATCATTAAACACAGTACCAAGGTTTTCTAAGGTATCGGCATATCCAATAGATTCTTTTCCTTTTGATTTTTCGTATATATTTAATGCCCTGTTGAAGTATCCAAGTGCTTCGTTTTTTTAATCATGCAATTTATAAATCGTACCTATGTTGTTGAGAGTAATAGCGCAGTTAACTGAGTCCTTTCCATATACTTTTTCGTATATACTCAATGATTTGTTGTAGCATTAGAATGCTTCATTGAGTTATTCCTGACAATCATAAACCTCGCCGATGTGATGGAGAACATCAGCACAGTGAATTGATTCCTTGCCCTTCACATTTTAATAGATACTTAAAGCTCTATTGTAATACCCTAAAGCCTCAGGATATTTCTCTTTCTACTTATGCACAATACCAATTTACTCTAAAGCACTGGCATGATTAATTGACTATTTTTTACTATGTTCTTCTTCATAAATTCCAAGGGCTTTAGTATAATATTAGAGAGCCTCATCTAATCTATGCACCTCCTTTTTCATATTACCAATACTTAATAGAGTTTTGGCACTTTTGAGTGCCTCTTTGCTACGTTTTGTCCTTGAGTATATCATTAATGCTTTGTTAAAATTAAAGAGCTTCACTGAATTTCCCCTGCTCTTTAAATACATTGCCTTTACCTTGAAAAACTTCAGCACAATTCACTGACTCTGCATTTTTCTTTGCAAAAATATGCAATGCCTTATTAAAATGTTCAAGAGACTATTCATATTTTCCCATATAATCATAGGAGTTCCCAATATATAGGAGATTATTTGCATAATTAATAGACTATTTATTACCCTCATCCTTTTCTTGAATTTTTTGTGCTTTGTGGAAGAAGTCCAAGGCTTATTTGAGTTTGCCTTGATTAAAATACGCAAGACCAATACTGTGAAGTGTATCAGCATATTATAAT
>Ga0302185_10000187_pt1 | contig 49403 bp, 27 predicted proteins | sample II_Bog_E1_1_FD_200231 | JGI IMG/M metagenome (GOLD analysis project Ga0302185, IMG submission 200231) | Peat permafrost microbial communities from Stordalen Mire near Abisko, Sweden - II_Bog_E1_2 | ecosystem: Environmental > Terrestrial > Soil > Wetlands > Peat | place: Sweden: Abisko... | reverse complement strand
TAAATATTTTCTACATATCATCATGATAATAAGACCACAACATATTGCCAAATCATTTGTTATTTTTAGTCAAAGTGAGATCTGGATGCTAGATACCTTTAATAGTGTGCCGCATAGGGATTCGCATTGGTCGAAAATATTCATATTTACTCTCCTGCATTAAGTGAAGTTGATCAATCGCATTTTTTTCCTTATTTTGTTTCTAATGCTGCTATTTTTTCAATTTTCTTGTTCGATTATTTGTAAGTTCCATCACAATTTTTTTATCAATAATTTTATTTTGCTCCTATATATAGGCCTCTATAGTTTGGCTATTTTTTTTCAAATTGGCGTTCTTTTCTTAAAAAGCCATCCGTTTAAAATATCCCGGATTTCTGACTAATACCCTCTTTACTTATTTAAATACTTATATTTTAGGATTGATATCCTCTACTGAAGATTCATCATACTTTTGTTGAGAGGAGAATCTTCAGATACTGTAATTGTCTTGAGTGAAAGGGCTCCTGATTTTAGGGAAACTTGCTCCTGCGAATATGATTTTAGTTTTGGCAAATTTAACCTAAAATCGCTCGTTTTGTCGACAGATTTCATTAATTTTATTATTAACAAAACCTGTAACTCATTAATTGATAAATATATAAGTTAAACTCACATTATTCAATATTAATAGATATTTGGGATTAAGCAAGATGATTCACCTCATTCAAAAAGGTAACATGACTAACGATTATTAAAATAAAGAATAAGTGTATCAAATAAGAAATATTGGAAAATATTTAACTCACAATGAATAAATTAAATTGTAAAAAAATTACTATTTTAAATAAGAAAACATCTAAATATCGGAATAAAACAAAAAATTAACTAATCTATATTAAATGATCTTAAAGAAAGAATATAAATTAGTAATTTTTCTAATAGTAATCACCTATTTATTTGCTGATGTATGACAAAAGATTTATATTTTAATGAAACAATTATTTATTCTTGGAAATCTATTATAAATTATTATGCAAACAAGTAGTAGATAATCAAATTCATTGATATGCGAATACGTTCTATAATCCACCAGCATGCATAAAAAAAGGCTTGATAGTTTGCTGTAAGCAAATAAGATTGCCTAAAAATAATATAAATCAGTGGAAGAAGAGATTGGTATGATAAAAGAGGATAGTTATACCCTTAATCATGATATTGATGCATTCATAAGCACTTTTGGGATTATTGATGAAATTTAAGATAGCATCCAAAAGACTGAAGATAATATTGATCTTGTCCAAAGAACCATCGCAAAGTTAAGTAAAAATTTAGTAATTTAGTAAAAAAGGTTTCATAGCTTAAGAAAAATAGGAAAAAATGATTAAATAAACTAGGAAATACTTTATAAATTATTAGTCATATTGTATCACCCATTCTAAATAGCGAATAAAAAATATTTTAATAATTTATGGATTGCTTAATTTTGGCTACCACTATCAATAATATGATATATCAATACGAATTTCTCTTGGCCATAAAGTGGGTTTTATAATCTTTTTTTACTCCAGCCTGCAATTATCTAATACGATGTAAGGTTAATTTTCTGTTTTGATAGCTTCTGATGTTTTATTTTGTATGCTTACGCATTTTAAAATAAACTTTGGTGTATTATTTTTTGTCAATCTTTAGTTTGTAGTTTAGAGCTTTTACTACCTGCTTTTACATTTAATTTATAAGAATAGTAGAATATTGAGGAAATGTTTTTGAAAAAGAAGGAGTTTCAAATGATTCGTCATCCCAAATTTTAGAAGCAAGCAGCAAAACTGTCACTAGCAATCTAAATTACTGTTTATATACCTTTTATAGTTGAGAGAAGTTAGCTGGATATGGGTCTTTTCCATAAAATTCTATAAATAAGCTGCTGCCATGATTGGTATCTCTCTTTCCATTTTGGCTGTTAGTACAATGTTTTTTATGAAATTGGAGACGCTATCGATAGTGGGTTTAAAATAATCAATGGCAGTGGGCTCCGGTTCATCAAATATCTTGAGTGGTTGAGCGACACCAAAGTCTACAGATTCAGCTCCTCCGAGAAATGATGATTAAATCATTTTGGCTTCTTCTGTAAACTAATTTTGAAGGGAATCATTTTTAATTTACTGTTCTTCATACTCCCCTTAAGAATAAGCATCCTCATCACAAACAAGATCTTATTCCACTTATTCTTTATAAAGCGGATGCAAATAGCTTTCTTTAAGAATTTAACCAACTTCATCTTCAATATCATCCATATTATCAAAACTTTCTTTGCTTTATTTTTCAGTTGACTAATAATAAGTTGTTGGCTCTGAAACTGCTATTACTTTTGATGACACAAATCCTGAAAAAGCATAGACAAGCTCCTAGACATCGATATTCGCAATTGTAGAAGTCATCAATGCACCATCAAATGATCGATTTAAAGCTTTCACTTTGTCTATTTAGAGATTAATCTCCATTATTTATTTCATTGACATGGAAGGTCTTTGCTAAATATTTTTTAGGATTCTGGTCAAAGATTAACGCTTAGAATGATCTTGATGAGCACCACTACCTAAGCCTCCTTTTTTAATAGTCGGTTTTGTTGAGGTTTCTGCTGCTTTTTTTTTGAAATCAACACTTTTGTCCTTGATTGTAGCTGAATATTTAGTTTTTGCGTATTTGGTTTCATTGTTATAAATGATTGGTGTTACATTTTTTTTTTCTGAACTCTTAATATTAAAAAATTTCTTTTTAGCCTCCGACTGTGGGGTGTATTAATTGAGTACTCTCTCAAGTTGCTTTTAGTAATCTGCATCTTTTTTGGCCAAAACCTTGATTTTATTTTTTTCAGGATGTTGGCAACTCTGGGGTTACGAGTGAATATCGTCAGCTTCTATGCCGTGAATAGTACAAGAACTATATGAACTTTTAGCAAGAGTTTCGATTATCTTGTCAAGTTTAATTGTATGTCCAGGTAAAATCTTTAATTCTTCGTAGAGTTTCTTTTTTTCGTCACTATTAATAAGAGCGAGCTTTCCCAAATTAATTCCATATCCACGTTGAATGAAACCTCTTGTATATTGCTGAAGGCCAGCTGTTCGGAGAAGTTTATACGCTGGAATCAAGTTAAAGTTTTTCTTTTAAAATAGATCGAGTAAAAGCTGCGCCTCGTCTCCAATTTTACTGCTTCCCATTTTAGCCTGTGACTTGATAGAACTTGCGATGGTAGTTTTTGCTTGTCTTATTTTGCTAAGATGAGCTTTTTCCTTGAGTCCTTATTAAAACTTTTTCATTATCGCTATTAAAATTCAATAATTTTAATATTTGATCGAGATAAATCACAATGACTTTAAATCATTTCTATTTTCACCTAAATAATAAATTATCCTCCTGTTGTTGATAGTACAACAATCTAATGATTAGAATAGAGAAATCAAATGTTAGTAAAATCTATATTTCTTCCATTATATAGATTTTATGATGAAATTGAAGTTAGCCACTTTTTTGCCCAAAGCTTTAGGATTGGATTTGATTGTGAATTTAAATATTTTCTTGGAAATTTCTTAAATAAAAGTATATACCCCAACAACTCTTGATTCATCATGATTTTCTGTCATGATCCTAAGACACTTCTTTTGGAGTTTTGCATTATCTAAATTTATTTAGAAATATTTAAGGATAATGTCACATTTTTTGTTGCGAAGATTGTATATAATGAGATCACCAGTACGAATCCCTACTTTCTTTTTCACTTTTCCAGGAATGCGCCTTTGAACTTTATCGAAAAATTTAATCAAAAATCGTCCATTTTTCAGCTTTTTAGAAGTTAATCCAAACTATAATCCTGAATCTTATTCTTGAGTCAGTATATCATTGCTTGTCCTCTGTGTTTATCTCTTTTGTCGCTCTTCCCACCTTTTTCTCCATTATTCGGTATTGTGAAATTATTAATACAAGAATAAATCAAATAATTGACATACTTGTTTAATATCTAGATAATTTGAATGCCCTGCCATCATCAAATTCAAGTCAAAATATAAATAATTTATATTTATAGAGTTATTATTAAATTTGAAAGACTAATCATAGTTATCATAATGTATCATAAATATATATATAAAATTACAGTTTTTTGTGGATAATATGATTAATAGTTCATTAATGATATTTCACAAACATCAAGCACAGCAATTAACTGGTATATTTTTATCCTTATCGCACTCCATGCCGAAGAAAGTGTACCCAATAATGAGTCCGACAATCACCATTATGATCACATATCCGTTGTATGTCATTATCAACATCATAGTCGCAATGTGCATGAGAGAATACACTAAAATATAAAAAAAACTGAAAACTCTTTCAATCCTCGTTAATGGGGCAGGTTAGTCATCGCTTTCAATCAAATCATTTTCATTTTCTTGCATAAGTTGACTGGCTTAATGAGGCTTTTGTTTACTCTTGAAAAGAGATTAAGTGATTTTGGTTTTAATGGACGGTAGCATCACTGAGAGTGCGCTGGCGACAACGGTAAGGATGAAGCCTATAATAAGAAGTCCTGTTTCTCCCTCGAGAGCTGTCCAGCTATATTGTATTAAGTTTACCTCTCGAAGATGAATGAGATATTTGTTGTCCATTTGACAGACATATGCATAGTCATGCCTACTATGACGTGGTCGTTCTCGCTCATTAAGATATAATATATAATGATAGAGAAAGAATAATCAAAGGGACTATAACTCAAGTGCTAAATTAAGAAAGATCGAGCACCTGGATATCCTTTCCATATTGTGACAACTGCTTACTCACAACAAGACTTTCACTTTATCATCGCTGTTGACTATAGTAGTGATATGACACTCATATCAATCTATCCTTTTAAAAAAGATATGACGAAATTAATGACTTCAGCTTTACAATTGACTGATATCCTCTCGCATAAAATAGTTTCAACTCTACATGTCTCCAACTTCGTCTTCAAACCAAACACAAGCTCCATTAATATAGTAGTATTAGAGCTTGTTTTGGGATATCGTTCAGGACAGTTAGTGGTTGTTGAGTACAAGGATAAGGATTGGAAAATTAAACAAAAATTCAATCGCAGCATAAAAAGTTAAGGATTTTTTTCACGAACTACATCTGCTATCTTTGGAGGTGAAGAATTTTATCATGTTTATTTTGTAAATCCAATTAGAGCATATCAGATCGAGACTGCCGAAGCTATATACAAGCATTCTTATCAGGTGGGAAATTGTATAATGCTTTTCAAATAATTGGATGATTGCAATGAAAATAAATTGTTAAGCCTATTTGATTCAATGAATATTAAAAAGATTTCTGAGGCCAATAATAATAAAATAATTCAAAACGGAGATTACTTCCTTTATAGCTGCTAGTATTACTCTGCATTGTTTGAGCCATAGTCAGGTATATGCCTTCTATATTTTAAAAATTCGATAGATTCTTATTTTATTGAGTCACATCGTCATGAGCTTATCGTTAGCTATAAAGATATCATATTAATAATCGATGTTGCTCAACAGTTCACTTTGAAGGCCACAATCATCGCTGATATGCCTATTCGCAAAGTACAGTCTTTTACATTCTCTAAATAGCTATACTTAGCAATATTGCCTTATGACAACTATATATTGATAGTATCATTGGCTCGAGGCTGCTTTATTAAGCTTGGAGGGCATAAGTCATATATTGCCAGCGTCTATTTCATGGAAAAATAAGGTAAACTAGTGACTGCGGGTATGGATCATCGCATCTCTATTATTTCCATCCCTCAAATTAAGAAAGATGCATGGGCATCATGGACACATAAAAATCAATAATAGATATTAATAAAAGAGTCCGATAAACCATACTACAAGTTTTAAGAAATATTTTCTCTTGGTAAAGCAAACTAATCAAACATCGCGCGCAATAATTTACACAGCTATGGCTTTGGAAACTGCTTTGGTTTTCACAAGTGTGTTTGCTTTTGCACTTACGACTACCGTATCATGATATATGATCTGAGTTCCTCTTCATGAGGTATTTGACTTTATCAAATTAGAAAGATATTTAATTAAAGAAGATTTGTCACTGTAATAATTTATCCTTTATTTAAAAGACTAGCAAGACTAAAAGTCTGCTCTGCTTCCTTGCATCTGTTTATAGTCAAATTTAATATTTTCATATTAATGAAACAGTAAAATCAAAAGATCATTCCACTATAAAAGCTGAAAGTCACTTACTCTTGAGGCTTTCCAGCTAGTACTATAAATCTTATGTGCAAACTTTTGTATTTTTACCACCAAGGTATTCAGGTATAACAGAGATGTCCATCTCTTTGGATAATGTATCCACAATCTCCTTAACATCAGTACCAATAATGTTAATCTTGGCAAGAGTTTTCTTTGGTAGCAGCGGCTTAAGCACTCCCCATATAGTATAAGCAAAAATACTCACATTTACGGCGATAAGCTTATATTGTCTTTCAGGACTATATTTAAGTGAGTCTGCAATATTACGCTTTGTGATTGCCAATTTGAAGTTATCTGACCCCAATCCTGAGAGATCTGCAATGATAGTGTATTGATCTGCATAACCCTACATCCGCTTTTGAAGAAAAATTTCCAGAAAGTAGATATAGTAATTACAATAATCTTCAACAGAAGTAATCAGATTTACGTCTAAGTGCGAGGCTTTATTCAAAATCACCACACGACCTTCGTAGTCAGAACCAAGGTATATGAAAAACTATATAAAACAAAATGTACGTCAATCTTATGATGATGAGCAAACATAGTAAGGTTGAAGCTGCTGGCCATTCGCTGCTACCATTTCAAATACTCTAGCAGAGAATCTAATGTTTCCTTATAGGCATACTCCTTCGCATGCATGTAGCGGCATATTAAGTTGTATAGGAATGATTCTGAGTGTTTACTTTCATCATGTAGAGTTTTGTAGTAGGCCAAAACCTGCTTCTTGAGAATTGAGAATTGTTTATAATACTCTGTGGGCAATCTTAACCAACGTTTGTGGTTTTCTTGAAAAGAAGGATCATTAAGCTATTTAATCTTACGATCCACTTTATCCTTGCTCTGTAGAAGTAAGCCCTGCAATTTATTGATGTTTTGTAGGCCACCATCCTGTTCTTGGACGTATTATGCCAAAAACATTTAGTAAAGAGGCCCTTGGCTAAGTAAATTAAAATATCCTGCATCTTCAAAGTTGAATAGCATTGAGTAGTTTATCTTTGACTTGACTTGTTCTTCGCTATTTTGATCCAAGAAGTGATATTTTTCTATAAACTTAATAGAATTACATTTACATTTTGCCATTGCATTCTCTTTTCTCCCTCTTTTTATTCCCCTTCACAATGGTGAATCACAAACAGCTCGATATTATTTAACCGAACTGATTTTATTCCTGATTTTATTGAACGAATTTCCTACTCACCTTCCTTAACTTTTGCTAGCGGGGATGAACGATTCTATTTTTTACTTTTGCTCAACTTTATTCCTTCGTTGTGGTCGATGAGGTAAAATTAGATGATTTAGTGAAAGTTACCATAAACTGGTAAGTAAGGCAGTTTGTGTTGGCAGTTTCTTTTGTAAACAAGGTCGCTCATACGGATACAGTCCTTGCCGAGATAAAGTTTTTTGGCACTTTCCAAGATAGCCTCAGCATCTATAGTTGATATTCCTTCCGAACTGAAACAGGAGAAGTAGTAAATCATGTTTTTATCACACTTCTTTGACCAAAATACTTTTAAATCTTAGGTGGCAGTTTCAGTTTTACTGTTGCAAAACAGTTCTGGAGCAGTGTGAGTTAGGTAATACTGCATTTTGGCAACATGGTAAGCCGCTTTTTTTGACTGGCAAGGAGAAAATTACATTAGGGAAGTCATAGGGTTTTGGCAATTATAAATTATATAATCCAACATTCATGATTTCTGCAAACATATAGTCAACCAAAGCATACCCAGCTGTAAAAAATATTATTGGAAGCTTTTAATCTAATAAATTGTTCGATAAAGCAGTCTAATCATCTCAAACAAGTTGGGTTTTTAAAATTGAAAAGGTCCTTAACTTTAGACTTATTTTGATATTCTTGTATTAACATAAATATGATTTACTATAATTGCTTGAAACATGATGGACCTCTTGAGTTGATTAAAACTCAATAATATCATTAAATGTGTCACAATATTTAAATGCTATCTGTTATTATTATCATACCTTAAATAATTATTTCATGATGCTGAGGTACTAAAATGACTATGTGGCAAATACTTCAATTTTAAGTGAATCAAAATATTTTATAAACTTTTTGTTGAATCAAAGCGACCTTCAAAAGAAAAAGGATTATTGATTGATAGATGGATACATTTTATAAAGAATCACTGTTGATAAAGACAAATATTAATGAACTGTTTTGATAAATCATTTTTAAGTTGAATTTTATTCTTATATATTAAATTTATAGCAATTTATATTCGTAATGGTTAAATTCCAGGTTTAGTCAACCATCTTTCCGGTTTCATCAAGCACTCAGATATTGTCCAATAGACTTCCTAACTCTAGTGAGGAAGGGATACATTTTTGAGTTATTCACTTTTAAAATTACTGCGACCAAAAGATATTGATACTCCTAAATTAATTTTAAATCTAAATTTTAGCACCTGAGGATGACCTTCGACAATTACAACAATATTTAATGATATTTATATTACGAAATAATCTTGGCGTCAGTAGTTTATTATTTGGCATATTCTGTCCTGAGATGTTTGCCGATTTTTAACATGAATTAATAATATCAAAATGCAGGAGGACTCCACCTCCAATTTAAGTTACAATTTTATCTACTGCATCTATCTACCAGTCGCTTTTTACTACTCACTTATACTAGTTAATGATTGCACCAGCAATTTACTGTTAATCCTCACTCTCATATCACTCACATCTATCTTTTCAAATCATAATCACCGATACATCCTCATCGCCCTTGCTTTGTTGTCTCTGACTGACTTTGGTCTTAAAATAGCCCTAAGTTTGGGATTTGATATTCCACTGATGAGCAGATGTCTTAACTATGAGATTGTTAAAGATTTGATTTATTTTTCGGAGGAGTCTCTTAATGAAGCATCTTTAGCTTATCTATCAATGATAATGATAACCGTAGTGCTACCTTTTAGCTACAATGGGCATCGAACCAGTAGAAAATAAAGTTTGGATGAATCTAAATTTTTAAATTTTATGTCTGACTGCCTAGACTATGCAACTCCTCTATTGCTTTATACGCTCGCCTATACGAAGATTGCTAATAATAGCTAATTCCGCTACTGGATATAAAACATAAATTTTGACCTTTCAAAAAGTAATTTATAGATACTGGAGCAAATCGGATGGAGTTTCATCACAGCAATATATTTAATCGTAAGGCGTGAAAATTTTAACCTCAGAAAGTCAATGACATTTTTTGTAATTATATTTATGGTCTACGATCACTACATTTAAAACTCTGATCCAAATATTCAAGTTTATCAATTGCAGTCTAAAATAATCACTGCCATAAAAATATGCCTTATTTTGTGCTTCAGAGTACACCATAAAGCAGATCAGATCATCAAGACTTAAAATGAAGAAGATGAGGATATTTCTAGCAATCGCATGAGCAGTTACCGAAAATTTAGTATCAAACGAAAGATAACACAAAAACATGACCGAAATCAAATTTTGGTTTTGATTCTTCTTATAATGACTGTTATAACAATGATATTAACAAACGGACTTGGAAATATTGTGACGATAATTGGCTTAGCTATGAATTTGCCAAATTATCAGGAATACAAATTTAGGAATTACATGTCTGTGGGAATAGCAATTAGTATGCTTTTACAGCCAAGCCAATTCATTTACTTTGTTTTTCTATTTATAGCTAGGAGCATTTCAACCTTCGATCATAATTTCAAACTTAGAAACTGGTGGGTGTTTATTTAAATTGGTAGACTAACTATTCTCCTAAGCAAAGTATCACTTCTTAACTTTCTCATAGGACTATTTCAATTCTAGTTTTTGGTCGTATTTACATTACTCTTCAGAATCATTTGCAGCTACTTTGGACTTATAATTGTTTTCATGGGAACTGAGGATAATTATGAGTATTTAGGTAATACCATAATTCCTTCCTCTATTAGCGCTGACATACTCCTTTGGTCTTATCTCTTTTTACTTAAACTACATTCTCCATCTTCAAGTACAAAATTTCAGCGTACGGACATTACCAATATTTTTTATGAGTATCCTATTTTGAAATATCTTTAGAGAGGGTTGAAGATATTAAAAATATTTCCCTGGTTTGCATACTCTGTTATTTCATTATTTATTCTCAGCAGTCAACCCTCCATCTTAACTTTGATGAGAATTGTTCCTTTGATGATGGCTTTTACAGTGGGAATCTTCGAATCTCCCAAATCTGAATGGCAGTAAAGACTTTGGAATTGGAATTTTTATACTTCCCTAATTATTGCTTTTATAAAATATTTTTATTTGCTGAGCAAATATGATAATTTGTCTCCTTGGCTTATCACTCTCCTCTAGCCTCTGTAGCAAAATTATAAATTTATTGGTCTCACTCCTCCTGACAATAACTCTTTGTGGGTGACATTTAGTGCTGACTGTGCAATTATCATCATTAATGCAATTGTACTGTTCATTATCAAGGTGGAACTGTCTGAACTTAATTATTTATAGCAAAAGTAGCGCATTTTTCAAGAATAGCATTTGGAAAAGAAGCTCCTTCCTGATTAAAGTGATGTAGAAGATATAGAATAAAGGAATATACACTATTTATATCACAACTATATCAAACCAATTGAATTTAAGTTTAAGGAAAACTCCCGATTTCGTCCCTTTCTAACAGACTTTATTCTAGATTTATGTTTTCTCTCTTTTCTATTGGTATTTTATATTGTTCCAAACCAATCATATTCAATGTTTTACCTGCCTCACTTCGTGCTGTTCTTTATAGGCTTTTTGCGACAGAACGGCAAACATAATTGCAAATACATTTTCCAAATTTTGATTGGAATTGGCGGCATGGACCTTTTCTCTCTATATGTATTTTATTTTATTGCATTGCTGAATGGAACGGATTCTCATTATAATATACTGAATATTTTTTGCAAATACCTGTTTGTGATTATAACTGTAATCTTCAACTAAACCAACAACGCTTTGGTTCGATTTTATGAATAAAATAAAGTTATCAAAAAGGCTGAGCATTCGTATTATCTATTTCGGATATTATCTCTTTCCATTCCAAATTAAAGATTAAAAAAGTAAGTGATTATTCTTCTTATTCATTTCTTTAAAGTTATTTCAATAGCATTCTTTCTAGTTACTCTCATAGCTGGTGCGACTCATTTCAAGATTGCTCACTCATTAGCCTTAATTATGATCCTTTTAATCATCATAGCCCCGTGTATTAATACGAAAAATTTATATAAAAAGAATTGGACAATATTCTTTATTGCCAGTATTCTCAGTGATATATGGGCAGGTTATTTTTACTGTTTTTTCTGCTTTGTTACTTTGAGAGGATATATTATGATGTTGGAAGAGTTCAATTTGCTGATTAATGCAGAGAAATACGGAATAACTAATAAAACATCAAACGAAGAGATGAAAAAGCGTGTGGAAGAAGTAGAAGATAAATTTGTCAATGAAAATAAACTCTAATCAATTACAGAGGTAAAATAAATGAGATAAAAATAGTAGTCATATGTATCATTTGGGGAGGACTAAATTCATTGGAAAGGAAGAAATTCCTACATAACAGTAGTATGGTTATTACCTGTGGTCTTTATATTGGTGATTCAATTGGGCGTACTTTACTATATTTCCGATATATTCGGATTTATTCTTTTTTCAAGTTCATTAATTGCTCTAATATATGTGCTCATAAAATTGGAATCATTTACAATAAGCTCCAAGGTGGTTAAGATTGTTATGATAATAATGACTTTGTAAGTGATTTTGGCCACTATCTATAAATATTATTATCTTGCAGCCACCAATCATTCTTGTTACAGCGGATTTGGATTATTTCTCATCTTAATAGGACTTGTCAGTTATTATTAATTCTTTAGATACATCAATAGAGGACCTCTAAATAGGGATCATGAGTACTGTTATTACATAGACTTCAGCTAGATTCGCAGCTAGGAAGCTATTCAATATTGGAAAAATAAATGTGAGCTGGTAAGTTAATTGGGAAGTCAAATTCATAATGAAAAAAAGATGGTCAACCTTCGTAAATTTTTCCTCGGCAGATAAAATTTAGGAGTAAAAGTTGAACAGCTGACTAGCTAACTGAAACAAAAATCTTCACATCGTAATTCTCGATTTGAAAATTTGGAAAAATTGTAAGAACAAGAAGTAGAATCAATGCTCAAAAAGTAGGAGTTTTAGGTATACTCTAACATGTTGACTTTCATGAGTATTGAAGATCTGCAATATTGTTATTTGCATCTCAATCAGTACTACAGCGGACAAACAGGCGTTGATGTTGATCTGGCTTAAGCCACTTAAGATACTAGGTAATGGGTACTCGATAATTACTAACATTCAATCTCTTCTACCTTAAATAGATACAATAGATTGATGGGGGTAAATCTCATGCTAATCTAAAAATCCATTTCTATTGTGTTTGAAAAAGAAGAAGAATAACAAAAAGGAGATTAAGATTCTCCGAGCAAGTTCAACTCTCCGGACATGAGGAAATTAGAAAATGACGTCAATCCTATCAGCAAAAACTCTTTATAATCTTAAGTATTTGCTCCAGATCAAATTTCAGCTCATAGTCGAGTATAAAATAAGGATTTATGCGGATAGAGAATAGATTTAAGATTGAATGAATTGAATTGGGTTGCAAGAAAATTGGTGCAGAACATAGAAATTTTAGGACTCATGGTGGCAGCAGGTTGGAATTTTTTTGGAGGAGTGTACACAATTCCAACTAATATTGCAATTTTTTCTTGGGCTATTGTGCTTGAAACTAAAACAACTGTCGTTTTTTGGCTTTTTTTGCTGATATATTCTTCCCTGATTCTTGGTTGTAAGCTACTTATTAATTATCTCCCACAGCACATATTTATTAATTTCATCTTCTACTATCACAGCAGTTACTTCTACTAATATTTAATAATATTAGTTTGCACTGTGGAGATTATTTTTCTCAAGATGGGAGGCACTTCTCAAATCCCTTATTCCCAGCGTGAAAACATTTATGATGCCTTTTATCGGAATGTGCTGAATGAATCTTCAAGAGGTAAGTTTAAAGATAACTAATATGAATTTTTATCTATATACAAGAAGGAAAGACATGCTCACAAGCATTCATTCTTTTATAGAGTGTTTTCCAAGGGAAGACTTAAGCCTGGCAAGGATCTTTATCCCATAATGGCCATTCTTCAGTTAATAATTCTGCTTTATATCTTCTTCTTTTACGATATGATGGAATTTTAATCTAAAAATAATCGTAAATCCTTGGGCTAAATTCTGACGGTCACTCAATTTTCCAAAAATATGATTTTAGCATTGTTTTTTCAGGTGATCATTATGATTGCAGATCGAGTGATAGTAGCTTTAAACATAATCGATGCTTAGAATCAAAAATTGTAAAACTTCATCTTTAACTTTGCTTTTAAGAATGAGATGAAATTCAATCCCCCCTCTGAGGAGGATCTACAGAAACTGAGCAAGTTTGACTTTCTTCTAATCTTAAAATATTTATTCCATGTGCTGATGCTCATTGCTATAAACTTCTTCGTGTACTTCTACATCCCTTCTGGGGGTTTGCAAAAAAGTATAATTCCTCAGTGCTAAAACGCAGTTTGTGGTAAGTCTTATAGTTATCTGTCAATATTTCTTTTCCTGTATTTGGTGTATTTTGTGATATCTGGTCTACAAATAAAGCATGGTTTCAACCGCAACAAATGCCGAAATACTCTTATGTAACGTTATCACTGGATAAATTATTACATCTACATGTTTTTTACGGGCGTTCCGTTTCTCTGGGAATTCAAAAAAATATCTGACTGGACTACCACTTCTACTGCTCTCCCTCTTTTTCACTGGATGAAGTTTGAAGACATTAACGCTAGAATGTACCAATCAAAGTGTGAGTAATAAATACTGAAGATTAAACCATTGGGAAAGAGGGTGTGGTATAAGTATCTCATGGGGCCTTCTGGTTTTTTCTTTATTCTCGCCCTTATTTTTTCTCCCATCATTATGTACTCAAGCTTTAATCCGTTTGCTGTTCAGGATTCCATTCTTGCTGCCTCTTTTCGTCTTCAACTAGTAATGTAAAACAACATCGTTTATAATTTTTTTTAAACTTCACATACTTCAATATTGGATGATTAAACTTTGGAGGGCGACCATCGCAGTATATTGGGTCTTTTTGATAGAGCTAATCTTTATAAACTACAGACAAGCAGATTTCCTGATCAAGATTTCATGCTTTCGTAACCAGCAGTGCAACAATTAGCCAGCTATTTAAAATTAGCCGCCTAAGGCACAAAAGACTTAATTTTTCAGATGAAGTTGGTGGTGACTGTTTCTGAGAAAGAAGGAGGATAATCGATCATATAATGGGGGAACAAAAAGCTTAATAAAAATGAGTTGTCTGCTTTATACCGCCTTATTATCTGCAATCAAACCTCGCTACAGATATCCAATTTCTATAGCCCTTTTCCAGGAGAAATTGAAAATCAAAGTATCATTATCACTACCCATAATCAAGGTCAATACTTCTAGTTGTAGGCCAATCGTTCGGTTAAATAGTCAAAGCCTAAGGGACTCTATATTTTTTACAAGAGTTCAGTGAAATATAAAATAGCAATAGGTTTACTGACCTTCTACCTGACTTATGTGGTTCTTATAAATAGTCTGTTTCGTTTCTATTTAACGGGAGGATTATAAAATATTTTGTTCGAGGGATGCTAATTGCAGAAGATATTATTTTTGTGTGAAGCAGTGAGAAGTGCACGAATTCTATAAAATTTTTATCAAGAGGAATATCTCTACTGGTCACTAGTTGACCTTATGCGTTATCCGAAAATGATCAAGGATATTGCCAGCGAATTTACTAATTTGAAACGTCTGCACAATGATTGAATTAATTATCAGCTTGATTTGTATTCCGAAATCAATTTACTAATCTAACAATATTTTATATGAGGAAAAGTTTATCACCTGAACAAAATCATCCTCAATCATCATTATAAATAATTTATAAATTCTTGTTTAGCCTTAGAAGTGATGAAGAAATGATAGTTGATGAATGATTAAGATAGTTAGATTGGCGTTTTAAGGTGTCGTTTTAAAAATGAATGTATAATAAGTTTAATGAATGGTGATTGATATATATTAATAAAATAGTGTCAATGTAGGCGATCTCCACCACCTTCAGCAAATTGCATATGGATCGGTGCTCCGATCGCTGCATTTTGACTCTACATCACAGAAACTTCACACCCGACGAAATCAACTGTTTACAAAGATGCACCAGAAATATCAGCAAGCCCTACCCCTATGCACCTAGACACAGGTCAGACTCTTAGGAGGTTAGCAACACATATGATAAGTGATGAATCTTTGTTAAAAAAATTGCTTTTAAAGATTTTTAAAATCTCTCATTATTGAAGATTTTTCCAATATATTTTGGCGGGATAGCACAATCCTTATATTTCAGCTAGCTGAACCCTTCTTCAATGTGGTGTTCTAAGATAAATTTCACAGAAATTTAATGACTTTCAACTTTTCAAAAAATTGAATGAAATATTCCATAAAAGCTGATCATTCAATACAAATTTCGTTAAATCAAAAATTTTCTGAGGGCTAGAACCTGGTAAAAGCCGCTGAGAATGATGACTCCACACTAGATCAGGGTGATGCTGACGATGCGCGACGTCTTATGCAAGCTAAGGTCCACAAGTTTGTCTTCCAGCTCCCTTTCCTTCTGCTGATGCGAGTTCGTGACCTTGTTGATCTATCGCATCCTCGAGCCGACCTCATAAATAAGTTTGAGGTTGTCCTCCTTTGCCAAATCTTAGGGAATCTCTATTTTTCCGATCATATTATCGAAATGCTCCTCGGCAGTATAGCCCACGTAAACGACTCCGTCGCCAAAAAATTATTCCCGCGTAGTTATGAGCTCGAAGCAAAGGTCATAGAGCACGTCTTACTCGGGGATGAGGTACTACTCTCCATGTAGAAGTTAGTGCGAAAAACAGTATTATGGTTGACCATTTGCTCTTCCTGGACCTCGTTGGTCTTCGTGTTAAGTAGCGATATTCGGAATATTTAGCCCTAGACCTTTCCACCAATGGCAGGAAACTTGGCCTCTAGCTTGATTGGCTTTATCGATAAGCATGTACATCGAAAGACGAAACCACGACTGTGCAGACAGGTTGCTTGGGTCTCAACATTAACTGAACGTTCAAAACTTGGCATAAAAGAAGATTAAAGGCCAATATCTATAAGAAGCCAATGTTTAGCATTTTAATATATTTAAAATAGAATCAACTCATGAATTGAAAGCCATGAAATAAATAAAATTGTCAGTCAATACTATTTCATAGACCAGAACTACTATTTATTCTTCATACTGTTTAAATATATTAAAATATTGATTCGATCAAAGATAAAACTATTTGATATCGTTTAATCATAATGGGGATCATCATTTGAGTGATCCACAATAAACTGAGAATACAACAAAATAAATAGAAACATTGCTTGGTTTATCCATCAATTAATTTATACAAATTTAGTATTCCTAATTTTAAAAAATAGAAATATATGATGAATCAACAGTTCATGAATTATTTGAGCCGGCCCAGCATGTCCTGCACCTTGACAGGATCGTCCTTAAAGTCAACAGAAGTGTCAAAAATTAGCACCTTCTCGCTTGGATAGCTCTTAAACCATTTTTCATGCTTTTAGTGGATCATCCGTAAATATGCAAGAGGAATTTCACTCTCTTCAGCCCTTTGACGCTTTTTTGTACGATCAAAGCACTTTTCTGGAGAGCATCTGAGGTAAACAACCTTAGTTTTACTGATATCAGCCATAGCTTCGAAACTACCATAGATTGACTTGAATACTTCATATTAACTCTAATCCATATAGCCAAGATCTCTCATCAGTTCAGAAAAGACATATTTGTCTGCAAGGATACTCCTTTCTGATATTTTAATCTTTTAAGGGAATCGCTGAATAGCCTCATGTAATTTCTGAATGCGGGTAAAGATGGCGTATATTTGAAAGGTAAAACCCCATCTTTTTGGTTCAGTATAGTACTTTTACAACATGTTAATACTCTTACCATTTAGGTTCTGCCATTATGCTACAGGCTATTAGATCCACTTAGCCTAAGGAATCTTTTGCCTTAAGATTTCCAAGAAAGTTGATTTCCCACAACCGATATTGCCCTCAATTGTAAAGCAAAAATCATTTTTGGAGAGCAAAGGATTTTCTTGTGGGCCATCGCTGACTTAACTCAAATTACCCGCTAACATTCTAATTTAATTGGTCTAAATGATTTCATGGCTTATAAAAAGTTAAGGAATATCACAATTCATCATTTCCTCTTACTGGTGTTCATCTTAGGCATTTCCTTTGATTTAGAAGTGCAGAAAGCTATATGACGTTTTCCCGCAGTTTCATTAAACTTGCGACCACAGCAAGGACATTGAATCATATCATCTTGCGTCGACGCTTTTTATTCCATAGTTAGCGCTTAACCTCGACCAGCTTTCAAACCCGCCCTAAAAGCAGCACTTTCTTTTTTCCATTTTGGAATTTTTTCAGCTTTTTTATTTGTCGCTTTCGGCTCTGGAGGAGGAGGTGGTGGAGGTTGTTTAATTCCTTCGCCTTCGTCAGGTTGTCTGAAAGCTGCAGAGTTAAAAGCTTTTCTCTTTGATTGAAATACTTTTTCGCAAACTTTTTAGTGCTTCATCAGTACATTTGGATTAAACTGTCGACCGCAGCCTTTCGAACAGGGCACAAGTTCTACTTAATCTTCCTCAGCAAATTCAGCTATTTTTTTAGCAGCTACGGGTCTGTTAGGACCCAATGGCATATTATTCTTTTCTTTAGCCATTTATCGCTCTAGTATTGCCATAAAATCTTGATTGCTTTTGAGAGGAGCTTCCTCCAGATCATTAACAAAATGATTACTAGCAGGTTGCTTATGAATTGGTCGATCTTCGATTGTCTTTGATGATATAGCTGGTGACTTCTTGGGTATTTAATCTCGAGGCGGAAGTTTTGGGTTAACCTTGGGAGTGGGCTTTTTAGACTATCTTTCTTTTGGTCCCTCAATCTCCTCCTCTTGAGTTGTTTTGTAGATAGTCTTTTTCGAGACTGGTTGTTGTATCACTTCCTCTTTCTTTTCTACTGAAGTCTTTTCTCGGCTCATATTGCGACTCATTTTTTTCTTGAGAAGTTGTAATCCTTGCTTAGCTACCATAATTTTGCTGATAGTCATATTTTCCTCGACATTAAAACCAATTTTTTGGGATGAACCAGCTCTTGGTGGCATTTGAGATGCAATGGGTTTGTTGGTTTCAGGGCCATTGTTCTTCTGCGCGTAGTAAGTATTATCCATATTTTAGGCTGGCTTTGGTGGCACCTGCGTCTTGTGCAATCTGTTCTGACTGGCCATTACCGTTGAATTCTTATCTGCATGTGGGAAAGCATACCTTTGCTGCCTGAGCCCTTCATATTTGATATTATTTAAGCATAAGCCAACATAAGTTCCATATGTAATGCAAAATCATTCTACAAATTGATTGGTGTAATATTCGCTATAGTCGAGGTTGAAAGAGAGCACATTGAGCTTAGTCTCACCTTCTTTTCTTAGCTGAGAAAAGAAATTGCGGAAAGAGGTGTCAAAGCAAGTCTTTAGCTCACGGATGTCCTTGAAAAGTTTTCCAGAATTAAATTATGGGACTTCGAGCGATTGGCTGAGAATATAGCCACGCTGTGCCATGACCTGCCTCTCCTCGTAAAGTCTGAGTTTTTAGTAATAATCTTAAAAGTTCTCTTGAAGTTTGAGAGAGACAATCTTGAAATTAGCAATGACGCTAAAGATATTATTGAGAGCCTGGCTGATTTGCTTGCCTTTAGGTGTGTTAAGTGTTATTTATAGAATCTCTTGTTGAAATTCCCGATGCAATTTGAGGATCTCGTCGAAGCTGGTTGCGGTATCTATTTCCTCCCAAAACTTCTTCCAACTGGCCTCTATGGTGATCATAAGATAACTAAATAAGCTAAAAATCGTACCTGTGCAGAGTAGTTAGAAAGTGATTCATCATGTTGCGCAGCAGATAACTGAAATGAAAGATAGAGCGAATCTCCTCAACCTTAGCTATACGTAATTTGGTAGTCTCATCTTTAGAATGCAAAATCCAAATACCTTTTAGGTTCTCCTAAATTTGTTTTACTCTCCACAGAAAGTAGAAGATCTTCTGGTAGCCCATCATCAAATCTGGCGAAAGCAACGTTTCCAGTGGTTATATGCGCTACAAAGAATACTGTAGGTTAAAACAGTCCCATCCATCGCTACCACCTCCGTATTCAATCTTTTTGGCCAATAAGCGGTCAACCACACTGCTGCGGTAAGTGCTTACCTTATCAGGCATCTGATAGTCTGTAAAACATTTGGTAATTGCATCCGAAATGTAGCCATCAAGAGAGTGCTCGCTAATTTAATGTTTTTTTAGACTGAGTTTTTCGCGAAGACTATCGTAAAGTTGTTGAATGAAATCACCCTTACCGAGGAGGAAGAAGTATTTTATGGACTGCAAATGATACTTGAGAAAGAACTGATTTATGAGTACGTTAACTAAGACGGAGTTGACTTCTGAGTGGACTGCGTTAAGCCAAGCATTAAAAGAAGAAGAGATGAGAGTCGTCAAGCCTTCAATACTGCTGTTCATAATGTTTTTGGTATCAATAAAAGGTGTAACAACATCGTAGACAGTTTTGCAGTGGTTGCGCAAAAAATAGATGGTCTTTCCAGTGATAAAAATCATTTTAGCCGATTACCTATTGAGGATGTTTGGCACCTGCTCGCCAACCAATTTGAAGCGCTATGTCCACTCTTAAGAATCACTCACCTTTTTGTTTTAGCTGATGAAGAACTCATTGGTGCTATCCAATAATTCACCCATATACACCCAATTGTAAATATAGTGCAGAAGTGGTTGCAGCAAATGAGATAGAATACGGCCCAGCAAATTATGTATGTTATGAAGTCCATTGGGGCGATAATTATTTACAATTGAAATTATATGACTGCCATCGAAGGGTTCAACAGCCTACACTACAGTAGCTAGCCATTTTAATGTCTGCATAGGGTTGAAAGACCAGCGCTCCAGTTTGCGCAGGTTAAGCATATTATTTTTGGCTTGGTTCTCCATTATGCCGATCCAGCGATAGTATTAATTAAGCTAAATTTGCACCGCCAACCTTAGAGCTTTACGAACAGATCCTTATCGCTCTACTTAATGAGTAATCTTTTTGTGTAGCCATCCAAGATCAGCCATCTCGCTGATCATACTACGTACAGTGTCACTGACGTTAATTGTACTACGCAGTTGATATCCATCATTGGCCTATACGATGTCGTTGCTGCTAGTGTTATTGAACACAAAAGAGAGCTGACGAATAATATCATTCTCAGAAATACCTTCTTAGACGCTTCCTCTATTGCGCACCTGCTTTAGGCTTTCAATGCTGCCACTGCGTCTTGTTTGTGGAATAGGTATCACTGTGGATGTGTTGGCAGTGAATGTATTTTAGGCTGTCGTGTTCAAATCCCTCGACTTCTTGACTTCCTTGAACACATTCGACATATCTAATTGTGGACAATCCTACTTTAATTACTGTCGTTTAGATCTGATAGTTTCAGCAACATTCGCAATACTTCCGCTTTTTTGTAGACTGCACTATTATTCAAAAAGCGTTGAGTTTGTTTCTGGCAGTCAAGTACAGCGCTTTGATCTTGAGTGTTACTAACCTAAGGAGGGCATGAACTACTTTAGTAATTATTTTTTCACGGAGTTCAGTTTAGGTATCAGTGCAGGGGCGGGCTGTCGAAGTGAATACTTTGCGAGAATAGCTCTGAATTTGTTCTCTCAGTTCTTGAGAAGCGTTGCGGTTGATGCAGGTGATGAGACGTTCTACCTCAGCAGCTATTTTGGACTAGCGTGACTCCATAAAATTTGAATTATAAGATTAAAAATAGATCAAAATCAGGCGGTATCACACCCGTACTAGCTTTTATTATTCCTAGAATACTTCTTCTCCAAGTAACCGCTACTGAAGAAAGCTCTGTCTGCGAGACTCTATTTCTCGACGCGTGCGGTACCACAACCACAGTTTTTGAATGCCTTTCGGTAAAAAATAAACTATTGAGCAAACCCATACAACAGGGTCAGCTATAAGGCCCACCACTATTGCCACAAGCACGATCCCACTTTTCTTCCAACAATGTTCAGGATAGATGCTGTTCCACATCAAATTGCCGATTAGAATTGGTCCGCATACAACCATTGCAATAGGCAGAATTATAGGCACAGCTAAAACAAACAGCACTAGTAAACCCAGTCGAAGTAGCAATATTTTGCACTTACCCCAATCATCCCTGGGCCGATCCTGCAATCCTGGGCAACCAAAAGGGTTGAGTGCACTAAAATGTGCTGGACTGTAAGTGCTCCCACAAAGCCAGCACCATTCATAGTGGCAGATAGAGCATGTCATGTGATTACATCCCGCTATTTTTTATACTAACCCTTGACATTTTTTGCACTTTTGAATATCAGAAGCATTTTCCCATCCCTTTATCTCCTTTTCAAAGGCGCCTTCACAACTAGAACGAGGATGTGCTTATCGGTTGCACTTGTTACATATCTAAGTGCTGCATTTAGGGCATTTACTAGTTTTCTTTTTAGGGTTTGTGCTCACTACGACTGAGCACTTGGGATTGGGGCACCATTTTAAGTTTGGACTTTTCTGGATTTACAAGTTACGCAAAAAGAGACGGTATTTGTTATAGGTTGGAGTATCGACTAATTACCGGATGAGATCTGTTGGTAAGGGTAAGCTGCAGTGTGGGCAAGCAATACTTTCGACTCGCATGCTGCTGATCTGAGTGGGAGTTATGGTACTTCTTCGCGAATAAATCTATCCATACACTGTAGGCAAATGTTGTGCAAAGTGCCCTTAATCTTGACCATGTCACTTTCGACCACCTCAATGTAGCAAATCTCGCAAGTTTTCCTTTCTTAAATCTCTTCCTTCTGACTCATCGAACTGATAAAATCTATGCTGTCTTGCTCTTCAGCTGAGAGCTAACGAGTGACCAAGTTGTTATCAGCTTAACGATGTTCCCCAGCTTGCTTCTCACAAATTTTGCATATGTCAGATGTATTATCGGAAGGGATGAAGTAATGGTTAGCGAGTCCTTGATCGTCAATAAGGAATAATTCTAGAGTCTATGTTAGGAGATCATACTTCTGCGAGTGTGGTGGTTTGATGAATGCGGATGAAGGCATGAGCTAAATGTAGGTCCATGTTCATGTTTTGACTGAGATATGTGGCTAGTTAGCTCTGTCGACGCTTATGGAAAGAACCACGAACTGATGAGTTAGAACTACGAACGGAGCGAACCGAACTTTGACTGATTTAACTCTCCATAACAAAATGTTCAATTAAATCTATCCATTTACTAACATCCTCTAAGCTATATATCGTCTTAAAATAGTGATAATATGATTAATCCCTCAAATTAGATACTTCAAATGCGACTACAATATTTTTTTATATCATCCTGGAGGCCACTGCATCTGTCTGCCACCTATTAAATGAATATGTAAATGGTCAACAGTTTGCTGGCCGTCTGGACCTAAATCTGAGTTGTTTTACCTTCGTTTATGACCAGTCTATAACCCTGATTAAGGCCTTGCTGCTGTGCAATGACTGCTACTTTCATCAGCATGTAACCTAATAAATTGATATGCTGTTCCTGAGCCTTCATTAATACTTTTTTACTTTTGAAATGCCAGTCAATCCATTTTTTTATTTTGGAATAATCAGAATATGTACTGGTGCCTGAGGGGAAATATCTTTGAAGGCGTAGATCTAAATGAAATGATAAATACGAGATCATCTTAGTAAACTGACTGAGAGGGAATCTTTTTCGTTAAAATTTTATCGAATAGAGTGGTTGAAAAGCGATGATACAAACGGGAAATATTACTTAGCATCATATTAAAATCTATTATATATGGCATAATTTCATAGTATAGTTATTGCTCCTTATGAGGATTTGAACAATAAATTAATTTTATTCCAAAGGTCTGATTGGTTATGCTTTTGCTTTATATATTAAAGGAATAACGGATTTATAACGATAGTCAAATGATGAATTTACAATCTCCGACAACATTACTCACTTCCATACAGTTCATGAGAAACAAGCTGCGCAATGATAAACAACTTCTCATGGATATCAAGGATGATTTTACTCAAGTCGCCAGAAAACCACATTCCAAATAGAATCAAAATGTTATCAATATCCCAAACAATAATGAAAACTCCACTATAACAGACACGAGGGAATCTAATTCTATTGATCGCCCTGCTAAAAATAAAATTCTCGAGTTAAAAAAAGAACATCAAAAAGAAATAGTCGCACTGAAAGAAGCTCACTAAAAGCAAATTGCAGATTTAATGAAAGTAAAGAAAGATTAAATATTGAAAATTTAAAGTCAATGGAAATAAAAGGTAGAATAGCTCGCCAATTATATCTCCATTCTCGAGGAGCAAGTCTAGAGTCCAATTCAAAGCTAACGAGATAAAACTAGTCATGAGCAGTATGAAAGAGTTATCAACAACTTGCTACAAGATAATACTCGCTTGCATTAGCAGCTGCAGAAAGCAAGAGAAGAAGCCAATATCTGGCGAAAACAGTGTATGTAAGCTGAAAAAAATGAAAGTAAAAGTAGATTTAAATTTGGCAAAAAGAAGAATCTCAATAATAAAAGTGGCTATTAGTCGGAGAAGTGTCGTCCATTTTAGCATAAGCAAACAAATAGTATGTATGTCTTTAACGACTAAAATGTTGATAGTTCCAATTTTTCTCTGGCTGAGCGTTGGGAAGATCAGGAAATTAAGGATGATGAAGGAGGATTGCGGACTATTCGGTAGTTTCAGCAGATTTCAGCTGAGGGAGAGGATGTAGGAAGAAGAAGAGAATACTCGAGTGTGAATTTGTGACTTAATTGATATTATGAATTATTTGAACTGATTCTAATAAATATGGATCTCTTTAAAGCACAATAATGCACTTGAATATTGAATTTAAAGATAATGCTTATAATCTTAATTATAGAATTCAAATGATGACTGAGAATTCCCTATCAGGCAATAGCTCAATGCTGAAAGCTTCTGAAGCAGTTTTTAAAAATAAAAATGTTAGTAAACTTAGCTTTTATGAAACTAACATGGAGAACTACTCCAAAAATCAAAAGTTTAATCTTTAAAAAATAGATCCCAAAGGCATTTTATCCTTGGGAGTGTATGGTTCTTTTTCAGGAGTCATCGAGCAAGCTTAGCTATTTTCAAAGGGTGATGAGACACTTCAAATTAGTTATCAAGTCTATATGAGTAAATAATGGCATGATTAAACTCCATAAATTGACGTATTTTTCATTTTATCCAGGATACGGAAGGATAATCACATTTTTGTGAGGCAGTCAATGGAAAAGTAACTTTTAGTCTTGGCTTTGATTTTTTGGCATCTTGCATGTACGTAACTAAGTGGCCAAAATTAATACTCAAAATAAAAGGATTTAATAACTGGGGTGAGTTAGTGACTAAAGGCTATGCACAAATCAACTTTCCGAGTGAATCAGGACAATTTGTAAGAAAAGCATATATATATTCATTGATCAGAAACTAAAGATGGTATCATCGATGGCTACCTTTTTTTGAACCATAAGTAAGCGTATTGGACGATAAATAAGTGGAAAGAGTCATAATTAATGGCGAAGGACGATAATCTTAAAAAATAAAATGCTTGGGTACCATTAGTATAAGGGTGGAAACTTTATTACGAAATTTTCAGAGGTTAGGCTATAAATGATTAATAAATTTAGTATATAATAGCTTTAGCCAACTTACTTTTTTGTAAGATTATTGATTTGGCTTATTTCTTGAAGTTATCTTACTAAATAACCTTTAAATTTATTTACTGAATTGTTATCCAACATAAAAATAAGTAGATCGATTCCCTGCCTATTCCTATCTTCAATTATTAATTTATACTTATTACAGTAAATCATGATATCAGAACAAAAAAACGGTATCATATCTTATCTCCACACTTGAATGCTTCAAAGAAAGCTATTTATACATTTCTCATAATCTTTGATAGCAGAGTCAAATATGCAGGTATATCTCGAGTCCATCTCAGCTAACTTCTTAGCTACAATCATTTTTATGCAGTTACGTGTGTTTTTCGGAAGATTTTGCCTATCTAAGATTTGGTCAATTTCAGATAAGCAGCTTTCAATTTCCTAGCATTATAGCATGCAGCAGTTTTAGTATAAATTAAGGAAGATCTTAACCCCTCTTAAAGTGATGTCAGGACAAGGAGAAGAAATGAGAGAATCCTATAGATTATAAACGTTTCTTAATGGAACTGTATCTGCTGAGTGTGGGGATGTGGAAATGTGGTTATTCAGCAAGGAGCATCCTAATTATGAATGATCTTTAGCAGGTATATTTTACTGTTGACTGTGCTGCGTTTTGTTCGTAATCATTGAGGTGATAAATTTGTAATAATATTAATAAAATAAATCTACTTTTCAATTTCTAAAAATGAAATTTAATCAAAATATCTAAGTCTTCTTGATATCCTGTTCTAAATAAGCTATTTATAAGGATTCTATTACAGCCATTTAAACAATTCAAGATTTAAGCATTGCTTGAATATTGAATATACAATTATTTCTTCCTCCTTTTGGTTACAACATTGTTTTAAATTTTAGAAAATATAAAGTCTTGTTAGAAACAATCAGTAAGTAATTCAAATTTGAACATTTAAAAATTATCGACTTCGTTTTTGCAGAAGCATTGATCGTTCGTCAGGAGCCGACATTTTTCTAACTTTTTGCTGCACATTCACTCTTAATTAATGATTATATAGGAGAACTAACTCCTAAGGATTGCTCTTTTTTATTCCATTTCTTTAAAACCATTCAAGGACTGAGGTTTCAACATCACTATTCTAGCTTAAGGCAGCTTTAATCCTTTCAGAGATTTCCAACATATTTTGTGAAAAAATATCTGAGCTTATGGTACAGCCTGTTTCGCTGTTTGACATCAGTAGATTTAATAAATATATTGCTAGCGATTCTAAAGGGAAATATTAATAAAAAACTACTGATCAATCAAAAAACTAAATTATATAGTTTCAAAAAACAGAGAAATTGCTAATGGAATAAAAGTAATTGCTGATAGATAGTGTTTAAATAGGCAAATTATGTTATAAATTATTTTTAATATTATTTGTTGATAGATCTTGATCAATTTTGGAATTCGCTCTTTAATTTATTTTTTAATTTTTATAATTCTTTTCTAATTTACTCTTATGGGCTGATTTAGAAAGCCCGTTCCAAATCAGCTTTCGCGTTATAATATTGATTTGTCTTTATGTAAGCATTTGCTCTTCTTAAAAGAGTCCGAACTGATATTTTTTTAAGTTAGTCTTTATCAATGATGACATTATCTTTTTTGCCTCCAAAGACCAGAATTTTGGATTAAATATTATTAACCAGTTTGAGAATTCGTATACAGGTTAACAATACATCATCGAATTGCTATATTTTTTGATAGCAAACGCACTGATTCTGAAGAATAGCCAAATACTCTTGAATATCTTCATTCTATTCAAGCAATTTTAGGCATTTTGAGTAGTTCTCAAGAGCTTATTTTATTTTGCCTTATTTTATTAGCGCAACCGTTGCTTATTTAATTTTTTTAAGAGATTATTTCGACTGTTTTGTTTTTATTGATTTTAAAAATTATTGAAGATCTTTGTCTTCAGAATCGACAGCCAATCCTTTTCTGATTGTCTCAGAGGCTTCTGCTATTTAATTAAGCTATTCTTCAGCTTTAGCTTTTCTATAATAAAGCTTCAATAAGAGGATGGAAGCACTCTTACTTTATTTATTGGCAATGCCACTAGAGCCAACATTAAAAATATTAATTCTTTTTATCGCCTTTTCCGCCATTACAACTGCATCTTTGAATTTTTTAAGTTTGTTCAAACATAGCACTTTATTTGAAATTGCATATTAATTTTCGTCAACTTAAATGGCCTTATCGTAGTAAGGAAGAGCACCTTGATGATTACTTAGTTTAACCAGCTCATCACCTTTTGATTTATTTTGAATCGATTGCTATCGAGCCTTGATTTGATTTAGGCATGAGACAATTTGATTTTTTATATCTTCATCAAGGTCAGATGTCTCGCTAACTTAATTTATCAGGTCCTTGGATTGTTGTAGCTCCCCTTTCCAAGAAAGGCAAATTGCTTTTCTTGTTTTGATTTTTGCTAGAGTTAGCCTCGAATGATGATCTTCTTCTTCATTGCTTGAAATTTGGGAGCTCATCAGAGCCAAACAATGATCGCAGTCAGCAATAGCTTCTTGTAATTTAAATATTTTCATATAGCTAATAGATCTATTTAAATAAGCTTTGATGAATTTTGAATCCTGCTTGATGGCTTCAGAATAGGCTTAAATAGCTGAAATATAGTTTTTATCTTTAAAGAATCTATCTCCTTTATCCTTGAGCCACAGAGGATTGCTTCCTTAAACATCACCGGTAGAATGTTTGCCTTCCTTCGATTTAGGCATAGGTGGTTCCTTCTGAAAAGTGTCTCTAGCAGCGAGGTGAGGAAATATTCTTTCAGTAAATTTAACTTGTTGATTGTTGGCTCTTCTCACTGGAATTTCTTAAAACTCTTCCTCCACATTTTTTTGCATTTGTTCAAATTTATCAATTTCTTCATCAGTGAACATAGTATTATTTTCTTTCAATGCTTTTTCTTTTTCATATTGTTTTTTTATTTATTCAATAATCTTAGTCTCATTTTTTTGCTTCTGCAGTTGCAAGGATGTAGTTCGAAGATCCTATTATTCCTTATTAAGAAGCTATAAGGCCAGTTTCTCTTTTTATATCCATTTAGGTTCATTTCGTTCTACTTCAAGACTTTTTTATTTTTTTGAGACTTTTTATATTTTTCCTGTTCTTTCATTAATGTTTGAAAACACTTACTTAATCGCCAGCTCCTTTTCTTGTTTTTTAAGTCCATCTAGTCTATCCCTTTCTTCTTGTTCAAAACGCATTAACTATTGAGTTGCTTTTCTGTCATACTAAACTCTCAATTTGCCCTTATTTTATTCAACACTTTTTATCGTTTGTTCATATCGAGCTTCACTTTATCTTCTTCTCACTTTTAAATCTGCGAGCGAAATATCCTCAATTAGCAAAGCTGTCCAAACTAACTATGGTTGTAATTTTTTGAGAGTGGCATGAAGATGCTCGTTACTTATAACGAATTTATTTTCAGGTGAGCAATAATCGATTTCTTGGGCAAAATCAAGGAAATGAGTCTGCTTTTTCTCGAGGCTTGTGACACGAAGAATAAGATCTGATAAATAAATATCAATCTTATTCATTGTAGTATGAGAGGCTAGTGGAATTTGTACGTATATAAATTTTTTATCTTGATCCCAAGCATATGTTTTCTTGGCTTTGACTTTGATGATGTCGGCCATATGATATAATTATAAATTGATATGAAATATTGGCAAATTATAATTCAAATTTCAGTTATATTTTGAATAGTAGTCACTTAATATTTAAAATGTAATATATACGTTTCTCTTTTCATAGTCTTTATCAATCCCTTTTCTAAATTAGGCAAATCATCAAATTAAAAATCGATTCTTTGCAAAGTAATTATTGGTTTTGTTTACTAGGAATAATGAATAAATTAACATAAGGATATACTTATTGTATTCTCTTTACATTTGTAGAATTTCATTCTTTATCATGTAAAAATTGGGATTTATTGTTATATTTTTAAAAATAATTTTTAGTCTCCTTCACAAAGGTCAACTTATCGATTAAATGAGGAGTAAACTTAAAAAATGTTTATTGATCATAAACTACACTAAATTCTATTTTTTGGCTTGGATTAAATTTCTATTTAAATGTATAACTGAAGAAAAAGGTGTGATAAGATAATTAAATATACAACAACAAAAGAATTCCTTTAAGTTTACTTTGCTATTCTGCCAAAAATATTTTAAAAGGTTTTTTGTTGAATTTTTTAAAAAAAGGATACGAATGAAAGATTGATTAGGGATACTCATGTCATTGCATTTTGGTAAAAATATTTTATTTTTAGTAATTGATTCTAAGAACTTGATCTAATATTCTATCAAAGAAAGAAAAGTTCCTATTTTGTATCTTTTATTCATATAAATTTGCTGAATGTGTCCGAAATTTTATAATTAATAACATATCATTTTTAATTGCGAAATATTAACATGATAAGTTTCAGAAAATAAAAGCTTTTTGGGGAAGAAAGAGATATAAATACTGGTGCGTTGTTAAGAATTAATGGTTTTTCGTAAAACTCAAATAAACTTGAAGTACTTTATTATCCAAAATAACGAGTTGAAGTCCTTTAACCTTCAGCCATTTAAGATTCATTGTTTAAATTATATATCAAAATCAGTCAACATCATACCATTTCACATTCAAAATTTGGAGGACCCACAGGAGATAAATATCGATAACTTAAAAATAAACTAGAGTTTATTGAAAAAATGAAATTATACATAACTCCTGCAGGGCAGACTTGCTTACAGTAAATGGTCAATGAGATAGAAGCTAGATCACCAATTGAAAAGGACTTATTCGAATAAAATATTAAAATAGTTTAGAAGTGTTTAGTGCTTGGTAAGAAATTAAGAAATTATCTTGAATAAAATTAGCTTTAATGACTCCCATAGATTTAATTTTTAATTTTTATTTGAGTATTCACATCTTTTTATAATGATTAATGCTAACTTACTTCAAGTTGATTTAAAAAAATTTAATTGGTTGAAGCTGATATATTTGCTATATTATTATAATTATTTTTCTTATTTTAACTGCTTTCTTTGAAGATGCAGAGTAGAAAGATTATCAGCTAACTTAGGAGGAAGAGGAAGAAAGAACGGTGAAGATATCGCGAAAGAAGATATAATTCGCAACTCGCAAATAGGCGGGTGAGCTGAGCTCTCGTAACATTGTCGGGTAACTGGAAAGTATCCGGAGCGATATCTCGGAAATCATCATCGAGGTCAAGAGACTCGGCAAAATTATGGAGACAAGAGACCACTCTCCGATGTCACCGCCCTTGGATAGTTTGAGCCAACAGGTACCCATTTAAGTTGCGATAGTCCATGGGCTGGAATAAACTGCGGGCTCCCTTCACCCCATTGAGGGAATCAGGGAGAACTAGGTAGAGTTTTCTCTGAGCAATACCCCCTCAAATTGTTAACAATCTCCCTGAACAGGTGGTCGTGAACAACCTTCCCGAACTGCAGGTTTATAACAATATAATTCTAAGTGAGGCTACTAATATTAACCAGGTTAATGTCCGAACATTCCCCTCCGATTGTACAGAACACAGTAAATGTACCGGAACAGCCACCCCCAATTATACAGAATAACATAAACATACCCGAGCATTCACCCCCAGTCGTACAGAACCAAATTAAACTCCCCGAACAGCAGGCTCCTACAATATAATAATAATCATCATCAGGTCCTGTGAGGACTATTTATAAACTGGAGCTCGGTATAATCCCTATCCTACAGCTGGATCCCTATTATTTTATTTTTATTTTTCGTCTTATCAGAATGGTTGGAGAGATGAAGTCTGATCTCCAGAGGTCCAGAAGAGCCAGTAAACCGATATAGGATCGGAGAAACCTCGCACGACCGTCCAAGTGGAGGGGGAGTCATTTGGTCGAAGATAGGATGTTGTTGATGGGTTGTTGAAATTGAAGAGTCTGTGAAAAGAGTGTAAGAGTACGAAAAAGATAGGTAAGCCAGCTCAGTGACTAGAGAGGAGCTGCTAGCATAGGTTCCTTCCTTCGGAGCGGTAACGTCGCTCTAGCGGAATATCTGTATCACAACTGATGTTATAAAGCAAATAATGCTTCTACAATATATAATCAGATCAATATCCCTGAGCACTGAGTTCCAGTTCCGGCATTCAACTGTAACGTGATAGTTCCTGATCAGTTACCCCCATCATCCATAATCACCTAACAATCCCACTCAACGAGAGGACAAGATCGACCAGCTTCTCGAGCAAACAATGTTCTTAATATCTCCGAAGGAAAAGAAGAAGAAATTGTCTCTGCAAAGAGCAGTGCAGTTAGAGTGTTCACATGCTACGCTGGTAAAAAAGGTGAGCAATTAATTTGCATGTCAAATGTAAACGAAAAAATCAGACTCTTATTCACAAACCAACTGGTTTTGGGGTCACGAGTATGGAGAAAAACGAAAAAGTTGCAGCGGTCAATCATCAATCTAACAGTGAAGCAGAAAGTAAGGAATATAGCTCATTTACGCCAAAAGTGGCAGAAAATTACCACGCATCAGCAACCCCACTCGCGGAAAACAAGTAAGTTAGCAACTCATCTCTCCAGATTATAATATGGAGGTACCGTGTAAAAATTTCGAAGAGAAGATAGACACGAGTTGCCCAAAATCAGGAAGAAACTCCTCTCTGAGCTAAGAGGACTGGTGCACCACGTTTATCGGTTATGCATGTAGTTAAGATGGGGAGATACGCGATTTAGAGATGGAAAATAGTTTAAACAATGAGCTAAAATATATGATATAGTTACTGAAAACAGGGAATCACCAATACTAGGGTGTGCTATGGTATAGCCCGAGGCCGTCAATGACGCCCTGTACAGGGCATTTATTATTATTATTATTATTATTATTATTATTATTATTATTATTATTATTTGTTATATTACTGCAATTTATTAAATTTCATTTGAATTGAGTGCGTTGGTACTTGTGAGGTATAGTTTATTCTTAATAGCATTGTTTTGCTGACTTTTTTTTGAATGTGGAACTGGTCTCAGTAGTTATACCGCAACTACTCTTTCTTTTACATTTTCCTTTTGGGTATTAGTAAAACCTTTAGCGATCTCTCCACCACTACATGCTCAAACATTTGCAGATGCAGACTTATAGCCGGGTTTATCACATACCATGCAAAGTCTTTGAGCGAAGGGTTGGAAAAGAAAGCATCTATTAATGATTATTCTCCTGATTATTTCATAACTGAGTCGCTCTTCCTGCCAAGTATCATATCCCGTTTCTTCAGTTAAGCCTACAAAGCATATTCCTTAAAAAATACATCTTTGAGAATATCTTTCGATGCAAATATATGAAAATGCAAAGGCAAAATATACCTATTACATTTCAAACACCTAGCACATATATTCATCAGTAGGAAGGCTTAGAGAGCTAATAATACTCTAGTGTAGCAGAATTTTAAGATAGCTTACAATATAAGTATAAATATCCTAATTGATTTTTTTTAAAAAAATAATCTCTTAACTCAATCCCCATCTCACTCCTCTTCCTAATCAGGTGGCCGCCCTAGACTTTCTTTCGTGACTTATATCAACTCTCTTCTTTCCCCACCTGCCACGCCATGGTCGTATACTAGCTTAAAAGCTAACAAATGTCTTCCTGATCCATCCCTAAAAAAACAAGCCAATTTCTCCCGTTGGGTTTCTCATCCTCTATCCTTAGTTTTATGACCTTCTCCTATTTTTTTTTTTCAGTAGTTGTTCCCTTGCCGACCCATCCAATTTATCAAAGCTCTTCCTTCCCTCATCTCTCCACTGCGCCAGTTTCAGCTCTAGCGACATCGACAAACTATTAATAATCTTTTCAGCCACACCACCACCTATCCCAGTCCACTATCGATAAAACAGTAGAAGGTTGCAAAATAGAAGCAGCATGCTTTTCCACATAGATAACCTTCTGCATAAATCGGTAAAACTACCTTAGCCTGCACTTACCATGATACAGAAAGTGAAAACAAAGCTTAAAAGACTTCATTGTTAGCCTTATGGGCATTGATGAGCTCCTCTTCATTTTCATAATAGTTATAACAAATTTAAAAAACGACAAGACAGCGAACTAAGGGAAGAAATAAAACTCTCCAGTTTCAGACTGCATCTATTGGCCCCTGACATCTTATTGTATTGTTTATATATAGATTATGCTTTGTTCAAAATCTGCTAAATCACTGAAAAAATGAAAAAAAGCAGGGAAAGGTCCAAAACACCAATTTAATCGATGTCTAATAAAGTGGTAAAGTTAGATTATTCCGGATGAGCATTCTAACTTAGTTTAACTCTTAAACAAAAAATAAAGAATTGTAGTTTCTCCAGGAATGAGAAAGAGGAGACCTAACAACAGGTTTGATAAGGCAAAGGCTGTGTAATTAAATTATTAATGATGTTTTAGAATTAAGCACAGATTATTTCAATATTTTATTCGAATATGTCATTGGAAATATCAATGATGAATTTTATGATCTTCTGTTATGTATTCCGTCAAAACATCATGTTGATGATGAGGAAGAAAGAAAAGATAAAATGAATAATTTCGAAATGAGTTCAATAATGTGAACAAATCTACATTCTGATTATTTAATTCATTTTTGAATTATTATTCCACGATAATTACTATCTTTTGATAAGTGTAGCATCATTCTGTTCTCTTCTATTCAATGATTATATTGGTAGATTTTATAAAATTCAATATAGTAAAAATATAGTATGTACATGCTTGACAATTTTACTTCCAATTTCATCAGTTTACAAAAATTATATGAAAGAACTTATTAAATACTTAAATTGTTGGAAACTAACTCATCGGTAAAATAAGAATTATTTGATTTATTTAACATCCGAATCCAATGGTTGATTATGATGTGTAAAATATATCAGATAAATCAATATCATGATAATAGACTTCCGAAACTGACTATAGTAATTTAATTAAAGCTAAATGATGGAACGAATATGTGTTTATTTTTGAATAATTGATTACAAATTAAACAAAAGATAATCACATTCTTTTAAAAACATTTTATTATAATTGTGAATCTTCTTCAATTTGTAAACAGCACAGCTCTCTCCATGAGTATATAAATATCTTATCTTTTGCGGATCATAAAATATGAAGAGCGATATTTGTTATCAAATAAGAGGCTTCAATGCGAACAATTATGATAAAAGATTTTATATGAATTTGTACAATCTGCCATTCTTAAATGGTATCTAAATTTCAATGATTCAAGAATATTATGATATTTTTCTTCATTTAAAAATCATTTATAATAATTTGATAATACGCATTTCTGAATTTCTCCTTAGATGAAACAACCCATGTAATACAATTGATATTTAGTTCCCCCTACATAGAATCACCTATTCAACATGGTTATAGAAATATGACATTTGAGGATTCTCTATAAATTGAGGTTTAAGATCAAACATATGGAAGGCAGTCAATACAAAGTTACTACTATGCTTTATCTTATGGATAAACCTCAGCCTCACGAGACAACCTATGGAAAAATCCAAAATAAGCTGAAGTTAGCTTTGGCATAGAAATTTAAAGGTTATCCCTTCAACTCGTTAATTTAGGACTGCCAAGCAAATTCATCTCTGATAAATTTAACCATGAATAGGTAGAACAATTATACATCCAATTACTCATAAAACTTGGTCCATTCAAAATGGAGAAGAACTCTCCATAAGAATATCATTTAACAAAAACTAAAGAGGCCTTAATATTTCTGGATAAGGAATAAATTTTTAGGGAATTATAATGCTCTCACTGTCTCAAATCATTTTAAGAGGAAATCGTTAATTTAAAAGAGAATTCTTACTGCGGTGTGGAACAGTTGAATAATATCTTTTTTTAATTTTTATAGAAATTCTATCCTAATTGGTTTGAAACAGACCTCGAAGAATCGCTGAATTACTACTATGAGGAGTATTATGCACAAGAATGTTTTATTTATGATTCTTAGATAAAGATAGCTGAAACACAATCCAGATCGCCCCAGCCTATTTTTGATAAATGTTAAAAATAGGAGATATGATGCCTTTAGAGTAAAGGCACACCTTATTGATGCTGACTATCATCATATTACATATAAACAACTTATCATGATTAAATAATAACTATTTTATTAAAATGAAATTAAAAGGAAACATGATATCATTAAAATGAATGCTTGATCTTCTCAATTTTTGCAACTGAATTTAATAAATGTTATGCAGAAATAATCCTTAAATCATCTGAGAATGCAGAAGTATAATTTTGAGTCGATTTAATAATGTTAATTCTGAGGCCATATCTACCAATAGCATCAATTAAAATTACTTCTCACAATTATCAAATTATATTGTAAACTACATTAAAAATAAATAATTAAATTCTGATTATGATGGATAGGAAACTCGATATTAGCTTGTTTTGATATTTTATAGAAATTAGTGCATAAATAAGGAAATACAGAGTTATCCAATTCATATAAATATCAAATTTACTACTCAGGAAATTAACATAGGAGCATTCCTATTTTTTCATTGTCTGCTGCTGGCAATAGAGAACTTCATTTCTGCTTATTATTATTTTGTTTTGAATTGCTGTTGGGTTTCTCCCTCAAATCATATGTACACTTGATGAGTACAGCTAAAGTACACACAATCAATTTCACTACAAAAAATGACTTCATCTTTATTATAAATATCAAATAATGCCCTATTGCTTTTTAAATATTTATTCACCTAATCATTTTGCATGAATAAAAATCTTTCACTTCCTATTCATGGAATGATCTCAACATTTGTAAAATTCAAGACGATAACTGGAGCTGGGTTAGTTTTACCAGTGGAAAGGGAAGATAGCAAGTAGCCCGTCTAGCTCAGTTGGTAGAGCGTTAGGCTCTTAACTTAATGGTCGTGGGTTCAAGCCCCACGGTGGGCGTTTTTTACATCTCAATGTTAAAATGTCTACTGGTATTACAATACTATCAAACTTTAAAATTACAAAGTAATTTTTTAATTATTACGCCTATAGTTGAACAAAATCGATATATTATTTTATTATTCTTTTTCATTGTTTTATTTGTTCTCAATTTTGTTGATTGGCCTCTTTCCTCTTTATTTTCTTTAGACGATGAAGTTAATTGCCTTTCTCTTTAACTTATTGCTACAAGATTTTAGCTTTGATTTCAAGCTACATCTCATTGAGCCGGCAAAGATGTTGAGCATTCATTAATTTATGAAGCTCTATTTGGTGATTCTTCTTTAGGATTTAAATTTCCTCCTATGTAATCCTATTTTTCTATATACACAAAATGCTACTTTTTCTTCAGAATCCAATTTAAATGACAGCTCAGATACTTTCTTTGATAATTATTTATTAGTTTACTAACTCTTCTTTAATGATTTTTTGATTCTCTAGAAAGAATCATCTTTTTATAATAAGCTGGTGTTCAGAATATTTGCTTAATTATGATGCATTGTTTTATCAGATTTATCACCTTTCTTCTTTTATATTACTTTCATATTTTTATCTACAATCACATACTCCGAAGTTTACATGTTTAACTTGTTTGCTTGGAGAATTTATTCTTTATTTATTGGCATTTCCATATTTTTCCCTTCTGATTTTTTGTTGTAAACTCTTTAAATCATATTTTGTTTTAAGCCTGATTTTCCTAGGTGATGAATCGATACCTTACTATTTTTTTAATTAATTTGTTATGCCTTCAATGTGGGAATCAAAAATTGACTGTTGTAGTTAATTGCGATTGTAGGAGGGGGTTGCTTTATTAATACTTTATTATTGGCATTCGAAGGAAAAGGCTGATGGTTTTTAGGTGGCATGCTATTTAGCCTTTGTTGAAATTGCGTGGTTATAAATGGAGTAGGCCTTTAAATATACGTGATGTTTTTGTTGGATTGCGATATAAAGACTGGGGTTTGAAATTTCATTTTGTTGGTAATAAATTTAAAATAAGAACCAAATCATAGTACTTGAATACCTTATTATATATGATATAATCAAAACGTAACCTCAGCAAAGTATAATGATGTTCTAACTTGTTATTACTTCATCAATACTTCGATTTTATAGTATTATCTCGATCTATCATCTTCCATTATTTAATTAATTGAATGCTCAGAAATACTAATATTTTATTTTTGTTAATAGTAATTATAGTTAAAATGATGAAACTTTGTCCAAATTGCTCACAGTACCACAACAATAACGTCAAAGAACAACATAAATGTATCACTTATGAAAAGTACCGTTAGATTGTGACTTAGATTTACATACCTCAACAAAGATTAATTTATCAAGATCAGCAAAGAAGAAGTCAAGAAGGCAAAACGGACAGAATAGTCAATTGCTATTCATCCCAGTCAGGAAAGATTTTATACTGCTCAGAAAGACAGACATGAGGAAGAACCAGAAGATCATCAAAATCAAAAAACTGTTAAAAATAGAACAACCACTGATTCTCATCTCCAGCCCTTTGACAAAACAGTCGACAGACGTATCTAGAATGTCATTAGTAAGAGCAAGGGATGCAGAAAAAGCAAAAAATCGTGCGAACATATGATGATACAGACTTCTAGAGAGAGAGGCTACTAAATTCCGAGAACAACTGGCCGATAAGACGATATTGAAATTGAAGATGAAGATGAAATTGAGTTTAAGGACGAAGTAGAAACTGAGGTATCCGAACTCTTTATTCCTCCAACTGAACAAATCTTTCAAAAACCCTTTAACTCTCTCTTGTTTGCTGCTCTACCACCTCCACCGTCTAAGTCACCTAAAAAGAAAATAGTTTACGATTCATTGCGAGATAACCGATTTTGCGGGATTGTGATATGTGATGAGGGGGAAGTTGACCTTGAAGAAGGATAATTGGTTGAGATAGTATAAAAGATGTAAAAAGTCCAGTGAATGATTGAGATTTCCTTGAATAATTAAAATAACTTTCAGTCCTATATATTACCCTTTTAAATCAAAAACAATGATAAATGAAACATAAAAATTAGAGACTAATTTATTCATATTAGTAATATTCATTTTTTTATCTTAATGGCAAAACTTATAAGTTGATGCTACCTTTTATATCATCGATACCCAAAATGGCAATTTGATGAGTTTATAATCGCATTTATAAGATGATAAACACGGATAATAAATCAAATACAGAAAAATAGCCTGCAAACCGGAAGAAAGAGAGCATAAAGCAGGCATCAGACTATCATATTGTAATTCGTTTATAGGATAACCACTTTTCTATATTTGCCTATAAGTAGGAAATTTGTCTGAAAGCAAAATTTATCTTTGATGACTTGCCTGCACAGTTTATCATATATGAAAGGCTCGAAGAATTATACTCCTACTTGGAAGGGGAGCCCAATTAAACCTTCCATATTGAGGAGAATTAGTTTTGCTTTCGAGATTTTGTTGGGAAGAAGCAAAAATAGTTTCGATTGCCCCTGTAAAAATAGATCATGACCAAATAAAAATCTCAGAAAATGGAACTTAAAAGACTGAATTATCGATACAAACACCAAAAATAATAGCTTGAACAGCGATAACTGAAGATAGCTGATTTGTAAAAAGATATCGAGCTGAAGTAAAGAGAGCGTACTATTTTGCAAAACAATTTATAAAATTTAAACAGAGAAAAGGCAAATTACTAAGCGAAGCGGGAAGAACATATAGCCTAGGATTTGAAGAGCATAAACTACTTGAGATAGATTCAATATATTCACGAAAAAACAAATAAAAAGTGGTTGGAATTGGAAAATAATCCTGCCATAGAGGATAAGTGAAAATGTTTGCATATACTTTTTTATTAAATAACTGATCTAGTACAATATTTACTTACTTTGAAAAAACGTCAAAGAAGAGTCAAATACTGTAGATTACTGATATATTCGCATGGATATCACATCAGGCAACCAAAACTATAAGGATGACTGTCAATATAATTGCAATCACCACTATAATTCCAATCATCACCTTTTTATTCTTCCACCACATCTTGTTTTTCACTTTCCTTGAAGTATCTCGCATGTCCAGAGACTGATCAGCCAATGTCTCACTCTTTTTTACAAGGATTTCAATCTTTTCACCTCTCTCGATCACTTTATCCATATTTCGGAGAGCTTGCTCTTATAACTCGCTCAACTCTTTTTTCAAAAGTGATAGCTTATCCACAGATTCCTTGCTGCTATACTTCCCCATCCACTATTGTAAAATAGGTTTGAAATCTTTCAATGAATGGGCAACAGCTGTGTTTCTTCTGTTTGAATCGTAGCGGACGAAAAAAACTTACTGAATTTTTTTAAGAAAGCTCACAGCAATTCTGGTTTAGTACTAAATATGCTTATCGATACGTTTGATTCAACCATGACAAGAAAGACTATTTTCTCCTTGACAAAGGTATAGAAATTGTAATTGGCAGTGACATATTGACCAAAAGTTTTGCTGTAGTTAGTCTTGCTCAAAACCTGCCTCTCTTAAAAATTACCTCCAAGGAGACTTGACTAAAATTGCCGCTGAAAGCGGTATAATCAGTAAGTACGACTTGTTCCCTAGCGATCAATGTATAAATCATGGACATTCTGATTAATTGATATTTATAATAAATCTCTTAATAAATAACTGAGAAGTAGATTATTATTCATTTGATCAGAGATTCAGTTGGGAATTTGCAAATATTTATATATAAATCACCCATGATAAGTAGCATGATTTTATCATTTTAATTATTGAATTAATATAACATATCTTATTCTTTTTATACTAATCTTCGTTTTAAATTTCAATGCTTATTTTGTCAAAATAATCAAAGTATCTCATTATATAATTTGGTTACAAACTCGATTAAGGTCAGAGCAATTTGTATTTCCAAATGTTCAGTTTTTCAATAACCTAATAAATTTGAAATTTGATGAGGGAATAATCAAGGAGTGTAGTCATTGAATGACTTGACGGGCATAGATCCGTTTTAAAGTTAGAAAGCGCTTCTTACCTTCTAATTCAGCCATTGAGTATTTTTCATTATATCTTTGAAGCCTGTAACTCCTTTGGTACAAGTGTCCATTATATAGAGAACACAAGCATAGCATCCATCAATCGGCGCTACGCAACTGAGCACACAAGAATAGAGACAGTATTTGATTCCCTTCGTACAGAAAGGCATGGCACTACCTATCTCACCAAGTTTACAGCTGTGACAGATAGGCGCACAGACACTCCAGCAGCAGTGACCACATTAAAGGTAAGCCAATCCACAGGCCTCAATGGCTGCCCACTGATCAATGCATTCAGCCACGCAACAAGCACATTGGGTGCAGCACAAGCAAGTAAAAACCTTGTTAACCATGGGCATATCAGTCATTTTGAATAAGTTATATTTAAACGTGCAAAAAGCTTAATTTAAACTATGTCAATAAAAATTAATTTAAGTTTGAACTATTTTAATATGTTGAAGTTTCATCCTGTAAAATTAAAAGGATAAATGTGGCAATAATGTTTATAAATATTTTTTGAATTTTTATGAGTTTAACGGCGATTTTTACCATATTCATATCAGCCATTTAGAATATAATAATAATTGTAAAAAAAATTAAATGATTTTTCCGCTTTCTTTCAGATATTTTTTTATCTTTATAAGTATTTAAATTTCATAATTTGCAACAAAAATCATTCTTTTGAATTAGTAAATTATACTTGATAAAACTTGGTTTCATCACCCTTATTAAGTCATTTATAATATAACTTTGATAAAAATCGATATTTTTAATCAGAAACAACAAAAAGACTAGGTTTTGCAAACAAATAACTAAAATCATACTATATTTGACAGCATTAATAAATGTTGCAATTTATATAAAAAGGATGGCTCAATAGATCTAATTTATAATCTTGGGTTGATATATTATATTAATATTATTAGAATGTCAGCAGCCAAAGATAAACTAGCAAGTATTCTAGAATCAAAAGCATCACTAACAGCCCATAAATTTATTTATAGACAAAGTCCTAGTAGATAAAAAATAACTCAACCCGATAAACATTCCACCCTTCCCGAGCAAACTGACATAGATGACTATGTGCTGACTCGAGAAAAACTTGACTATAAGCGTCGTAATCTAACTGAGAACAGTAAATACAATAGGCATTCGGCTGCTACCATTTAAATTAACAATAGACTCAATTAACAGAGATAGCGTTCGTATACTAATAGCAAGAGCGTCAATTTAAGAAATGGAAAATATCTCTTTCACCAGGACGAATCAAGAAAAAACTCAGAGCTTATGCTGTTGCGAGAATAAAAATTAGGAAGAATAAAAGAGCTTTATAATTTGCAGAATCGGCTGATAGGAACGAAAAAAACAGTTACTTCTATTTTGAATTCAAATAATAAATTCAACTCCTTTAAACAGATTAACAATAAGCCTCCTGTTACAGTTGATAACAAATCAAAGCAAAAGATTATATTTCGTAACAGTAAAGATCAAAGTTAAAACAAGGAGCAAAACCTTAAACTTAGCTAAAGAAATTCGCCTAAATTTTTTGATTTCTGTCAAGAGTATTCAAAGACATCATAAAACATTAACTAAACACCTAACTTCAAAGATAAAATGCCGCACAGATTAACAGTAAAAGCCACCAAAGTAAAGAGCATGAAGTTGCTAGCTGAAACCCCTCCTCTTTTACCAATAACTTTTAACAAATCAGCTCTATTACAATAGTTTGATCCATAATGGGTAAAGCAGAAATATCAACCTCATCTTTAAATTTTTCAGCAGATATCTATGTAAAAATTTAAAATGAAAAGAATTAATTAGGGGTTTTATTTTGGATAATTTAATGCCAATTCTTAAATACGGGAAGGAAAAGGGTTTATATTTTATCAAAATGGAAAAATATTCGAAGGAACTTTTTTTAATAATGAAAAGGAGGGGCTCGGTTATGAACATTATCCCGATAATTCACACTATATGGGAAATTTTCAGGAAGGTAAACGGTCTGGAAAAGGAAAGTTTTAATGGAATAATGGAGAAGTTTACGAGGGAGAATGGAAAAAAAATAAAAAATAAGGTAGCGGCATTTGGAAAGGACCAGAAGGCCTTTCTTACGTGGGAGAATGGCACAACGATATAATTTAAGGATTTGGAGTTTTAGTATAAAAAAACACACGATATTAAGGCTAGTTTAAAAATTTTATGAAATGGGGTAATGGAACAATTCGTTTTTAGAACGGGGAGACTTACACGGGCATATTTAAACAAAATTTAGCAAACGGGATTGGTGATTATTATTGGATAAATGGTGATCATTATCATGGTTAGTTTTCAAACGGCAAGAGGCATGGATTGGGATATCTTAAATATGCAAATGGAGGCATCTATCGAGGAAGTTTTCAAAATGATAAAAAAAGTGGAAATGGCTAGTAAATATACGAATAGCATCTATATTATAAAGGCTAATTTTAAAATGATTTGCGACATGGGTGGGGACTATTATATTGCGATAATAAAATCATATATTAAGGATTTTGGCTCAATAATTCGTCTGTTGATTAGAAAAATTAAAAAATTGACACTATTATTGAATAAGAACTCAGTATTAATTAAAAAGACACCTCGAAAAATAGCAAAAAAAATATTTAAAGTAATGTAACGTTATTACGCAACAAAATATTACAAAAAAAACAATAAAAATTTCGTCAGCAGAAAAGTCAAAGTAAAAGATTGGCTGAGGAAGCCTCTTTGGAGAAAAAACCATTTCGTAGAGATTGCAACTGTGAACGACATCGTTTGAAATACCAAATGCTGGATTGAATGTTAATATTTTTTTCTATACTAAGTAAGCAGTTATTTCTGTATCTGATAAAAGTTGATAATTTTTCATTGATCGATTGATATTATACTTATGCTTCCGTTATTTCACTCTAAAAAAGTGAAATAACAATCCGATAGCATTGGTAAATATTTATGAGATATCGTTAAGGATATATGTTCATATAATATATTACTAAAACTTCTATGGGGGCAATAACCTCTTCTTGCTGCGTTTGCTAGGCAGCCCAAAAGAAACCTACTGTTTAAAGTAAACTATTTTTAAGGCCAAATTCATTTTAGTCTTAAACCTAAACGAAGTCGAGAACCAAATAATCTTTGAATCATACTTCAGGGAGATTAAGCCCACAAAAAAGGGAGAGTGATCAAAGTATAGAGCAAACTATCGACAATGCTATAGGTAAAATATAATCAAAAGAGTAGAAAAAAAGAACTATGATGTTTGAAGATTTTATAGTTTTGGGCTAGCTTGGGTCTGGTAGCTTTGGAAGTGTGTATTTAGTTTAGCTAAAATCCGACGTAAACAAAGAGTTAAGGCAAAGCTATGCAATGAAAAGGATAGATAAAGCTAATTTGAATGATAAGAAAATAGAAGAAAATACGAAACTGTAAAAATTCATACTTTCTAACATCAGTAATCCATTTATAACTTCCCTAAAATTTGCATTTAAGGATTAAATCTATGTTTATCTCGTTATGTAATGCGCAATTGGAGGACCTGTTTCTTCCTTCCTTTCCCTTTGCAAAAACGCACAGAATAAAAAAAATCATAGAATTTAAAATTTTAATAAATTAGGATAATATGGCATTAAGTTCATTGCTGGAAGTGTTATATTAGCAATCTAGCATCTCCATAAAAATCAAATTATGTATCGAGATCTCAAACCAGAAAATGTAATTGTTTTCGAAGATGGGTATGTCAAACTCACAGATTTTGGATTGGCTAAAATATTTTAGACTGAAGAAAAATCTTATACTGAAGCAGGTACTGTAATATACTTTGCTCCTGAAATAGCCATGAAAGAGAGTTATTCCAAATTTGTAGATTTTTGGACAATGGGTGTTTTCCTTTATGAGCTTGCTACTTCACAAACCCCATTCAGGCAGCAGGATATCCTCATAAAATAAAAGTTCAAAAGAGTTGTTTTGAAGGCTTAAAAAGTTAGAGACTGGAAAAATCATGTGCTGAGTGATTAAATCAAAGATATTATAAACAGATTCTTAAAGTTTAATCCATAGGAAAGACTTGGAGCTCATGGGTTTGATGAAATAAAGCAACACCCGTTTTTTAAGGAATTGGATTGGAAAAAATTGGAAAGCAAACAATTGACATCGCCTCTCTTATCTATCATTAAAAGTCATCCCTTCAAGATCATCTAAGCCAAAAATTTAAAACTTAAGAGACATACTAATTCGTTGCATCGAGAGTAAAATTAGGAAAATTATGATTGGAATTTTAATCACACTTCATTTACCTGATAATGATGATATTCATAAATTTTACTAAAAGTGAATCAGATTCGAATAATTAATACAGCAATTATCACTTATTTGTGTGTGCTATTCTTCAATAAAAATTGACTTATTTGACTTATTTGATAGAATTATGATACAAATCATGTATGAATTCAGATAACCAATAAAACATAGGCGGCTTGAAATTATCTATCCTAAACCATTAGGTTTTATAAATTTCCTTTTAAATATTTTTTCTAAATAATAATACAACTGCTTTTGACGATGGCTTCAAAATGGAATGACTAATTTGATTTTGACGATCTATAAGCAAAGCCAGTTAGCAAGAAGCATAAATAACCAAAAAAGGAAAAGAAAGGAGAAGATGATTTTTTTGATTTAGATGATGAAGTTGCCCCAAAAAAGAGTATACTGCCAGTCATTAACAAAAAAACTGAGAAAGCATAAATATCATCAAATAATAAAGGCAAAAACAATCACAAATCTAACATGAACTATGGCGACGAAGAAGAAATCTATTAATAAGTTTAAGAAATAAAGAGTCCCAACAATAAATCGAATGTTAAAAAGATAGAAAATAGCGGCTATTATGAAGAATTGGAAGATATTGAAGATATCAAGCCCAACACAGGTCAAAAAAATGGCATTAAAAACAATTAAAAGTCAGCTAAACGCCAAAAAGAGTAGGAATAATTTTAAGAATCCATAAGAGAAATACAGCAGTCACGCAGCAAAATCATTAAGTAATGCGTGTATGAACCAAAAAAATAAAATTCTTAATTTGCATCAAAGCCAAAAGAAAAAGATTAAGACCTTTATCAAGAAGAAAATATTGAAGATTATGGATAAGATTTCGAGGAGATTGTTTAAGATAAAGTAACTCTCCCTAAAGATAATAAAAATGCAAAAAAATCAGAGACAAGCGTTAACTTAAAATCAAAAGATAAAAATGTAAAAGAGTCTTCTAAAGGAATGTAGTAAAAAAAATTAACAGTTATTCCGAATAAAGCTTTTCTTAATAAATAAACAAAGGACGTTAATAAAGGTCAGCCATTAATACCAAAACCTCCCCAAAAAGAAAATTCTAGTCGGCAGCCTTCAGCAGCTGTAAAAAAACATGCATAGGTTTACCCCACAAATTCTGTGAGTCAGAATAAAGTATTGCACAAGAGTGTTTCTAAGAAAAGTTTAAAATCAAACGATTCACGAAAATTTACTGCAAATAGTAGAGTTTCATAAAAGAATACTTCTGTTTTTATTGCAAATAAGCATGTGGCTCTAATCTAAAAGCAATTTCCAGATAATGAAGAAGCAATCAATTAGATGAACATGGATAGAATCAGTCGAATTAACGAGCACATACGGGAAATGATTAGAAAATTTAATGGAGAATTGAATGACCTTATTAATAAAAATATGATCTTGCTCAAGGAGAAGCCAGTAGAGAAACAAGCTAACGTCGAGTAAAAGGTTAAAATGTTATAATAGCAAATAAAAAGTGGACAAACATCTCTTTAAGTTGGCGAAAATGATTTGGATAGATTAAAAGGAAGAGAAGGCTCCTTAAAATAGGAGGAATATCAGTTAATAATAGAAAAACAGATATAGCAGACCAAATAATTTATAGTTGAAATGACGAAAAAAATAGCAAAGCTGAAATCCGTCGTGAATTCATAAGGAAATAAACTATCCAAACATGAGATTTAGGGAAAAATATCACAGTAATTGCATCAAATTAAAAGTATGCTCATCCAGGCTAAAAAGTAATAATAGAAAAATCAAATCAAATTGTAAAAATTTTAGCAAATGATGTCATAACTTTAAAGTAAAAACGCAGATAAGGAATATTAACTAACCGAACAAATTGATAATGCCAAATAGAAAGGAATTAGTTTAGGAGTTAGAGAAGAGCTAAAGAAAAAGTATGATGAGTTGAAGGTAAAAGCAGCAAGTTTTTAAAATCATAGAAGATGCTTATAAGGGTTGACAAAGACCAAGTGCGAAAATTTAATCCATTAAAATGAGCAAATTAAAATCACCGTCAAGGGTATTGAAAGTCAGATTAATAACTTTCAACAATCCACAGAGCATTCTTTGGACGAATCAATGAGGTTAATTCAAAAAGCAAAATAAAACCCAAATATTTCAGCTGTTTTTTCAGACAATTTATAGAAAATATTAAAATCAATTGAGGAAAATAAAAATTTAAATTATTACGAAGTCAGAAGCGAAGGCAATAAAAGTCAAGCCAGTGAAAGACCAATGAAAACATCATTCCATTAAAATATTCATAAAGAACCAACTACCAGAAATAATTCATCCAAAAAAGATCCTATAAATAATAACAGTAAGGTTCAAGAAACTCCTAGAAGTGACTAAATTAACTTAATGAAGCCAAATTTTATGAAGAAAAAAGAGAAAATTTATGAGACTGCTGAAAATGAAAAATAAGTTAAGATTTCTCAAAGGGTTTGGAATGAATAGGAAAATATAAAAAAATAGGAATAAATTAAAAAAAAGCAGGAAGAATTGAAAAAACAGGAGATTTCTCCTCCTCCTGCCTAGTAGGAAAAAAAGAAGCCTTTTACGATAAAAAAGAATAGAATTCCCACAAATTAGCAAATTTCCGGACCTCCTATCTAGTAAATGCCTAAGACTGAGCCTCTATATGAAATCAAAGCAGAAAAGCCTCTCTAAATAAAATAAGAATAAAAGCCTACTCTTGGACCGAAATTTATGAAATTTAATAGAAAGGAAAAATTAAATTAAAACAATAAAAATTAAATAGCTTAGGAAAAGTACATTTAACCGATAAAAAAAGTCATCGAAGAGCCTGTTAAATTATAACAGAAAAATGCAGGATAGGAGCAGCCAATATTTGTTCCTAAAAGATTAAATCTGCGCAACAAAATGTAAAAAAAATAATAAGCCTATATTCCAACAGTATAAAAACCAGCTTAAAAGAAAGAATAGGTGAAATAAGAAAAAAAGTAGTATGCTCCGAACTTTTCATTTAAAGAATAAGAACCTTTTAAAATTCCAAAGGAAATTTAGGGGAAAAAAATAGAAAATAATGTTCAAATTTAGTCTCCTCAGGAATTACCAAAATTCAACCTCAGACTCAGAGATAGGCAAAAAAAAGAGGCTGCTTAAGCGAATGATTATATTCCTTCTCGTTTGACTGAGGTTCCTTCTAAAAATGAAAATGCGGGATATAATCCTTCAGCTAATATCGCAATAAAATAAGAGCAAAACATTGTAATTCCTCAAAAGGATAAACCATAATCGAATTCTTATGTTCCTAGCGTTCGAAAAAGTCTTCATCAAGCATAAAAAAAATAGCCTGAAAATGATGCCTCCTCTTTTAAGCTACCCACCAACATTGCCCAATTATCAAAATAATCCATTAATAATCCTTATGCTCCTCCTGTGAATAATCCTTATGCTCCAAAATCACCAATAAATAATCCTTATGCTCCAAAATAGGCTGTTACAAATCCATATGCTCCGGCTCCCAAATAGTAAAATATATCAAACCAAAACATTCAAGAATCAGGAAAACGGTAAAAAGAAGGACCGGTAAAAAAACTGAAAATTCAAAATAAAGCACCCAAGTAAAAAATAAATATCTATGAACAGGTCGAGGACGCAACTGCAAATCTCTAACCAATTAATTAACCTGCCCCTTATCAACCACCAGGCTTCAATCCTCAAAAAACTGAAGAAATAGACCTGCATGCTATGTTGGGAATAAAGAAGAAATAAAAAGCAAGTGACCTTGACGATTTATTGGGAGATATCAAGATTGATAAGAAAAAAGAAAAGAAAAAGAACAATGACTTCTTCAATGATTTGTAATTGTGATTTTTGTCCTGTATATTGCTTATAAGATAGTTAAATACTCATTGGTATATACTATATAAAATTCTTCCAATTAGAATGTTTGAAAAATAAAACACTATACCAAGAAAACAAGGAGTTCTTTATGAATTAAATCTTGGGAAAGATAATGGGCCTTATCTCAGCAAAGATATTATGCCCAGCAATCCAAAGAGTATCGCTCTTTTAGCAGGCACACAAATCATGAGAAGTTTTGCCAGCTTGAACCAAAGCATGAATCTTTGCGAATCAAAACAGAAGGAGTATTATCAAACTTTGATGAATGTGGACAGCTTTCAATCTACCTTTCAAACTTTAGAAGAAGACATATCAATTAACATGGCTAAGGATAGAAAACTTAAAATAGAGGAAATGAGATTAAGGAATTAGTTTGAACAATTTAACGAAGCTGTCAACGAGAATAATCAAAGACTCTTGGATGAATATATGCCACTATTGAGGGGTTTGTACAGGATAGTGAAAGATCAAGCATCTCTTCAAAGATAAGAAACTTTTCGTATGGATAGATAATTAAGAGAAATATAGGAGTCAAAGAAACTCATTTTAGAGGGAATTTTTCTCTGTTAATAAAAGATTATGAATACTTAAAAAAGCTTTGGGCCGCTGCCGACGGATGAGCTCCAAAAGGTAGGCAAATAAGAGTGATAATTTGTGATTTACTATTATGTTAAAAGCAGTGTATAAACAATAAATATTCATTGTTAGCACAATTGAAACATTCATAAATTAAATCCATTTAAAATAGCTGATGGAAAACAAATATCTCAGGTACAGGTCAAAAATATTTTCTCTGTCATTTAAAATAATAAAAGCTATAAGTGATATAATGCTACTAAAATATCAATAGATAAAAATGAATATT
>Ga0302185_10000181_pt1 | contig 50324 bp, 48 predicted proteins | sample II_Bog_E1_1_FD_200231 | JGI IMG/M metagenome (GOLD analysis project Ga0302185, IMG submission 200231) | Peat permafrost microbial communities from Stordalen Mire near Abisko, Sweden - II_Bog_E1_2 | ecosystem: Environmental > Terrestrial > Soil > Wetlands > Peat | place: Sweden: Abisko... | reverse complement strand
TTTGAACTGCCTTTTTAAGCAATATAATAAAATGGATGGTCTTTATTATTTAATAAATTGCCAGCTTGTTCATGCCTATTTAATGGCAACCTATTCAAGATAATACTAAAATTCGTTTGTTTCACGAGCAGTTCAATTCATTAACAAATAAACGCAATACCATCCGTTTGTGCAGCATTTGACTGACAAAATAAAGACTATTGCTGTATTCCTCCAATTATGTAGAATAATCTGAATGCTAAATCGAGTTAACCTAACCAAATTTGCAATGTCGAGGGCATTTAATGTTTTAAATACAAGTAGGCATCTTTATATTCAGATAACTTGTAATTTTTCAAAGTTCACTCGACTACTGCCCTTCAAACTATTCGCTCAGCCTGCTCTCAAAATTATTGGCGGTAAGGGCAAAGGTGAATCCATAACAAATAGTGATTATAGCCAAATAACATATTTTCCTTAATCAGAGTAAGTCCAAAACCGATATGCGGCTATACTCCTCAGCTACCAGCACTTCACTCTTGTAAATAAAATAGGAAATGGGCATTTTGCCCTGATGATAAAACAATGAATATATTTATCAATATCATATATTCATGAAATACCTGATTGTATAGACAACACATTCATCTATCCTAACTCTCCAAATCAAATCCAAAATGAAGATTATATGAATTATAGATTTGTTGATAAGAAATCAATCATGAAGATATGATATCATTATTCCTCCTTTTTTTTGTGGCACTCCTTGCAGTTTCTACGCTCACCTTCCTCTTGTAACTTCTGGTAATATTTCACCAACTCTGGTCTTTAGTCTTCATCCCAAAAAGGTCTGTATTTAGGAGGAATTGTAGATTGGCAGGTAGCACAATAGAAACCATGACAGTCTGGGCATTCTTTGGGGTGACGAGGCACTCTTCGATCATTATCATCCTATTGTTCCAATCGAGAATCAACTCTTTTAACATCCCTTATATAGTTTCCGCCTTTGTAATTTTCAGAATCCACTGAGATATATCCAGGATATTAGATGTGTCTTCCAGAACCAGAACCTACAACATCGTTTGCCTTCGTATCGATGGGCACGAAAGCGTTGACTTTGGGTTTGCTGATACTTAGGGGCACTGTCACTGTTGATTTCTTCTCTGATTGTAAAAACGAAGAAGTCTGAGGATCCTCCTTAATCACATACATAGGTTATGGAGAAGAGGCAGCAAGAACACTAGGACTCATTGAACGTGCGGCGTTAGCGCTAACTTTCTTTTCCTGTCTTCCCGCATCAACTGTTTCTCTGGCCACAAAGTGGGAGTTTTGATACTTACGAATTTATTTATTGGGTATCACAGCTTTAACTTGCTTTAAATCGACAACTTTTTCAATGTTTAGTGTCTGCAGGTTGTCCTTCTGAAGATCTGTGTATGCCACATTCGAGCTTAAATCAAGAAAGTCTTGAGTGTGTGGTCCTCTTCGAAGGTTAAACTCCGTTCTATTTGCTCCTCCAAATCCAGTTGGAACCTGTATGTCCTTGCGGTCTCTTTCTGGCTGAGGCACTTCGTCTGGTAGTATAGAGCGGACGGCAATGTCAGAATTGTCGGTGGTTTCATCCGAATTAAGCACCCCAGAAAGTCCAATCTTCTTAAGACTGTTAGGAAAAGTTCTAGGGACGTTAAGGTGAGGTTCGATGTGTAAGTTCTTATGTTCTTGATCTTTGAGAGAGTGGTAATACTCACCACAGTTATTGCATTAAAGTGGACGGTCTTATCGTGATAGTTGACTCATTTCGAAAAATATGATAAATAATTTTATTATGCTCTCAGAAGCAATGGCTGCATATAAGTCAAGAAGTTTCATATAATGAAGGTTTCACTCAGTACTGGGGAATTTCTATAATAAAAAGATTCGATCAATGTTATTGTTGGCGACGATGTTTTTGCAAAAAGCAGGATTATTTACAATGCAAGTCGCACTTTAGAGCAGCACAAGAGTTGTACATACTTATTTAATATCAACTGAATAACGCTTAACTGCAGCCTTATAAAAGCTGGTTTGAATTTAGCCGTTATGATATTATGCCTAGCTTAAATTAAACATGAGTATGATATTGACTCAGCGCTCCTATTAATTCGAAATGTCAATCATTTGGAAAGTATGAATGATTTTACAACAATCGTATTGCCTATCCGATCATATTAAAACAATATTTACATTTATTAGCAAAAATCATTAATAGTGGCATATCAAATTTCATTTTTTACCTCGAGGGAGCTTCTTTGTTTTGCATAACTCACGCATGTATTCTCCCTCGAATTGCTTTTTGCTCAGAATACGCTCACAGGTATCGTATCGCTACATTTTGGATAGAATTGATTCTAAACTCTAAGGAATGCCCACGTATCCACTTACATCACTGCGATGACTTGACTTCTTGGCGGCAAGTTTATCAATTTTGACCTCCAGTTAATTGAGAAATTAGCTGCTCATAATATCGACTTATTCTTTGCCTGTTGGAGACATGCCAAACAAATTGATAACTTAGTTTATAATTTATTTATCGGTTATTATCTTCTCAGGTTAGTTCTCTTCAGTAGGGATTGTTTTTATTAGGCGATGAGACCGTAGTTTGCGCATGCTTGGTATACATTCGAGTTTATTAAGCTGTCTGTCTTCTAATATTTCGCTGATGCATCTTTCGCCCTTCAATCGTTGGATTTCACTTTCAACATCATCCATACGTCTGTTATCTTCATTAATACGCTCTATTAACAGACAATTATCGCTTTCAAGGGAAGAGTAATAGGTCACTGCTTCATCGAAACTGTTACATTCAACAACTTTCAGCATCCTCTCGATATTAGTTTCGACTTGATCAATTCCCTGCTTTAGATTAGTAACATCACTATCCTCCTTGCGATTATTCAGATGGTGCCCCTGAAGTCTATCTGATAGCTTCTTAACGTTACTCCTAAAGCAAGTGCTCCTCTCAGCTGGATTAGTAAGAAAAAGTTTGCTGTCAGCATTATTGATTTGTAGTTTTGCCTTGGACTGGATATTGGCCATTGTATTTTAGTCTTTGACATCCATCTCATCCATACTATCAAGTCTAACTTTGCCATCCTCCCCCTTCATCTCTTTTGATTGGCGCATAATTTCTGTCCGGATGATTGTTTCTCTATACAGATCTTGATGCTGTTTGATCTCCTTTTCTATTTTTTTGAATAGATTGCTGAAAACCACCCTGTCACTGCGAGCGGAGGCCGACTGCTCCTTGAGACTGTTTATTTTTGCCACCTCTTCATTGTGTTTCTGCAATATTTGCTCCATATCATACTCTATCTTGCGAGCCATCTTATCGTTAGTTTACATTTCCACTTCCTGTCCGCGTTTTTAATCTTCCATCATCTACTTCATCTGTTCTTTGTGAATAGCAATCAGACTTTTCAGCATATTCTGCATACTCTCAATACTACATTGCGCTTCTACTCGTAATTCATGTCAACCATACACTAATTAAGCTATGCCTTTATCGATTACATGTCTTTTTATAACAGAAGTTTTAAACCTCGGCTGCTTGCATGCTTCTAAATGAAAGGCGAAATACAGTCAGCTTTAAACCTTCAGGCTACATCTCAAGACGTTTGGGACTACTGTAAGACTCAAAACTATTGCTACTTGCGGAGTTTTTGAGCGTAGCAGACGTAAGCAGGATGTATTTGGGCGACTGTCGTTTTTATTTCGACATTGGAATTCTAAGGCTAATTAAATTATGGAAGGGCTTTCATCTTATCAACCAACAAAAATAAGATGATAAATATTATGATAATAATGATTGATTGCTCTGAGATCACTCATTAGTTCATCCATTGACTGATCAATCTTGCAGCTTAGAACACATCCTTTTCATTTAACATGCTCTGCAGATGGTTGTAGACATCTTACATTTACAAATTGGCGAAGAGTTGCTTTTAGTTTGCATACATCGCCTTTAAGGCCTCTAGAGAGGTTATTACTTCCACTTTTAAGATTGATTTCACGTTTTATATCATCTTATTGGCCTTTCGGAAGAGCAGTCCATCAAAAGTAAAAATATCGTGCTTATAATTATCCATAAGGATAGTATCGGTATTTGTCGGGGCAGCTAGCAGTTTGTTTTCATTTAGCAGGTATGAAACTTTCTTGTTCATTATCTTGAGGTAATCATAATTTTCACTGTTGCTAATTTTAGGCCCTCCCAGGTAAAGGTTTAACATACGCTCACCCCTTAAAAAACTCATATGTCCAATTTAGTTGAGACTGCATACCAAACAATCAAGCAGAAGGGTCTCTGTTTCCGATTGTAATAATAAATTACGCTTCTTGAGACCATTGACAAAGATGTATCTGCCCTGAGGTTTGTTCACGCTCAATTAGAATTGATGAAGTAGTTGCTAATAGCAGTCATAAACAACTCCATGCACCTGTGGCGTACAACGCAGGGAATATGCATCTTGAATCATTTTTTTTTCTTAGGTTTACACCTTTATAGAGGAGAAAGTACTTAGTGATGCAGGTGGATGAGACTATTGATGCGAGCTGCAAAGTCCATTTAGCCTTGGTGGTTTTTGTCTTTGTGTACAACTGCTGCGAAGGGTATCGTATGGGCCTATAGACTACTTAATCCAAGCACCAGACAGTATTCACTTTTGGTTAATATTAGTTTGACTGATTTTAACGCATAGACCATCGACGCCAAAACCAAAGAACTTCCCTCAATAACTGACTAAAGATCAGCCAAAGATAAATAAGACTGTGCATTGCTTGCTAAAATGATCTGAGATATCAATTCGCCATCATTATGAGAGTAAGCGAATTGCAAAGTGGATGTTTTTTGTAATTAATTGTAGAATGAGGAAAGGCAATGAAGGAGCGGATGCAAAGAAGGCAAGGCATAGGTGAATAGACTGTTAATCTTGATCAGCAAGAAATGAGAAACAAAAGATAAGGGATAATGATGTTAACCATTCGCAGCCAAAGCTCTGAGTCTGGATGCAACAGCGGACGCATCTTTGTTTGTCTGTTCATTAGAGTAATTAGCAGCATCTATCCTCCAATTCTATTCAAAGAGTTCTATAGTAAGCCTAACTGGCAATTTTATTGGCTTCATGAGTTTCGCTATTATTGTAATCAATTAATTTAGAAAATATTTTTTTCTATCATAAAAATTGTAAAGAGCACTCTACTTTTAAGATATCTTCATGATTTTTGTATAAATAATAGCTATATGTCTCCTTCAAAACGAATTCAGGCGAAACCTATAAAATAATGAAACCTATAATGGTATTCATGAGTAGATCATTTATTTATTTAAATTTGATTCGTAATGACCACGAGCAAGCAGATATTCAACTTCAATCAGAAGTCTAATGGCTCAAAACCGCCGGTTCTTTCATGGAGTAAGGACTCTTCCTATCTGGCTGTGGGTACAGAACGCAATTTTGTTTACATTGTTGACAAACGTGGCAAGGTACTTGCTTAAAGAGAGTTTGCCATTCGAGGAAGGGTATAGGTTTTAGACTGGGACAGTGAGGATGAGCTTTTAGCTGTGCTGATTGAGGATGCCTCATCTGTCTATCTATGGGCTCCTTTCACGACTAACATGGTTGAAGAGCTGCAATTCTAGAATCAGAAGGTGCATATCAGTTGGCTGAAATGGTCTTTGACACATCCAGTCTTAGCATGCGGAACTGAAAAAGGCTACCTTAACTTCTACAACAAAAAGACTAAGAGAAAAATACCTACTATGGGTAAACACTCCAAAAAGGTTATAACAGGAGACTGGAACGAGGAGGGTCTGCTTGTCACAGGCAGTTAGGATAAAATGATTACGATATCCAATCACAACTCAGATAATGCAGGTAATAGCATGGCAGTAAAAGCCTAACCTCATGACCTAAAGTGGATGACCATGAAGACTGAGGAGCGTAACAAAAAACAAACCACTATATGTGGAATTTTTAACCAGAAGACATTGTTAATTCATGATATGAGTGAGGATCGTACTGCTCCTCTTGAACTTATGTTTGAAAGTAAGTATGGAAAGATCGTTGACTATCAATTCTTTGGGGACGGATACATTCTTATTGGTTTCTCTGAGGGGTACTACTGCCACGTTTCAACTCATGTGAAAGAGATGAAGGACTAAATCAAGAGTTAAAGAGTGTTCAATGCGCCCTTGTAGGCTATCGCTGTCAATAATCCTTATTACAAAATGGCTTTAGCAGGAGAGAATAAAATAAAAATCATTAGTTTGGGCGATTGGAAGTAAGTTAAAACGGAGACCTTTGATCTTCCTCAAGGGAGTGGTAAGGTAGCAGGCCTTTCCTTTTCACCTGACGGAGCCATTCTCATCATAACAACTCAAACTGGACTTTTATATGGTTATATTTTGGCAACTAACTCATTAATCAGCACTTATAATGAGTTGATAGCATTGTTAAACTCGTTGACTGAAGTAGTAATTCTAAGTTGCTCATCCAAGAAGAGAGGACAACAAATAACTTCAGTAAACTTGCCATTTGAGCCAAGTAGTATTTCTTTAGGTCCCAATCATCTTGCAGCAAGACTGGGCAACACAATAAAGTTCTATCGATGGCTGAGGGATAAAATGCTTTTAACTGGAGGAGAAGAAGTCAACGAAATCCAGTGCGAGTACAACATAAAGCGTGTAGAAGTAGGCGAGGGATGGGCTGCAATACTGGATGACAAGGGAAAGGTGCATGTTGTTTAAATTTAAGGGAAAACCAAAGAAAAAGTGTTTCCCGCTGAGGGTGACAGGACTGTTGTGCAATTTATACTGACCAAGGTATTTTTGATTTATCTTGACAGCACTTCCCGACTGAAATTCTATCATATATAGGATAAGAATGTGATAATGTAGCATAAGCCCGATAATCCAATTCTGCGCATCTTTCCCAATAAAAATGGAACCAAACTCATCCTACAGCATCAGAACGGTGAAGTTAATCTCTTTTTCCCGACCACTGAAAGCTATCATCACCTTGTATTGGTGACCGATCGGGTTGATCGTGTTATCTGGGACAACGAAAACATTAATGAATTTGTAATTGTCAACGGAGTTAGCGCTTTCTCTTATGTAATTTCAAAGAACAATATCTTTGGCAACATAGTCACTCCTGTTAATTAAATCCTGAGCATATAAAAGGCAGAAGCTGAAGAGGGAGATCCTACTGTGACTAAAGTTGATAAAAATGTATTGACTCTATCACAGGGTTATTTATTCTCCATGGCTGGTATTTCTATCAGTTATGTCCCACTCACCTCCCATTCCTTTTTTAATAACTATACCTTCGATAATGATACTTTGGAGGGTCATACTCGTTACTTCTTTGCCAGTCTTGCTCTTAAACGTTTTCAGCAGTGTCTGGTTGCTGCCAAATGTATAAAATCTCCTCAATTTTATGAAATTCTAGGCAGGAAATCAATGTAGCATTTGGACCTGGATGTGAGTCTCAAGAGCTATCAAATGGGCAAGAATCTTTCAATGGTATTGACTCTATAGCCTTTGATGCACGAAAATGAAAAGGATCTACTGGTTGGTCATGTGGCTATGATTCTAGGCAAATATGACTTGGCTCAGGAATACTATTTAAAATCATCATAACCCCTCAATGCCTTGGACATGCGTTGTGATATTCAGGATTGGTTCATTGCGTCCTCCCTTACTAAAAACATTGCTCCAGAGCAGGAAAATTTTATCAGCAAAAGGTTAGCCACTCAAACTGAATCTCTCGGCAATAATACTGAGGCTCTAAAGCAGTTCGAGAAATCAGTCATAAACGGTGAGCTCAAGAGTATAGCCAAAGCAACTGTAGACAAACACAATGTCGAATGTTTTGCAGGAATAGCCAGGACATCAATAAAACTTGGCGACATACAAAGAGGATTCAATATTGCCCGTTAGATTAAGGATAAATCTTTGCTGACAGATGTAGCTGTGGTTTGTGAAAATATGAAGCAATTCTTAGAAGCAGCACAAATATATGAAAAAGCTGAGAATTTTGAAAAGGCAGCCATTCTCTATCTGCAACTTAAGATGTTCAAACAGGCTGCACCCATCATGAAAAAGGTTAAGACTAAGGCTGTGCTTATGAAATATGCAAAGGCTAAGGAATCAGAGGGGGCCTTCAAGGAGGCTGAAGAGGCCTATTAAGATGCAGAAGCTTGGGAAGATGTGGTACGAATTAATCTCAGTAACTTTGATAATTTAGAAAAGCCAAAGGAGATTCTGAGAAATAAATGTTCAACATCTACAGTAGCTTCAATCGTAGCAAATTATTGTGAAAAACGCGGCTTTTGGAAGGAAGCCGTTGAGTTTTCGATTACTGCTAACCGTAAGTAATAGGCTTTCGTAATGGCTCAAGCTCACAATGAAATGGATACATATGCTGATTTTTTGACTGAGTGCACTGCCGAAGAGCGAATTCAAATCGCAGTTTACTACGAAAGCAAATCAACATGGGACAAAGCTGCTAAACAATACGATCTCGCTAAGAATCCACTTAAAGCTCTTAAATTGTTCATCAAAGCTGGATAAACTTTTATTGACAACATGCTGCAATTAATTGAGCGCAACTCTACTCAAGAGCACTTGATTCAGTAGTTGTTAGACTATCTAATGGGAGAAACTGATGGTCAGCCCAAGGATCCAATCTTCACTTACCGTCTTTACCGAATCCTAAAGAATTACCGTAACGCTGCGAAGATTGCCGTAACAATTGCTTCCCAGTAGCAGTAGGGAGGCAACTACAAAAACGCCCATGACATCCTATTTCAATCATATCAAGATATTAAGAAAGCAAATGTGCCAATTCCTTTGGAGTTATAAAAGAAACTCTCAATTTTGCACTCATATATTATTGCCATCAAACGAGTCGCCAAAATGGATCAGCATACCGATACGGCTCTTCTTCTCAATAAAGTAGCGAAGAATATCATTCAATTTCCAGCTCATGCCGGCAGTATACTCACAACCACGGTTATTAAAGCTATGAGGGCTGAACTTAAAGGTCTTGCTTACACATGGTCTATTGTCCTTTTCCGTCCTTAATACAAATCGCAAGTAGTTTCCCTTTCATATAGATTCCTGACAAATATGTGGATCGAATTAAGAAAGTAGCGATGAAACCGGTGAATGACGAACTCCCCGAACCAAAATCGCCCTGTCCCTTCTGCAAATAGCCTGTGAGTGAGTACAACGACGATTGTCCGAAATGTTTAAACTATATTCCCTTTTGTATTGCTTCCGGCAAGTACTTTGCTCTTTGATTTAGGCATGTGGTCGGCTAGGACCTCGCTCAATGCAAACACTGCAAATTTTACTGCAACTACAGTACGATGAAAAAGATGCTTGATTGCGCTGATATAGAGAAGACTTGCCCCATGTGCGGTCAGGACATCAGCATCGATGATGTAGTATTTGTTGGAGAAAATGGAGTTCAGGGGCTAAAAAGAGCTCCACCACCAAAAGAAGATGCCAAAACTGAAAAGCAATAGAAATGATCTGATTAAAGCAATAAATATCACATAGATTTCATCAAATTTTTCAGCTTGTTTTTACAACCAAACCCCCCAATTGTGGTTGAACCATTCGTTTTGAGGGTTGGTTTGCGTAGAGTCTCCTCTTCCGCAAGGCATTATATGGTTTATAATGGTCCGCGAATATCTGGAATATCTTTCTAGCTGACTCCTTTCTGTCTGGCCTTCTAACTCAATATTTAAAATTTTCTCCTTGTACTTTAATATTTCTTTTTGTCTAAACGGGCAGTGTTGTGAATCCCATCAATTTCCTTCTGCAGAAATGCAATTTATTTATTTTTATCAGCCAACTCATTTTCATATTTGCCTATTTTATTGAGGAGAAAGCTGTCGTTTTATAGTAATTGCTTGTTATGAGTCCTCAGGATATGTCTAACTCTATTGATCTATTCGATTTAACTTTGCAACCCAGTGTTTTTGGCTAACATCATTTTTAGCTCATTTTATTGCCGATGAAATTTGATTGTTTTCTAGTTCAGTTATTGTTCATAGCTTTGGAACTTATAACTCAAGATTTAGAGACGGGTAGTCATTGTTCGCAGGTGACAGTTGTCTTTATCTTTGTGATTCTTGAGTACTTTCTTGATTATCTTTCTCTGTTGTTGGCACCTTTCTAGATTATGTTTGAATTCTTCCTTTTATTTGGTCTTTTGCTGGATTTATTAAATCAATTTTTCAATTTAACTACCCGGAGAAGATAGTGAGGCCATCACTTGCGTATAGATCTTTGAATTCTAAACAAGTTCACTGGAGAAATGAAGGCGTCTGATTTCCTCATCAATGATTTACTATTTGCAGTTTGGGCAAGTATCACTGTAGCCAAGATTACTTTAGATACATTCCGAGTGAAATACATGACCGCATTACAGACTCACCAGCTGACCATTGAGGTCTTGCAGACAGATGGAACATGTGGGAATTTCATACAAGGTTTGCAGCAAATATTTAATTTCCGGTTTACCAATACTGGGAGGTTCGCTTATATCCATACCAGAATTTGAATATTGATCAAAACGTAATGTTTTATCAACCAAGAATTATCCCATAATATTTTGCCTACATTTAAAATAACACCTGCAAAAAGACAAGCATCATGGATATCAGCAAAAACAGATAATTTCAATGGTTTATAACTTAACAATTTAACTCAAATGCATTATTTATCAATCATCAGATCTCTTTCTTTGGGGAACTTACTATCTTTTTTATCTTGAAGATTTAGGCTATTATTGACTTCATGTCTGTATTCTATTTATTCTGCAATCCTTTCGTAATTATTTCAATTGAATCCCGAATTATTCGGTAACCGTCCTCCTATTTGCAACTTGGCTGCTTTTAGCTATTTTTCTGCAACTACTCCTTCAATCGAGAAATCTCTACCTGCTGTTGCCCGTTTCTCTCCTTCAGCGCTGCCATTTCTTCCCTTGTCTTGGCAAAATTCTTTTGTGTAATGTTGTAAGTCAATTCTCCCTCCAAATAAACTCCGTCAATGTTTTGCTCATCACGTTATCGACTGAGATCCTCAATTTCCTATTCAGGGATCGGTATTTTGTGTCTTTTTAATAATTTCTATAATTGTTCTATACGCTGATTGCGACGAAACAAGGCATCTTCTGTCTCCTTTGTAATCCTGTCATAGGCGCAGAGTTCTTCATTGAGATGAGTGTTGACTTCATCCCGCTCGTTTAGTTTGGCAGCGAGAGTCATGAGAATAGCGTTTTGTTTGTCAAAGAGCTCCTTATTCATTTAAGAATCTTCATGAAGATCTTTTTCTGATTAAAGACTGCGGATTCTAGTCTCATAGTCTTTAATCATGCGTTTCTGTTCTTCAAGAGCTTTCTAGAGAGAGTCCTTGCCCGTATGAATGAGCTGAGAATTGAAGGCTTTTATCTTTTCCTCTAATAATTTTTTTTGTTATCTTTCCTTGAAAAATTAATGTGACCTTTGCTGGAGAGCCATCATCACATTGTTTTTGTCCTCTTCGATGCGTTTTTTCTCTTCTTATAGCTGCACTAATTTTGATTTATCAATCAGCACTTTGTTTTTTTGGTTTAGCTATGATCTTAATCTACTCAACTCGTTTTAATATTTACGAATCAATGCTTTTTGATCGAGATCCTAGTTTATGGAAGGCTTATTTTTGATGCTCTTGGCACGGTGCGCAAATTTCAGAGAAGATAGGGATTATAAAAAGGCTTCTGGAGAGGGAGATATCATAGTCAGCATGGTTGTTTTACAGTTACCTCCGAGACTGTCGGAAAGAAGACGAGTCAGGACAGAGTTACGATATGGAATATGATTCTGAGGTTTGCTTTCTGTTAGGGCACCTATCACCATCCCAAGACAACTCAAACTTAAATTTATGTTTTTACACTCATCTAATCTTTTTCCAGATGCTCCAGTTACCCTCACACGCTAAGAGCCGGCCAAATCAACCAAGTTCAATTTTGCAACTTTGATCTCCTTCCCCTCAGTCTCAGTAGAATTTTATTTCATTTGCTCAATTGTGATAATAAAAACTGCATGTGAGCGCGAAGAAGACTCATTCATATTGGTCTTAGCTATTGCTCTTGAGCGAGTCCCCAATTTCATTAGTTATAAAATTTACTGAGGCTTTACGACTGCCCACTCAGAGACTCCTTCCACATAGACTCCTTTTTTAGGATCCTCGCGGATTTGTAAATTCTTCTTTTAGTTGCGAAGCAAATCACTAACCATCTCGTTGTATATCTGGATGTAAGAAGCTCTCACCATGAAGGTTACCTGAATAAGCTTTTAAATACCTCTTAATCCTAGCAACTTTATATATATCTGAAAATATCCTAAATCGCGCGAGGGATAATACCTCGCTCCTCATCTGATAGACTATATTTGAAACCCTCCATGGTATATGTCTTTCCTGTGCCTGTCTGTCCATAAGCAAATATAGTAGCATTATACCCTTATAAGGCCGAGCACACTGACAATCTAGCTGTATTTTTATAGACTTCCTCTTGCGAAGCTACATCATCATAGACTTGATCAAAAGTATACTAATGGCGGTTGAAGTTGCGGGGATCATCAATATATGTTTAGAGTTCATTCTAACTGAGACTCTATAGATTGTAGTATTAAAAAAGCTGTATGCTTTTGCCATCTTAAAGCACTTGAACCGTCGAAATAAAAATCTCCCCTTCAAGTTACCGAGCTAATGGAGGTCTCACTCTGACAACAACTCTCACGTTATCGCCTCCTCGTGTTTTATTTTCCTTCATCATTTCAAATTAGTTTTATAACTGTCAATTTAATATATAGTACCATATTTATAGATCTATCCAGTATGCTCAACAAAATCGTACTGATACTTATATAAATCACTTTTTGACAATCCAGATGAGGAAAGGTCAATCCTAATTGGCATGAATAAAATGTCTTTTCATCTCATAATTTTATTATTCAAATAATTTGTTTCCATAAGATGGATTTAGTATTTTGTGATTACCTATTTAAATTGTTTTCCTACTTGATTTATACTCAGGAATCCACGTATTTGCTATACTACTATACATTCAACTTAAATAGAATTCTTATTATTTTATTGATGTTCAGTTGGATTGGGTCAACCTTCAATAAGAGCTATTCTGCTTTTTAGACCATCAAAAATACTCTCGTCCCCGAGTCTAGTGTTATGTTGCCCAACAATCTTTCGGGTAAAATTCTGGATCTCGAGTTCCAATGTGAATAGTAGACTGTCTCCAAATAGAAAATTTATCATCTCATATAGCTCTACACAGTACCAATCCTTTAAAGCAGGAAGCTGTCGAGTTCTATTAATAGATGAACAACAGCAAGTACAAAATATACAAGAAACGGATGGAGCAGTTCTTGAAAAAACCCATCATTGAAGAGATTCTAAAAGGAAAACCTCCGAGACTGGTGTCCAAAAAAAGTCAAGTGAAGAAGATGCTGAACATAGAGCGGAAGAAATCGAGAAGTGAGTTCGTCAAATTGATGGGCAACTTCGATAAAAATTGTACATTTAGTAAGGAGGCCATCAGCAACAGCCTGAATTAACAGAACAAGACACTGGAGAATAGAATTCAAAAAAGAAAAACCATGAGCAATCGGTCAATCTATTCCGAATGTGAATGCTACGAATAGGAGAACGAGGAAATCAACGATTGGGAGAACAAGGCCATCATGAACGATATGATGAATAATGCTTTATAGTCAAAAGATCCTGCGAGGAGGAGTGTGCTCATTTGAACTATTGATTTATACATTCGGTTATGAATGATTTTTCTTGTAAAAAATCTACCTTATATTGAAAGGCGACCAAAACTAGTAAGCTCAAAGCGCCAAGAGGAGCGCTGCCTTCAGTTTTAAATAGCCTGAAATGAGTAGAACATAATTATTTCTATCAAAATCAAAGAGCCTCTGATGATTCATCTGATGATTCCTCTGTATCATCAAATATTTCTTTGTAGTCATCATCCCAATCCTATGAAGTGGATTCTTCTTCATCAATGAATCCTATCTTAAAAAGTATCTTCATTTCCATAGGCCCACTAGCCGCCTCATTAACATTTTAGATAATTTCTTCCTCTTCGATGATTTCCTCCGAGTGATTGAAATCTTCTGCGAGTAATTCCTACAACAGATCTGAATTTTCGACTCCCACACATTTTATTTATATCTCTTCGACATCATCTATCTCAAAGCCAGGGAAACGCTATAGTTATTTGGCAAGTTTGGACTTAGCTCTGTTAAACACCTCCAAAGTTATAATCTTCTCATTTAGGAAGTTAATTGTGGGCTCAGTGTCAAGGCGGTGGATTCCTAGCTTCGTTAGTCCTTCATAACATTTTTCCAGCTCCTGAGGACTGCCGTAAATGACAAAAACTATTGAAAATGACCATCTTCTCTTTTTGTTCAGGAATTGTGGTTTTATCTTCGATTTGACGAGTCTTTACTCATCGGGAATCACTTTATTTTTGATCAAAAGATTGGCTGCGCGCTTGTAAAGCTGCTTCATGTGATTGTACGCTTTGCTTTTCTCTTTATGCACAACTTTCATGACATAGTATTAACGCCCTAATTGGTCAAAAGAGGCAGATTCACTAGTTTCAGTTACCTCCACCAAAAAACCTTTGTTAAGTTCTGCTGCTGTAATTTTAGAGAGTTGCTAAAGCGTAATGGTTTGCATTGAGAAATGAACAAAAAGAGAATATATAGCAAGGCAAAAGATTATCTTCATTATTACAGAAAAATTATAACGTTGATACAATAATTATAAATTAATAAAATTTACATATTTTGAATTTAAAGCCATGATGTCGTGTCGTTGAGAATACTGATAAATACGAAATTCATTTTGATTTTACTGTCAGTCCTTCGCTATCGTTTAGCAGGGACTGTTGGTGAATAAAAGCATGAGAAATCAACAGGCATCTATAATTAATTTAAATACGTGAACATTTATCTAGGATATTGTTTGTAAAACTAGGAAAGGGATTAGATTGACTGCTTACGGTGAGCATTGTTAATTAATTTTTATCCTGTCGAAGATATGGGATAAATAATCGAATGTATTATATAAAAATACTTTGATCTATGGTCAAAAGATTGGTCTAAAACCACTATTACATGGATTAAGTCCTCATTATGAAATACTGATTAAAAGTTAAACTCTACTTCCAACAATGATTCGATTCATATAATCAATATTGGATTCATTTAAATTATATTTCAAGTATCATGTCTAACTACAACAAGATTCTTTCACAGTTTCAGAAGGGAGGCTACAACGAAAACTCCACTGTTACTGAGACCAATCTTAAGAAAATTCTTAACTAAATTTGCCAGAGAAACGCTAACATTAGGGAGTTTAATGCTGAGGTTGCGGAGGAACTATGGTCGGAATGCGAGAAAAATCCAGATAACACCGTCACCCTGCGAAACTATATCAACATAATTTCCAGAGCACATAGCATACTCAAAGACAACATTACAAAAAGTTAAAAGGAACTCGAATCGGGGAACATTAATGAAGACAGAAAAGCATAGTTAGAGGAGGGAATTATACAATACAGCGAAGATCTCAAGCTGTTGACACTCCCTTTCCAAATTCAGACGCAGCAATAGTCCCGCTACTTGCAGGCCAGTATTTAAAGAAGCAGGGCTTCCCAAAATCCACAAAATTCGAATAATCAAAGTAACATGTAAGCTAGTGGATTATCCCGTGCGAGTGGTATTTTTTCGGACGTTCCTTCTGCTCGTGAGAACAGCACTTGGTTAAAATTTTCATTTATCCTAACTGTGATAATGTTCACTGTGGAACTGATCATAATGTTTCACAAAGATCATTTCTACAATGCTTTGGTTTACATCTCCATATTCGCGATAATCGTGATGGGATACTTTGACAAATACTATATGAAATTTGTTCTCATAAATTTGTTACTGTCGGTTGTGTTCGACTTCCTCTGGATTATTCTGCAGGCTTCGGTAAGCATTAAGTTATTCAGCCCTTCTGGAGTCCGAGTCCACCGACGCATCACTCCACAATTCAAACACCATTCCTCAGATTTATGTACCTGTTCGTCATCATTCTCATGTTAGCAAAAGTAATTTTTAGTTGATATAGGTTCTCTTGTTCCTGTTATTCTTCCGATACCGAAACAACGACGAAACAATTCGCAAGTCCGTATCAATTTTGGGAGGAGTGTACGAGATAAACGGCAAAATAAAAGACAACAATCCCGTGTCTCTAATTCTATCGGGTCAAGGTCTGCTGGCAAGCGGTTTCCATTGATAATAGATATTGCATTGATTTACCATATTTTCATTATTCATGAGCTAGTTTCAAAAATTAGCATGAAGGCCTAATATTTGGAATACTTTAATGTTGTTTATTCCTCACAAGTTACAGAATTATTTGCGTTTCTTTGTTCAAAAAAATATATATCAAGAGAGATATCTTTTGCAAAGCTCAGCTTTATTCTTATTTGCTCCGCGCTTCGAGCGAGGATTCACGCCCATAATCGGATACTCTATCACTCCCACTTATGAAGATACTAACAGGCTTTCATTCATTAGTCGACGCTTTTAGCGTTAATTTTGGTAAAATTTTATCAGATTTAGCTTTTAGCCATTGTAAACCTCTTCCTTCAGTGGACGTGAATATCCTATTCGACTTGTTTTGGAGCGTTGCCTTGGGTTAGATACTGTGCCAAAGTTGAAGTTGGTTTCACTGAAAAGGTCACCTTTTTTAACTGATAAACTCCGATGCGTATATTTTTTTGATCTAGAAGAGCTTTACTGTGGATCTACTGTAGTTATGGTATTAACACCAAAATATGAGTGAGATTTGCCTCTTTTTCCTGTCTTTTCTGCTTTCAACTCTCGAGTATTTGGCTGATTCCATCCATTGATTAAAAACGACTCCTTTTTATGAAGTGTCAAATGATAAAATGGTTTCTTGATGGTTGGTTTTTCAGCAATCCTCTCTTCCGAGTTGTTAATGCTGATAAGCTGGAGCGATTCCTCAGGTGATTCTGCAAAATTTTAAGTTAGGGAAGCCGCAATCTACAGCAGCTGCACTCCTTTTTTCATCACTGATCGATTCACTCGCAAAATAAAATGTAAAAATAAGCTTATGACCAGTCCAATAAATCAATTACGATATTTAATGAAATATGTGTGATATTTCTCAACGATCACTCACACCCTGGAATGCCTGACATCAGGTAGAACTCGTGCAACTTATTAATGCCGTTGATGTAGGCAGCTGTTCTTAAATCCACCTTTCGCTCCAATGATGTTTTTATCACTTCGTTGGTAGCTTGAGTCATGACCTACTCAATACCTGCATGCACGATATCCTTTTCAGTCGCGCCTTTCAACACTTCAGCCTCGTCAATTTTGATTCCTGTTGCATTCGAAATGACCTCCAGGAGATTGTGCTTGGTCTTTTCTTCCCACTTTCGCTGCATACGTCCTGGCTTGACATGCTCCAAGTTTTTAAGCCATTCAAAATAGCTGACTGCGACACCTCCTGCGTTACAGAGTACATCGGGTAGGAACTTGATGCCCTTTGCTTGGCAAATCTTTTAGCCTTAAATAGTGGTGGGTCCATTGGCAGCTTCGACGATGACTTTACATTCGAACAGATGCGCATTGTTACCGTTAATGGCCATTTCCAAAGCTGCTGGGATGAAAATATCACTACATTAATAATTTATTACCAAGGCTTGTAGATAACATCCTCTCTCTCGTGATACTCAGCATTTGGAAATCCTTTAACTCCCTTATTCTCGGCAATGTAGTTCTTCAATTCTTGGTAATCGATTCCCTCGGGATTATAGATACTGCCATCTATTTAAGCCACTCCAACTAGTTTAGCTCCTTCTTCTGTAAAGTATTTACTGGCCCAATAGCCAACATTACCGAAACCTTGGATAATAATTGTCTTTCCTTGCAGTCCAGGCACTACTTTTAAATTTTTTGCAATAACGGGATGATTGAGTAGCTGTTTGGCGCAAGTGAACACACCTAAACCGGTCGATTCAGGTCTTCCACTAATTCCACCTTGGTTGAGGTATTTTCCTGTTGTTACAGCATCAGCGTTGATATCATTTTGCCCATAGTAAGCTTGATAGGTTGACTTCATCCAACTCATTTCACGTTCACTGGTGCCCACATCTGGTCCCGGTACATCCACTGAAGCACCAATCGAGTTTTTCTTTGCGAGGCGAATAGCGTACTGCCTGGTCAAACTCTCAATTTCTCTGGCTGAGTATTTTCTGGGGTTGATGCAGATGCCACCCTTGGCTCCACCATAAGGAAGATTGACGATTGAGCATTTGACAGTCATTAGACAAGCTAAGGCTTCCACTTCTTCGATGTCAACATTCTCAGCAAAACGTGTTCCGCCCTTGGTGGGAAGTTTGTGGGTCTTGTGCTGGCAGCGGTAAGCTGAAATAGTTTCGATTACGCCACTGTCTAAATTAGGGATAGGCTACCTCTCACAAGTGGGATACTGCACTTGACAATATTTTCTGCCTTTTTATAGAAGTTGAGTCTATCTGTTCTAATGCCAGTGTGAACTGCAGCGCGGTCAAAGAAGCTTTCAACCATCTTAAGGAAGGTGGCTCCCGAGGCGAAGCTATATTTTGGCTGACAGTTGAAGATTGGCAAGCGCTTGCATAAGTTGTTGATCATCATAATATCTTATATTTTATTGGTTACTGTTCTGTAGTAATACAATAATACTACTAAGTGGCCCAATGTGATCTGTCTTATAATGCGGCGGCTACTGTTTTCATGGATGATTTTGCTCTTTGGGTCAGTTTTAACCAATTTCCCTTCTCTTGGTGTAATCAATATTGTAAAAATAAGCTTTAAATAAATTGCTCATATTTTCTTTTTTTCCCCTTTTTGATATTAATTTCTAAGCTAGCATAGATTTTGATTGACTTGTTAATATTATTGCATGTAGTCCTCTCCCTTCGAGAAGCAGATGTTCTCCACCAACCGCAGAGGTACGCTTTTTGACATACAGACAAGATATTCAACATTCGCAAGCTGCCCTACAAGCAATTCGACAACGAAAAATGTAGCACTTCCTCACTCAGATTTTAAAGCACATTATTCTCCCTTTCAAAAGAAGTAGCAGTCTCATCAACCATCTTCTGGTAGTTATAATGTCACATAGTTCCACCAAAAAAGGGAGAGTATCTTCCTCTGGCAATTTCCTCAACAGCTTATAAGGAATTGAGTCGCAAATATCAGACTCTCAGGGATGAGTTCGCTTAATAAAAGGAACGACGATTGCAGGTATCACTCTGTGCTATGATTTTATAGGCATTAAAAGGTCGCGATGAGGAACTTGACAAGTACAAAACGGAAAGAGAGCGATTGGAGTCGGAAAGAACCAAACTACAGCAAAGGAGGGACGAGCTTAAAACCAAGATCGAGTAGCTCCGATAAAAAAACGAAGCAATGAGACAATAACAGGCGCAGAGGAGTATCAAATTATTAATTCAGATGAATAGATTCGCATGGTCAATATGGAGTACCTGAGAAATATGATTCTGGCCATGAGATATCAGAACGGAGTGGAGATCGACACTGATAACATGAGTTACTAGCAATTATTGGAACTCGAGGAGAAGATGGGCTGTGTGTCCAAAGGAATCACCTAATAGCAGATAACACGCATTTAGAGAATAGCTGCTAAAGGATTGGAGGGCGAGCTCTGCTCTATCTGCTACAACAACATCAAAGAGGATGAACAAATTAACCGGTTACCTTGCAGTCACATTTACCATGTAGAATGCATCCGTGAGTGGTTATTAAAAGAGCGAATCTGCCCCCTCTGCAAACAAGAGATATTCATGCACCAACTAGCCAAGAGTGAGACTTCACTAATGTGATATTTCATAGATGGTAAGCGTTGCTGCCATCATTGATTATCCCTCTTCCTTGATGAAACATTATCAGCCTTTTATATTTGTGATCACTTCAAATGGTCATTACCAATCCAGTCTGTTATTGCTCACCGGCGTTAAATATTATCCTTAACAACTGAATGCTTGTTTGATGAGATATTCTCAGTTAAATTTAATCAGGATGGATGTCATGTTGTCGCAACCTAGACCTGACATCGTATCTTTAGCTATGAGTTCATCCAACAGCTCCTGCATAATGACTTTGTTCTCTTTCTTTTTGGCCAGTTTATCCTTTACCAAATCTATTAGCCCCTGGCTGTTATCTACGTACCTCTACCATATTCCATCGCAACCAACGACTATGAACTCGTCCTCCTTCTAACGAGCTATCTATTGGATGTCTGGCTTGCAGGTTATCATCTGTTCATGCCAGCCTAATTTTTAGTTTTTTTTGTAATCAAAATCGCCAAATGAACGTGTTAAATTCAGCCCACCGTTGACTCGTCCCATCTGAATTACTCCTCCTGCCTTTCTGATACGAGTTTCCTCAGTCGAGCTCTCGGGCTTGTGATCAAATGACAGATTTATTGCTTTTCCTCTACGACAAAGCACACTTCTTGAATCTCCAGCATTTGCTATGATGTACTGGCTAGGAGTTATCAGCACTACGTTGGCAGTGCATCCCGTGTGGGAAGAAATAGGGTCTGATTCGTGCACATTCCGCTGACCATTAAGCCATTTGGTGCCATTCTCACTGATGATGAGTTCATCCATCTTGCGAAATGCTTCATCCAGTGCGATTGCATATTTCTTTTGTTAATAGGCGGGCTCTTTGATAAGAAGTTCAATAAACTTGGCCTCGACATACTTGCTGACTTCGTGTCCTAAATCATTTCATGATTACCTCCATGCCCATCGAAAACTGCGAAGAGTGAGTTGCCTCCATTTAATTCAACTTCATATAATGATGCATCCTCCATATTTTTTCGCCAGCCTGCATATGTCAACCTTTACCTTGCATTTCTGCCATGCAGTACGTAAATCCTGTACCTTTGCCTTCCTTCATATTCTTGTCAGTCACTGGTTCGGACAGATAAACACCCATCTCTGTATAAATTTAATATCAATAAAATCAAGAAAATATATCTTTCCTCATACGACTGATTAAAAAATAAAAATAGAGAATATCAGTGGATTGTTTATAATCGCCGCTTGGATGGAGTTTCAATTTAGCTTGACGACAGCAACAGCCTTAGACTCCGATTTTTACTCAGAAATGAAGGCAGTTTGGCTTACCCATTTTCGGAATTTAACTGAAACTAATTTGAACTTTCTCTGATTAAAGTGGCATCATTGTTGCCAAACTAGCTGGAGGAAGAAGGTATTGATTTTTTATTGATGCTTTTATTACTTTCCCATTGCTCTTCCTGTGATTTCTATTCCTTGACATCTTTTCTCATCTCGGTTATCTATGAAAAAAACTAGTTTGATACCTTTCTCCCTGGATGAGTAATCGAACTCATTTGCTGCGATTCCTTTCCGATAATGACTATATTCTATTTGCTTACGATCTCCTATTACTGGATTTAGTGGCGAATTTTTATTGGAATTATCGAAGCTTTTGAGATGTTTAATTTTTATCTCTATTATTTTTACTTCTCTTCCTCCTTCTTCTTCCTCTGCAAAAACATGAAAGTTGTTTGATTGCTGGCCAACAAATATAGGTGCAAGAGAATCAAGTTGAACAATAAAAAAGCAAATATTCCTAGCAGAGACCCGGTTACCCACGACAATATAATTTTAGTCAATTCAGTCATACTCCCGTAATCAACATATGCGCTACTAATAGCAACATGAATAATAATTACAATGAGATAAGCGAAGCTGGATATGATGCTAGCCAAGAAATATTTATAGTTACTCTCTCCTACACAATTATTAAACCACATACAGTGGTGGTCGAAATTGTTAACGCAACGATTGCAAGAGCGACAGTGTTTGCTTGTGGACAAGCAATAACTATCGCAGAATTAGCAGAAGAGCACTTTGCTGTAATCAGGAGCAAAAATAATTTTTTTATCATGGCGAGACCATTTGTAGTAATAGACGACGCGATCGGTGGGATCGCAAACTGTTGCGAGAAGACTTGTAACAACGAGTATTACTCCCAGAATGACATACAATATCAATAGAACGACATTGAAGTGTATGGATACGATACACGAAAAATAAACGGCAATAGATAAGGAGATTACCAAGTACGAAGCAATTTGGGCAATTGATGGGCAGCCTGAAAATCCATTGATGACGTGTTCTGAGAGTGAGTAGTTTGGCGGTGGCGTATGGTACTTCTCTAAGATTGATTCCAATTACATTTGTCTTAGAATTATAATTGATTTTATTTAAATTGGCTCTAGAATTAAAAACATTCAAAGAGATGAATGATGGATAATCGAGATAAAACTCAATGAAACTTATTTTATTTAATTGACTCCTTGTTATATGATTTCGATATTTTTGTGTATCTTTGAGAATCTTAATTGGAGTTTATGTAAAATTAGTAATCAACATCAGCCATTAAACATTTCTTTTCATTTTTACTATTTTACAATGCCCTTTTTTGTATTGATCTTGTAGAACTCAAGATTCGATAGCGATAATTATAATCATATGGGATGGTGTCAACATGATTGAACAGACTCAAGGGTCTACATTAAATAATTATTTTATGGCAACTTCACCATTTGATATATAAATTAGTCAATTATAATTACAAATAGTATAAATATTAAAAAATGAATTTATAGCAAGCAAGAAGTTCATAATCAGCAGAGTTTCAGTCAATGTAAAAATCAAGCAGTTTAATAAAATTAAAAAGACAGCTTAATATAACAAGAAAACTTACATTCTTATAGAGGTAAATAATTTTATCCATGAAAGATCAATAAGCGCAAATCCCGCGCGTGGATTTTAATAATTCGGACGCAGCACCTCAGCCCAGAGTCAATCTTTGCAGAGCCGACTATTCTTCCACAATATACTTAATCTCCTAAAATGTAGGGTTGACAGCATAGTTTTATAAGATCAGCAGAATAGTTAGAGCGTATAAGCTCATAAAACTAGCAATTTCAGGCTGATTTCTATTAATGCCTCCAATCTTATCGTACGAAAATACAGAAAGTCTCCAATCTGAGTAGACATTCCATGTAAAGATAGGATCATGAGAGAGGATCTATAACTGTTTCTCATCGAAGTGATAGCGAATCAATGGGCAGTAAGAGAATATAACCTTATAAGCAACAAGGATAAGTTAGTCCATAAACAACTTAGGAGCAGAGTCAATGACCATCTCCAAAAATTTATAAAGAGAAGACTTACCTTCTAGGAGCTTGAGAAAAGGATCAATATGATAGATTGGAATTAAGGAAGGTTCATTTAGCAGGTAACTTTTCAGACAGTAGGCGAGAGGGATATATTGGCATTGATTTTTTAATTAAAACTATTAATATAACTCTAGCTTTTATTCAAGAATTCCCAAATAATGAAATAAAAAAGCCTAATGCTGTTCAGTCATTTTATACTACAAACTGGTGGAGTCATTGTCTTAGTAATGGCTGTTTTCCTTTATTATCATACATTTACCCGAGATGATGACTAGGCCCTTTGGAGTCCCTAATATTAGATTTTATTTGATTTTTTAAAAAAATGTTGGGGGCGTGAGAAATCAGTCTAGTGTGATACATGAACCCTGACCTTTGATTTTTTGCCCTTTCTCGTTTTAAATTCCTATGGAAATTTCATAATATCCCTACTATTTAAATTATATAATCAGCGAAAAATAGGCATTAGAGAAAGGTTGGACTCATCTTCGCTGTTTCTGTCAGGAAAATTAAACAGTTAAGCCCATTATTTTGAAATATTTTCTAAAATAAAATATCTATAAGGTTGGAAGCCTCTTATTTTACTGATGCTATTACTTTCTTTTTGGAGTTTATATTAAGCTACCCAACTTATCACAAAAAGAAAATAAATGGGTAGAGAAGGGCAAAAGCACCAATTCAGAATTAACTCGTATTAAAAACATTTATTTGATTAATTTTATTGGTAGTTTGTTGCTTTTTATTTATATGGAATATTTTATTCTTTGAAATTACCATTAAAATTTCGATCGTTAATTATAAATAAGCATGTGGTATATAATCGAGTCTGGACAAGAAACAATAGCCCAATTCATACGTGAAGAAGTCTATCAAGAGAGGCAATAAATTAAAATCAATAATATTAAATGGATAAACGCACTGCGATTAAACTTTCATATAAAAAATATGCGAACGTTTTAAATATTAATTCACTAAACTTTTTCATTTCTGGTATTATTCTTTTGTTGATATAAATTTGATATTTATCAGCACAAGGTATAAATAAGCTTATACTATTAATGGACATTGAATAATAAGCGGGAGGTATTAAGGTTATAGATCAAACAGCTTAGATTCCCGGTCTTTTGGTTCCAGTCCAGTTATCAGAAGAAATGAAGTTAATTATTGTACAGCTGGAGGCATATGAACACATCTATGATGAACGTTCTGAAATAATCGAGCTTTTTAAAAAATATATTGCTGATTAAAAGACCAATAGAGCTTTGGGGTGCTTATTTGGATGCTTGATAGGAGATGCATTGGGTGCTTTTTGCGAATTCATGCATGCAATATAGCCTTAACTACTATAGCAAAGTATTAACATAGTTATGTAGCCATGACCATGCCTGGAGGAGGAACTTTTAACCTTCGAATAGGTCAGTACACTGATGATTCTTAGCTAGCTTTTCACTTGCTCACAGCTTTAAATACTTTTAATGGGGAAAAATCTTTAAAAGATCAATAACCTTAGCTTTTAAAGTCAATTGCCTCTGAATATTTAAAATGGGATGGAAGTGGACCTTTTGATGTTGGTATAACATGTTCCAACGGTATAAATGTCCTTTGGGACCACGACAAAGAGATATAAAGTGGCAAATAAATAAACTGGGAAGTCATTTTCAAGCAGATATTGAAGCGTAACTTCAAAAGTTAAAGCAATGGTTCACTCATGAGAATTGAACCTATGGCTATCTTCTTGTCAATGATCAACTAAAATCCTGCTGATCATGTCGAGTTTATTCAAAGTATTCTTTGTTATATGAAGATTAAATCGGCTTAATGCATCCAAATCCTGTTTTGAAAGCAGCTGGAACAGTTTGGGTTAATGCTTTGAGCTTGGCAATTAATCGAACAGGCAATAGCACTTAACATTTCGCAAAGATATGGGAAGAAGTTTAACATTTGCCTTAAAGTGAATTATTGCACACTAATGGATGGTATGGATATTAAAATTAACCTAAATAATCCTCCATGCCCGGGAATGTTAGCATGGGATGGGCTAAGATTGCATGGACGTATGGTATGAGAATTCTAAGGACTCTTGGCATGTAAGATGAAAAAATTAATATCAATGATTTGGGAAGCGATTTCTATAAAAATTAAATTAAATGGGTGATATCTCGGGCTGGAGATACAGATACCAACGCCTGTATCGTAGGTGGCCTCTTAGGTTCAGTTATTGGATTCACTAAATTGCCCGCTTAATACCTAAACAAGATTTTTAAGCTGAGATTCCCCATTGAGTCTGATAAATACACTGACAGACCCTTTCATTATGAGCCCTTAAACGTGCTTATTTTGGCGCTTAAATTCATCAATAAGTGCCAAAACTATAATCACCATAATTGATGATGAATATAAACTAATAGTTATTACTGTAGTTGATGAATAATTTGTAAATAAGCATTGCTGCAATTTTAAGTAAAAATAATTAATCATTGCTCACCATAGAATGTTTTTAGATTTATTCAACTGCTTCTTCTCGTATGTCTCAGCCTCACTCTTTATCTCCTCAATTTATTTGTAAATGAGGATCTTCTCTGCCACTTTTTTATCAATGGCCTCTTGGATCTTTATTTAGTACGATTTGAATTCCTCCCGACTCCTTACTATCTATTTCTATAATTATTCCATGCTTTTATTCTTATTTTGCAGATTGTGAATGCCACTGTCATTGCTCTCCAAAGCCCACTCGCTTTTGTTTGGTAAGTTTGATTTTTATCTTTCGATCATAATTGTTAATTTTTTAATTTAATCGACTTTCTGCTTACTTGTCTGCTTCATTTTATGCATTTTCTCCTCTAAACTTACTCTCTTTTCATGAATTTACCTGATCTTCTGCTGCTTCAACTCTTTCATCTTCTGAACCTGCTCGGATGATTCAGACAAAATAGCCAAAACTTATATCTGAGTGTCAATCGTAAAACGACTTGTTTATTCTCTTCTTCTTTTAGTATTTTTGATGAGTTACGTAAACTAGTTTTATTTTTTGCTAAACTCCTCCTCCAAATCTTCGACTTCAAGCAGTAACTTAATTTCCAGCAATTTTTAAAATTCCATTTCCTCAACGTTGCCCTGTTCCAGCTTTTTCTCGAAGATATCATTTAGCTTGCTTTATTTTCTTATTTTGGTGAGTATATCATGATTTTCTTCCTCCAACATTTTGTTTTATTCCTTCATTTTGTATATTTTATGATGCATATCCTCCTCACTATACTAATTCTTAAGAATAGCAATGGTGTTCGGCCTGTTTTTGAGGCTTAACTTCGTTTTCGGATAAATTTTTGTATATTCTGCTTCAGTAATTCTCCTCTTGAGACCCTGATGAAGCAGGTCCGTCGCTGATATATTTTGAATTAGTTTACGTTTGCTTTTGTCTAATCGTGACTGCGACATTCGAAATTATTACAACTAAGTTAGAAATCTAAATAAATATTTGAGTTATCAAAATTATAATTATCAGTTATTAGTCAATCCACCATTACAGGGAGTAAACAACAAAGACATAGCCATTTCTTAAGTAAGAGGTTTAACCATTGCCAATTAGACAGATCATTCAATATCTTCTTATTTGCAGATCACTTTATCTTTTAATTTATTTCCATTTCTCGTGATTCTTTTGGTCTTGACTATTTTATCATATTTGAGCTTCTAAATAATCATATATTTTACGCAATTTAAAAGGTGCGAATTTAGGCCTGCAGTGTTTTGAAAATTGTTATGACAAAAGTTGCACATTTACGGAAGACAGCGCTCTCTCGTTTTCATTTTGAATCCGCACTTTCCCTTTTAGTTGTCCTCAGTAGCCTTTTAGTTTACAGCATCCTTTTTCAATATAAAGGATTTTTGTATCTTTTGAGACAAGTCGACATATTCTTTCTGAATCAGTCATATTCATACATAGCAAGTCAGAGGTTCAGTTTTACTCGATTATTTTTTGTGCATTGCTCTTAGCAACTCCTCATATATATCCTCGACGCTCTTTTTCTTATTATACTCTTTTTAATAGCAATTTAGGTACTAAAATACCCTAGAATATACCTCCTCAATAAATGTATCTTTCCTTAATTTTTACTTAAAAAATGAACTATTTTATGGTTTCTTCAGGTAATTGGTCAGAAGGAGCTTGTTTTCTCTATCCTTTATTTAATTGAGAAGCAAATTTTATTGTCGATCTGCTATTTTTTAAAAATGAACTTCAAACAGTTCGGTCAGGTTGGAGTCATTTTATTGGATTTAATTTACCAGTTCTTCACCTTTCACTGTCACCTCAGAATTCATTTAATAGCTATAGTCAATAGTATATAATTATTATCTAAATTAATCATAAACCTGTTACTATTTGACTAACCAGTAAAATTACAATAAACATTAATCTAAGCATGGATAATATTTGATAGCTTATCATTAGATTAGACAAGAATGTCGTTTGTTAATATTACTTATTATGGAATAAATTTTTCCTTCTTAGAATCAATAAAAAAAGCTAAAGCCGAAGCCAGGGATTCACTCTCAAGAGGAAAAAATTGAATTTTGCCAAGTCGCTAAATCCTATGAAGATCTAATCGATAAAATTACTGATTTAATAAAATAATTGAGTGTGGATCAGAAATAAATTGAGCACTGGAAACATAATCTTAGCAATTTATTGCAAGATAAAATATCGTCAACAATTAAATAAAAAGTAAGTGAATGCAGCCGATAAAAAAACAAATAGCGAAAGGACATCAAAAATATTCTGACTGTGGCTCTATAAAAAATGAGCCTGTTTGAGCAGAGGATGGGAAGACTGGAATAAAAAATAGAAATACTGATGAATCTTATTAAATCCAGCAAATAGTGAGCAATAGCACTACCAAACGCATATTGAGTGATATATTTTATAAATCATAAGATTGGAACATCATATCTTTTTAATAATTTGAACCACGTCTTCATCGTAGAGCTGATGCTATTTTCCCACCTTCTGAGGATTAAACTTCACTGAAGTACCCCAAACCATTGCATATCGGAAGTCTTTTACCATATTCCTGTGGATTTTATTACAAAAATCCTCAACAGTGGATCTAATCCTCTGAATAATGACAGGTTGTTCATAATCTGGATCCTTTCCCTTGGGCTTCGTATAAACTCGAATCAAATCCAAATACTCCCACATCCTCTCAATAAGTTCATCAAGATTCCATCCTAGATCTCCAGCAATAGGCACATAATGAGGAATTTGATCCAAAATATTTAATTAATCGAGAGTTATGGCATCGATTTTATTCAGAGCGTACAAACAAGGTATGTATTTTCTATTACCTTCGATAACGTCAATAATATCGTCTTATGTTGCATCACATTTTAGCAGGATATCGGCATTGTTCACTCGATATTCTTTTAGAATTGCCTTGATGCATTCGTCACTGACTCTGTCTGTATCTACCATCCTTGAAATTGTTATTCCTCCCTTATCTTTTCTTTTAAATTCAATATCTGGTGGACTTCCGTTGAGTCTAATACCAAAACCTTCGAGTTAATGCTAGAGCACCTTCTTGTGCTGCATTGGGCGGGTTGCATCAAGCACTATAATGATTAAATTGCATGTTCTTGCTACTGCAATGACTTGCTTACCTCTACCTTTTCCATCCTTGGCTCCTTCGATGATACCTGGAAGATCGAGAAGCTGTATCTTGGCTCCTTTAAACTTGAGCACACCAGGAATGCATGTTAGAGTGGTAAATTCGTATGCTGCAATTTTCGAGAAAGTTCCTTTATCTCAAAATATGTACCTGTAAGTTTTGTTAGAAGAGTAGATTTTCCTACTGAAGGAAAGCCTATCATGCCTACTCGAGCATCGCCTGATTTTGACACCTAAAATCCCTAGCCTGCAACTGCCTTTTTTCCGCCTGATGGATCAATAATTTATCGTTTGAGTTTGGCCAGCTTAGCTTTGAGAAGGCCTAAATGATAAGAAGTTGCTTTGTTCTTTTGCGTCCTTTCCATTTCCGCTTAAATTTCAGCGATTTTTTGTGTTGTGGTCATGCGAAGCAAATAGTTGAAACAAATTAATTAAAAATTCAAGATTAATTTCATGATTTTATATCTGTACCAAATACTAATATACTAAATTCAACAATATCATTATCAATGAGAGCATCATGCACATTGTAGCTTTTGAGAAGTCCCAAAACAATCTCCGAATACTATTCAGAAATTATAGTGAATAAGTTGAACTTGCAAGACAAGATTTAGAAAATATGCCAATAAAAACTCTTATAAAAATATGAATTCATTGCCACATACAAAGGATAACTGCCAAGTCCATTTAGCTGTAAGAAATAGATAATTAATTCATAAGTCAGACACTTGAAATAATCAAATTTACATTTTACAATTAATATCAACGATCAAATATTTTACAGTATTAAAAATAGCCAATAAAATTAGAATTATTTTTATTTATACCCATTAATGGCTAAAGAAATAACATTAAAAGTCATATAGATTGATTGGTTCATTCATCAATGGTGGTGGCCGTGGTGTCCACCATGATGCCCATGATGGCCCTGCTCGTGATGGCTATGCCCTGAGTTTCCATATCCATGCTGATGTGGAAGATGGCCTTGCCCAAACTCCACAATTGAGGGCATTCCATTGAAAGGAACAAAGACAGTGATAGTATACTGCCGACCGTCATTTTGGCCGACAATATGTAAAAAATGATGGCTTCCATTTCCCTGTAGGACTGTTTCAGTAGCGACGTGGTAGGCATGATTGCCTGTTCCAAATGCTTGATTGATAACTCCCACGTGTTGATTCACGAACTGTTGAGCTTGAGGAGAAACGTTGCTGTGCATCATTGAATAAATCAACAATTTTATTATTGGAAAAGATGCATTATAAAGTGTTTTAAGATGATCATAAAACTCTTTTTTAAATATTGCGTAAATAGCATTACTTAGCAGTTTTTGCCAATTTACTGTTACAAGTGAATCGTTAATTATAAAATGAATATTAATGGAGGCATTGAATATTTAATTTGAATTATTCTTGTGATATATATTTCATTTATATCTCGAATACAAATGGCAAGTGAAGAGGACGACACCTAGGCTCTTTTTTAGGAGGAAGAGGTTCTTTGGGCCAAAATCCGAGGGTATCCTTGGTGGCCGGCATTCGTACGTTTCAGCTCATTCAGGTTGATAAGGTTCATCCCATCATCAAGGGACAAGAGGCGTAGTATACCGTCTTTTTCTTTGGCGACAACACCAAGTATTGTAATATGTTAACAAAAAGTTAGTTCCAAACTGGGCGCTTCGAAACTCAGAAAATTTTATTAGCATTATATCGAGTTCTATCTCAAAGCACGCCCGCACCGCAAACTTATGGCCTCCATTCAGATGGCAGAAGAAAAACTTGCTCAAAATGATCAGAATATTTAAATTTTCGAGGCCCTGCGAAATTTCATAAAGGCCAAGCCGAAGGGGGGCAAATCTCTCAACAGAAGTGATTCTCGAAAGAGCGAGCATGACTTGTCAGAGCAGCGAATTTAACTGCCAAATTTAAGTACTTATAGTTGTATTGAGTGAAATCTAAAACTTAAGGCTGCCCTAACAATTCAACAAATTCAATTTGTGAAGATTTGTCGATAAAAAAGGAAAAAACCAAGGACACAAAGATTGAGATTTCAAATAGCAGTGACAATGCTGTTCTGAATATATAATAAAAGGAGAGTGAGTTTGACAACAAAAGTAAAAAATAGTCATCTCCAGGTTTGTAACAGTAAAACAGACCAAAAAAACAATAAGAATTCCACAAAATAATATAATAACCTCCCAAAGTATAAGTCAAGCTGGTGGAGTTAGTAAAAGAATTGCCAGTTTAAAAAATGATAGCTGAGTCTTAACCTAAAATTAAAGTAGAGTCAGAGGGATCGTAATCCATTGAAGAGTAGCCATCAGAAGACTAAATTGCCAACCAAAACAGAAGAAAAATCATTCCAAAGCGAAAATCAAACGATTAGCGATTCAATAAAGTTCCAAGGAAGAGAGGAAGACCAAAAAAGATATTTGTAATTGCTCATCTATTCAGAACAATGTCGAGTAATTGCCATCAGTCAAAATTCATACCCAGAGGAGAATCCAAAGATTGAAGAGAAAGATAATTCGCAAAGTCGATAGGGATGTCTCTTCAGAAATGGGCATTCAATTCGCTTCGTTGACTCGATCGAACTCCGAACTGATATAAACCATCCGGAACCTCTGCAATAATCGTGATGATTTAATCGATTACCTCAGTTCAATTCAAATAACAGTCGATAATGTTAAAGAGATACTGGACTTGGACGTATCGAACATCCTGCAGGATGGAATAATTACCCAAAGGATAATTGAGCTTCTCTAGATGATGAAAGCCGCGTTACTCTACAAATATTTCCCGGACGACCTCAAGCATAAGAAGAAGTACATACAGTTGTCCAAAAAGATATTTGTTGTTTTCAATGGGGAGAAGAATGAGTACAGCAAAGAGAAAGAGGAAGATGTCTGCTAAAACAAAATTGAAGAGCAGTAAATTCGAAAGAAGACTATTGTAAAGCTGTAAAAGTTTTTGAAAGGCCACCCATAAATATAAAATCAAGCCAAGTAAATTGCAGTTAAAATTGAATCATATTTCGAGCAGGAGGATAATTAAATTGGAGAAAGATATAAAACAATAGCTTTCAAGGTGTTAAAAAGTTTGAAGGTACTCCTCTATTCATTTAGGAAAAGAGTGACACCTTTAATTAAGTCATCAACAAACTTGATCAGCACGCTTATGATTGACACATGCATAAATCACAATAATCAACTCATTAATTATCGGCACTATTTCATGATAGAGTAAATTGAGCATGACAGCTCGATATTTTTGGCTTCAGTTCAATCATAAATTTTTATAATACTGAAGATGTTGCTAAACATTGCTTGATCCTTTTGGGCATTTAGAGATAGCCGAAGTGAGTTGTTTGATCAAGTCTCTATGGCCGAGTGGTTAAGGCGACAGACTAGAAATCTGTTGGGGTAACCCGCGCAGGTTCGAATCCTGCTGGAGACGTTTTTTAATTATATTGTTTTTAAATTGAAATGAATGATGCTGTATGCAGCCTACAAATATAGGGGCCAAACCCTCATTTATTCTCACTTCTGTATTTTTATATTTATGCCTGAAATATTGATGAATTTATAAGGGATATTATTTATTGAAGTTGGCTAATTTTGATCTTAAAATAGCTGTTGAACGATGGTTTTAATTAATATTACAGTTTAGTTATAGCAATTTATTTATTGCATGGCCATTTCACAATATTAATTCATTGAAATCAATGTTAACCTTTAAATCACGCTTGAATTGTATAGGGAAAAAAAGGAATTTTAGTAAACCAGGCCACATGCTTTTCACCATCTTTGTTTCCTGTTTTGTTCTTTCTTTTGACTTATGTTTTAAATTTTCGGTTCTCTTCTGGGACCATGATGGAAGAAGTTCCTGCCATTTTTCCATCCTCTTCTAGTGAATTCTAATCATTTATTTACTCTTCTACGAACGCTAAATGGAGATGGTTGAGGGCAGAGCCAATTTTGATGAACTACGGCCTACCTTTGAAAAAACTGTTTTATTCTAAAGTGATGTGCATTATTATCGAATTATTGTAAAACCTCCAATTTTTCAATTAACTATCGATTTGACATATGGGGCAATAAATGAAGAAGAGCGCTTAAAACCTTTAATTTTATTGAAATTTGCCGAACTAAATAAATAACTAACAAAATCCAAGTGGAATTTAATGTTGTAACAGTATGAATGTGATCATTATAGCTAGATCATTAAATTGTCAAATGGCATCAAATATAGCTTAAAGGTCTCTTTGCTGGAAGAGAATTAATGGCTCAACAATAACTCAGCAACGACATTTATTTATGCCTTCGTTAATAAATGAATTAGCAAATAGTCACCATCTATTTCTCACGTATATGACCTTCCATAATATTTTTTCCTTTTAAAACGAGGACAAATCAAACAAAAAATTGTTATGTGAAACATTTCTAATTATAATTTCTATTATGGAAGAAAAATAAGTTATTTTAGTAAATCGCATCAAAGTTAGTGAGCTTGGTATTACCTTCCTGAGACAGCTACCTGCTGAACTGAATCGAATGAAGACGGCATAAGATTTATAAAAGCAAAAAGAAAACTTCAGCAGCAAAGACATCAAACGTAGGGGCAGCGGAGTTGATTTCTTCAACTTTACTAATCAAACTCAAAATCTAATAAAAAGATAAAAATGTTGTCTGTTTCGAGTGCGTGGGGGAAATAGATCAATTAATGAGTCTCACCATAAGCTACAGCTGCACTATGATAACTGGGTTAATTAGCAAAATATAACAAAGAATCGAGTTTCAGATATACAGAGCAGAATGATGCAAAATAAATATAGTGAGTATGATTGGCTCGGCAATCGGTAGGCTCTGAGTCTGAAAAGAAAGGAAATACTGGGTGAGTGGGAAATTGCACAGGATAAGCGTCGTCGAAACTTGCAGAGGATATTAGGACACCGTGGTATTACTGAACACAGCCCCAACTGACTGCCTCATTTAAACTTCAATATTTGGTGTATAGTTTGTTATTTTTAGCTATTGAATATTAATTAATAATTTCTAACTTCACTACATTGCATTCACTGCATGTCGAATCCCATCAGCAATGGGAATATTCCTCTAAAGAAATGCCTAGGGATTGAGGCTGGCTTTAGTTAAAATAAGTTGAGCTCTTTATAGAAATAGCAACCAACCAGATACCTGAATGCTAAAAATGAAGAACATTTGTCATGGAATAGCGACCATCTACCTTTCATCTTAGTTTTGTAAAATTCATTTTATGTAGATGGCCACTCTCTCGGGTCAAATAGCTAAATTTTTTAACTCTATAACTGAAGTATGCCTGAATGAACTTAATGGAAAAATTATCAAGTCTGGACATTAAATTTCGATACTTCCATCCAATATAACTATAAAAAGTCCTACGATAAACGGACTGGAAGCTCAGCCTGAGCCAAAACAAACTGATATTGAAAAAAGCAGTGATGATAGGCCTTCAACCGAAAAGGGGGAATAGAAGAAAAAGAAAGGACGCCCTCGCAATAAAGCTCAGATAGTAAGCCACAAACCCAAAGCGCCGACTTCCTCATATCTGTTATTTTTTCATGATTCCAAGCAAGAAATAGCTTCTAAATTGGGATTAAGCTCCATTAGCGATATCACTCGCGCTGCCTCTGAGGAGTGGAAAAAGTTAGGAGAAGCGGACAAGGCCAAGTATATTAAGAGATCAGAAGAGGAACAGATTAAATATCATTAAGCTATGAAGATATACAAGTTGCAGTACGCTTAGGAAATTAAGCTAAAACGTTTAAACAAGGAGAAAAAAGTGCCGAGTCAACCCAAACATAAAAAGGTTTTTAAGAGATAAGAATTAGAGATAAGCAGTGGAGGCGACTCGAGTTCTTCCTCCAGCAACTCATCGATATCGTCGATATCCTCGCATGCTAAAAAGAATATATCTGGCACTGTTATATCGATTGATGACAGCAATAACAGTTCATTGGCTAGCAAGGAAGCCTGCATCCTAGATCTCTGATGACGAGCAGCTGTTTGTTGTACTGTATAATAATTAAAATTTTATAAATAAAATAATTTCAAATCATCAAAATAGGAGATCTTCTCTTTCATCTTCAACTATATCTGAAATGGGCTCTTACCTTTTTATAGTCGGATGACCAGTCACGCTTCTTTTGTTCTGACCATTATTAATGAACTTGAGTCCTCTATAGTTTTTGGTGTAACTGTCCATGCTCGGAAATGCTATCTTTAGCTAATTGGTGAGGCTCATCTGAATCACGCTCGATTTCTACAATAGTATTTATCTCTTGTTTTCCTAACACCAATTTTGATATAATTTTAACATTAGCTTTTTAGGGAGAGTAAACCTGCTGTGATCTTCATCATACTACAGCCTTGGCACCAGAAATCTATGTACAAACTCAGCGACAACTGTAAACTATTTTTTAATGCGCAGCTTGTGGTACTCTTTGGCCTATTTAGTTTGAATGACATTACTACTACTGGCTAGAGGAGGATACTTACTGATATAGTTTCCAATTCTGTTGACAGAACGCAGTGAAACTGATTGATTATCTTCTAACTTTGGACCTTGATTAAAGCCAATTGATGATACTATGTCTTAATGTTCGTATTTTTAACACATCGTTGAAATCTTACTTATATTTTGAAATTTAGATACATTCCCATTTTAATCGGTATTCATATTATAGCTTATTCCCTTAAATTTAGCTCCGTTATGATCCCTTTCAAAGCCCCTGTGATCTAAATTGTAAACTTACTGTAAAATTAAATTAGTATCCATTTCCTAATAATATGGATATTTGCTGTCTAAATATTGACTATCCTCGTAGTGTGATAAATGCTAGCGGGTTTATTTGTATTGTCCCTGCAAGATTTCGATTCTATTAGCTAGAGCACTGATGAGATCCGAAACTAGTCCAAATATTTGAAAAGTAATGGAGTTAATCTGGTTAGCAATGGTCTTTTGGGCAATATGGCAATTAGATAGCTGTTGCTTGAGAGAGTTGTATTGAATCAGCAAGTCTTTCTCTTGAGAAGGGTTGAAATGATCCATTGGTTATAGCCAGAGGGAGTTAGTATCGTATATATACATATTTGCATATGTGGATATTTGTATATAGAAAAGATATGAGAATAAACCATGAGATTCTTGTATATTATAATATGTATATCACAATGTTGATATTATAAAAAAACAGTGATCACCACTCATCCACAGTAATAGGTTTGAATTATTTCTCATCCAAAACTCGTTTTATTTACATATCTGGGGTAAAGTCGGGATCAAGCGTAAATTTCTCTGCCAACTACTCCTTGAGAGTGGTGAATTCAGTTAAAGATTGCTTGACATAGCACATACTTGTAGGTTTCATTGGTATCAACTCGATGTCCTCTTCTAACAAGTAAAGCAATTTCCTTGGGGTTGATGGATCAGGAGTATTTCCTAATGAACGAGTTGATCTTAATGATTTTGGTATAACCAATTATGGAATTGAATTTTTAGAAGAAACATGTTCATGCTCATGCATTTTGCTTCTGACTTTGAAACGCATCTTCTTAAATAGTTCCTTCTCATGGAAATGATCCAAATTGAATTGGGTCGCTTTCGGCTCTATTTCCTGTTTTATCACTTGCATAACTTGATCATATCTCTGCGAGACTGCCAATCTCAATCCAATAATATAGGTATTCTGAGCTTGACTGTGATTGTTTTAAGTTCTTTTTTATTCAAAGATGCTGATGCGGGTAAGCATTAGCACATGGAAAACGTGCCTTAAGTTAAAGCTCCAGTGAAAAAAGAAACGAAAGAAGTGCCGGCTGAGCAGATAGAGCGCTAATTATAGGGCAAATTCCTGAGAAAATATATTGAAATGATTGAAAAATAGCAGTAGCACCTGAGATATGCTATACTATAGCTCACTGTCAAGCACCATCCGAATCCCTTATAGAAGAAACTTATAATCGAAGGTGCTAGGAATGGACCGGCGATTTTTGCATAAGGATTTAAAAAATTGATCCACCAAGTCAAATGTGCCGAAAATGGTCTCAGTCTAGTGAACATTCGTCTTTTTAAGTAAAATTACCACTAAAATGTTTAATAATTTTTAGTTGGCTAGCAGACGGACACAACAGGCCCGCAGACGATCGTTGTAATTGCGAATCCGTAGCACTTTTAACTCCACAAGGAAAGCATGTAAAAGACGACTATAGCCAGGGAGCGCCTGCCACTTGATATATTTACTCACCACGCTGACATACTCTATTTCTTAAACTAAATTCTCTAAGAAAGTGAAGAAAGCTCCACCTCTACGGCTGACTCTATCCTTCCATCGGTCTTCGCTCAACACTTATTACAAATGTGCATAGTTTTCTCGATATGTCTCTTCACCCAAAAGGCATTGATAAAAATTACCTTCCCAGTCAAATAAATGTTAGTAAAAATCGTCTGGGTGACCAAGAGATGTGCTAGAGCTGTTTTATTAATTAAGATTAAACTCAGTGCCTCTCCATTAAAGAATTTAAGGATCGCCCTCACGACGCACGGCAGCCAATATGTGCTCACGGAAGAGTGGTATGCGAAAATAAGCATAAGAGCAGAAAGATTCAGCAAAATGCCTCTCTTATTCATCTCCCTTAAATTACAATGAGCGAAAAGTTTCTTGCAGTAAGTGGCTTAGTAATTCCTGATATTTTAGTCCCACCTCAATCTTCAGCTTCAGGACCTCTCCTATCTTATGAGCTTAGATGGATTCCTTGTCAGTTTTGCTGAAACCAAGATGGCTCAATTTAAATTCTCCTCTTCGCAGGATGGTAGTTAATATCGTCCAACTTATTTGCTGAATTTGTGGTTTTTCCTCACGGGCGTAAGCCATCATCTTGAATGCTAAATCAATCATAAAGCGTTGTCCTTTGTAAAGTTACAGCTAATTTTTGTATTCATAAAACTGGATGGACTCTTTTGAAGTTTTTTAAAGCAAGGCGAGCTGCAAATTCATTAAGTTGCAAATCCTCAGTATGCACTCCTGTTCTGCAATATAGCTGCCCTTGTGATTACCATTCTGATCTAGATTTATGAACTCCTTTTGAGTCTCGGTATGCAAATATTTCAATCCAGCCAACTCTTCACACTCTCCTGCTCCTTTGTCATGAAAAACTGGACTTGAAGTTAAAATGCCTTCCTCGGTTCGAACGCATGCCTGCATCTGCCGTTCATGCACCTGCATGGAAAAATGGAACTTAGTGACAGCTCTTCCAGTTTGCTTGCCATGCAGCCAAGTTTTCTCCTATAGATCTACGGTATGCTCCATGTAGGAAATATTTGTGTTGGGATCTCTTTTTATAGAATAATCCAAACCCATAAACTTTGTTAAGGAGACAAAACACTCACTTTCAATCAAGTAACGAAATTTCGACTCTTAATCGAGCGAAGGCACCACTTTCCAAAATGTGATATGCAAAGAAGATGAGTAAATTTCGTAGTAAGGTATCTTTTTATCGAATTTAGGAAGTGGCAGCTATTTTCCCAGTTCCTTTGTCCAGGCAATGTCCGATGGATCAACGCAGTGAGTTTCAATAATTTCTTTCCTTGGACTACTCATCCCAGACTCCTTGACACAAAGATGATAAGCGAAGCTCGACGGATCCAGTTATTGCCCAATCTACTAAATCTAGATGTACAATTGCTTCAACAGAAAAAGTAAATCTGTCCTATAAGTAGGGTTTCTATGTTCGAAGCAGCCTAGTGCTCAATGTTTCAATCCTCAAATGGATTCCTTGCGATATTTTAAAGTTTAGGGACAGCCTGCAAAGTTTGGAGTTTGACAAAGCCAATTTGAAATCGAGGTGATAAGGGCCTACCCAAATCGTATAAAGGTTAAGCTTAAGATTTCCCTGCAGTTAACCATGTTTATCTCTGATCTCGAGAACAGCGAACTTGCGTCTTAGTTGGTATTCTGTCATCTTAAAATCAAAAGCATAATTAATTTTCCACTGAATATGCTTGCAATTACATATGCTTTTTGGTTCCTGTCGATTTCGCGGAGGGGAAGCTACTTTTGTTGAATGCCCTCAATTATCAATTTCAAGGAAACAAAATCCTAAATACACCCACCCGTACGTAAGAACATTTCTTTATTTTTATGTCTGATAACAGCACATAAAAGGAAAGTATCGGCAAAGCCACACTTTTTAACGCTTCCGTATCAGGAGGCATAACATCGAAAGCATGAGAGTGATCCTTGGTATTGATTTCCCTATAACCACAGACTCCCATTTTAAAACAATTTCTATGCAAACTAATTATGTGTAAGATGATTATTAACCTACTTTTATGGTCATGTTGAGAGAGCTTAAAAGAAAGTGATTGTATCATCATAAAATCAAATCAAATTTTAGTCATGCATATCAGTTGGTGAAAAGTTGCCAATTCTGGCTATAGATGATAATTATATTTTATGAAGATTATAAACCTCGCAGCCATAATAATTGCTACTCTCTTTATCGTTCAAGCAACTGTCGAACCTGATTTATCGCCTGAAGAGAAAAAGCTCAAGGAAGATATAAGAAAAATACTGGATAGTCATCTTGTGGAAGGAGAGAAGTGGGGCATGAAGTATCATTTTTACCGGCCTGGCCTATAGAAATATGGCCCTGATCAGTGGCTGTGGGACTCAGCTTTTCATATGATAGCCTGGTCCAGATTAAATGTTACTAATTCTATTCTCGACTTGAGAACTATGCTCCAGAAGCAGGTTAAGAAAAATGGACGAGTCCCAGAGATGATATTCTGGGGGGAACAATCAAAGAAAGATGTTCTATTGAATACTCTTCTGCTATCAGATACTACTCAAACTGATATCACTCAGATGCCGATGTTACCAATTGCTCTGAAAAGGATATACGAAGAGAAAGGCAAAGATATTACCATCCTCCAATAGTTTTTAGTAAAAGTGACTGAATATCATGAATGGTGGGCACAAAGTCGTCAGCCTGATAATGATGGTCTTGTTGTGATAATTCACCCATGGGAATCTGGTTTGGATGCTTCTCCCATGTACGATTAGGCATTAAGAGTGGAGCACGACCAGCCTCAACTAAAATAGTTGTATAAGCAATTTATTGAGTTATAAATCAGCTATAAGTATCTCTACAGGTGGAATCAGAACAAAATCATCAGCAAAAAAAAGCATCAGGCTTATAAAAAGTTTTTAGATTACTTCGTTGTGAAGGAAGTGGGAGTCAATGCCGTGTATACATATGGGTGGAAGATATTAGCTGATCTTAGTCACGAGTTAGGAAACTAAAAAATGAGATAGTTTTGCACAAAATAATACAATCATTTCGTTAAAGGGTTAGTTTCCCTTTATGATGAAGGAAAAGGTCGCTATATTTCTCATTTTTTGAATGGCTCGCACTTTGATCATACCAAAAAGAATACGGTTCAAGTTTTATTTCCTATATTGGTTCCTGACATTCCCCAGAAGCACAAAGACAGCATCATTGAAATGCTGAAAAGCGTAATTGCATTAATATTTAGGAAAAACATTATAAATCCGATTATCCTATTCCAACTGTGTCTCGATCAGATCCAGCTTATAATCCTGTATTTACGATTGATTTGATGTGGAGAGGACCCTCATGGGCTGCTCCTAACTATTTCATTCTGTAGGGCCTTAGAAATGGCAACTACACTGACCTATTTAAGGAAATAGGCTCAAAATGGGTTAATGAAGCCATTAAAAATGGAATATGGGAGATGTGGAACCCTTAGACTGGACAAGGATACGGTGTGAAGTAACTAGGGATGAGCACAAGTGTCATCGATATCCTTTATAAAATAAAAACCCTCTAAAAGACTGAATGATCTACAAAAGACTATTCTAGAATCTTTTATAAAAGAATTATCTTTGCTGTCTTTATAATAGCTATTATTTACCATAAATTAAATGATATTTTCTTTCCTTACCAATTATATAGTTCATCTGACTCCAATCGAAGTTATCATTCTTTTATGTATCGCATTCAAACTCGGCTAATTCGTTGGTTACAGCAAAAAATTATCTGAATTGATTAATTCTAAAAATTGTCCAATGAAGATCATTGTTCCTTATGAGTCTTCTGAATAATCTGAATTCAGTGTAAAATGTGAAAATATTCAATATTCAGAATAAGCAAGCTAGCAAACAGAGATACAAGTGGTTCAAAGCACCAAGACTAGATTTGATGAGTCGGAGTCATAGCGGTGCTTACCCGAGCAACTACTCAAATAAAAAGTTGATTTATAGATGAAAAAAATCCAATCTACCAGTTTTTTCGAAATGAGGCTTGAGCCATCCAGTGATAACAAATTTATGCGAAAAATTGAAAAGCATGAACTCGTCACAGACTATTAAATGAATGCATCAACTTAAAAGTAACAGCAGTTAGTATCATTTAAAATCAATCCTCTTAATGCTCTCGCAGAACCCAACTCTCTTTTAGAATTAGTTGCTTATCAAGATCATACCATTAAAGTACCATCACCTCTTTTTGAAAAAAAGTTTATTAGCCTCACACAAATAGGCGATTAATGGAGACATCAGGTCATTGCCCCCTGGATTTTGGAAAACGGAAGATTTAATAAATTTTTTAAAAAATCAAAATATATTGGAAAAGGAGGATTTGGTAGTGTTGTAGGTGCTTATAGTTTGCTCGAATAAAAATAATATGCCATAAAAAAAATAGTAATAAAAGGTATGTTGAAGATGGGTGACCTCTTGAATGAAGTCAACATCATTAGCCGGTATAACCACCCGAATATTATTCGCTTTCATACTTGCTGGATTTAGTTGGCAACAATAGATGATGCTCTTAGATTCACTGCTCTTGTCCCCTTACAAACCAGCCCTATCTCGATCAGGGAATAGGAAGAAATGATCTATGTTGAGTCCAACAGTGGTTTTACTTTCAAAAACAGTTCCAGGAAAAGTCCGAATAAATTTAGTAAAAAGAGTAGCAAAATTGCAAATAAAATTGTCCCTCTTTAGAAAATTTAAAAATAAAAAAACGTTAATGTTAATGTTATTGAAATTTACACTTTACATATTCAAATGGAGCTTTGTGAGGATAATCTTCATTCCTATTTAAAGAACAGATAATCTGTCAATCAGCTTTAAGCCTTTACTATTATCGATCAGCTAATTTCAGGCATAGAATTTCTTCATTCAAATGGTATAGTCCATCGAGATCTGAAACCTGCAAACGTATTGCTCTTAAAAAATCTACAAGTCAAGATAGGAGATTTTGGGTTGGCTGCTTTGATATAGGATCATGATGAATAGTTTTACCATGAGAAAGTGGGAACTCCTTTGTATATTGCTCCATAATTAAACAATAAAAATCGCATTCTTAAAGACTAAATGTTTCTGGTGGATATTTTTTCGTTAGGAGTTATATATTATTAGCTCTTGAATATGTTCAATTCTGTAACACAACACTAGAGGAGTTAAAAGCTATGCGCATTGCAAATTAATAAAGTAAGCATATCCTGCAAAGACTTAAAGGAGGAGAAGCAATTCATCAAACTTCTCACAAAGACAAGCAATAGGCCCACAGTTTTTTAGCTAAAGCAGTCCAAATAATATCAAAGGCTTCAAGAAAAGTACAATCATTTCTGATTTTAAAGATTAGTCACAATATTTATTTTACAATAAATCTTAATATAATAAAGTTCATTCATCGATGGGCATTGCTGACTCCATGAATAGCAATATGAAAAAAAATCTTTAAGCTCAAATGCAATTCCAAAAGGAATTGATTGTCAAACAAAGGCAGCTTCAATTAGCCACACAAATCGCTCTTGGACGTGAAAGATTATGGTACTATCAATATTTTGTTATATTGGCTACGATAGGTTTGACTGCAGCAGCATTCAAAAAGAAAGATATCAGAGTTGTTTTTCCGCTTGTGCCTTTGGCCTTTGCATATGTTTTTCAATATGATCTGCTCTACGGTAATATGATGGAGCGCGCTCAGAGTGAAGCCGATAAACTGTTAATATAAAATCCCTTAAAATTCATTCTTCCAGCTCATTCCGGAATTATGTCGACTTAGGAGTATCTGTGTGTGATGAACATAAAAGAGGGTAAAAAAATTGTTAATTGATTATGTGAATAAGGTTGTTTTTAAATTATCTATGCAAATCACATTTTAACTTTTTTATGAAGATTATCCTCAGAGTTATATTAGGATCTTCTTTGCTCAATAAAAGCTTGACTCAGAACGTTTTCGTAAGGGAATTATAAATCAAAAAACTGATGTTCCAAACACTCGCTTGCTGTTAGTCTGCTGTGATGATTTAGTCTTAGCATCTTTTCAATTAAGTCAAGCAGTTCTAACTCATTTTCATACTCAGGCACCAACTGTCGAAGGTGATAAGATATCGAAGACGAGCATGAAAAATTGGGTTTTAGTTCTTGATAGTTCTTGCCTTATTGAGATAGCTCTTCTTACCAGTTAGACTGATCAGGAGTACCCATAAGTTCGAAAATTCGCTTAATAAGTTCAGTTTCTGTATGTTGTTGCTCAAATAATGGCTTTCTGAGAAGAAGTTCAGCAGCCAAGCAGCCCACTGCCCAAACATCCACTTTTGGACTATAACTTTTAACTCCTAACAAAAGTTAGGGAGCTCTGTACCAAAGAGTTACAACCCTTGTAGTTGATATTTTATGTAATTTTTTTGCTAAACCAAAATCTGCAATTTTCACATCATTTTGCTCATTTATCAAGACATTTGATGGCTTTATATCTCGGTGCGCAATGTTGAGCTCATGGAGGTAGTTCAACCCTTTTAAAACTTGTTTAAGAATGAGTTGAATTTTAGATACCGTGAACTTGTAATCTTTGTTTTTGATGATGTCCGCCAAATCACACTACATCAGGTCAAGACAAAGATAAATAACTGGAGGCTTATGATTTCTAGACTTTTAGTACACTACTTCCTTTATATTGAGAATATTTGGATGACTCAAACCCTGAAGCAATTTCACTTATCTCATCGTCGTGATGGGAAAACCGAGTTCGCTCTTATCTTCAATATTTTACATTTTCTTCAAAGCGTAATACTTATCGTCTTCCAAATTTCTTGCTTTGTAGACTGAGCCGTAAGTTCCATGGCCAAGTTACCCTTCACAAAGTTAGTACTTGAGATCAATTAAATGGCAAGGCCAATCTTGAACTTAATAAGACTTGATGACTGAAGCTTTATTGAGTATAAAGTTCTGCATAAATGAGTCAATCTAAAATCAATAAGCATGTTAAATTTATAAATTTAAAGCTACCAAATGAATTCTCTGCTTGTTTAATTTGAATCCTTAAAAATATATGCATAATTATTAATCAAATTGAAGTTGGAATGGTTTTCATTTTTTTGATAATTTTTTTCATTTAATGTGGATAAAGGTACCCCAGGAAAAGTACAAAGTTTAAAGCCTTCTTATTAAATTAAAATTATTGTGACTAATTGATAGTTACTCCATATTTATCCAGTTCTGTATGCTTTTATAAATGGTTTCTCATCTGTACCACATTCTTATAGCTTTTATGGCATGAATGGATGGGGCATTGCAACTATGGATTGTGACTCTTATCCATTTTTTTAATTTTGAAAATATCTAAGAGTATTTATTATTTATCTGCGTCTTTTAGTTCAACTAAATATATTCACTAATACCTATTGATCCTCTAACTTCATTAGACTATTTTAATATTTGCTGAGTAGGCAGAGGAAAACAGATTTAATTATTGGTCTCGTTCAGGTATTCATCTTCTTCGTTATTCTATCGACATTATGCTTAAGTGATATTGATAGATGCATCGCAATGGATGGATGTGGGAGGCACTACACCAGTAAAATAGGTTTAAAAATCATGGAAACAACCTTCAAGCATTACATTTTAATTATTGATATCCTCCACAAAAATCCATATAGTTTATTCACTTTAATTTTTGGCTAGTTCATAGCGTTGAGCTTTTATAAATTTAAAGAATAGTATATCTTTGGTCTTATTGAAAAAGATGACCACATTTTTATCACAATCATTAATTATAAGCTGCTAAAGTGTCCTTTATCGAACATATATCATTGAGATTATTTTTAAATTTGGTCTTGTTTTTAAGATTAGTTTTTGCTTCTTCAACAACTACCCTGCCATTACGATATTATTGAGTTATATTTAGAAATGATTTTCGTTGACATTATTAGAGGACATTGAAACAGGTAGGTGAAGATGGCTCTATCCCTAAATGGATTGTTCTTTTTAAGTTTTATTATCTCTTTGATTAGTCTTCTTACTTTCTTTGATTTTTTTATGATCGTTCATTTGCAATACTTTGGTGTGTTGCGCACCCATAATTAGCTTGGTCATTTAGTGTATTTTTATAAGTTATAAGTAATGATGAAAGTCCTTTCAAAGAACCATTATAACAGGATTTTAAATTTTAATTTATATACCATTAATATTCAATCCTAACCTATGCACTTTTAGGAATCAAAGATGCAAAATTAATAATTGCCAGAGAATGAATTATACTCTTTAGAACCCCCGATTGAAGTTGTATCGGATGACAAAAGAGATAGGCTCATTGCACTATCCAACAAATACTATCATCTCTAAACCAAATTTAAAAAGGAACTCTTCTTCAGTCAATAACATTACTACCTCATATCTTGTAAATGGTAACCCATTCCTGATTTAAGGATCAAAAGATGGAAAGTCTATGTCGGGTACAAGGAAGTTAGTAATCAACTTCCTCTCATTAAAGTTATTTTTATGTAACGCAGTATTTTGGAAGTGGGAGATTGCCGACTGCTAACTCAGATATAGTCGAAAGCAAGGAATTTGGCTCTTTCAAATTTCAATAAACAGATGGCTACCTCAATGTTAAAGTACGACAAGGTCTACAAGAGGGAGAGGATTATGAATTTATCACAAAATAAATGTATTAAACACTCTAAAATTGTTCAGATTATGATATGATTCCTATTGCTCGAAATGTGGTAAATACAAAAGACGGTAAAAAAGTGTAAATTGAGTTCTTCAAGGTATTTTTTCATCGATAAAGTTTAACACTCTAATTATGTTCAATACAATATGTAAATACATTTAAAATTGCTAGGGAATTAGCAAACTCTTATAAATAACTTTTCAGTATTCCCATTATGCAAAGGTAAGAGATTTTTCATAGAATATGCTGAAATACATTAAAGATGAAGCACGTAAAAAGAAATTAGCCAATCTTGATAACAAGGAACCTCTTAGGCTATGGTTATTACCTCAAGAGGCGGATAAAAGTTTATTGTTTAATTCATTTCAGCAGGGGTGTAGAGCCAATAAATCCTATGAATACAGATTATTTTTAGACGCAGAGCTACTTTAGACTGATACTGACCTCATAGACTATGATATTACAGATAATTCTTATGTCATTGCTGAACTCAGAGAATAAAAGAACTCGTGGCTTTTCTTCAACAGCAAACATATCTTAGAGAGCGCTTGCAATTCTTGTCGCTAAAAGAAGTAGTTAAAATATTTGTGTGCTTGCAAGTATGCCGCCTACTGCTCCGATTAATGTAAACAAAAAGATAAATTCGCACATAAGATTCGATGTCCGAATGATGCTGAATCATAAAAGGATGAGCTTTAAATCCAATTAACTTAAAAATCAAATAAAGGTTCGACTGGACTGAAAAATTTAGGAAATACTTGCTTTATGAACTCAGGTTTGCAATGCATTTCTCATGTCAAATAACTAACATATTATTTTTTAGACAATAAATACCTTAACGATATTAACAAAGAAAATCGTTTAGGGACAAAAGGATAGCTATCCACTGCTTACTTCAAATTGATTCAAAATTTGTGGTTAGGTACTGAATCTTCTTTCTCTCCAGTCCAGTTAAAGAAGGCCATAGGCAAGTATCAACCAATGTTTTCGGGATTCAATCAGCATGATTCTAGCTAGCTTATCAATTTTTTACTTGATGGTCTTCATGAAGATCTGAATCGAATAAAATAGAAGCCTTATGTTGAATCAAAGGATTATGATAATCGCCCAGATAAAATTGTAGCTGGCGAAGCATGGTAGAATTTTCTCAAGCGTAACCAATCGATTATTGTGGACCTTATGTACGGTCAATATAAATCAGTTCTTGACTGTCCAAAATGCAAAAATATTTCTGTTCAGTTTGATCCTTTTTTGATGGTGTCTCTGCCTATCAGCGATACGAAAAAAAAAACACTTCAACTAATTTTTATTAGGAATCATATAGAAGAAGTTAAAATAACAGTAACTTACTAAACTCGATTAAAAATAAAAATGGATTGGGCATTGGAGGAGGTGAAGGAGAAGTTAAAATTAAAGGCAGATGCAAAATTAGTGGCTTATTCAGCTTCCAACGCTTCTTTCGAGCAAGTTAAAATCAGCACGTAGCTAGAGGAATTATATCGATAAAGCAGGTATCGTACATTATATGTTCGTGAGTTAATCCTTGATGAGGATCCCTCTTGTGATTCTCCAGTATTCCTCACCAATGTTATCGCCTACAGCACCACCCAACAATCCAATAGAAAATCAATTTTACCAGGAAGGCTCTATTTTTTCAATACTTCATTAACCTACAAGTAAGTCCACAAAAGAATTTATTCATATTATCAACAATTTTATCCTGTTGACAATTACTAATTAGATGTTATCGATCAAGACCCTAAAAATCAACCTTTTCGACTACTTTATATACCCAATAGCTACTATTCTCCCTGCCACAACTGTGAAAAAACGAAGTGCTATGCGTGCCCCCTCAAATATACTGATGATAAATTTTTACCCTAAAAAAATTTCTAAAATAAAATATAGATATAGCTTTATTGGCGAGTCAATGAAAGAAAAATTCAATAGCAAATGTTGCAGGCACGCTGCTAATAAAAGGACTAGACTAACAAAATGAATGAAGGGTTGAGAATTGAGAATTGTTTTGATATGTTCCAAGAAGCTGAAATTTTGGGTGAGGAAAACGCTTGGTACTGTCCAAAATGCAAATAATTTGTGGAAGCAAAAAAGCAAATGCAAATATATAAGGCTCCAAAAGTGTTAATCCTTTGTCTTAAGAGATTTAAAAGAAAGGAGTATCATACTTAGAAATATAATATGTAGAGTTTTATTAATATAGTATGGTCAATTATCCCGTTTAAAGATTGGACCTTTCCAACTATGTCATCAATCATGAATTACCAGACATTCCCAATTCCAAGGATAATAATAAATTCGACAAACCTGTTTATGATTTAATTGGGGTTTCTAATCATATGGGCAGTACAGGTGGAGGCCACTACACAGCCTATTGCAAGTAAATATATTTCTATTTAGAGATATCATCACAAAATAATGGTGGGAATTTGATGATAGCTATGTCTCTAAGGTAAAGGAAATCAGTAATATCGTTTCAGAATCAGGCTATGTACTATTTTATCGGAGAAGATAATGATTCTCTTTTTAACTTTGCATTTATATTAAAGGATTAATTGTACAATGACAAATTTATATAAAAAAAAATATAGTAACATTTGGTAAATTTATTAAGCATTCCATATCGAAGAAATCTTTCTTTTTTGAAATTAGCAAAGATGACGAATTAAAAGTAAATACTATTCCTTTCAAACTATAATATAAATCATTACTAACTCAGCTAAATTTTTTGCAATAAAGCTCATTAACCAATTAAATGCTATTATCGAATGATGTATATTGATGAAGTTGAAAATATTGACGATTAATAGTCCTGACATCTTCGTATTCCATAAGTTTGCCTAAATAAATTTAGAGGGCTGCAAGCTAGAAATCTTTGCCCTCATAAAAAGGAAGGATAGGGATCCCATTGTCAAGTTGCATGGCGTAGGAATAGGCTGCGTTATCCACAAGTACAGTTTGGCTTAAATCTCGATTCAATCTGGAAATATCTTTGATATAAAGGTTAGTAGTTAATTATCTACAGTGCTGACGATACAGACGATGATCAAAAATAGTTCGATCAGGATCTATTTAGTCTAAGATGCTATCTGCGTAAGTTTGATGAGAAGCCGTAAAAACAATAAGTTCCCAATGCTTCTTCATCTTTTTAATAAATGATATGGCATAAGGCCTAATATTGAGTCCAACCTCGAAAGGGTTTCCATCAATTTGCATTGCCATCTTTACATCTGCGTTTGCTTCAGAGTCTTAAAAACAATGAACCAATGTTTCATCTAAATCTAAAATTAATGTTTTTCTATTCGGTCCTTAATATTTAATGGGCAGATCAATTTTTGGTTATTCAGAGTACTGTTATAATTGATTAAATTTAAACAGTTTGTATTGCAATAGCATGTGAATTGTTTGGTTTACGTGTTACATTGCCAAAGAGTTTTTTTCATTTATGGCCCGAATAGCCTCACTCACAAAGTATTTATTCCCTCGACTAGAATATGGATTTTGATGAAATGGTAATACGTTAATTGGCTTAGGAATCACGACTAAATAATTCGACAGCAGTGATGCTTTGCTTCTTTCTGTTGCTTGAGCTTACTACTGCTATTCGACACAAGCTGCCTCCAATTTTCTCTTATTGTTTGATATAGTTTTAGTTTGCATTTGACCTCCTCCCTATTAAATATACATTTTTGCATTTCTTAATTTTTAGCTGAGAGCATCAAGTTTACTCTTTAGACAGCTAATATTGGCATTTAATATTTTCTTTTTCTCGAAAGATGTGATGCTAGTGGGAGATTTATTAAGATTTCTAATACTATTACCAGATACTAGAGAAGTATTCGAAAAGCTAGCTCGTAATTGCTCCAGTCCTATTCGAAAGCTTTCTGAAAAATCGTAGGACTTTCTAAATCGAATGCATCCTGCTTATTTTTCCAGAAATTCCATTTTTATATTTACATCTGGGAATCTGGAATTGTTTTTATTCATCTTAAACAATATATTAATATATTCAATTTCATTTAATAAAAATGCTTATATTTTTAGAACCTATAAATTTAACATTTTAATTTTTTTAATTTTTTATTTAAATGCTCAACGAGTCAAAGTTAAAAAATGTTAAATATTAGAATTTTATTAAACGTGATATTTTTATAAGATTTTCAGATTGTTATTTTTTACCGCTTTGCTTTATCATTTAACTTAATACTCATTCAGTTTTTAGGGTTAAT